>Ga0208481_1000063_pt1 | contig 31089 bp, 25 predicted proteins | sample LakMenEpi02Jun10_FD_150662 | JGI IMG/M metagenome (GOLD analysis project Ga0208481, IMG submission 150662) | Freshwater microbial communities from Lake Mendota, WI - 02JUN2010 deep hole epilimnion (SPAdes) | ecosystem: Environmental > Aquatic > Freshwater > Lake > Epilimnion/Euphotic zone ... | reverse complement strand
CCGCCAATGCCTGGCAGGGTGAGGTGGATTCCTACATCGTCATCGACACCGGCAACACGGCGACTGGCGAGCGCTCGATGCCAAACGAGGTCGACATCGCGACGGACATGAAATGGGAGGTCGTGGTCGCTACTTACGGGCAGAATTTCGGTTCGATCTTCGTCGATCGCAATCTCGCCACCAACACCACCACCCAGTTCCAGAATCCGGTGACCGAAGGCGGCGTCGAGTCACGGGCATTTGGAGGTCAAAATGAAGCCGCATGGTCGAGCCGCTTCGATGCGGTGGAAATCGCCGTCGAGCGCAGGCATCTCAAGGATGCCGGATGGTTGGGCGATCCCAACACGCTCAATTTTCAGGTCTTCACGACAATGCCCAATACGACCGGCAGCGGCAGCGGTGACCTTTCTGGACGCAATGACATTCGCGATACGATCGACGATGACTGGCTCGCTTCGGATTATTGGAAGGATCAGGACAACATCCGCCTCAACGGCAAACTTTCCGGATACTTTGGCCGCAGCACGAACAACGACCGCAACAAGTCTGCCAAGGTCATGCTGCTGGCTCATGCGAATCAGGCCATCCAACCGTCGAGCGTGACGCAATCGCTCATTCGCAGCGGATCACCGGCGGTCGGATACTCGCGCCTTTTGCAGACCCACGAGTCGTACAACGCACCGCTCACGCTGCACCTTACCCCAACGCTCGCGTCCGCTTTGCAATGGGCGAAAAATCCAAGCGCCGGATCATGGCCAAACAACGATGGCCCAACCTTCAACTCCCAACTGAGAAGTCTTGTTTCCAGCGGCCGGGTCTCGCTCGTCGGCTCAAGTTTCTCTGATCATGTGCCGAGATATTTCCCGCAGGAGTTCAACAACTCGAACAAAGCCTTGTCCGAGCAATTCCTCGACACGATCTACGGAACGAATGCCGCATCGCGCCTGGTCTTCTGGCCGTCCGAACGCGTGCTCGACTCCACCACGCTCCAGACGATCGATGGCATGGGCTATGACTTCACCTTTGCCGATCAGATGCGCCATTTCCTCAAATGGTTCGGCCGATCATCGGCGCTCGGCACTCCGGGCTATCGCATCAATGAGGTGAATGGCGTGAAAATTTTTCCAATCCACGATGTTACAAGCGAGTATCTCGACCAGACCCTCGACGAGGGCAGTAGCCTCGCGGTGAGGCAGTTGCTCTCACGCCGCTCGCGCAGCGGTGTCCAGGATCAGGTCGTGACGCTTTGGCGTGACATGGGGGACTTCGCCAACAACACCAAGGCCAATAGCTACGATTCCAATGTCAGCTGGCTCTCAAGTCGTCCGTGGATCCGCGTGGTCACGGCCCAGCAAATTGCCACGGGTCAGGTGAGTTACAAAGGTCAGGACGGCAACACCTACAACACTTGGGGCACAGTCGCGCAAGGCAATGCCACCACCACGCGCATTGTCTCGAAGGATTGGGTCGATCACGCGAGTGGTGAAACTTATGACAACTGGTATCACGGAGGGAGCAACCGCCCGGGCCTTAAAAACCAGTCCTTTGGAGCAAGCACCGTGTTCGGGCAAGTCGGCGAGAGCGGCCATGCCAACACGGTTTGGAATACGGTCAAGTTGGTTGATACCGGTGCCGCCAACCTTCGCCGCGTGGCGGAAACGGTGATCCATGGCGCGATGTTCCAGACGGCCTTCCACAACTCCACGAATGCCGACCTCAGCAAGTACAGCACGGGTGATTACATCAGCGTCGATAATGGCGTTGGCCAAACACTTGCCGATTTCGCGCGCAACACCCAATCGCAAACACGCTTTGCCAACATCTACGGACGCGTGCAAATTTGGAACAGCACGGCAACAGCCAGTACGCTCGCTGCCGAAGCTGCCGATGTCGACCTCGATGGTGCCAATGAATACCTGCTCTACAACAGTCGCGTTTTTGCGGTGTTCGAGGGCAAGGGTGGGCGCATGACCGCCGCATGGCTACGCAATCCTGGCAGCGGGCTAGTTTGGCAGGTCGCTGGCAACTTCGCCTCGTACAGCGGCACCGATTCCGAGAACGAAGGCGATAGCAACTTCGTGGGATCGGGCACCATGATCAATGCTTACCGCACCAGCGGATTCAAAGACTGGTGGACCGTCGCTGGTGCCAGCGGCACAAACTCGGGCGTGAATGGCGACTACTCGGTCAGCGCCGCCAGCGGCAACACCGGATGGACATTCTCACGCAACGGCATCAGTAAAACCATCTCATTGCCAAACACCTGGGCCGGAAGCCTCAACGCCGCCTACTCGCTTGGATCAAACAGCAAACTCTTCGTCCGCTTCGGACTCTCGCCGAACCTTCTCGACCTCATGCTCAACGGCCATTCCAACCTCGGCAACGAGGTCACGGCCGATGTTTCCGGAAGCCGGCGTCTCGATCTGGTGAACAACAACGGCACCGATACGATCAGAGCATTTGTCGTCGCGCCGCAAATCAACAATGCCGCCAGCGATGTGACCGGAGCCGGCTTCACCACCGTCAATCGCCGCAACCAAGCCCAAACGCACCAGGTCGAAGTTGAACTCACCGGCGCCGGACCGCACTTGCTGACCCTCGGATTCGATCAAGGCGTGGATGACCAAGCGCCCAATCTCAGCACTGATGGCATTCCAAATTCATGGTGGGATGATTATTTCGCGAGTCAGTCCGATTGGGTTGCGGCGAACGATTCCGATGGCGATGGCATGTCGAACTTCATCGAATGGCTGGTCGGCCTCAATCCCACGCTCTTTGACATCAACAGCTACCCGAAGCTTGCGATCACGAAATTCGGCAGCGGCTACAAGCTGAGCATGCCGACCATTGCCAACCGCCGCTACCAACTGCAAGTCTCGGATGACATGAGCACTTGGACCAATTCCGGGCAACCGGTCGATACCGCAGTCAACGCCTCAGCGGGACTTCTTGAAATCTCGGATACACCAACCGCTTCGAAACGCTTCTATCGGATGCTCATTTCGACGGTTCCGTGATGAACCTGACAAGATCCTCGCGGGTTTTTTTCAAGTCCGCCGGGTTCAGATAAAACATGTGTCCGCTTTCGTAGAAAACGGTTTGGATTTGAGATCTCGCGGCTTGCGGGAGATCGAGCATATGACGCAGCGAATAGGCCATTGATTCCGGTGGCGTTGCGAGGTCGTTGTGTCCGCTCATGACCAGTACCTTGAGATGCGGGTTGTCACGCATCGCATAGGACAAGCGGTCGGCCACATTCACCACCGAATTGTTGGCATCCCAGCGCCATGGCATTACCTTTTTCGTGAGTATTTCGTAAGGACGATCCTCATCATAACCAATATCGCGGCCGAGGTAATCCATCATCGCAGTGGAAAACGCACCATAGGCCAGTGAGTAGGACGGATCATACTCGGCCACCCTAGCGGTTTTGTCTCCCACATCGGCAGTGACGCGCGCATCGAACCTGCCAATGACCTTGCCTTCGTTTTTCAACAACTCCGCACGAAACACCATCGGATCAATACGCAGGTTGTGGCGCTGCCATGTCGCGGCCGGGATCGAGGTCAGCGCCTCAAGCTTGGCGGCGATTTTTGCCGATAGCTCAGGGATGATCGATGAACCCATGATCATAGCAGAAGCATATTCAGCATACGCAAATTGCGTCGACTCGGCCACGAGCGCATCGCGATCTCCTTTGATCTTGCCGTGAAAATGGGCCACGGCGGTGTAAGCGGGCAAGTAGACCGAGCGGGAAATTTCGCTGCCGGGATTGGCATCGAGAGTTGCAAAATCCAACAGCGACGAAAGCAGGATCACGCCATTGAGGGGCATGCCATAGCGTGCTTGCATGTGATTCGACAGGCCTGCCACACGCATGCCGCCGTATGACTCGCCGAGCAGATATTTCGGCGATGCCCAGCGGTCATGGGCGCTCACCCACATGCGCACAAAATCACCGAGCGATTCGATGTCCTCATTGAGCCCGTGAAAATCCGCGGGCTTGACCTCGTTTTCCGCGCGGCTGTAGCCGGTCGAAACGGGATCAACAAAAACCAGATCGCAAACATCGAGAATGCTCAGCGGATTTTCCGAAACACGAAGGGGAGGGGGAGTCGAACGGGTGCCGTCACCTTCGAGGTTCACAATCCGCGGCCCGAGTACGCCGATGTGAAGCCATACGGCGGATGAACCCGGACCACCATTGAAGGCGAACATCACCGGACGATTCGTGCGGTCCGAAACATCTTCCCGCTCATAGCTGACATGGAAAATCGACGCGCGTGCCTTGCCGTCGTCGCCCTTGAGTTGGATTTTTCCAGCTGTCGCTTTGTAGGGGATTTTCTTTCCTGCGATGAGCACAGAGGCCTGCTTGGTCACTGGTTTTGTTGCCTCGGCAGGCGGCTCGGCGGCATCAGGTTTGGGGGTAGGGGACTTGGCAGGTTCGTCGGCGGCGAATGCAGAAATGGCCAGGGTGAGGAACAGGGCAGAAGTTCGAAACATGCGGCCACTCTAGGGGCATGGAGCATTCTTGTCCATGTCCAGAAAACAGCCCTGAAATCCCAAAAACTCGCCGATCCAAGCGATCACTCCGCCTGCATGGCGCGGATCTCTTGCTTGACCATATCCGCCAACTTTTTCGGGGCCAAAACCTTGGCGCAGCTGCCAAAACTCAACACCCAGCGCAGAACCTCTTCAAGACGCCCAACTTCGAAGCAAACTTCGACGCGGGTGCCTTTGGCATTGATCAACTTGGTTTCCTGAGTCGGGTGCCAACGACGCTCATGCGCCATGGCCGCGGCGTAGCCCCGAAGCTCGACCCGAACCTCATGCCGGGCATCGTCACCAGCAACATTCCAGATTCCAAACGACCGATTCAAATAAGCCCTGCCGTCAAAATCCAACGGTCGATTGAATTTAGTGCTTAATGCTTTGATGCGATTGATCCGCGGGAGCGCAAATGTCCGCAAAGCCTGACGATCCGCATCGAATGCAATGAGGTACCAGCCGCCATCGACTTCACCGAGATGCAGCGGATGCACCTTTCGAAGCTCGGCTTCATCCGATGTAATTTTTCGGTAATAAAAGGTCGTAACTTGCTGATTTAGAATTGATTGCGTAATTTCACCCAGGCGTTTGATGTCGCGGGGCTTTTGTTCCAGAGTCTTGCGGGAAAAGGCCTCATCAAGATCACTCCAGGAGAACTGGATTTTATCCATCATGCCACGGGTTAACTTGGCAAATGCATCCTGAAGCACGGTTGCCAAGGCGGTTCCACGAACCGATTCCAACGCATTCCGGGCAAGGAAAAGTCCGGCCAGCTCGTCGGTAGAGGTCTGAAAAACGGGAAATCCGCTGATATCCGAATCGTAGAAGTACCCATGCAGCGTGTTTTCATAGACCAGAGGCAGGCCGAGCTCGTCGCGCATGAACGAAATGTCGCGCTGGATGGTCTTGCGTTCGACCTGCAGCTTTTTCGCGAGATCGTTGCAGTTGGGATAGGATCCGCTGAGAATCTCCGAGTGAATCTCGTAAATCCGATAAAGGGGCCGCCGAGTTTGGGCCGTGCGCTCACCAACAGTCTCGTGTTTCTTGGCTTTCTTGGATTTCCGGCTCATCTGCGACTGGCTTAGGCGGTCAGGAACGTCATTCTGCCTAACTTGAGGCCTTGTGAAATAGATTTATTCAACTTGTGACAATGTATGTAATGCGGAATCATGAAAAAAGAAGGGTTGCAAGGCTTTGACTTCCCCTATTGGGACGCCGATTACTTGCTTTTTCCCATCAAAACAGCCAGCGTGGCTGGGGTCACCTCGAAGCGTCCGGAGCCTGAGCCCTTGACGGGTTCGCCCTCTTTGGCCTGATATTCGTACACCTTGATGGGTTTGACTCCGGGCGCTTGGGACATGAGGTAGACGCGGATGCTGATGGCCTCCTTGCCGGTCGCTCCTTCAAGTCGGCGGGTCGTGAATTGGACATCATTAAGCCCGTCGAGCGCGCCTCCGATGACGATTTCGGCTTCCTGGACATTGGCGAATCGGTGCCGGCTGATCCGGTTGATTTGTGCATTCACCTCGCGGCCTGGGCAAAACACATAGATTTTTGCGATCGTTTTCGCTGGTCTGGCCTCGATCGCTATTGGCGGTACGACGCCCGACGGACGCGCTTCGGGCGTTTCCTTGAGATACTTCAAATTGCCGGCTGCCAGCTCTTTGCGGACTTCCGGCAAGGACGCCAGATTCACCACATCGGCCCGATCGTAGAGCCAGATCCCCTTTCCTCGCACAAATGAAAGCACCAGCAGGTTGTCGGCCGATTTGCCGCCCACGCCGAAATCGACTTTGCCGAAATACGACGCCTTCGCGGTCGCACCATTTTGGGTGGCTTCGAGAAATTTCATGCCATCAATTTTTGGCGGCGCGGCGGGAAGATCGAAAACAGCTGCAGGAAACGGTCGTTTTTCCGACAAAATGCGATTCTTGATTTCCATCTGCCGGTGTGGCGCGGTCACTTGCCTCCAAGTGACAGAATCCTTGCGCAGCATCGCCTCACGCCAAGCGCGATAGGTTTGCTCCAAGGGGGTCTGCAAATTTTCCTGCCCATGCGAGATCATCGTGAGGGCAAATGTGAGCAAAATCAGGCATGTGAGCGACTTCATGAGCGAAACGATTGGACAACGGGGCCTGTTTCACAACAAACAAATTGCAGCGGCTGTGGTATGGCCGGATTTGATGCTTCGAGCTATGACGGAAAATGTGAATCGAGTGGTGCCGATCGGCGAGGAGCGGGATCGCGAAATGCTCAAGGGGGCGTCGACCTACACCTATCGCGAACGGCCGCAGGGCGAGATTCAGGCCCATGTGTTTTTCCCGAAAAAATCCTCCGGCAAGCCGCGGACGCTGGTGGTTTTCTTTCATGGCGGATTCTGGGAAAGCCCCTCACCCGCGCAATTTGTCCCCCACTGCCTTCACCTTGCCGACCGCGGCGCAGTGACGGTGGCGGCGGAAACACGAACCACATCGCGTCATGGCACTGGCGCGCTTGAAGCCATCGAGGATGCGCGTGATTTGATCCGTTGGCTGCGCCATAATGCGGCGACATTTGAGATCGATCCTGAGCGTGTTGTCGTGTGCGGTGCCGCAGGCGGCGCATTGTTGGCTTTGATGACCACCCTGCCAAAAGAGCAAGAACTGGCGCCAGTGGATGGCCTCGATTGTCGGGCTCAGGCCTTGATCCTGTTCAGTGCCCTTGTCGACGCCGGTGCTGGCAGTGCTGCATTTTCGAAATTTCCCGACGAGTTGAGCGCGAAGAAAAACTCGCCGCTGCGGCTACTGCGTCGTCATTTGCCACCGATGATATTTTTCCATGGCAAGGCCGACCGCATCGCGCCTTTCGCGAAAGTTGCCTCATTTTGCCGCAAAGCCCGCTGGCGTGGAAATTCGTGCGAACTCGTCGATTACGAAAAAGCCGAGCATGGATTTTTCAACTTCAACCTGAGCCACCACAACTTCGAGCTCACCATCGGTGCGGCTGACAGGTTTCTGGTCGAGCATGGTTTGCTCGAGGCCGATGAAAATGCCGTGAGTGAATTCTGAAAAGGGACGAGGGCGTCCCTTCCCCTTAGAGGCGCACACTTACCTCACACCTTGAGGAAATTTTCCAAAAGCCGCTTGCCGTCCTGCGTGAGGATCGACTCGGGGTGGAACTGCACGCCATGCACCGGGTGCTGCTTGTGCATCAGCCCCATGATTTCCCCTTCTTCGGTCCATGCGGTGATATCCAAGCAATCCGGCAGCGTCTCGCGTTTGACGATGAGCGAATGATAGCGCGTCGCCTCAAAAGGATCGGGCATGCCAACGAAAACGCTTTGGCCTTTGTGATGGATCGGCGAGGTCTTGCCGTGCATGAGACGGTCGGCCCTCACGACATCGCCACCATAAACTTGCCCGATCGATTGATGCCCAAGGCAAACGCCGAGAATCGGTGTGCTTGCACCAAACTCGCGAATCACATCGCAAGAAATGCCCGCTTCGTTTGGTGTGCAGGGACCCGGCGAAATGCAGATGCGCTCGGGTTTCATCGCGCGCACTTCGTCGACCGATACGGCGTCGTTACGGAACACGCGCATGTCGGCACCAAGCTCGCCGAAGTACTGGACGAGGTTGTAGGTGAACGAGTCGTAGTTATCGATGATCAGGAGCATCGTGCGGATCTTTCGGGTGGATTCATTCCTGCAAGGTGCGGGCCAATGCCACTGCACGCAACATGCCTTTGGCCTTGTTCACCGTTTCGTTGTATTCGTAAGTCGGATCACTGTCGGCAACGACACCGGCGCCCGATTGCACATAGGCCTTGCCGTTCTTGAGCAAGCAGGTGCGCAGCGTGATGCAGGAATCATGCGAGCCATCGAAACCGAAATAACCGACCGCTCCGGCATAGGCGCAGCGCTTGTTTTTCTCGAGCGAATTGATGATCTGCATCGCGCGGATCTTTGGCGCGCCGCTCACGGTACCAGCTGGGAAGGTGGCGCGCAGCACATCATAGGCGCTGTGCTCTGGGTCGAGTTCGCCGCTGACATTTGAGACGATGTGCATCACATGGCTGTAACGCTCGATGATCATGAAATCGTCGACCTTTACCGCACCGTGTTTGGCGATGCGGCCGACATCATTTCTTGCGAGATCGACAAGCATCAGGTGTTCGGCACGCTCTTTCGGATCGGCCAGCAAATCGGCAGCCAACGCATCATCCTCTTCCGGCGTCTTGCCCCTCCAACGCGTGCCGGCGATCGGGCGGATGTCGATGCGGCCGGCGATCGAGCGCACATGGACTTCCGGCGAACTGCCAACGAGCGAGAAATCCCCCATCTCGAGGATGAACATGTAGGGCGAGGGATTGACCAATCGCAGCGCGCGGTAGAGGTCGACTGGAGATTGGGTGAAGTCGGCTTCGAAGCGCTGACTGGGTACAAATTGAAAGATGTCGCCCGCGGCGATGAACTCCTTGCCCGCACGCACCATCGCTTCGAATTCCTCGCGCGTGGTGTTGCTCTTGGCATCAATTTCGCCGATGGCGGAAAGCCCATTGAGCGCCGGCACATGCAGCGGACGGTTGAGCGCTGCGACGGTGGCGTCGATTCGTGTCCGCGCATCATCGTAGGCGGCTTCGGGTGAATCGAACTCGTCGATGAAGGCATTGGCGATGATCTGCAATCGGCGCAGGCGGTGGTCGAAAACCAGCAGCGTGTCGGCCAGCACGAACACCGCATCGGGAATGCCAAGCGCGTCGGGTGGTGGATCACCGAGGCTCGGCTCAAACTGCCGCACTGCATCGTAGGAAAGATAACCCACCATTCCACCGTTGAAGACCGGCAAGCCTTCGTGACCTGCCGGACGGTAGCCGGCCATTTCTTGCTCAAGCGCGCTGAGCACATCGCCTTCGGCACGGTAGTTTTTCACATCGTCGCCTTTGCGCAGCGTGATCTCCTTGCCGCGCGCCTCAAAGCTGAGTCTTGGCTTGCTGCCGAGAATCGACCAGCGGCCGCCCTTTTCAGTGCTCTCGGCGCTTTCGAGCAGAAACGAATGCCGGCCGTCGCGGATCTTCAAATACGCGGAAAGCGGGGTCTCGAAATCCGCCGCCAGTTGGGTGAAAACGGGCACGACATTTCCCTGCTTCGCCAGACCGGCGAAAATTTCCCTGCTTGGCTCTACCGGGATGAGACTCACTGCGCCGCGAAGCATGCCCACTCGCCCCGGAAGGGCAAGCACGGAGAGTGCTGCCATGCACGCTGGCTCAACGCCGATGGGTCCATGCATCGCAGCCGTACATGGGGGCGATTTTGCGATCGATCATCTCCATGGGCGGATCCAGCCGCACAAATTCGGGCTCATGCGCGAGTCTCTTGGCGAAATTTTCGACGAGACCGGAATCCGGCATTTTGCCCATTGCCAGCGAACCTTGGTGCAAAAGCCCGTATTGCGTCCGGCGCTGACCCGCCCCAGCAATTTTTTTGCCATCGGCGGAAACGAGATCCCGCCGCACGGGGTTCTGAAAACAGTCTGAAGCATCATTGGCTCCCTCGCCCACGCTCAAATGGCACTCAAACCCGCACTCGCTGAGCGCCGCTGCCAGCGCTTCATGGATCAGACGATAACTCTCATCACCCCTCGCACTCGCCAGCGGCCCACCCGCGGGATCGATGATCGTGTAGGTCCAATCCGAACGATGATCAACCACACCGCCACCGGTCCTGCGACGCACCCATTGGAGACCGGGAAAGGCGGATTTCGCCGCTGCGATTTCACCGAAATAACCAAGACTCCCCCAATCGCTAATCCAGCGGTAAATGCGCAGCAGCGGCACTTCACATGATTCCAACAACCACTCGTCGATCGCCATCGCTTCGGGCCCGCTGCGCGGCAAATCATCATCCCAAACGCGCATGCGGGCAAACATCACGCCCATTCATACGACCGCCGCCACGCATTTCGCAACGCGCATTTCATCCCACGGCTTGCATTCCGCCCGAACACAGCCAATTTCGCTGCATGTCGATTGCGCCCAAGCCAAACAGCGCCCTGCTCATCGTCGGCCATGGCTCGACGGAAAATCCCGATTCTTCCACGCCGTACTTCGATCACGCCGATGAGATCCGCAGCCGCGGGATTTTCGCCGAGGTGCATTGCTGCTTTTGGAAAGAAGAACCTTCCCTGCGCGAGGCCCTTTACATGATCGACGCCGATGAGGTCTATGTCGTGCCCGACTTCATCAGCGAAGGCTACTTCACGCAGGATGTGATCCCGCGCGAACTCGGACTCGATGGGCCGACCTCCGTCGTTCGCGGCAAGACCCTTCATTACTGCGCGCCGGTCGGCGTTCATCCGTCGATGACTCAACTCCTCCTGCGTCGCGCCAAGGAAGTTGCACCGGGCGTGAAGCCAGCCGAGGCCTCGCTCATCGTCACCGGCCACGGCACGGGCCTCAACCAGAACTCAACCAAAGCGATTCGCGATCAGGTCGACCTCATCATTGCTTCGGGCGCTGGCTATGCTTCGGTGATCGATGCCTACATGGAAGAGGCGCCATTCATCGCCGAGTGGGACAAACTCACACCAACCAACCAGGTGATCGTCGTGCCATTTTTCATTTCCGACGGACTCCACTCGTACCAAGATATCCCCGTCTTGCTTGGCATCGAAAGCGAGGTCGGCGCCGCCGCAAGCCAGCGTGAAATTTTCCGCCACAACCCCCATCACCTTCGCGGCAAGACTCTGTATTACAGCTCCGCCATCGGCACCGAGAGGCTCATCGCCGATGTGATCCTTGATCAAGTTTCGGATTTTGACAAAGCTCACAAGTCATTGGTTGCCAATTGATTGCATCGAATAAAATTTCATCAAAAAATGTCCATCGCCAGTCAACTTCGACACTTCATACGGTCCGGCATCCATCGCATCGGTGAGTTGGAAATCCATAGCGACCTCTATGGCTACACCTATGTGCTGTGCCATTGGCAGGATGCTGAATTGGCGACCGAGCCGGCGCTGGGCGGGCTTGATCATTACGAAGGTCCGGCCGCCGCGCGCGATCTCTCGACCTACGGACATGATGGCGAATACCGCTTTGCAAAAGGTCAGGTAAACCTCAAACGCGGATGGGTCATGACGCTGGATGACGAAGATCAACTGCGCCAAGCGCTCGATCAATTTTATCCGGCATGCCTCGGGCTATTCGTCGCGCAGCAACGCGGCGACCTCGAGGTGCAAAACCTGCGCGACAAGCTCAACCGCCAGACCGGCATGTACCGCTTCGCCCGCACGATCAGCGACGACGGCGCCCAAGAACTCGTACGCAAGGTCTGCGGGCCAGCCCATCAGTGCGCGAAAAAAATCCTGTGGAAGATCGATGACGCGACGGCGCTCGCTGACAGCGTGGCCAGCCGCTTCAATGGCATCCCCGGCGACCTGCCGGAAAACGAAGCCATCCCCCTGCTCTGCCGCGAGGCCTGCAATCACTTCGTCGCCGAGTGCCGCAAACGCGCCAAGGCGGAGTTCGAAGCAAAGGAAAGCGTGTAAAGGTAGGGCGATGCGGCCCCGCAGCGCCGATTCTTGAAAGAAAGATTCACCGCAAAGCCGCTAAGGTCGCAAAGGGACGCGGAGAAGAAGAGGTCATTGGGGAAGAAAATGAAGAAGCGGCATCTTCTTCGATCCGCAATCCCCCATCCACGATCAGTAATCCCTACAAAAAAAATGGCCGCCCACGCACGTGCGCAGGTGGCCATGAAAAATTCGATCAGGTCGGGAATTACTCTCCGCCTTCGGCGCCTTGGGGCATTTGGAATGGCATGCCTTGTTCAGCTGGCGCGTCCTCGATCGACACAAGCTCGAGTTCAAAAATGAGCGTGGTGTTCGGCCCGATGTCGGCGCTGCGGCGTTGCTCGCCGTAGGCAATCTTGGCAGGCAGGAACAACTTCCACTTGGCACCGATCGGCATGGTGGTGAGCGCTTCCTTGAAGCCTTCGACAACTTGAAGCGTCATTGGCACCGGTTGACCTGCGGGCGAGGCATCGAACTCCTTGCCGTCGATGAGCGTGCCCTTGTAGTTCACCATGAACTGCTTTTCTGGGCCTTTGTCATCCTTCGGGGCTTCGTACTTCTTGTCTCCACCCTTATTGAGGACTTCGTATTGAAGACCGCTCTTGGTGGTGGTCACACCATCGCGCTTGCCATTCGTTTCAAGAAACTTGTTGCCGGCAGCGAGGTTCTCCTCGGCGAGTTTTTTCTCACGCTCCTGAAGCATTGCGCCGAGCCCTTCCATGGCGGCTTGCAAACGAGCTTCGTCGAGCGATGGTTTGCCATTTTTCAGAGCATCCATGAAGCCCTTGATGAAAGTGTCTTGCTCGAGGTCGGCAGCGGTCACGCCAAAGCGGCCGAATTGCTGACCAAAGGTGCCGCCCGTTCTGAAGCCGAGCGCGTAGGAGGCATCGGACTTGTTGGCGGCGGGATCAACCTTAGGCTTGGCAGGTGCTTCAGCGGCTGGAGTGGCGGCCGAAGTGGCTTTCTCCGATTTGGCTGCAGGCTTTTTCTCTGCGACGGCGGTAGCGGCGAGACCAAGAATCAGGACGCCGGATGTGATGGTGTGTTTCATGCGGTATGTGGGTGAAGCGCCAACCTAGGGACATGCCCTGCCCATGTCGAGAACGGGTTTGTGCAATTGACGGGGGCGAGTTCCAAATTGCTCAGCAGCAACCCGCCTTCGCCGGTGCGGCATCATCGCATTTTGCGGGCGCGCTGCAGCAACCGATCGAGGGGCTTGCGGGCATGCTGGGGTCGATGTCAGGCGCGGCGAGCGACATGTCTGGCTCGAGCGTCGAAAGCCCAAGCTTGGCCAACAGAGCACGATCCTTTTCCGCTTCCGGATTGTCGGCGGTGAGAAGTTTTTCGCCGTAAAAAATCGAGTTGGCCCCGGCAAAAAAGCAGAGGGCTTGGACTTCATCCGAGAGCCTCGTGCGGCCGGCCGAGAGGCGTACTTTTGCCTTGGGCACCGCGATGCGAGTGCAGGCGATCATGCGCACCAGATCGAAGGGGTCGACCTGCGGGCTGTTCGCCAGCGGCGTGCCGGGCATCGGCATGAGCGAGTTGATCGGAACGCTCTCGGGCTGCGGGTTGAAGTTGGAAATGACCTCCAGCATGCGCAGGCGGTCGGTGATGGTTTCACTCAGGCCAAGGATGCCACCGCAGCAGACGGAAATGCCAGCGTCCTGCACATTGCGGATTGTGCGCAGGCGATCCTCGTAAGTGTGGCTGGTGACGATGTTCGGATAGTGCTCGGGCGATGTGTCGAGATTGTGGTTGTAGGCGGTCACGCCGGCCTCGCGCAGTTGCTTCGCTTCCTCGAGGCCGAGTTCGCCGAGAGTCACGCAGACTTCCATGTTGAGCGCCGACACATCGCGTACGATATCGAGCACCTTTTCAAACTTCTCAGTACCACCACGCACGCCCTTCCAAGCGGCGCCCATGCAGAAACGCGTCGATCCATTGCGCTTGGCAGCAAGCGCGTGTTGCATCACTTCGTCGCGCTCGAGCAGGGCCTGACGCTCGATGTCGGTTTCATAGCGCGCCGATTGCGAGCAATACGCACAGTCCTCGGAGCATCCGCCAGTCTTGATCGAAAGCAGCGTGCAAAGCTGGATCTTGCCATCCGGCCATGATTGCTCGTGCACCTCGCGGGCACGCTTGAGCAGATCGAAAAACGGCAGCGAGTGGAGTTCTTGGAGTTCGGCAAGTTTCATGGGATGGCTTGGGTGATTGGTGAAAATTTTCGGTTCGGAAACAGTCGTGCTTATCGGCGCCAGCTGCCGCGTGACACCGGCAGTTTTCCGAAGCTGATAACCCGGTAGTCGGTCGCACCGGTCGCGCCCTCGAGCGAAATGCCGAGCTTGCTTTTCCACACGGCGCTCATGCTTTCGCCGGTGTGGCAGCCCCAGCTTTTGCAGTATGCGTTGGACGCGAATATCGAGGACTTGATTTTTGAAAGGTCACGCTCGTGGAGCCAAGCGGTCGACGCGGCCATGATGTCGGCCCCATATTCAAACATGAAGGCATGGCGATTTGAATGTCCGAAGAAATCAAAGGTCTGAATCGACCCCTTTGGTCGTGAGTTCATCGCGCGGATGAATGATGCCGAATCATGGAACCAAATGAGCGTCGCGCTTCGTTTTGCGGCAACCTCGCTGATCCAAGTCGTGTAAGGTTTGCCGTCTTCCCTGGAGCGCGCTTGGTAGGATGGTCGATAAATGATCCATACCAATGGCGCATTGGAGCCATAAGCCTTGCGGATTTCTACCATGCGCAGGGTCGATGCCCTGATGAAATTTGCCCACCAGCGGTCGTGCTGATCTTCCTTGATCCGAAGGTCTTCCCATTTCCGAAGGGCAGGACCGCCCGCCACGATGACATGGTCGGCTCGCAGCGATGGCTGCAAAAACAGAATGATGAGAGCAACCTTGAGAAAGGCTCGAAACATGGATGTGAAACTAGCCGCCGCCGGCCACTCTGGAAAGCGGGAAAACGCCATTCGGATCACCCGATCAATTTTCCAAACCGTTGCGGATAATCTCCATGAAGCTCTGCGGTTCGAGCGCCGCGCCACCGATGAGTGCACCATCGATGTCCGGGCAGGCCATCAACTCCGCGGCATTGCCGGGCTTGACGCTGCCACCGTACTGGATGCGGATCCTTGCGGCGGTGTCGGCACCGTAAAGTTCGGCAACCAGCGAGCGCACAAAGGCATGAGCGTCTTGCGCCTGCTGCGAGGTCGCGGTGACGCCGGTCCCGATGGCCCAGACAGGCTCGTAAGCGATAACCGTTTCGGCCATGTCCTTTTCGGTCAGACCCTTGAGCCCTTCGGTGACTTGGCGGCGCAGCACGGCTTCGAGTTGACCACCCTCGCGTTCGGCAAGGGTCTCGCCGATGCAGAAAATCGGCTTCAAGTTTGCTTCGCGGGCCTTGAGCATCTTCGCGTTGATGATCTCGTCGGTCTCACCGAAAATCGAGCGGCGCTCGCTGTGACCGAGGATCACATAGTGCACAAAGAACTCGCGCAACATCATCACGCTCACTTCGCCGGTGTAGGCTCCGGCATCGTACTGCGAGCAGTTCTGCGCGGCGATCTGGATCGTTTGGGAATTCTGGCCGGCGCTGTGTAGCGTCTCGGCAAGCTTTGGCAGCGAAACAAAAGGCGGCGCGATGACGATCTCGCTGGCAAGGTTGAGGCCTTGAATCTTGGTGATGAAACTTTTGACGAAGTCCTCGGTTTCGGAGGCTCCTTTGTTCATCTTCCAGTTGGCGGCGAAAATCGGCTTGCGGTTCATGAGTGTGTGGATTCGGTGTTTGGGGATAAATTTAAAATCAGGCATTGTTGAGTGCGGCAACGCCGGGCAGTTCCTTGCCTTCGAGAAGCTCAAGCGAGGCACCGCCGCCGGTGGAAATGAAAGTCATTTTATCGTCGAGGCCGAACTGGTTGACCGCCGTCACCGAGTCGCCGCCGCCGATGATGGTCACGGCACCTGTGGAGGTCGCCTGCGCCACTGCTTCGGCAATCGCACGGGTTCCTTTGGCGAAGTTTTCGATTTCGAAAACCCCCATCGGTCCGTTCCAGATGATCGTGCGGGCCATGGCGACTTCCTCGCTGAATTCGCGAATGGCGACATCGCCGATGTCGATGCCTTCCCAGCCGTCGGGTGTCTCACCACCCTGCTCGTACGGAGCAGTCACTTGGGTCGCGGCACCATCCTTGAACTCCTGGGTGATGCGGGTATCGGCGGGCAGCAGAAAGCGGACGCCTTTGGACTTGGCCTTGGCAAGAATTTCGAGTGCAAGGTCGAGCTTGTCGGCTTCGACGCGGCTGTTGCCGGTGTGATAGCCTTGCGCCTTGCGGAATGTGTTGGCCATCGCACCACCGATGATGAAGGCATCGGCCTTCTCCATGAGCGCGCTGATCACCTGAATTTTGTCGGAAACTTTCGCTCCGCCCATGATCACGAGGAAAGGCTTGGCCGGTTTTTCGAGCTCGTCGCAAAGGTACTGAAGCTCGCGCTCCATCAGGAATCCCATTGCCGAGGTCGGGATGAAATGGGTCACCCCTTCGGTCGAGGCATGGGCGCGGTGGGCGGTACCGAAGGCGTCGTTGACATAAATTTGTGCGGAGCCGGCAAGTTGTTTGGCGAACTCTTTGTCGTTAGCTTCCTCCTCGGCATGGAAGCGGGTGTTCTCAAGAATGAGCACTTCGCCCGCGCCAAGCGCAGCACGCATCGCTGCGGCCTCGGCACCCACGCAGTTGGGCGCAAGTTTCACGGTCTTGCCGAGAATCGATCCGAGATGTGCGGCGGCTGGCGCCAGCGAGTACTTGGCTTCAGGTCCACCCTTGGGACGACCCAGGTGCGAGCAAAGCACCAGTTTCGCACCGCCATCCACGAGATGCCGAATGGTCGGTACCGCCGCCTGAATGCGGGTGTCGTCGGTGATGACTCCGTCCTTGAGTGGGACATTGAAGTCCACGCGCATGAGAACTTCCTTGCCGGAAAAATCGAGATTGCGAATCGAGAGCTTGGCCATGGGGCCGGAATCCCGCCGCAGTCGAGCCTTCATGTCAAGCCGCGTGCGGAAGAAAATCCTGCAACTCCGTCACTTCACGGGAAAGGACTCGCTGCGAAAACGCGCCGATTGTCGGCGAATCTGATCGTCCGCCGGCGCAAGCTCCATCGCCCGGTTTGACCACTCGACCGCCTTGGCGCGGTTCCCTTTGGCAAATTGGATCTCGGCCATGGTGTCGAGGTAGGCGGCCTGATCCGGATTATGGCTGAGCGCCAATGTGATGTCTTTCTCGGCGGTCTCGAGTTCCAGCATCGAACGCGAAGCAAACCATGCGGCTGTGTTGCGCAGGTGGTCGTCATCCGGAAATTTCGCGATCTCGCCGCGAAGGTAATCCCATGATGCGCGGAACCATTGATCATGTTCGGCCTTGAGCCCGGCCTTGCGAAGCGCGGGCAGGAAATAATCGGCAAGCGATCCGTCGCTGATGACATTTCGGTGACAACGCTCCAGCAATTCGATCGCGCCCTTGCGGTCGGCCTTGAGTTTGACGAGTGCTCGCGACATGTCGGCATGCAATCGCATGCGCGAAAATTGGGTCGGCGACTGCCATCGGGGCTCGGCGGCAATGACGAACGAGTTGACCATTTCAAAAGCTGCTGCCGCTTTTGACCAATCGGACCGCTCGAGGACATCATCAGCGTAGGACCTGACGAACAAAGCAAAGTCCTCCTGATCATCATTCGGATCGGCATAGGTCAGCGCCCGCTTCCACCACTCGCCCGCAGTCAGGTATTCACCGCCGAAGGCGTAACCATTCGCAACGCGCAGGCATTCGCTCGCTTGACCCAGCGCGAGTTGATCTGCCAAGCGATCATGTTTTTCCGCCTCCTTGGCGCGACCGGCACGACGCAAGCTGCTTGCGGCGTAGGCATGAATCTCGGGGGACGGCTCGCGATCCGGATCGGATGCGTCGTCGATCTGCGCGAGGATCAACGAGGCCGCCTCATCCCAACGGTTGGCGGCCGAGAGCCACACCATGCGGCTTTCCCATGGAATGGCTGCGCGGGTTTTTTCCGGCATCCGATCCATGGCCTTGAGACTACTCGCCAAGTCATAGGCAGTGATGCCCATCGTCAGCATGCGTGCCAGCAATCGGGGCCTTAGGCCCTCCGGCGCATCGTCGATCGACTTCCACACGCGCTCCAGAAATTTGCCACGAATGTTTTCGGGATCATTGCGGATTTTGAAAATCACCAACATCGCGTCAAAGCGTGCCGATATGCCTGAATCCGGATCCAGCTCGCCGAGCCACTCCCACCACTCAGTGATCACATCATCCTCGCCAAGCACAAGTGATGCCAGCGCCTTCCATCGTTGCTGATCCTGCCCTGCCCATTTCGACGCCATCCGCAAGGCGAGTTTGGGTGCTTGATACGGCACTTCGCCCCGACCGAAAAAATTACTCACGAGCCTGGCAAACAACTCCGAGTTTTTCTCCGACAGCAAGGCGGTCGCTTCGAGGAAAAGCGCATCATTGCGCGCGTGCAGGCCACGCCTTTCATTGAAGTACGACAAGGCCGCAAGTCGCTCCATCGCGGTCGAAGGCTCGCGCTGATCTTCGACACCACCCCCTTCAAGCTCAGCCAAAAGTGCCTCAATCCACGGTTCGGCATCCGATGCGTCTTCCTTCAGGCCAATCGCGCGCATCGCATCGCCCGACTTTTCGACGGCGTCAAAATACTGAAATGCAATCAACGGGTGGGCCTTGACCATGGCTGGCGCCGCGAGCTTGAAGCGACCAAGCGCGTGAAGCGCATTGAGCGCATTGTCGCGTTCGGTCCCGCTCTTGGAATCAAGCGCTTTGGCGAAAACCTCAAGCCCGGCATCACCCGAAATTTCTCCCTTCCATGAACGCGCCGCCGCTTCGGCATAGGCAGCTGTGAGCCGATGTGCATCCGTCGACTTTTGCATCTGCTCCAACCACGGCAGTGGGTCCCCTTCCATTCCGGACATCAATGCCGCGGATTTCAAATTGCCCAACTCTCGCGCGATGTCCGCCGCGGCCTGCATGTTTCCCGCCGCACGCATCAGCGCGAGCCTCCACGGACCGGACTTGGCCTCACCCGCAGCGACTTTTTTCAACTCCTGATCCAATAAACCCTGACTGCGCAAAAAATCCGCAAGGCCCAAAAGCCCGGCTTGGTCGACCGCACCCAATTCAAGATACCCCCTCGCCGATTTGGCATCACCCGCAACAATCGCCTCACGCGCCGCTGTCAGCGCCACATCATCCAGCGACGCTTCGAGCTCCGCCCTCACATCGGCCGATGTTTCCATCTCGTAAAGTTTCAGCATCTGACGCCACGCGCGGCGTTTCCTCAACTGAGTGAGAATCACCGCCTTTTCCTCAGGCGTCGCCGTCACAAATCGATCGGTGAGCTCGATCACGGCGGGTTCGGTCTCGGGCGTGATGCCGAGTTCGATACGCCGCACAATGTCGCGGGCACGCGTCGACTTTTCCGGATCGTCGTCTTTCGCGGCGGACTTCAAGGCCGGCAGTGCCTCGACACCAAGTTTCCACAGGTCCAGCGCCGCCTCCTCGCGCACCTTGAAGTTTTCATCGGCCAGCAACGCGATGAGTCGATCAGGCCCCTTGTCAGCCGCAGGTTTTTCCGCAGCTCCGGCATGAGCGCCCAGCCAACACACGCAGAGCAGGATGATGGAAATTCGGGGCTTCATGGGGGGCGTCGATCGGATGATGAAGGTGCGCGACAATGCCAAGCGGATCACGCGGCGAAACTTTCGCCGCACGAGCAAGTGACCACCGCATTCGGATTGCTTACCTTGAAGCCTCCCTGCTGGAGGTCGTCGGAAAAATCCAGTTCGCTGCCGCTGACAAAAAGCGCGCTTTTGGGATCGATCACCACATTCACGCCGTTGCTTGGCACCATGATGTCGCGATCGCGCGGACCATCGACGAGGTCCATCTTGTACTGCAATCCCGAGCAGCCACCGCCCACCACCGCGATGCGCAGCGCGCCATCGGGCCTGCCCTGCCTGTCGAGAATGCCACGCAAATGAGTAGCAGCCGGCGTGAGAACACGCACCAGCTTTTCGTTGCCGATCTTGTAGTTCAATGTCGAACTCACGGCAAAATCTGTGACACCATTGTCGCGCAGTCAACCCGCGCCCTCATTCGGCGCGAGCCTTTCTGCGGGTGGAAAATTACTCAGCAGCCTCCGACTGCGGCGCTTGCGCGGTTTCGTCGTCGACCTTCTTGGCAACCTTTTTGGCCGGAGCTTTTTTGGCAGCTACCTTTTTGGTGGCAACTTTCTTGGCCGGTTCCTTCTTGGAGCTGGTTTCCTTCTTGGCGACGGACTTTTTGACGATTCCGCCGAGTTTCGCCTGTTCCTTCTTGCGCTTGAGATAATCGGCGCGACGGCGGCGTTTGGTGACTTTATTTATTTGCTGGCCCATGGTTGGTGGCCATTGGCTAGGGGTTCCTGCGCCGGGGATCAAGCTGAATTCTTCACAAGTTGTGTTGATCGAATGGTTTCGCATTCGACAGCGGCCGATTTGGCCCGCAGATTCCCCGCCCCATGGCAGGTCTCATCATAGCTCCCCGCGCGCGCATTTTCCACGGCCACGAGTGGGTTTACGCCACTGAAATCCGCAAAACTTTCGGTGATCCGCAACCCGGTGATGTGGTCACGCTCAAAGATTTTCGCGACCGCCCGCTCGGCTCGGCCATCTACAACCCGCAGTCGCAAATCGTCGCCCGCCGGTTCTCACGCCGCCGTCAGGACCTCGACCTCGACTTTTTCACCCGCCGCATCCGCCAGGCGATCGAATACCGCGAACGCAAGGAAATTGACCCGAAGCTCTGCCGCCTCGTCTGGAGCGAATCGGATGGTATCCCGGGCCTGATCATTGACCGCTACGGCGACCATGTTTCGGTCCAGACGCTCACGCTGGCGATGGATCTGCGCAAGGAGCTGATCCGCGATGCCTTGGTTGCTCTGCTGAACCCGAAGTCAATCGTGCTGCGCAACGACTCACCATCGCGCAGGGCCGAGGGCATGGAAACCGGCATCGAGATGCTTTACGGCGAAAATCCCGGCTCATTTGTCGTGCGCGCCAACGATCTTGATTTCGAAGTCGACCTCTTCGATGGCCAGAAAACCGGTCTGTACCTCGATCAGCTCCAATCCCATGCCGAGGTCGCCAAGCTCGCCAAAGGCAAACGCGTGCTCGACTGCTTCACCAACCAAGGCGGCTTTGCCCTCGCCTGCGCCAAAGCCGGCGCGGAAAAAGTAACCGCGGTCGATGTCTCAGCTGCCGCTTGCGAGGCCGCTCGCCACAACGCGAAACTCAATGGTCTCGAAATCGATGTGATCGAGCACAATGTCTTCGATTTTCTCAAACACGCCGAGCCGCAATACGACCTGATCATTCTCGATCCGCCAAGTTTCACCCGCAACAAAAAGACCCTCATGGATGCGATGCGCGGCTACAAGGAGATCCACCTGCGCTCTCTCAAGCTGTTAGAAAAAGGCGGCATCCTCTCAACCTTCTGCTGCTCGCACCACGCCTCGCGCGAGTTGTTTCTCGAAAACCTCGCCGATGCCTCGGTCGACGCGAAGAAATCCCTGCGCCTTATGCAGGAACACTCGCAACGCGCCGACCACCCGATCCTCATCACGATCCCCGAAACCGGCTACCTCAAGGGCTTCACAGTCGAGGTGATCGCGACGCGGTAAGTATCAAGGCTCCATCGGATAGGCGTTTTCGCCGTGCTCTGAGCGGTCGAGACCTTCGTTTTCCTGCTCGGCATCGACACGCAAGCCGATGAGGACTTTCACGATCAGAGCGATGATCACCGTCGCGACAGCCGACCAGAGAATAGTCACGCCTAGAGCGGTCGCTTGAATGGTAAGTTGCTCGCCCACGGGTTTGACGAGACCGAGACCGCCAAATGAGGCCTGACCAAACACGGCCACCAGCAAAGTGCCAAGGATGCCGCCGACACCGTGAACGGCGAACACATCGAGCGAATCGTCGATGTGCATTTTTTCACGGATGAGGCTCACGCTGAAATAGCAAACGACTGCGGAAATCGCGCCGATCGCGATGGCACCGATCGGGCCGACATCGCCTGAGGCCGGGGTCACAGTGGCAAGACCCGCGACCAAGCCGGTGACCATGCCGACGAGACCGGTCTTGCCGTTGCGAATGCGCTCCATGAGCGACCAGACGAGTGCCGCCGCGCAGGCGGAAAGGTGAGTGACGAGAAGCGTCATGCCCGCATTGGCACCGGCGGAAAGCTGACTGCCAGCATTGAAGCCAAACCATCCGACCCAAAGCATCGCCGCGCCGATGAAGACCATGCCGGGATTGTGCGGCGGGTGCGGGTGCTGCGGAAATCCGCGGCGCTTGCCGAGCATGATCGCCAGCACAAGTGCCGTGGTGCCAGCTGTGGCATGAACTACAATGCCGCCCGCGAGATCCTTCACGCCTATATCAAAGGCCCAACCACCACCCCAGACCCAATGGCAAACCGGTGCGTAAACCAAGGCGAGCCACAGCGCGGAGAACAAAACGATCGCGCCAAATTTCATCCGCTCAACCACCGCGCCGACATAAAGGCCAGGGGTGATGATCGCAAAAGTCATCTGAAACATGAGAAAGACGGCTTCGGGAATCGTGGTGTTCGGCGCGGCCTGCATCAGCGACTCGGGTTTCATGAAACTGAGGTCGAATGTGCCGATCCAGCCGCCATCGCCCTTGAACGCTAGGCTGTAAAGCCCGCCAATCCAAAGCAGCGACGCCACGCAGCCGATGGCCATGCACTGGGCCATCACCGAGAGCACATTGCGTCCGCGGACGAGACCGCCATAAAAAAGCGCAAGCCCGGGCATGGTCATGAACAACACCAATGCGGTGGCGGTCAGAATCCATGCGGTGTTGCCACCATCGATCGGGGTACTCGCTTCCGCTGCACTGGCAAGCTGTGAACCAAGTGCGAGAGCGCCTAAGACATTGAGTGTGAGTTTGTTCATGGGTTGGGTGTGGCGGACGATAAGGACAACAATGGGATTTTGTCATGACTGAAATTTTTCGAATTTCATTCAACCGCCTTGCTTCTTGAATCCCCCGCCGATCCACGATTCAATCCGCGACGCCCCATGGACTACTCGACCCTCATCACTAAGAACCGCAGCCGTTTCGGCGAGCTTGAGGATGCGGTGGGCGATCCTGACTTGTTTTCCGATCCGAAACGGGCGCGGGAAATTTTGCGCGAGCACCGGCGGATCAAAGAAACGCTCGAGCTGTGGGACCGCTTGGAGTCGGCGAAAAAACAACTCGTCGAAAACCAAGAACTCGCGAAGTCCGACGATGGTGAAATTTCAGCGATGGCGGCCGAAGAAATTCCGGCGCTCGAGGCATCGATCGAAAAACATTCCGAGGAAATCCAATACGCGCTTTTGCCTGCCGACCCGAATGAGGATCGCGATGCCTTGATCGAAATCCGCGCCGGTGCCGGTGGCGACGAAGCCTCGTTGTTTGCCGCAGAACTGATGCGTGCGTATCAGCGCTATGCCGACCTTCGCGGCTGGAAATGCGAGCACCTCGAAAGCAGCCCGTCGGAGGTGGGCGGATTCAAGGAAGTGATTCTGAAGATCACCGGTGAAGGTGTCTTTCGATTCATGAAATACGAATCCGGCGTTCACCGCGTGCAACGCGTGCCGGCGACCGAAACTCAAGGCCGCGTTCACACCTCGACGATCACCGTCGCGGTGCTTCCCGAGGCTGAGGAGGTCGATGTCGAGATCAAGCCCGATGACCTCCGCATCGAGGTCTGCCGCGCAGGCGGTGCCGGCGGTCAGCATGTGAACCGCACAGAATCGGCGGTTCAGATTTTCCACCTCCCCACCGGCATCTATGTCCGCTGCGAGGAAGGACGATCGCAGATCAAAAACAAGGAACTCGCCCTCCAGATCCTTCGCTCGAAACTCTACGAGCAAAAGCTTCAGGACCAACAACAGGCATATTCCTCGCATCGGCGTTCGCTCATCGGATCCGGCGACCGCTCGGAAAAAATCCGCACTTACAATTTCCCCCAATCGCGCGTCACCGATCACCGCATCGGTCTCACTTCGCACAATCTCGCCGGCGTGATGGCTGGAGATTTTTCGGAAATGACTGCCGGATTGCAAAAAGCCGAGATGGCCGAGCGCCTCGCTGAAGCCGGGATGTAAGCCACATCATCATTCGCATCATGTCCATAAACGAAAGAGCCCGTGAGTTGGCGGTAGTTCAATCCGCCGCCGAAGTCATCGCGTGGGATCAGGAAACCTACATGCCATCGCAGGCCAATGATCATCGCGCCAAGCAGCTTTCATGGCTTGCTGCGCGTGCCCACGATATGGCCACATGCGATGCGTGGCGCCGCGATCTCGAGGATGCGGAAAACAGCGACACGGGCAGTGATGCAAAACTCACCGCCAACCTGGGCGAGCTCCGTCGACAATTTGAACGCGCGACGAAATTGCCCACCGCGCTCGTCGCCCGCGAATCGTCCGCCACATCGCTGGCCAAGCACGCATGGGCCGAGGCACGCGAAAAATCAGACTTCAAGGCATTCGCGCCGCATCTCGAGGAGTTGTTGGAAATCGCCCGCGAAAAAGCCGCGCTCTGGGGGTATGCCAACGAACCCTACGACGCGCTGCTGGAAGGCTATGAGCGCGGCACTTCAACTGCCGCAGTAGCGACGCTGTTTGATCAACTCCGCCCGGAGATCCGATCGATCGCGGCCGCTGCCGTGGAAAAATCGAAACAACAAAGCATCAACCTTCCCGCCGGCCCCTACCCGGTCGCGGCACAGCAAAAGCTGAATCAACAAATCGCCGAATCGATTGGCTTTGATTTCACTGCCGGACGCATCGACACCACGGCACATCCATTTTGCACAACGCTCGGCCCGCACGATGTACGCCTCACCACGCGCTACGACGAAAATGATTTCACTTCATCGCTCTTCGGAGTGCTGCACGAAGCGGGTCACGGTCTCTACGAGCAAGGCCTTCCCACGGACGATTTCGGGCTTCCATCAGGCGCCGCAGTATCCCTCGGCATTCATGAATCCCAGTCACGCCTGTGGGAAAATCATGTCGGCCGCTCGCGCGAATTTTGGCAAAAGTGGTATCCGGTCGCGCAGGAAATTTTCCCGCAGTTGAATGCTTTTCCGCTCGATGATTTTCTTCGGTTCATCCGCAACGCCGCATTTTCGGCGATCCGCGTCGAGGCTGATGAAGCAACCTACGACCTGCACATCCTCCTGCGCTTCGACATCGAGCGCCGCATGCTCAATGGCAGCTTATGCGTGAATGATGTGCCCGCGGCATGGAATGACGGCTTCCGTGAGTTGTTTGGATTCACGCCGAAAAACGACCGCGAAGGTTGCCTGCAAGATATCCATTGGTCGATGGGCGGGCTCGGATATTTCCCAACCTACACGCTCGGCAACATCCACGCCGCAAGCCTGTTTGCCTGCGCACAGAGCGACGCCAACATCGCATCCGCCATCGCCGTGGCCAACTACGCACCCCTGCTTGCATGGCTGCGCCAAAACATCCACGCTCATGGATCATCACTCGATCCAAGCGATCTGATCCAACAAGCCACAGGCAAACACCCCTCGTCCGAGGACTACATCAAGCACCTCACCCACCGCTACCTCTGACCCATGAGCCAAGGACTTTTCATCGTCATCGAAGGCATCGACGGCACCGGCAAGTCGACCCAATCCAAGCGGCTCGCCGAGTGGTTCCGCTCGCGTGGGCGCGAGGTGGTCTTGAGCCGCGAACCGACCGATGGGCCATGGGGTAAAAAACTTCGTGAATCGGCAACTACCGGAAGGCTTTCGGCCGAGGAAGAACTCGAATGCTTTCTCAATGACCGCCGCGAGCATGTGGAAATGAGCATCAAGCCGGCCTTGGCTGAGGGCAAAGTAGTGATTCTCGATCGTTATTATTTCTCCACGATGGCCTACCAAGGTGCCCGCGGGTTTGATCCGGGCGAGATCCGCCTGCGCAACGAGGCATTTGCGCCGCGGCCCGATCTTTTGCTCATTCTCGACCTGAGCGTCGAGTCGGCACACGGCCGCATCGGAGCACGCGGCGACACCACCAACGAATTCGAACAACGGGACACGCTGAGCTGCTGCCGTGAAATTTTCCTTTCGCTCCGCGACGAGCCGTTTGCATGCGTGATCGATGCCGAACCGTCGCTCAATGTGGTCACCGCGGACATTCTCTCGGTGGTGACTGCGAAATTTCCCGATGCCTGAAACGCTGGGATTCACGCATGCATGATCGGTGATTCACGCAGCGTTCGCGGGTTGCGAATGTTTGGGATCAGGTCGATGGTGAAGACTTATCGAACCACCAAACATTATGATCACATCGTCCCATCAAGATGCCCGCGCCGCCAACTTGCTTTCCCGCGTAAGCGAGGATGTTTCGCTCCTACGACAGGATATCGGCAATCTCGTCTCCCATACCGCACACCAGACCGTGGCGGGCGGCGCCCGTGAGTTCGCCGAAAATGCCAGAACACGCATCGCTGCTGGCAAGGAATACTCCGCTGAGCAATTGCGCGCGCTGGGCGAACAAATCAAACAACACCCGGCCGCTTGGCTCGGTGGCGCGGCAGCTGTCGGCCTAATCAGCGCCGGTGCCTACCTGCTCTTCCGCGGTGAAAGTGGCAGCGCCCACTCACAGGCATCCTGAATCACCTCGCCCACTTCGGGCGCTCGGTTTCAAACTCCATTTTTTCACCCGTCCTTGGGTGCAGAAATGAAAGCTGCCACGAGTGGAGTTGCATCGCAGTGGCAGTGGCATCGAGCGTTTGCGTGTCGCCAAGCTCGCCATTCGCGAGATAGGCAGGATCACCGAGCACCGGGAATCCAAGATGCCAAAGATGGATCCGAATTTGATTCGTGCGACCGGACTTGAGTGTGGCCTCAAGCAATGAAGTGCCGTCAGCACGTCGCTCCAACACGCGGAAATCCGTGCTCGATGGCAGGCCCTCCATTTCATCGACTCGATGCGTACCAAGTTGATCAGGATCGGCAGAAATCGGCGCATCGCAGGAAAAATGATCTTCCGGCGGATGTCCTGCGACACCAACGAGGTAGCGCTTTACCACCGTGCCATCGAGAAATTGGCGCTGTAGAACCCTGCAGAAATGTCTCGTGCGAGCAAAAAGTACGATGCCCGTCGTATTTGAATCGAGCCGATGAACCGGACGCGGCACATGCGGCGCACAGGCGAGGTTGAGCAAATGCTGGAGGGTGTTGCGATGAAAGCGACCGCTCGCATGCATTGGCAATGGCGCAGGCTTGCGGATCAGCATCACCGCTTCATCGAGATGCAGGATGCGGATGTCGGTCGCCACATCAGGCTCCGCATCCGGCGGGAAAATTTGTAGGATACGCTCACCTGCACGAACGACATGATCCTTGCAACGGACTTTGCCGCCGTAATTCACAAAGCGCCCTGCTTCGCAGCGTGCCTCCCATTCGCTTCGCTCAATCTGCGGAAAAAGCTTCTCTAAAGCATCCAACAGCGTGTGACGATCCAATGCCGCGGGGATATTCAACGGTCTGCGATTTTCCTGCGCGATTGATCCGGGCAATGGGCTGCTGACCTTTTTCAAATCCTCTTCCAAGGTCTCGATGCGCTCGACCATTTGCTGCGGCTCACTCTTGTAGCAATACGGGCAACTTTTCCCCTGCACGAATCGCGGATCCTCCTGATCACTCTCATCGAGTGGTGCGAGGCAGGCATAGCAGACTGCATGACCCGACTCACGCAGTGCGGGATCGACTCCCACCCTTTGATCAAAGACAAAGCAATCGCCGTCGTAGTGCTCGCCGCCGCATTCCTCAAAGTATTTCAGGATTCCGCCATCGAGTTGATGAATCTCTTTGAAGCCCTCCATCTCCATGAAGGGTCCGGCCTTTTCGCAACGGATGCCGCCGGTGCAAAACATCACGATCGGCTGATTCTTGAGTTCTTCGGGCAACTGACGCACCGCTTCCGGAAATTCGCGGAATGTCCGAATGTTAGGATCGATCGCGCCTTTGAAGGTGCCAAGCTTGACCTCATAATCATTGCGCGTATCGAGCAGTGTCACCGGTCTTCCTTCGTCGAGCCAGCGCTTGAGTTCTTTGGGCGCGAGCTTGGGTGATGTGTACCTGCCCGGACGCACGCCATCGACACCGAAGGAAATGATCTCTTTCTTGATCCTCACGAGCATGCGGTTGAAGGGCTGATGATCACTATGGCTCACCTTCGGCGTGAGTTTTTCCAAACCGGGAATCGCACGCAGTCTGGCAATCAAGCGATCAATCATTTCCTCATCACCCGCGACGAAGAGATTGATCCCCTCGGTGCTGAGCAAAATCGTACCTTTCAAATTCCATGCCTTGCAGCTGGTTTGAAGCTCTTCCCTCAAGTCCTTGAGTCCGCCGAGCTCGGCAAAGCAATAGGTCGAGATGTTCGTGATCACCGGCACGCAGGAAAAACAGCACGATGGAGCTTAAATCGCAAGCCCGCACCTTGTGCCCGCCTGCCACCGAGCTTGATGATTGATCCAAGCGTGCGATGATTCAGCCATGGGTTGGCGCGCTCTCGGGGACTCCGCATGGCTGTTTGTGGCCACCGCGGGCAAGGCATCTGAAAAGTTTGCGCAAATCCTGCGCATGCGACGACAGCTTGATGCGGTCCGGGTCCCGCAAATCCGTGATCTCGTTTCCTCATTCGACAGCGTGGCAGTGCATTTCGATCCACGCGATGGCGAAGCGGTGATGGAGTGGATCAAAACCATTGAAATGCCAGCGGACTACGAAGATGCGGAAACATCCGGCCGCATGCATGAAATTCCGCTGCATTATTGTCACGACATCGACAAGGTCGCCGAGCGGCTCGGGCGCACGGTGGATGAAGTGATCCGCCTGCACAGCGGTGCGATCTACACCGTGACAGCGATCGGATTTTCACCCGGTTTCCCCTACCTCATCGGTCTACCGAAAGAACTTCATCTCCCTCGATTCGATACCCCGCGACCAGTGAGCGCCGGATCGGTCGCCATCGCCGGCGATCAGTCAGGCATTTATCCATTCGATTCGCAAGGCGGCTGGCATGTGATCGGGCAAACATCGCTCACGCTCTTCAATCCACAAAATAATTCCCCTGCCCTGTTGGCTCCAGGTGATCGCGTGCAATTCACCGCAGTCGATGACTTGCCGCCAGGCACCATGATTTCAAAAAGCCCGTCAGCCAAAGCTCATGGCGCGATCGAGATCGTCAAAGCCGGACCATTTACAAGCGTGCAGGATTTGGGGCGTCATGGATATCAATCGATCGGCGTGACTTCGGGCGGCGTGATGGATCCCATCGCCGCAAAAGTCGCCAACCAATTGCTTGGCAATCCCGATGATCATGCGCTACTCGAATGCGCGATGCTGGGACCCGTGCTCAAATTTCACAGGGCCTGCAGGATCGCGATGCTAGGATGGACTGATCATCGATGTGGTCGTCCGATCGAAATGGCTGCGGGCCAAGTGCTCGACCTGCGCTCACCGACCATTGGTTCTTATGGCTATATCGCCATTGCTGGCGGCATCGATGCCCCGCAAGTTCTCGGTAGCCGATCGACCGACATTCGCGCGAAATTTGGTGGGCATCACGGAAGACGATTGCAAAATGGTGACCATTTGGAAATAGGCATAGCCCCATGCGGACCTCGCAATGCAAACTGGCATGTTCGTTGGCCCTACGATCATGCAAAAGGCAAGACACTGACCCTGCGGTACATCCATGGCATGCAATCGGACTGGTTCAGGCCATCTTCGCTTGAGGCATTTGCCAACTCCGAGTTTCGCATGAGCAGCAAATCCGATCGCGTCGGCATGCGACTCGATGGGCCCAAGATGACCCGCGTAATTTCGGACGAAATGGTTTCACAAGCAGTCGTGCGCGGCTCGATCCAAGTCCCGCCGGACGGCACGCCGATCGTGCTGATGGCCGAATGCCAAACCATCGGCGGCTATCCACAGATTGGCCATGTGATTTCTGCCGACCTGCCGAAACTCGCGCGTGCTAGCACCGGCACATCACTGCGGTTTTGCGAGGTCACGCTCGACGAGGCTCGCAAGGCATGGGATGAAATTCAGCGCGACATGAAATTTCTTCGCGCCGGATTGGAGCACTTGAAATAACCACCATGCAATGCATCGATCTCAATTGCGACCTCGGCGAAGGCGGCGTGCATGATGCCGAGCTCATGCCGTTTATCAGCTCGGCAAACATCGCATGCGGTGGACACGGCGGCGATGACGCGACGATGCGTGCAACGATCCGCCTCGCGCTCCAGCATGGCGTCGCGATTGGCGCTCACCCCGGCTACGAGGATCGCGAGCACATGGGCCGTCGCCCGATGAATCTTTCGCCCAGTGCCATTTGCGATCTCGTGAGCCGTCAGCTCAGGCGCTTCGCGCAAATCGCCGATGAACTCGGAGCAACCATCCACCATGTGAAAGCCCATGGCGCGTTGTACAACCAAGCTGACGCCGACCCGCACATTGCCAGCGCCATCGCAAATGCGATTCGGGATTTGTTGCCGCAGGTTATTGTCTATGCGCCGCCGAATGGTTGCATGATGACCTCGGCGAAATCGGCAGGCCTTCAATTCCGCGCCGAAGGTTTCATCGACCGCCGCTACAACGCCGATGGCTCACTGGTGCCGAGAGGTCAACCTGGAGCGATCATCGATGACCCTACTGCCGCCAGCGCACAGGCGATAGAAATGTTACTCAAACGCAAGGTCACCAGCGTGAGCGGATCCGCAGTCCCGATCGAAATTGGCACCCTTTGCGTTCACGGCGACAGCGAGTCGGCGCTGAAAATCCTGAGGTCGACGCGGCTTGCGC
>Ga0208481_1000058_pt1 | contig 31485 bp, 38 predicted proteins | sample LakMenEpi02Jun10_FD_150662 | JGI IMG/M metagenome (GOLD analysis project Ga0208481, IMG submission 150662) | Freshwater microbial communities from Lake Mendota, WI - 02JUN2010 deep hole epilimnion (SPAdes) | ecosystem: Environmental > Aquatic > Freshwater > Lake > Epilimnion/Euphotic zone ... | reverse complement strand
GCCTCGAGCAATGGCATCGTGGGTGATGTCGAGACCGTCAGCAAGATATGCAGCGCGAACATTGTCGTCGTCCGTACCAATGCCGTACTCGGCAATCAATAATGGAGTGCCGGGCAGTTCGTCGTGGAGTTTGTTAAGGATTAAGCGAAGACCGTCGGGCCAAATGGTGTAACCGAGTGGTGACAGTGGAGCATCTTCTGGGTACAAGGCCAATTGCCCGTTTCGCACGCCGAATGCGCAGTAATAAGAAAAACCGATCATGTCGAATGATCCAGCAAGATCGGGCCGGATGATGGGTGCGCGGTCTGCAACTTGTAGAACCCCACTACGAAATAATTCAAGTCCGGCATTCCAATTGCTGGCATAAAAACGTGTTACGAAATCATGCGATGCCGACTCATCATCCAGTAGGTGGACAGTGGATAGCCCAAAGACAGAAGCCACAGGTGCTCCAGTTTTCTTCAGTCTCACTGCAGCCTCGGCTGTTGCCAACTGCATCTGCTCCGTCACCGTTCGCCATTCTTCGAGATCGTTATGTCCTGGTGACCATCCGCGTCCGAGATATGCAGCAGTGGGGTAGTAGTTCGTTTCATTAACGGGTTGCCAACCGTGGACTAAATCGCCAAAAGTATTTGCCACAAAGTCCACATGACGTGACCAATACTTGGTGCGATTTTCATCAATGAGAAATCCGCCGAGGTCCGCGAACCACTTTGGCAACGTGAAGTGATGCAGACATACCCATGGTCGAATTCCGATATTGCGTGCTGATTGCAACATCGCGCGATAGTGCTCGATGGCGATCTGATCGTGAACGCCGCATTCTGGTTCTATGCGAGCCCATTCAATTGATAAACGATGATGGGTGAGACCGAGTTGTGAAAGTAAAGAAAAGTCCTCTGCGTAACGTTCGGCAAATCCATTTCCGTTTCCAGAGGGAGGAGCATTTCCTGCACGCTCCCATTCGACCCAGTCAGACGCCGGCGCCGCACCTTCACTTTGTGTGGAAGATGCTCCCGTTCCCCACATAAACCCAGTTGGCCATGAACGACGGCGAGTTGCATCCATATAGAGGCTCAGTGCAGCCAGGGCGTAATGCACAGCCCAATGAGGAGACCTTCCGGACCCAGAAGGCGTGCAATCGTCTGCCCCCACGGTTCAACACGTGTGTCGTGAATAAGAGTATGACCCTTCGCCTGAAGTTCTGCAACGGCTGCATCAACATCTGCAACTTCAAATTCAATAGTTGCTTGTGGAACTGGAACATGGTCGGGCCATATTGGAGAGCCAAAACATGATTGCGCTGCATCGGCAAGTGGCCACACGCCTAAGTGTTTGCTTCCGTCAAAACCATCGACGGCTATGTAATCACCCGAAACGACCTGCAATGGCAGGCCAAGTGTGTCGCGATAAAAGGAGGCGCCCTCTGCAGGGTTCGGCACAATGGGTGCAAAGCCAGCAACGAAGAGAATCTCCATCGGCTTAGCTAATGAGCGCGCCTGTGAATACTTGCCACGCAAGAAGAGACTTAGCTACGAAACTCAACGTGATGTACACACGTTCTCCATGCAAATAGTTGGCCCATTTTCCTTGAGCCTTGTATTGCTTGTACTGAACAATTGCAAAACAGTTGAAGAGAAGGAATAGTGAAATCACAATGCCGTAGACAAATCCAGGAGTTGTTGCTTCACTCGGACCCTTAGGCGAAATGATGTTCACAACAACTGCAATCCAGGGGACGCTTCCGGCGATGCAACCAAACCAAAAGGGGAGCAAGTCTCCACTGCCTGGTGTGACGTAACGCTCTTGCAGCCAACCGAACAAAATCATGCTGACATTGACTCCGAATAGCGCAAGAAGAGCTATGTATTCGGATACGCCATTCAGTTGCATGATGACGATGATCATGATGGATGAGGAGAGGGAGTATTCAATCCAGCGGTACTTATTGATGTGGTGAGCAAGGCCATCGATGTACCGAGGGAACACTTTTGGTGACGCTACATAGAAGTGGAAAAACGCAGACAGCGCCATGAAAGCAGCCACCATAAAACTGATGTTCAGATTAAAAAGATTTACAGGATCCGTGTACTTGCCGAGGCCAGGGGCATCGGCAAGATAGGTACCCGTTACTGGAAGCGATGTGTTGTTGGACAACAAAAGGATTGCAATAAAGGAAACTGAGTGAAGTGTTCCTGCAATGAGATTTCGTTTGCGCAGCTGCGCGGTTTCGAGTTCAGTAATTGTCATTAGATTCCGAGATGTTCTTTCACTCTGTTGATTGATGGGTTGGTCATTGAAGTTCCATCGGCAAAAACCAAGGTGGGAACTGTGCGGTTGCCATTGTTGATTTTTTCGATGAGTGCAGCTGCTTCAGCGTCATTCTCAACATCAATTTGAACAAACGGGATACCAGACTTTTCAAGGTCTGACTTCAAACGCTTACATGGACCGCACCAAGTGGTGCTGTACATAGTGATTTGTGGTGTCGACATAGCCCTCATTGTAAGTCGATAGTTCAGGCTTTTATTCCCGAGAGCGCTGGGTATGGGATTCAGACCTATGCACAACTAGGGTTTGCGCTTATGAATGTTGTTGATGCAGTCAATGCCCGCTTGTCGGTGCGTCAGTTTCTCTCCACACCAGTGGCTGATGATCAGTTGAAATCACTCCTGTCGGATGCTTCTCGTTCGCCAAGCGGTGGCAATGTACAGCCGTGGCGTATCTATGTGGTGAATGGCGAATCCATGACGCGTATGCGCGACTTTCTGACCACTCAGCCACCACTCGATGAACCGGAATACGACATTTACCCCAAGAGCATCTCAGAGCCATACCGCACCAACCGGTTCACCATTGGTGAGCAGATGTATGCAACCTTGGGTATCGCGCGCGAAGACAAGGCTGGCCGTCAACGTCAATTTGCACACAACAATGATTTCTTTGGCGCGCCTGCTGCGATGTTTTGCTTTATCGATCGCCAGATGGGTCCACCACAGTGGTCAGACTTGGGAATGTTTCTGCAAACTCTCATGCTTCTTGCTGAAGAGAACGGCTTATCTACATGTGCACAGGAATATTGGTCGGTGCGACATAAGTCGGTGTCTACTTTTGTTGGTGCGCCCGACAATGAGATGTTGTTCTGTGGTCTAGCAATTGGATATGCCGATAAGACAGCTCCGATTAATAGCCTGCGTTCGGAGCGCATGCCGCTGAGTGAATGGGCAACCTTCGTTCAATGAGCGAAAGCGTCTTTCGGGTCACGATTCGAGGCCAGTTCAAAGACCTCAGCGATGAATCACGTCAGTACCTCACAAGGGCACAGCCCGAACACGACATTTTTGTCTCGGCCTATACGCCAGAAGGCACGTTTACTTATGACGATCGCATTCTGTTTTTTAATCTGCGATACGAAGTGAGATGCGAAGGGGATGACCCCAAAAAACAAGCCGAACTTCACGCCCACAAGGAAGCTGAGTCCTTTATGAGAACAATGAAGTTCGGCCATGTTTTTCGTTCGACAACGGTTACCGATGTCTCGGAGATGTGGAATTAGTTAGCGATACTGAAAAGGCTGTCTGTCAGTGTCCAGCCAATATTGATTGCTGTTCCATCAACAGTTGTTGCTGCGATAGCGAAGATGAACAAGGCTCCACCAGCCATTGAGATATTCTTCAAAAAACTAATCATTTCAGTTTGCTTTGAAGCAGCATCAGCAGCCCAGAAGTCGTGCATCTTGACAGCCATTGCGAGAAGTAATGCTGCGATGACGATTGCGCCAAGATCTGCGTAGACGCCGAGAATGATGGATAGGCCACCAAGTGCAAGAAGAACTCCAGAGAGTTGTACGGACAACTTTGGTGCTGGAACTTTCTTGAATTGGGCATAACCGGTCATGGCGTCAGCCTTGGTGATGTGGTTGATTCCACTCATGACAAACATGCCGGCAAACAGGATCCTTGCAATCAAAAGGACGATGTCCATATTGGTCTCACTTTCAAAGTAGTAAATAGTTGAGAGCGCAATCATATACACAAATTAGTTGCGAGCGCAATCATTCGAAAAATGTAGGTATATTGGCGACATGGCTACCAAATGGCTCAACTCTGCTGAAATGACTGCATGGCGTTCCTTCATTGAGACCACCGGTGACCTCATGCGGGCTATCGAGAAAGACTTAGAACCTTTTGGGCTGGACCGTGGCGATTATCAACTTCTTGCAATGTTGTCCGAGGCGCCAGACCACAAATTGCGTATGTGTGACTTAGCTGATTCATTGCGTCTGACTCGTAGCGGTTTGACGCGTCGTATGGAAGGTGTCTTGAAAAAGAAGTTGGTGACGCGCGTGCAATCCATTGAGGATGGTCGCGTTGCATATGTACAGATGACTCCCAAAGGAATGGAACTACTAAAGAAGGCCGCTCCACACCATTTGGAAAGCGTGCGTCGACTAATGATCGACTTACTTAACCCAGCAGAGATAAAAGCTATGGGAAGTGCATTCGGCAAGATTGCAGGCAATCTTGCAAACTCTGCGAACGAGTAATTCGTCCGTCGCTCTTACGCGGTCAGCGCTGCTTTCACAGCTTGTAGTCCGGTTGCCACTGTCTGACGTTCCGCATCATTGAGAACTGCATATGCCGGTGCAACAATCGCATCGGTCAGCGCTTCAGCAGCTGCCATCTTCGCCTTAACGGCATCATCGATAGTTGGCATTTCATCTTCGGGGTATCCGAACTGCTTCCACATGTCGGGACGCTTAGAAGCATGAGCAGTCTTGCTATCGATGCCTGCAGCACGTAGCGCCACAAGGTGAGCACTGCCGCGGAATTCACGAAGTACTGCGATGAGTTGCATGACTTGCCCTGGCGCATCTGATGGAAGTGGCTCTGTTGCAATTGCGGCATACAACGCAAGACCGTCCGGGTCTGCTGCGTTGTTTACCTTGGCGAGCGCAGCGGCGAGTGCATCAATATTTGAAAGACCCGAGAGTTTTGCGCGGCCCAGATTTGCACATGCCAACATGTGGGCAGTGCCGGCTGCGCGAGGTGAGACCTTTGCACAAGCTGCATCCCACACACTCTTGATGAGTGATGGGTTGAAGTAACCAAATGCAGCAGCTACTGCGAGACCATCTGTGTCGCCAAGTTGGCCACCACGACCTTGAACATAAAACTCCATGCCACCGAGACCGAGTTCTTTACCGATTGCACCAGTCTCAGGAATGAAATAGAAAGCTGATCCCAATTCGTTGATGATGGGACAAGCTGCTGCGAGAAGTTCTTCGTTCGTCATATAAGCGACCATAGCCAAGGCGCTAGCCCCTACGCTCATTGGGTGGATAAAAGGTTCCTTGAGCGACTTGCCCCTGCCATTTTCGTGGTGTTGTGGAGTACCGGATTCATCGTGGCGCGCTTCGGCACCAAAGATGCTGGCCCGTTCACGTTTCTCACCATCCGTACTGGCATCGCCGCCATAGTGCTGTTCGGGGTCTCTCGATTGGTGCGAGAGATGAAGGTGTCGCGCAAGCAGTTACCTGTGCAGTTGGCAGTTGGCGTGGGTATGCACGCTATGTATTTGGGCGGTGTCTTCGTAGCCATCAATCACGGGCTTCCATCCGGCATCAGTGCTCTCATTGCCGCATTACATCCAGTGATTACTTCCATCTTGGGACGATTCCTCTTGAATGAGCGCATCTCGCAACGTCAGGCATTAGGAATTGTCTTGGGATTCGCTGGCGTGGTTGCTGTGGTGATCGAACGAGGCGGAGCAGGCGATGGTGTTACAACTTTTGCACTCGTGTCTATGGGCGTTGCTGTAGTGGGCATGTCTGGCGGAACTTTGATTCAACGAAAGTTTGCTCAAGGCACTCCGCTACTTGCTGGAACTGCACTGCAGTACTTTGCAACGACTGGTTTGCTTGGTATCTGTGCAATCGGATTTGAAGGCTGGGACTTTTCAGTCACTGCACGCAGCATGTTTTCGCTGGCGTGGGCAGTAGGGGTGCTTTCGGTAGCAGCAATTCTCATTATGTTGTGGCTGCTTCGCCGACAGGCAGCATCACAAGTGAGCAGTTTGTTTTTTCTTACGCCCGCATTTTCCACCGTTGAAGGAGCAATTCTCTTTCAAGAAAAACTTGGTGTGTTGTCTGCCTGTGGTCTAGTTGTTGCGCTGTGTGGCGTGTGGCTTGCCACAAGTACAAGAAATTCAGTTCTTACTTCTCCACAAAAGTAAGGTCTGGGCCAATCACAATCTCACCTGAGAAGTGTTCTGCGGCCATTGCGTGCCATTCGCCTTCTGCACCAGGCTGTATAGCGGGAACAAAGTGAGTGAGTACGAGCGACTTCACATTGCACTTCGTTGCAGTTTGAGCAGCCTGTTGCACAGTGGAGTGATAATCAATGATGTCGAGAAAGCGTTCACCTGTTGGTACAAGTGGAGCTAATGCTCGTACTTGGTCTTCGCGAATCACGGTTTGTACATAGAAGTCTGCGTCTTGGCACATCTCGTACAGACCCTCACAAGGGATTGTGTCGCCAGCAAGTGCAGCAACAACACCACCGTGTTCGAAACGGAAACCAATGGTTGGAGCAACTGGTCTGTGATCAGTTGCATGCACTGAGATTTTTACTTCACCAATAGAGAAAGTGTGGCCAGCTTCAATTTCGTGCACTTCTACTTTCATGCCGCCAGCTGCGCGTAGGTCGGAGTGGTGATTCAGTCTGTATGACTCATCTTGTGACAACATTGCAAGCAAGCCATCAATCATTTTCTTCGTACCAATTGGTCCGTAGATGGGAAGTGGAGTTGCGGCTGGTGAAGAGATCCAGCGAGTGGTGATGACGTCATTCAAGTCACAGATGTGATCGCTATGAAGGTGAGTGAGAAACACGGCTCCGACGAACGGAAGTGGAACACCTGCACCGAGCAAACGTGGAACTACAGAACGACCAGCATCAACCAAGATGAATTGGTTGTCTGCTTGAACAAGTGTGGAAGGTCCGGCGCATGTGACGCTAGGGAGTGGACTGCCGGTTCCAAGAAGGGTGATTTTCATAATGGTTCTCCATCTGTGTGTTGCACACGAATGTAGTTGGAGAGTTCCCGTATGTTGCGAGAACACACATCATTATTTGTGAATTAGCGGCCCTTTGGCTTGAACATGTCACGAATCATTGGTTCAAAGTGCGATAACGGTGCGCTCTTGTAGTCCTCGTCGAATGCAGGAGAGTCATACTTTGCACAGAACTCTTCGGTGTATTCGAAGTATTCGTTTCCGCGGAATTGCTCGCGAGCGTTCTTGTCGAGACCGATGTAATCCCAGAAGTAGTAGCCCTGGAAAATTCCGTGGTGCTTCACCATCCACCAGTTGGCTTCGGAGACAAATGGTTTCAAGATGCCCGCAGCGATGTCTGGGTGGTTGAAAGGCGCAAGGTTGTCGCCAATGTCGTGGATGAGTGAGCACATGATGTATTCAGCATCGCGACCGTCTTTCTCTGCACGCGTTGCTGTTTGCAGACAATGCTCGAGACGGTTCACAGGGAATCCACCTTGATCAAGTTCGAGCATTTTCAATTGCTCGATGACACGGTCTGCCACCATGGCCTGTGTGTCTTGAATACACACCATGATGTTGGCCCACTCTTCTTTAGTGGACTCTTCGAATGACTTGAAAGTTGCGCGCTGAACCATGGAATTTCCCCCTTGAAATTTCTGAGGGAAAACTACTACCCAACTAGTGGGTTGTCATCTCCGAGAGCGGATAACGAGAACTTCAGCGCCAAGGGCCATGTTCTGAAAGAGCCACTTGGCGTCTGAAACCTTTAGGCGAACGCAACCGTGGGATACGGGGGTGATACCTAGAGGTGTGTACAACGGAATGTCACCTTTAGGAGTGACTCGGTACGGGATGCCGTGAAAACCGATGTTGTCGCCTTCGCGGCCTTTTGTGAACCGAGTCATGAACTTCATGCGTTCACCCGGATTCGGTGAATAATACGCCTGAGCGGATTTTGAGAACACTTTGAATCTGCCCACGGGTGTGGTGTCGTTGGCGCCTGTTGATGCAGGGAACGAAGCAATGAGGCGACGACGCTTGTTGTAGGCATACACGCGTTGCTCGCTGAGCACCACTTTCACGTATCCGATTGCGATTTTATTGCGTGGTACTGGAACGAGGCTTGGCAACGTGGTTGTTGTGGCCGGAGCGAGAGTGCTTCCAGCGACAGTTTCTTGAGATGAGGGCAATGTGGTGTCGGTGCCATCGGCGGCTAACGCAACCCCAGATGATGCAAAAGAAGTGATAGCCAATGTGATGGCGGCGATGCGAGTAGAGGGTTTCATCGTGAGATAGAGACTAATTGTGGGTGAGGGGCAGATGCCGTCACTACCACTGCTGTCTTATTCGGCAGCGATATCAAGGCCTTCGGCCAATGTGTTCCACGACAGAACAGCGCATTTGATGCGCACAGGGAACTTAACGACGCCTTGCAATGCCTCGAGGTCACCAAGTGGTGCGGAGGTATCTGGTTCGCCGTCTTCATCGATCGACATCATGTGCTTGAAGCGGTGGATGAGTGCGCGAGCTTCAGCAACGGGTTTGCCTTTGACTGCTGCGCTCATCATTGATGCAGAACTCTGACTAATGGAGCATCCTTGTCCACCGATTTTGATATCAGAGATGACGCCGTTGTCGACTGTGAGAAATACTTCGATCTCGTCGCCACACAAAGGGTTATGGCCTTCACTGCGCACAGCAGGTGGCTCGAGCGACCCGCGGTTGCGTGGGTTCTTGTAATGATCGAGAATGATCTCGCGATATAGGTCTTCTAAGCCAGGCATTGGTATCTCCGCTTCACAGGTTAGAGGGTGAAGAAGTCTCCTGCCTCGGCTAATGCGTCACCGAGAGCATCGACTTCAGAAGGTGTGTTGTATAGGTAAAAGCTGGCACGAACAGTGGCGTTGGCGCCCAGTAAGCGCATGAGTGGCTTTGCGCAGTGATGACCGGCACGCACGCACACGTTGTGCTGGTCGAGAACTTGGCTGACATCGTGAGGATGTACATCGCGAAACGCAAAGCTGAGTGTGGCTCCACGAACTTCAACATTGCGACTGCCATGGATGACAATGTCGTCACCAAAACGTGCGGTCAGTGTGTCGAGTGCGTAACGAGTGATGTCACGTTCGTGTTGGCGAACGTTGTGCATGCCAAGTGCAGAGAGATAGTCGACTGCAGCGCCAAGACCGATTGCTTCAATGATTGGCTGAGTGCCTGCTTCAAACTTTGCAGGAAGTTCTGCGCATGTAAAACCTTCGAGCTTGACATCGGAAATCATGTTGCCACCACCGAGAAATGGTGGAATGGAATCGAGGATCTTCTCGCGTCCCCACATGATGCCGACGCCGGACGGCCCCACCATTTTGTGGCTGCTGAATACGACAAAATCTGCGTCCCAATCTTGAACATCGGTATGCATGTGCGGAACAGATTGGCAACCATCGACAATTGCGATGGCACCATGTTTGTGGGCACGCGCGCAGAGTTCTTTGACTGGGTTAATTGTGCCGAGCACGTTTGACATTGACGTGAAAGAAAATGCCTTTGCTCCGGTGAGAAGTGTGTCGAGGTCGGAGAGATCGAGCAGTCCGTCTTCGGTGAGTGGCACCCACCGAATGGTGAAACCCTTTTCTGCAGCCAACATTTGCCACGGAACAATGTTGGCGTGGTGTTCCATGTGTGTGAGCACAACAACATCGCCCTTGTTCAGGTTTTGTGTGCCCCACGTGCGCACGATGAGGTTTAGTGATTCTGTGGCGTTCTTTGTGAACACCACTTCATGTACTGCTGGTGCGTTAATGAAAGCGGCGACCTTGGCACGTGCTCCTTCAAAAGCATCGGTGGCGTCTGATGCAAGTTTGTACGCACTTCTGTTTGTGGGCCCATACGCGTGTTGCATGAACGTTGTCATTGCGTTAATGACTGCGTTTGGTTTTTGAGACGTATTTGCAGAGTCGAGATACACCAATGGCTGTCCGTTGATGATTTCAGCCAACACAGGAAAGTCGGCACGAATGTGTTGGACGTCGAAACTCATTGCTTATGCCTTGTAGGCCTCGTAGCCGTTCTTTTCAAGTTCAGCAGCAACTTCCATGCCACCAGACTTCACGATGCGACCATCAATCATGATGTGCACAAAGTCTGGCTGAAGTTCGTCGAGGAGACGTTGGTAGTGAGTGATGAGAAGGATGCCCATTGCAGGGCGATCAACACGTACTTCACGGATACCTTTAGCAACAATGCGCAATGCGTCAATGTCGAGACCAGAGTCTGTTTCGTCGAGAACTGCAAAGTCTGGTTCGAGTAATGCCATCTGCATGATTTCGTTGCGCTTCTTTTCGCCACCGGAGAAACCTTCGTTGAGGTAACGGTCAACGAAAGATGAATCCATGCCGAGGCGCTTCATCCAGTCCATTGCAGAGAGGCGAAGTTCGAGAACAGAAAGGTCGATTCCTTTTCGTGCAGACAATGCCTGACGAAGGAATTGGATAACTGATACGCCAGCAATTTCTTGCGGATACTGAAAGGCAAGAAAGAGTCCGGCTTTGGCGCGAACGTCTGTTGTCCAGTCGGTGATGTTTTCACCTTTGAAGAAAATGTCGCCAGTGGTGACTTCATACTCTGGCGATGCGAGGAGAGTGCTTGCCAGTGTGGACTTGCCACAACCATTTGGCCCCATGATTGCGTGTACTTCGCCGGCCTTGATGGTGAGAGATAACCCACGCAAAATGTCGTCGGCGGTCTCTGTGTCGTCAGAAACGGGCCGGGCGTGGAGATTGTCGATACGGAAGAGGTCGCTCACGTATTCAGTCTAGGCAAGGGTCTGCAATTACCACTACGGCCGTAGTGGAAACCCCGAGGCTGCCTTCCAGAGCGCACCATATGAGGGGTATTCGTATGAGTCGTCGACGTACTGAGACTTACGTAACAGGGCGTGGTATTTGGGGAGGTGCCGAAAGGGAACCCCGGCGTCTACATGGTGTGCCAGATGAAAACCGATGTTGTACGGAACCAAATAGAAACGTGCGATGGGGTGTTGCACCACACTGTGTGTTGCGATGCGACGATCGTCGTCTGCGCGCAAACCACCGTGCTCTGCAATGGAGCGAAGACGATTAATGACTCGCCACAACGTGAAGTACGGAAGTACAAACATTGTGAGATACAGCCACGGATGACCCGCAGCATAAAACGCAGCAATCACAATGACTTGCACGAGAGTCATCTTCAACAAAGTACGTCGCACGCGAACATCTGGAGATCGAAATCCACGAAGTTGATTGCGGAAAAGTTTGATACCAGTTTGACCAGTGGCGTCGCGCACGAGCTTGCGGCGAAAGCTTTCTGCTGAAATCGGGTAGTTCGCATACAACGGAATGTCTGGTTCGTCTGGGCCAAACTCTTCACGGTGATGCGCCATGTGGACTCGCCTGTATGCAGGTGTGCTGGTGATGACGGGGAACCCAAGCAACCAATTGCCTACCCAATCGTTTGCACCACGATGTTTGAACAACAAACGGTGTGCGGCTTCGTGCATGAGCGAGGCAAATTGGGCATGCATGCGGCCCATGAGTAAAAACGCAATAAGCCACGTTGCAATGTGATTGATATGAACTGCTGCGGCCAAGATAAGAATGTTTTGGCCGTAACACCACAACACGGACCAAGCGTTCAAAAGTGAAGGAATGCGACGCAACTCCGCACGAAGTTCAGGCACTGGACGGCCGTCGGCACTGATTGATGGATTATCAATGACGCGCGGAAGAGAATCAATTGTTGGGGCCATGCCACCAAGCCGGAAACCTGATTCACCAGCCACGGGCGATCCATTCATTGAGATGCGGACGTTCTGCAGAAATAGTGGTGTCCACGCCGTGGCCTGGCAGCACCACTGTGTTTCCGGGAAACGTGAGTAGTCGTGAGTCGAGTGATTCGATGATGGTGTCGAAACTGCTTCCAGGAAAATGGGTTGCACCAGGACCACCGGGGAAAAGTGTGTCGCCAGTGAAAAGTAGTGGAGCATCAAGAATCTTGAATGACACGGAGCCGGCAGTGTGGCCAGGATTATGGATCGTCTCCATGCGAAGTTTGCCCACTTCAACAATTTGCGTGTCTTCAATAAACACGTCGTATCCAACGTCTTTCAACATTCCTGCGTCGGCATTTTGCACCGCAACTTCATAACCCGCTTCACGCATGGCGGGGATTGCTTGAATGTGGTCATGATGGCCGTGAGTTTCAAGAACTTTTCGCACGCCCAATGCTTGGCACAGCTCCAACAAACGTTCATGTTCGTTGGCTGCGTCAATAAGTACGGCATCTCCCGTGTGTTTGCATTTCACAACAAAGACGTTGTTGGCATACGGGCCAACAACAACGCGGTGTACTTCAAGGCGATGATCAAAGTAGTGAAGTGTTCCGAGCGGGCTTGCCATTTCTTTAGCCTGACACAACCTCGAACCCGAGCGACAGTGCAACGGGTATTTGGGAAGCATCAAATGTCACAAAGCGAATAGGCGCAGGTAGGCGAGTGGCTGCTGCCAAGTGCAGAGCAACAGAAACACCGACTGGTTGTTGCTGGCACAGGGACGTTGCTTCGTCTAGTAGTGACTGGTCAATCGGAACGACATGAAGAAAGTCCCATGTGTGACGCACCATGTCTTCTAGGTGGCGTGCGAGTACGGGTTCATCGGTGAGGCGTGACGCAGCAGCAATGGCCTCGCCCAATGCGATAGCGCAAGCAACCCACGTGGTGTCTGTCTCGAGAGCCTCGTTCACGATGTCGCGTTGCGCGCCATCTATATGTAGAGCGAGAAGGGCGCTGGCGTCCAGCACAACAGTCATCTGCGCACCTCGTTCAAAGCACGGTCGATACGTGAACCGGAATACAGCACCAACGGTTCTGCGGGAATCCAATCACCTTTACGTCGCGGCGGGTGAACCACGCCACGTGCAACTAGGTCGGCAATATTGACGCCAGAGAAATCGGTGCTCATGGTGGAGAGCTGAGCCACTGGTGCTCCGTCCACGGTGATCACCACTCGTTCGCCCATTTGGGCGCGGCGTACAAATGTGGCAAGGCCTTGTCTGAACTCGCGCATACCAATAGAAGCCATGGGCCAGATGCTATCGGGTTTGTGTACACCTGTGTACACAAGTGGATTAGCGCCGACTCCGGTTCAGGGCACAGAATGTGATCTATGAATTTTGCATTTAGTGAAGAACAAGAAGAACTCCGCAAGATGGTGCGCTCGTTCCTTGAGGCCAAGTCCTCAGAGACCGCAGTGCGCGAACAGATGGAGACAGAGAAGGGCTACGACGCAGCAGTCTGGTCACAGATGGCAGGCGAGATGGCGTTGCAAGGTCTTGCAATCCCCGAAGAATTCGGTGGTCAAGGCTTTAGCTTCATCGAGCTCGGTGTAGTGCTTGAAGAAATGGGTCGCGCATTGTTGTGTGCTCCGTACTTCTCAAGCGTTGTGCTTGCAGCAAACGCATTGCTGCAGTCCGGTGACGAAGCTGCAAAGAAGGCATACCTTCCTGGCATCGCAAGCGGAGAAACACTCGCAACGCTCGCAACAACAGAGCCATCAGGCCGTTGGGACGAAGCAGGAATCACAATCGAAGCCAAGGGCTCTGGTTCAGATTTCACCATCACCGGAACAAAGAGTTTTGTTCTTGATGGACACACTGCAAGTTTGATCATCGTTGCTGCTCGCACAGCAAAGGGCGTCAGCCTCTTTGCAGTTGAAGGCAATGCAAAGGGTCTCACACGTACAGCTCTTTCCACCATGGACCAGACACGCAAGCAAGCAAAGCTTGAGTTCAACGGAACTCCTGCAAAGCTCATCGGTGCCGAAGGCGCTGGCGGAGCAATCTTGTCGAAGGTAAACGATCTTGCAGTTGTTGCACTTGCAGCAGAGCAAGTCGGCGGAGCACAGAAAGTGCTTGAAATGGCAGTGCAGTACGCAAAGGACCGCATTCAGTTCGGACGCCCAATTGGTTCATTCCAGGCAATCAAGCACAAGTGTGCAGACATGTTGCTCGAAGTTGAATCAGCAAAGTCCGCTGCGTACTACGGCATGTGGTGTGCAGCAGAAATGAACGAAGAGCTTCCATCCGTTGCATCGCTTGCAAAGGCATATTGCTCAGAGGCTTACTTCCACGCAGCAGCCGAGAACATTCAGATTCACGGCGGTATTGGTTTCACCTGGGAACACCCAGCACACCTCTACTTCAAGCGTGCAAAGTCAAGCGAACTCATCTTCGGTGACCCCACCTACCACCGCGAGCTTCTTGCTCAGCGCATCGGTATCTGATCACCGTCTGATACAGACTTCAAGAAAGACCCGGGCCATTGGCTCGGGTCTTTTTTGTACCTGGGGTACTGTGTATTTATGGCGCCCATCACGATTGTTTTTGCAGTAATCGCTGCTGTTTTGGTTTTTGCGATTGCAGCGGGAGTAATTGGTCGTGAAGCACATCGACTCGACGCAGTTGCGCCGCGAGTTGTGTACGAAATTGATAATGCGGTGCAGTTTGTTGCAGACAACTTGCCCTCTGGCACTCAAGCGCGTTTGACCATCGACGAAGTACGTGCCTTGTTGCTCGGCCATCTGAACTGGATGTCGGAGAAAGACCTCATGCCAATAGACGTTGTCGACAAAGTGCAAAATATCAGCACGCCGGTGGTGGCAGACGATGTAACGCTTGCAGCCTTTCTTCTGAGAGAAGCATCAACGCGAGGTGTCAACGTATTAGACGACGTTGACATTGTGTACGTCGTGGAAACTCACAACAAGTACTTGGCTGCTATCGGTGCTGTTGGCCCTGAGGCAGACGTCATTTAGATCATCATGTTGAATTGCGACACGATTTTGTGTCCCAATTCCGTATCGCCTGCAATGGCAACTTGACCAGAGAGTTCTTCAAATGTGGCGCGCCCGGTGGCTAACTGAAGAAACACATCAGATTCCATGGTGATAGTGACGAGTGCGCGCGATGGAATCTCTGGCACTACAGCAGCCCTTTTCTCTTGCATGGCGACGGCGATGTTGCGCGTTACATGGTTAGTGATATGAAACACAACTGTCTCTCCAGATGGAGTGCCTGCTCGCTTACCAACGACTATTGGAAGTGTGCGGATGAGTCGATCAATCGTGTGTTCGGCAACAGGTCCGCTTTGGTGGCCATACTTCCCTAAGACTCGTCGCATGTCCTGTTCATGAACCCAGCTATCGAGAATTCGTATTTGAAGAAATTCGAACATGGAACTTCGGCCAGCAGGAGTCTCACTTTGCTCATCGAAATACTCGAGTGACGCCGAACGAAGGGTGTTGAGGCGATCTGCGGTAATCGTGTTCCACTCTTTCAGTACTTGCGCACCGGTGTAGGAACGACGCAGGTCTACATCGTCTTCATTTGAGTCTCCCACTGCATTCTTCACATGTGATTTATCGGCAGCGGTGTGGTCGGGGCGGGGAAGACCCTGCATGTCAGATTCAAAACCGACAAGGTGCGACAGATTGTCTTGCACGTTCCACGCTGGTAATTGAGACGGGGTTTTCCACTCGTTTTCTGTGAGTTCAGAGCCCAGTCGGCTAAGTGAGGCCCACGCAGCAGCCAGTTTGTCCACTGTTTCGTTGATGTCGCGCTGAGATGCCATAAACGAAAGTTAGTGCGTTGTTCGTTATAGAGGGCAAGTGGGGACTACCGTTGTGGGCATGGAGAGACCAGTCAAGTTTGAGCACACTCGTTTTCTTGGAGACAAGCGCACACAATTGGTGTACGACCTCGACACGTGGACTGAGTCTGGCATCATCGACGAAATAGTTGCTGAAGGCGTAGGGCTGTGCTTTGGGCCAGACACATTGGCTGAAGCACGCAACCGTGGGTACAGCCTTGCTGCAGTGGGCGACAAGCGTCGTCTTCGCAAGCCGCGAGCGTAGGAATCTGCGATGACCGGAATAATGAACGGCACGTTCCGTTCCGGTGGACTTGTACTGCAACGTTATTTGGCAGTACCCAGTGGTCACACGCCTTCATTGCCAGGTGTCATTTTGTGCCACGGATTCCCCATTGGTCCACTTGATGCGCGACAGGCTGGGGTGACGTTTCCACAACTGATGGATCGTTTTGCCAACGACCTTGGTTGGGCTGCTCTCACATTTACATTTCGTGGCTGTGGAACAAGTGAGGGTGATTTTTCGATGCAAGGATGGGTCGACGATCTACGCGCGGCGATTAATCATTTAGAAGAAGAAGTGTCGCCAAACGGAATTTGGCTAGTGGGTACCAACACAGGTGGAGCACTCGCTTTATGTGTAGCTGCCGATGATCCGCGAGTGCGTGGATGTGCATTGCTTGGTGCCCGTGCAGACTTTGATGACTGGGCAGGTCAGCCACGACGGTTCTTGGAACACGCTCGTGAGATTGGCGCCATTCGTACTCCAAGCTTCCCGACTTCCTTTGATGAGTGGAGTCGCGAGTTACGCCGTTTCCGTCCAGTTGATGCGGCAAAACGTTTTGCGCCTCGACCTCTGCTGGTGATGCATGGCGAAGAAGATGAGAGTGTTCCTGTTGCAGACTCGCGTGTGTTAGCAGAATCTCACTCCAGTGCAGAATTGCGTGTTATCGCTGGTGCGGGCCACCGTTTACGACATGATCCTCGCGCCGTAGCAGTTTTATTTGGTTGGCTCGACCGCCAACGCGCACTCTCTGCTTAAGAGTCGTGGCCCTGTGGGTGGCTTGAGTGCCACGCATACGCAGAAGAAATAATGTCATCGAGATTTCGCTGTGGAGACCAGTCGAATTTTTCGGTGATGAGACCTGCATTGGCATAACACTGTGACGGGTCACCCGGACGTCGTGCAACAATTTCATGTGGAACTTTTTTCCCTGAGATGCGTTCCGTTGCAGCGATGATGTCTAACACGCTGGTGCCGTGACCCGTTCCAACGTTGCACGTGATGCTCTCGTTCCCTGCCGACAAGTAATCGAGCGCAGCAACGTGCGCACGTGCAAGATCTTCCACATGGATGTAGTCGCGTACGCCAGTGCCGTCTGGGGTGGGAAAGTCATTACCGAATACTTGAAGCGCGGGGGAATGGCCGAGAACAGCTTTCATCACATGAGGAATGAGGTTTTGAGAGAAGCGCCAATCCTCACCCAATGTTGCGTCGTCGCTTGCGCCAGCAGCATTGAAATATCGAAGACATGCATGGCGCATTGGTGTGGTTTGTGCATACCAGCGAAGAGTGTTTTCAATCATCAATTTTGTTTCGGCGTACACGCTTTCACAATGCAATGGGTCGGTCTCTCGAACAGGCACAGTTGCTGGAGTTCCATACACCGCAGCAGTGGAAGAAAAGACAACGCGTTCAACACCGGCGTTGTTTAGTGCACCAAACAGTTTCTGCGAACCAATGACGTTGTTGTTGAAGTACTTCTCAGGATTCGACATTGATTCACCCACAGCTTTGTAGGCGGCAAAGTGAACAACTTCATCGACTCCGTGTTCGGCGCAGATGTGCTCAACTAGAGATGAGTCAGCGACGTCTCCTTGTACAAAAGGTGCGTCACCAACTGCTTTGCGGTGGCCATTTTCCAAAGTGTCAAGAATGACAATGGCGCGTCCCGACGCCCGAATAAGGCGGGCAGTGAGAGAACCGATGTAGCCGGCTCCGCCAGTGATGAGAACAGTCATTTAGTTTTCTTTGAAGGTGCGGGCTTCGCAGACTTTTTTGCTGGCATCGGGCGAGATTGTTTATCGCGATCGGCTGCCTTCTCTGCTTTCTTCCATGCGCGAACGGTGAGAAGAGTTTCAGGTGAAGTGATGTCTGCAACGGTTCGTGGGTTGGAGTCGCTGAACACGCCGGCTGCCTTTTCCCAACCCTGTGGCGTGATGGAGAATCGTTTGCCTAGTAGCGCGATAAAGATTTGGGCTTTCTCTTCGCCAAAGCCAGGTAGTTCTCGTAGGCGTTCGAACAAGACTGTGGCATCGTCAGTATCCGCCCACATGTTTTCACCTTTGCCTTTGTACTTTGTTGCGAGCACTGCACAGAGACCGTGGATGCGTTGTGCCATCGCTTTTGGAAAACGATGGATTGCTGGCTTAATGAGACAAACAGTAAGAAATTCCTCTGGGTCCATTGCTGCAATCTTTTTTGCATCAAGGTGGCCAAGGCGTTGCTTCAGTGTCCATGGGCCATTGAATGCCCATTCCATCGGAACCTGTTGATCGAGCAACATGCCAATGAGAAGGGCAGTGCCGTTGCTATTCAGAAAGGCATCTGATTTTGGATTTCCTGTGATGTACAAGGTGCCCAAGGCTGAATCCTCTTCGTTAGTCGCGACTTAGTGAATGTAGTGCGTCAGGGTCAATATTGAAGTCTTTTATGGCTTGCTGAACGAGTTCTTGTGTCACTTGGTGTGCGCCAATGAGGCTGGTGAGCACAGCGACCACAACATGGCCAGCATCTGTCTCGAAGAAATGGCGAAGTGCTTCGCGGGTATCGCTGCGTCCCATGCCATCTGTTCCGAGAGCAATAAATCGTCGTGGCGAGACGTAAGGCGCAATTTGTTCCGAAACGATGCGCATGAAATCTGTGACCGCAACAAGTGGCGTTGAAGCAGAACCAAGGATTGACTGAACAAGAGACTCACGAGGCGCCTCAGTGGGGTGCAAGCGATTCCAGCGCTCCACTTCCATGGCGTCGTCGCGTAATGACTTGTACGACGTCGCAGACCAAAGATCGGTGTTGATGTTGTATTTGTCTCGAAGGATGGCACTTGCTTCGGACGCCGCTTTGAATGCTGTACCCGAAAACAAGATGGATGCATGAACTTCTTCGGTCGGAGCATCTGACCATCTGTACAAACCATTGACAATGTCTGCATCAGAAACATGTTTCGGTTGTGGTGGCATCAAGATGTTTTCGTTGTACAACGTGATGTAATAGAAAATGTCTGCGGGGTTATCGCCGTACATGCGTGTGAGGCCATGTCGAATGAGTGCCGCAACTTCGTAAGCAAACGCAGGGTCGAATGCCTGGCATGCAGGAACGGTTGATGCAAGCAACAGGCTGTGGCCATCTTGATGTTGCAGACCTTCGCCCATGAGAGTGGTTCGCCCCGCGGTCGCACCCATGAGGAACCCTCGTGCGCGCGCATCGGCTGCTTGCCAGATGAGGTCGCCTACGCGTTGAAACCCGAACATTGAATAGAACGTGTAGAACGGCACCATTGGTACGCCACGAGTTGCATAACTAGTAGCGGCTGCAATCCAACTAGACATTGCGCCAGCTTCGGTGATTCCTTCTTCAAGAATTTGTCCCTGTGCTGATTCTGCGTACGAGAGCAATAAGTCGTGGTCTACGGGTTCGTACTTCTGGCCCTGCGATGCGTAGATCTTTTGTTCCCGGAACAATGCATCCATTCCGAATGTGCGCGCTTCATCGGGGATGATGGGAACAACGCGCGGGCCAAAGGATTCTTCGCGTGCAAGATTGCGCAGAAGTCGAGTGAAGGCCATGGTGGTACTTACCGCTTGTTCGCCAGAGCCAGATGCGAACTCTGTGAACACGTCGTTTGAGGGGAGTATGAGTGGACGTTTTGTGCGCACAACGCGCTTAGGTAATGAACCACCCAAAGCGCGACGGCGTTCCATCATGTATTGGTATTCAATGGAGTCAATTGAAGGACGGAAATACGGTGCGTCGTCGCTTTCCAAAACCCAATCGGGAATCTCTTCTTGTAGATGAAGTCGATCGCGCATGGTGCGAAGTTGTTCATTATTTAGTTTCTTAATTTGATGTGTTGCATTGCGGCCCTCGACCTGCGAACCGAGTGTCCAGCCCTTAATCGTTTTGGCAAGAATGACTGTGGGCTTACCCGAGCCCAGATTGTCTGCTGCTGCTTTATACGCCGCATACAGCTTGCGATAGTCGTGACCGCCACGTGGCAGGTTGACAAGCTCTTCGTCAGAGAGGTGCGCCACCATCTGATGCAGCCGTGGATCTGGACCAAAGAAATGTTCGCGAATGTATGCGCCACCTTCAACTGAATAGCGCTGAAACTCGCCATCAACAGTGGAATTCATTTTGTCGAGCAACACCCCGTCGACATCTTGTGCGAGTAGTTCATCCCACTTTGAACCCCACACAACTTTGATGACATTCCAGCCAGCGCCACGAAACACCGCTTCGAGTTCCTGAATGATTTTTGCATTGCCGCGTACCGGGCCGTCGAGACGCTGCAGGTTGCAGTTCACAACAAAAACAAGATTGTCTAGTTTTTCTCGCGCTGCAAGTGAAATAGAACCAAGAGTTTCTGGTTCGTCTGTCTCGCCGTCGCCAATGAATGCCCACACGCGACTTTCCGATGTGTCATCGATTTCACGGTTGTGGAGATAGCGATTGAAACGTGCGTGGTACAGAGCCGTTAGTGGTCCGAGCCCCATAGAGACAGTAGGGAATTCCCAGAACTCTGGCATGAGGCGTGGATGCGGATAACTAGAGAGTCCCTTTCCATCGCGTCCGATTTCTCGGCGGAAATGGTCGAGATCTGTTTCGTCGAGTCGATGTTCAAGGAACGCACGTGCGTAGATGCCTGGTGCGGCGTGACCTTGGAAGTACACATGGTCTCCAGCGACTCCGTTGTCTTTGCCGTGGAAGAAATGGTTGAAACCAATTTCATACAAACTGGCAGAGCTAGCGAATGTTGAAAGGTGGCCGCCGATTCCTTCAGCCTCATGATTCGCACGTGACACCATGACCGCGGCGTTCCATCGAATGAATGCTCGAATGCGACGTTCAAGGTGTTCGTCGCCAGGAAACCATGGCTGATCTTCAGATGTAATGGTGTTGACGTATGGAGTAGATACGGCATCGGGGAAATCAACGTTCGTGCGTTGTGCTCGTTCGAGAAGTCGGGCCAACAAATATCGCGCACGCGAAGGGCCATGAACGTTGACAACAGAGTCAAGTGAGTCGAGCCATTCTTGAGTTTCACCTGGGTCGACATCGGGGAGTTGATGCATGGAGCCGTCGAAAATCACATGTGTATTCTCTCACGAATTATGGGTAATGCCCGTCGCGGGTACCCAGATGGTGAACAATCGTAGGTATGGAAGTTTCCGAAGAGGTTTTGGTCATCTACACAGATGGCGCGTGTTCGGGAAACCCGGGGCCAGGTGGATGGGCGTGGGCAGTAGCTCCGACTGGCGAAGTGAACGACAGCGGTGGTGAACCACATTCAACGAACCAGCGCATGGAAATTATGGCCGCGTTTGAGGCGTTGAAAACGTTTGAGAACGATCCACGCATTATTCGCATCGTGGCGGATTCCAATTATGTCGTGAAATGTTTCAACGACGGATGGTGGCGTGGATGGCATGCGCGTGGTTGGCGTAACTCGCAGCGTCAACCGGTGGCTAACCGCGACCTGTGGGAACCGTTTATTGAAATGGTGTTGGACCGTGGGCGAGTGGAATTTGAGTGGGTGAAAGGTCACAGTGGCGACAAGATGAATGATTTTGTTGACGCTCTGGCTGTGGCACATACCCAGAAGTAAGCAATTTTGCGCTTCGGTTGGCAACTTGGCGTTGTGATTGCCTAGCCTTACCCCCATGGAAATTAAAGGCGTAAGCGCAATTGTCACAGGTGGAGCATCCGGTATCGGAGCAGCTTCTGTTCGTCTCCTTGCAAAAGGTGGAGCAAAGGTCGTCATCGCCGACCTTGATCGCCAGCAAGAAGTAGGCGAAGCATTAGCAAAAGAAGTTGGCGGAGCATTTTGCGCCGTAGACGTAACGAACACTGATGACATCATCAACGCAGTGGAGATGGCAAAGTCCATGGGCCCACTTCGCGTGCTCATTAACTCAGCAGGTATCGGCTGGGCACAGCGCACCATCGGAAAAGATGGTCAGTATGAGTCAGCTGCGAACATCGAGGCTTTCAAGAAAGTTATTGCTATCAACTTGGTAGGTACCTTCGATGCAATTCGTATTGCTGCTACAGCAATGAGCCAGACAGAACCACTTGAAGACGGAGAGCGTGGAGCAATCGTCAATATCGCATCGGTTGCTGCATTCGACGGTCAGATTGGCCAGAACGCATACTCTGCTTCAAAGGGCGGCGTTGTTGGTCTTACATTGCCAGTTGCTCGTGACCTTGCTGCAAGCGGCATTCGTGTCAACACCGTTGCACCTGGGCTTATCGACACACCCATCTACGGACAAGGCGATCAAAGCGAAGCATTCAAGGCACAACTTCAAAAGGGTGTTCTTTTCCCTCAGAAGCTTGGAAAGCCAGAACAACTTGCATCCATGGTGCTTGAGTGCGTTACTAACAGCTACATGAATGCTGAGACCATCAGAGTTGACGGTGGCATTCGTATGCCGCCTAAGTGAGCATCGTTTTTCATAACGATCCATTCACGCCGTTCGACCGGCATCCAATCATCGCGCACGACTCCCCGAGCTCAGGCTCGGGGTTTCGTCGTTCTGTGGCTATTCCAGATTCTTATTTGCCTGGGCCAGCCGATGCTGCACGATTGCGTGTTGCTGCGCGGTCATTAGAAATTGAACAATGGGTGTCGCTTCGTGATGCAGATTGGGAACCAACAATCGAAATGAAGCGGGCATTGATTCAGGAACGGCCTGATGAAGTTGTGGCGATGTTGCCTGGGGCCGAAGCCGCTTGTGAAGAAGTAGCGCGCGGCGTGATGAGTTCTGTAGGTGTTGTGCCCACTGATGCCCGTGGTATTGATGCGCTGGTTGAAGCTGCAATGTGCGTGGCTGATGATTTGTGCGTTCTTATTCCTGATGCAGAGGGAATGCCGCGGTTGGTTGCTGCCGTGTTGTGTTCACCCAATAGATGGCGTTTGGCCGAGAAATTGGGCGGCACGATGGCATCAATTCACGTACCCGTTGCTCGATACGACATCGACCTTGATTCGCCAGTGAATGCAGTGCTGAAACGTTTGAACGTGGAGAAGCCGATGTGGAGAACTAACTGGGGAATCAGTAATCATCCGTCGTTGTTTCAGCCCGATGTGCCGCCAATTACGCCAGAAATAGACATCGCAGATATGTGGTTCCGCACTGAATGGCAAACGTTACGCCGTCTTCCGGATACGGGCGCCATTTTGTTTACCATTCGCACCTACGTGGAGAAGTTGAGTGATTTCGTATCTCGTGATTATGCAGTGGTGCATGACATTGGAGACATCATCAACAAGATCCCTGAAGATGTGGCGCAGTACAAGAGCATTGCGCCTTACCGCGAACGAATCTTCGAATACTTGAGTTCGCGATAGTTAGACGGGCCGCAATGGTTGGGATTCGCCAACTGGCAAAGTCACCGTGATCTCGTCGCCAGGAGCGATAGTTCCACCTGTAACCACGACTGCCATCACTCCTGCTGTACGCACAACGTTTCCGTCATCGTCTGTATGCCGGAAATTTTCTAATAGCCCATCCCGATAATTGTTTATCTGCGCACAAGGATTTCGCAACCCAGTTATCTCTAGAACTGTGGTCCCGATTACTAGGACTGCTGATGTTGGCAATGCATGAAGATCGATGCCAACTGTTGTGATGTTTTCACCCATCTCGCCATCGGGAATACTGAATGTGTCGAGTGATTCACCCATCATGAGGTGCACTTGCCGCAGATTTGGCTGAGTGGGATCAATGGCAACACGGGAGCGATGCTTTACGTGTTGGCCACAGTGTGCGTCACCTTCGACTCCTTGGCCCGCGATGAGCGTTATTTCAGAAACGGAGCTCTTCGAGAATTCGTGCACAGGAGAAATATGAACTGAGCGAACAGTAGGCATGTTACGTGGTGTAGTCGGCGTTGATGCGAACGTAACCATCGGTGAGATCGCATCCCCACACAGTTGCTGAAGATGTACCAGTTGCAAGTGACACATGAATAGTGACATCGGCACCACGCATGTATTCACTGAGTTGCGCAAGACCTGATTCATTCACCTGAGTGGGGTACACCTCTTGAGTGCCAAACCGAATAACCACTTTTTCCTGGTCTATGTCGGTGTATTGGCTGCATTTGCCCACCGCCATAGCAACGCGGCCCCAGTTGGGGTCTGCGCCATGCACTGCAGTTTTCACCAGTGGTGAATTCACGATCGCTTTAGCCACGGTCTTTGCTTGTTCTGTGTCGCGGGCGTTATCAACGAGAACTTCAATCAAAGTTTCTGCACCCTCGCCATCTCTGGCGATTGATTTTGTGAGGTGTAGAAGTACTTCATGAAGTGAGGTTTCAAAGGCTGCAATGTCAACAGACCCCGCTGCACCGTTGGCGAGGATGATTGCCGTATCGCTAGTGCTTGTGTCTGTATCTACTGACACACAATTCAGAGTGCGATTGATGACGGAACGAAATGTGGAGTCGAGCAACTGCGGTTCAACTGCTGCGTCGGTGAACACCATTGCAATCAAGGTCGCCATGTTGGGCTCAATCATTCCCACACCCTTAGCAACGCCCACGATGCGTGCGGAAGAGCCGGCCACAGTTGCAGATGCAATCTTGTGCACCGTGTCAGTGGTCATGATTCCACGCGCAACTTCTTCTGCGTCATTGTCCGGCAATGGAGAGGGGAGTCCAGCGATACCTGCACGGATGTTTTCGATGGGGTACTGACGGCCAATCACGCCGGTGGACGCAATCAGGACATCTTCTTCATTTAGTCCGAGTCGCGCAGCAACACCGCGAGTAATTTCCTCAGCATTACGAGTTCCTTCTGCCCCAGTGGCCACATTGGCGTTCTTTGAAATGACCACAACTGCTTGTGCGGCGAGATCTGCAACATGAGAGCGCGAAATCACCACACTTGGTCCGGCAAAACGGCTTTGGGTAAAAACGCCAGATGCAGCACATGGGCGATCGGACGCCACAACGGTGAAGTCTTGAGAGGAATCCTTCACGCCAACATTGGTGACGTAGGAATGAAAGCCGGAGGGGAGTGCTGTAGTCACAACAATTGTGTTTAGCACTCCGAGGCCTCTGTTGGGGGTTTAGATTTGGATTGTGCGTACTTTCATCGTGAACGGAACTGTGGTCAATGCCGATGGGCGAGCAGATGCCGACATTGTGGTGGAAGGTGAGCGCATCGTTTCGGTGGTGCCTCGCGTAGGTGGTGGGGCCCAGTCAGGACCAGATGACGTAGTCATCGATGCTTCTGGTTGCTTTGTGGTGCCAGGGGGCGTGGATGCTCATGTGCATATGCAGCTCGATACAGGCACGATGACTTCGTCTGACACATTTGAGACTGGAACGATTGCTGCGGCGCATGGTGGCACCACAACCATCATCGACTTTGCCGAACAACGCCTAGGTGGCAATGTGCTTGCTTCGTTCGAACAACGCATGGCAGAGGCTGAGTCGCAATGTGTTGTGGACTGGGCGCTGCACCAAGTTCTCGGTGGCGTCAATGAGCAAGCTCTCATTGATGCTCGTTCGCTGATTGAACGAGAAGGAGTTGCCTCCATCAAGTTGTTTATGGCGTATCCCGGTCGTTTGTATTCAGACGACGGCCAGATTTTGCGCGCACTTCAGATGTGTGCAGACACCGGAATGATGGCCATGGTGCATGCTGAAAATGGTTTAGCCATTGACGTACTCATCGAACAAGCAATTGCAGCAGGGAATACTTCGCCAGAGTTTCACTCACGAACACGTCCACCGGAACTTGAGGCTGAAGCCGTGCATCGTGCATCTGTGTTGGCACGAGTCGCAGGAAATGCACCGTTGTACATTGTGCACCTCTCTAGTTCGCATGCATTGCGTGAAGTCACGGAAGCGCGCGCACGGGGAACCAATGTTTTTGCTGAGACATGTCCACAGTATTTACATCTGTCTTTAGAAGATCACTTGGGTCAAGGCTGGCCAAACGGTGCTGCGTTTGTGTGCTCCACTCCGTTGCGCAGTAAGCACGAACATCACCAGGCAGATTTGTGGGAAGGATTGCGCATCGATGAATTAGCAGTGGTAAGTACCGACCATTGTCCGTTCTGTTTGCGCGAACAAAAGTTGGCGAACGGCGAGTTTTTCAACAAGGTGCCAAATGGCATCGGTGGAGTTGAGCATCGAATGGATCTTGTGTATCAGGGAGTGGTCGCTGGCCATATCAGCCTCGAGCGATGGGTAGAAGTGTGTGCCACTGCGCCTGCACGCCTTTTTGGGTTACCAACGAAGGGCTCTCTAAACGTAGGAAACGACGCAGACATTGTGGTGTACGACCCACATAAGACGCACGTCTTAAGTGCAGCAACGCATCATATGAACCTTGACCACTCTGCCTACGAGGGCGTGGAAGTAATTGGTGGCGTACGCACAGTGCTCTCACGCGGCGAAGTCATTGTTGATGATGAACAATTCCTCGGACGAAAAGGCCGCGGAAGATATTTACGCCGCGAAGTGTCGCAGCACGTTCGCTAAGCGAAACGCTTGACTAAGTTCTCGAGCGTCTTCTCTATCGCAATGCCGTTTGCTTGCGGAGATTTGCGTAATTTCAAAACGAATGGCGACTTCGATGTATTCCAATCGAATTGCTCGGTGACTTTAGTGCCACCTTCAACTGGCTCAAGGATGTAACGCCAGATGTGTCCACCAAAGTGACGCCAAGCGATCTGTGTTCCCTCAGCGAACTCCACCACTGTGTTGGTGATTTTGTATGAAAGGCCAATTTTCATTTTCATGCCAAATGTTGCATTCAATGAGAGTCGCTCAGGTGCATCGAGTTGTGCTGACTGAATTGATCCAGAGCCATCTATTTCTTGATGACGTCGAGGGTCGGCGAGGAGGTCAAAGATTGCTTGTGCAGGAGCAGGCACGATGGTGGATCGAGAAACGATCTTGGCTGGGTCATTTTTTGTCATGACTGAAGTTTTACCCATTCGGCAACTGATTCGGCGCATCGTCGCCCCGAGTACATGGCCCCTTGAATAGAAGCGGTGTCTCGATGGTCGCCGCACACGAACATGCCCTCGCCTAACGCGACTCGTTCATGAGGATTGAAGGGCGATGTTTGACCTGGTTGGCCATGGGGAATTCGATATGAGCGCAAGTGACGCCATCCATCAACTTGCGCGCCCCACCAGCCGCGTAGTTGACGTCTGGCGGCTGCTTCAATGTCTCCGTCTACAAGTCCGGGGAGAGCAGCAGCGATGAGATGCTGCCCATGTGGTGCGTAATGAGGCGACACCTGAGACATGACCGCAACGTTGTACACCGGGCCGTGTCCTTCGCCATCAAGGACAATGTATGAACCTTCGATTGGTGAGGTTGGTGCTGCAAAGTACACAGCGCCGGCGGCTTGCGAAGCAACGGCCGGCAGAGAAAGAAGTGACGATGCAACGGGTCCTTCTGTTGCGACCACAATTGCGCGAGCAGAAATGGTGTGGCCATTTTCGAGAGTGACAGAACCTGGAGTTGTTGACATAACACGCCTGTTCAGGTGGATAGTTGTTGAGCGCAGCGATTGAGCGAGTTGTTCGGTGATGCGTCCCATTCCGTGTGCAGGTACAGCGGAGTCACCAACAGCAAGTGTGCGAAATATGACATCAAACATTCGTCGTGACGCTTTTAGTTGCGGATCGAGTTGGATGCCGCCGACTAATGGTCGAAAGAATCTATTGATCATGGTGTCGCTAAAGCCCAATTGCTTGAGTGATTCCATCGTTGAGATGTCAGTGCCACGGAGTAAATCTTGCGGGTTTGCTCGCTTTAGTTTTGCGCGTAACAATGCGATGCGCATTTTGTCACCAAGTGTTCCGATAGGTGCAAGTGACGTAGACGCAAAAGTTTTGGGACGACGAAACGGATCACCAACAACGGAACCTTTGCCTTCTCTCCACACGATGGCGCCGGGCTCGAACGTTTGTAACTCAAGTGCAGGGATGTTGAGATGACGATGAATTTCTGGATAGCCGGTGAGTAGAACTTGGAATCCGCGATCAAGAATGAATCCGTCGACATTGTCGCTACGGACGCGACCACCAACACCGTCAGATGCTTCGAGAAGTATCGCTGAAATTCCGCGTTGCTCTAAAACTCGTGCAGCAGTGAGCCCTGCAAGGCCGGCGCCAACAATGACAACGTCGGCCTGTGACGGAAGGGGAGGCATGCTCACTTGTTCAGTAATGCGCGAAGTGCAGATTCAAGAGTGGGATGAGCGAATTGGAAGCCATCGTTTGAAAGAACTGATGGCACTACTCGTTGACCAGTGAAGAGCAAGGCATTGGCGAGTTCTCCACCGAGTAACAGTTTCGGCCCGAACGAAGGGATGGGAACTATTGCTGGTCGTGACACAACTGATGCCAAAGTACGAGTGAAGTCAGAGTTGGTAACAGGCTGTGGTGCGGTGAGGTTGACTGGCCCAGAAACTGATGAAGTGAGCAGATGAATGATCGCATTGACTTCGTCTGTGATGGAGATCCAACTCTGCCACTGTTTACCGTTGCCAAATTTTCCGCCAAGACCAAGTTTGAAGAGTGGCAATTGTTTTTTCAGAGCGCCGCCCTTTGGTGACAACACAATTCCGGTGCGCAACAACACAGTGCGAATTCCTGCTTGGGTTGCGGGGGCTGCGGCTGCTTCCCAATCTCTACATACGTCGGCAAGAAAACCTGAACCGATTGATGATTGTTCTGTGAGTTCTTCGTCGTCGCGTACGCCATAGATGCCGATGGCTGAGCCCGACAGAAATACTGATGGCTTTACTTCTAGTGAAGCCATTGTTTCGGCAAGTAAGCGCGTGCCACGTGTGCGGCTTTCAAGAATTTCCATCTTGTAAGAATCGGTCCATCGTTTGTCGCCAATTCCTGCGCCGGCAAGATGAACTACTGCGTCGATTCCTTGGAAGGCTTCGCGAGTCATCACACCGGACTGTGGATCCCACTGCACTTCGTCATTTCGACGAGGTGAGCGGCGTACGGCTGCAACCGTGGTGTGACCGCGTGCGATCAGTTCTTTTGAGAGGGCTTGACCGATGAGGCCAGATGCCCCTGTGATGAGAATTTTCATATCAGTCATAGTCAACAGCAATGCGCCTCGGATTGTTCCGTGTGTGGGGCGTAGTGTGGAAATGCATGAGCACACGCAAACTCATTCTCTCGGCGATTCTGTGCGGCTTGGCCATTGTGTTGGCTGGTGGATTTAAGTTGATTCAGGTGGCAAACGAAGACGTCACGGTGGAGCTTCTCTCGTTGGGCACTTCGCAGACATTGTCTGAAATGACTGTGGCAGTTGAGAAAATGGAACAAACCACCTTGGCCACCCTGGTGACAGTCACCATGACAGGGGTGGATGGCTCGAACGCTACAGAAGGCTGGAGATTGCTGGCCGACGGCAAAGTCCTTGGCCCATCAACTGTCCCCGAGGGCGCCGGTGTGCCGTGTGACACCACCACGGCCGATGCGGTGGTTCGGTGTGTCGTTGGTTTTGGCCCCACCAAGGGTTCAGCCACCGTGGCGTACCTACGTGCCGGTGAGCAATCTCAGTGGGCTACTAAGTAGTAACGGCTACCGTTGTATGTGGATACAGCGTCGTATTCATTTGATTGGAGATAACCCCCATGGCAGACCAGTTTGACCTCGTCGTCGTCGGTGGTGGGCCTGGCGGATATGCGTCGGCCTTCTACGGAGCATCTGCAGGACTCAATGTCGCCCTCATTGAAAAAGACACATTGGGTGGCACGTGTTTGAACCGCGGATGTATTCCTGCAAAAGCATTTCTCGAAACTGCAGCTGCACGTCGTCATGTGCAACACGCTGGTGATTTTGGAATCTCTGCCACTCTTGGTGAAACAGATTTTGCAATTGCTCAAGCGCGCAAGCAAAAGATTGTTGATGGTTTAGTAAAGGGTCTCACTGGGCTCGTGAAATCAAAGAAGGTCACGTACTTTCTTGGAGTCGGCACACTGAATGACGACAAGTCGGTAACGGTGACAGCAGGTGACGGAACCGTCACTCAACTGAATGGCAAGAACGTCGTGCTTGCAGCAGGAAGTATTCCGCGCGTCATCCCCGGTTTCGAACCCACTGGTCCTGTGATGACATCTGATGAAGTCTTGATGCTCGATCGCATTCCTGCGCGCATCGCCGTAATTGGTGGCGGCGCAATTGGATGTGAATTTGCCTCAACGTTTGCTGACCTTGGTGCTGAAGTCACCATTCTCGAAGGGCTTCCCAAAATTCTTCCTGGCCTCGACGCCGACCTTGCAAATGTGGTTGTTCGTTCTTTTGGAAAAAAGAAGATCAACATCAAGACCGGTGTTGCAGTTACAGGTCACAAGCCAACAGGTAGCGGTTCTACCGTCGTGTCGTTTGGCGACGGTGAAACTCTTGAAGTTGACGCAGTGATTGTTTCGGTTGGTCGTCGACCATTTCCTGATCAATTGGGATTAGCAAAAACAAAAGTTGCCGTTAGTGATCGTGGCTTCGTAGAAGTTGACGAATACTGCCGTACGTCTGTTGCCAATGTGTTTGCAGTTGGCGACTTGATCAACACGCCACAACTTGCACACGTTGCTTACGCAGAAGCGATTCTTGTGGTGAAGCAGGTTCTTGGTGAAACTGCGATTCCAGTAGATTACGACCGAGTGCCGTGGGCCATTTATTGCAGTCCAGAAGTTGCATGGTCTGGCCCCAGTGAAGAGGCCGCAAAAGCTGCGGGTTACGACGTCGTGGTTGCCAAGCATCAGTTCCGCGCAAACAGTCGCGCGATGATCATCGGTGAAACTGATGGTCTTGTAAAAATCATTGCAAAGAAAAACCCAGATGGCTCTGCTGGTCAGGTGTTGGGTGTTCACATGGTGGGTCCATGGGTAACAGAACAATTGAGCGGTGGATATTTAGCCGTCAACTGGGAAGCAACCGTGGAAGAAATCGCTCACTTCATTCAGCCGCATCCAAGCCTCTCCGAACTTTTCGGTGAAACAGTCATGTCATTGACTGGCCGTAGCATTAACGCATAAGAACCTAGGAAACACACAATGGCAGAGATCACACTTCCTCAACTCGGCGAAACCGTTACAGAAGGAACCATTACAAAGTGGTTCAAACAAGTCGGTGACTCTGTTGCTGAAGACGAACCATTGTTCGAAGTCAGTACAGACAAAGTTGATACTGAAGTGCCATCTCCTGTTGCAGGTGTCCTCACCGAAATTCGTGTTCCCGAAGGTGACACTGTTGCAGTAGGAACTGTGATTGCAGTTGTGGGTGCCGCAGGAAGTGCGCCAGCACCAGCCGCCGCTCCCGCTGCAACTCCGGCACCAGCACCCGCTCCCACTCCTGCGCCAGCACCTGCTCCTGTTTCAACACCTGCGCCTGCGCCGGCTGCTGCGCCAGTTGTGAGTGCACCAGCTCCAGTCATTCCTCCGCTTCCTGCAGCGCCGGCTGCTTCCAC
>Ga0208481_1000054_pt1 | contig 32434 bp, 22 predicted proteins | sample LakMenEpi02Jun10_FD_150662 | JGI IMG/M metagenome (GOLD analysis project Ga0208481, IMG submission 150662) | Freshwater microbial communities from Lake Mendota, WI - 02JUN2010 deep hole epilimnion (SPAdes) | ecosystem: Environmental > Aquatic > Freshwater > Lake > Epilimnion/Euphotic zone ... | reverse complement strand
TGCATGAGCCATCAGGGAGCAGGCTTCGAGGCGGATCGATGGAAAGAAATTTCGCGCGTCTATCGGCGCGCGATGGGGCTTGCGCTGGGCCGCAAGAGTGGAAATGCCAATGTCGAAAAAGGAGTGGTGAGGCCGCAGATGAACACTGCGGAAGCCTTGGAAGCGAAGGAGAACGGCACCGTGCTGCCCGATCTTGGCATGGCGGTAATGCTGCGCTGCCGCGTGCGGTATTTCACCGATGGCGCGGTGATTGGCAGCAAGGCATTTGTCAACGAAGCCTTCGCCGGTGCGAGAGAGCGCTTCAGCCCAAGCCGCAAAGATGGCGCGCGGAAATTGAGAGGCAGCGCGCGTCCCTCGGCGAACATGCTATGGAGCGCCCGTGATTTGCGATTACGGGTTTGATGGAGTTCGTAATGAAAAAATCAAAAGTTGCCCGCGGCTATTAGCTCGTGGCGATTTGAAATTCCGAATTGATCCTGTTTCCCGCCGTTTGTTTGAAAAGCGACAGCATTGAGCTAATATGGCAGATGTTTTATGATGCGAGGCAAACAGTCTTTGTTGCTCTGATTACTTACATTTTTTCCGTTTTTACGACGTGCGGCGTGCTTTTTGCCAGCGTTGTTGAGTATGACTTGAATGTCACCGAAGCGCGTTGGTCGCCGGAACCGGGAATGAAGCCGTCGCGGGCCTTGATGCTCAATGGTGGCATTCCAGGGCCGACGCTGCGATTTCGGGAAGGCGATACGGCACGCATTCGCGTAAAAAATTTGCTCAAGCGTGAAGAGACATCGATCCACTGGCATGGCTTGCTGGTGCCGAATTCGCAGGATGGCGTGCCGTACGTCACCACGCCGCCGATCCAAGCGGGCGAGACGAGGGTCTTTGAATTTCCTCTCAGGCAGGCTGGAACCTATTGGTATCACAGTCACACCGACTTGCAGGAGCAGAGCGGCGTGTATGGATCGATCGTGATCGAACCTAAAGATGGCGAACGCGTGAAAACCGCGCGTGACCATGTGGTGGTGTTGTCCGACTGGACGCGAGAAAATCCCCACGAAGTTATGCGCTCGCTGATGCGTGGCAGCGATTGGTATGCCTTCCGCAAAGGTGCGATGCAAAGCGTGCTGGGTGCGGCCAAGGCTGGATCTTTGGCGGACTTTTGGGATCGCGAGCGATCACGCATGCCTGCGATGGATGTCTCGGATGTCGCCTACGATGCGTTTTTAGCGAACGGAAAAAGATCGATCGATCTCAAGGGCAAGCCCGGCGAGAGGGTGCGGCTGCGTTTCATTAACGCCGGTGCGGCGACTTATTTTTATCTGCAATCGGCGACGGGACCGGTGACGCTTGTCGGGTCCGACGGCAAGGATGTGAAACCATTTCAAATCAAGCGTCTGCTGATCGGCATGGCCGAAACCTACGATGTGGTGCTGACGGTGCCGCGAAGTGGAAGGTGGGAAATTCGTGCGACTTCGCAGGATGGCACGGGTCATGCCTCGATGTGGATTGGCAGTGGCGATTTGCATACTGCGGCGGATGTGCCCAAGCCAGAGCTTTACAACATGGACGCGCACCTGATGGCGGCGATGGACGAGGAGGAAGCGACTGGCGATGAGGAGCGCCCGCTTTCGCCTTATCGACGGATGCGCGCGGTAGAGTCGACCGCCTTTGCCGCTTCATTGCCGCGACGCACGATCGAGCTGCGGCTCAGCGGCGACATGACGCGCTATGTGTGGTCATTCAATGGCAAGACGATGGCCGAGGATGGGGTGATCAAGATTCAACGCGGCGAGGCATTGAGGCTTGAATTGATCAACGACTCAATGATGCATCACCCGCTGCACTTGCATGGCCATTTTTTCCGGGTGATTGAGGGTCAGGGAAATAACGCTCCGCTCAAACACACGGTCGATGTGCCGCCGATGGGAAAAAGGACGATCGAGTTTGAAGCTGATGAACAAGGCGACTGGTTGTTCCATTGCCATTTGCTGTATCACATGCATTCCGGCATGGCACGGGTGTTTTCTTATGAGGAGCAGGGTGCGGCTCATCGCCCTAATCTTGGAGAGCATGCCCGCGATCCGTTCTTTTTTATGGTTGATGGTTCGCTGCAAAACCACATGAGCATGGGCATGCTGAAGCTGATGAATGCCCACAACGATTTCTATGGCAGTTGGGATCTTGGCATTCATCACCATGATGATGGCGAGGATGAACATGAATTTGATTACGAGGCCGATGTGGCTTGGCGGCGTGTGGTTAACTCCGATTTGGCGACGCTGCTCGGTTGGCGTTTCACCAATCGGGAGGATGAGGAAGACCGGGCCTTTGGTGGCATCGAATACCGCTTGCCTTATCTCGTGCATAGTTCGGTGCAGATCGACAGCGAGGGCGATGTGCGGGTGGGTCTTGAAAAATCGCTGCAGCTCACCGACCGCATTTCATGGTTTGCCGGGGTGCAATACGACAGCGGCAGCCTGTGGGAATGGACCACCAGGGCCGAATACTTGCTCAGCAAACGGTTTTCGCTCATCACGCAGTACCATTCGGAACACGGCTTTGGAGCGGGTCTTGGGTTCCGTTTCTGATTGGCGCTAAGTAAAAATGCGCGCACTCAATAGGGGATCTTGCTGGAATACTTTAAGCTGAAAAAACGGTTTTAGCGAGTAGCTTACATAGAAAGGTATAAACATATGAAAACGAAAATCACCACATTCATCATTGCTGCGCTTGCCGCGTGCGCGGCATCCGCTGCCGAAGTGAAGCCTTATCCTTCCGATGTTTGCATCGTCAGCGGCAACAAGCTCGGATCGATGGGCACACCGGTCACCATCGTACACAACGGGCAGGAAGTGAAATTCTGCTGCAAGCCTTGCGTTGCGAAGTTCAAAAAGGATCCTGAGAAATACCTCAAGAAAATCGCGCCGAAGGAAGAGGCTCCGAAAAAAGTGGAGACCAAAGAAGAACCCAAGAAGTAATGCGAGGATGCCGGGGGGAGGGTTTCAAGTTTCAAGTGTTCAGTTTTAAGACAAGAAACCTTCTGCTCATTATCACTTCAGCAGTGAATCGATCGGCTCGGATTCGGGGGTCTAGTAGCGAATGGCGGTGACCTTGTCGCCATCGAGAATGAGCACCGTGACCTTGCCCTTTTGTTCGGGGAAGCGGGTGATCAATTCCGCGTCGTCGCCGAGGATGATGCGATGGCAGAACTTGCGCATCTTTGGAAGTGCGAAGGCGCTTCCGATTCCGGGCATGCCGTAGATGTTGGCGAGGTATGCTGCGCGTTTACTTGGTAGGCAGTTAGAGTCGGCGGCGTGCAGCGCGGCATTGGCGCGTTTGCCGGTGTCCATGTCGTGACTCACCAAGAGATAACGAAGAGCGCATTATTTCTGGCGCAACGACCTTCCTCAGCTCTTTTTTGCTAGCCCGCCGGTGTCATTCTACTTGGCGCAATGCGCAGAGAAAACCCCGACTGTCAATTTGCTTGGCTTAGTCAGCCGAATATCTAATTTTACATGTCATGCGAATGCTGGTGTTTTGCTGCATTTCATAGAAACCCCAACCGCCGCCCCTATGGGAATCCGTTCAATTTTTCATGAAAATCCGAGAATGCTGATTTTTCTCGCATGGCTTCAGGTTTCGGCCGTTTGCGCCGACGGTCTGTTGGATGGCATGTCGGGTATCGCCTTCGACCCTTCACAGGGCGTTGATTCCCAATTCTCCTACGAGCCCGACAACTCGGGCGCTCCGATCGGGGATTTCACATCGAGCGTTGGTGGCAATTCTTTCAACGGCAACAATTTCTTGGGAGCCAACAGATATTACAATCACTCCACATCGATCACCGGTCAGAATACCATCACGACCAACCTTGAGGCAGGTCACATCTGGAATGGTCATGAATCGCTGGGTCATGTCACCAGTTTCACCCACTCGTCGGACACCTGGGGCGGCGCGTCGGTTGCGCCCAAGTACGATCGCCATGCGACATGGGTGGGCATGTTGATTGGAGGTCGCCAGACCAATACCAATGGAGGAATTTTTCAGCAGGGCATTGCCTACGGAACGGACCTTCGCAGTGCGGCGATTGCGACTTCATGGTCTGGAGCTGCTTATGCGGGGGCATTCTCCAACAGTGCGAATTCTTATGTGACCGCGTTTGCAAATTCGTTCGGAACGGCAGATGTGATCAATTCGAGTTTTGGTTACACGGATCCGGGAGGCACGGATGTTTTCACGTTGTTCAGCGATTCGATGGCCTATCAGAATCCGTTTTCGACCTATGTTACCAGTGCCGGCAACAGTGGGTCTGCGGCAAACACAGTGGGTGCTCCGGGGGCGGGCTACAATACGATCACGGTGGGCGCTCTTGGCAATGCCAACACTTATGATGCTGCGGCAAGCTTCAGCAGCCGTTCGCCGCAAAGCTTCGGGTATTACAACAAAAATGGTGCCGAGGTGATTGTGAACGGAGTGCGCGCGGCGGTGGACATTTCGGCGCCCGGCGCTTCGCTCAACAGTGCCTTTTATGGAGGGCAAAATGGTGGCAACAATACCACTCTTGCAGGATCGACCAACAACACGGCCACCAACCAGTACTCTCAGGGCATTGCGGGCACGAGTTTCTCCGCGCCGCTCGTTGCAGGCGGTGCAAGCCTTGTTGCAAGTGCGGCGAAGACGCTTGCCGGGCTTTCCAGCAACCAGAACGCCAGACAAAGTGTGGTCGTCAAAGCGCTTCTCCTCAATGGCGCCGACAAGACCAGTGGCTGGAGCAATGGTCAGGTATTGGCCAGTGCTGGTGGGGATTCTTACATCAGCACCACGCAATCCGTCGACTGGGTGGTTGGTACGGGGCGCATGAATTTGGATACGACATTCCAGCTGCAGGTGAATGGTCAGATCGATGTCACGGGCACCGGGCAGGGTCAGCTTGGCAGTGTGGCTACAAGCGGTTGGGACTACGGCAATGCCATGGTTGGCACCAACAACGACTATGTGTTGGCCAATCCGATCCTTGGCAACAGCACGATCACCACCACTCTCACATGGATGCGTGTCCGCGAATGGGATGCCTTCACGGGTGATCTTTACGAAATCGCCCAAGCCAACCTCAATCTATCGGTGTGGTCGCTTGATCAAAACAACACATTCACCGACCTGGTTGCTCGCTCGGAGAGTTTCTACAATAACGTCGAGCACCTCACATTCACTGCGCCGACCACCGGAAGGTATGGCATCCGCGTTGAATATGGTGGCAACACTTTCGACAACACGACCAACAATATCTGGGGTACAAATTCCTATCTTCAGGACTACGGGCTTTCGTGGAATGCCGTGGCTGTGCCTGAGCCAGGCAGTCTGATGCTGGTGTCGCTTTGTGGCCCCTTGCTGATTTTCTCCAGAGGCCGCGCTCTTGCCGCGATGCGAAAGAAGCCCTAGCGACCGGGCTGTAGGGCCCTAGTTTCGTTCGATGGCAAGGCATCGATTTGCGCGATCGGGGGCGTGGGTGGTGACTTCAGAAAATGAAAATCCTGAGCGATGAGAAATTTTTCGAGGATGTCATTTGGGTCAAGTGTGGTTGGTGGCGACGGGTGCTGATCGAGGATCGCGGCATGGATCCTGATGAGTTGCTTCCCATGCGCGGCGATCGAAAAAGCCTCGGGCGGTCGCGGTGGCTGCGTTTGGTGATGGTGGCTGAGGGCATCGTCAAGCCATGGCTTGAGCGATGGTGTTTCGCCATCGATCAAGAGCTTGGGCGTGGCGTGATGGATCGGCTCGAGCAGTTTTCGTATCACCCTTTCCTGAAGAACTTCGGGAAGATTTCCGAAGTCAAAAAATCCATCATGCTCGATCGATGCGAACGCAGCATCGATCGCATCGGCGGTGGGTTCGCGATTCCATGCCTGCCACAGGCGAGCGATTGAGCTTTCGAGATGTCGTCTGAGCGATTCGTGCGGAATCCAATCGGCGGGGATTAGGATTTTTTCGTAAAGTTTGGCGTGATCGGCACCATGTTTAGCCAGATCGTGAGAAATGTGTGGCAGCTTTCGACCGATGAGAGGTTTGCCGCGTGCGAGCGATTCGAGAAAAACCAGACCGAAGCCTTCGGAAATCGAGCAGGTGACGATGTGGGTTGCGTGCGAGACCCACGATTCGAATGATGCGTCGGAGTTTGTTGTGGGCGCGATGCGGTCGACGACGGCGAAATCGACGGGCAGTTGGTTTGCGCTGCAGAAAAATTTCCAACGGTCGTGGATCGCGAGCCATTGTGGGTTTTCGGGCGCGAGGGTGATCGCGGCGCGTGTGCCTTTTGGTGCGAGCAGTGTTAGAAAGATCAGTTCACCGATGTTTTTTCGGCGGATGCCGCGTGCGGGGCAGAGCAATAAGGGCGCGGCATTTGGTGTTTTCGATGATGTGTTGGGAATTGAATCCGCATCAAAAACCGGATTTGGCAACAAGTGCGCGTTGGCTGCGGGGAGCCCTGCTTTGATAAAATGATTGCGGTCGCGTGAGTTGATGAACGCGTAGTGGATTTGCGGCGCGAGCGGGTAAAGATTGGGACAGTCGGCGATGTTCGCGCGGTTTTCTGGTCGGCCGTCTTCCGCGAGATCGTGAATGTGCAGCAGAAGTCGCTCGCACTGTGAGGCGAGCATTGAAACGATCAGCGGGACTGCGCGATTTTTTCCGAGCGAGTGGTTGTGGAAATGCCAGAGGTCGGGCGGCGCACCGAGCGAATCAGTCGCTGTGGCGCGGAGAGTATCCAGAATTTTTTCGGCCTCTGGCTTGTCGAGTGGCGCATCGCTGTAGGCAAGTCCATCGATCAAGCGGACGGGCAGCGCATCGACAAGGTCTTGCGGGCATTTGCCGACAAGAATGACATGTGCGATGCCTCGTCGCGTGAGTTCGCACGACGCGCGTTCGATGACGCGCGAGACGCCCGACGGCTCGAGGTGGTAGTGGATGATGGCGACCTTCATCGGGTGAGGGAGGTCGACTTGCGCTTGGCTCAGATTTTTTTCTCCTCGTCGTCCTCGTCGATGTTGTGCGTGAGGATGAACTGCAAGTCATCGATGCCGAGGTTGGAGGCGAAGCCTTCGTCGCCGAGGACATTGGTGACCAGCTGTGTTTTCTGGTGTTGGAGGATGCGGATCTTTTCCTCGACCGTGTCGCGTGTGAGCAAACGGTAGGCGATGACCTTGTTTTTCTGGCCGATCCGGTGGGTTCGGTCGATGGCTTGGTTTTCCACGGCCGGGTTCCACCAGGGATCGTAGAGGATCACATAGGAGGCCGAGGTCAGGTTGAGGCCGGCGCCACCGGCTTTGAGCGAGAGCATGAAGACCGAGGGATCCTTGGTCGTCTGGAAGCGTTCGATCTCGCCTTTGCGGTCCTTGGTTTGACCGGTGAGGTAGTTGTAAGGGCGGTTTTCCAGTTCGAGGCGGGCCTTGATGAGGTCGAGCATCGAAACGAACTGCGAGAAGACGAGCACCTTGTGACCTTCTTCGTGGAGCTGATCGAGCAGATAGAAGAGCGATTCCATTTTTGCCGACTCCTCCTTGAGGTATTTCGGATCGATGAGGCCCGGGTGGCAGCAAATTTGGCGCAGGCGCATGAGGCCTTGGAGGATGGCGAAGGAATTTTTCTTCACCGCCTCGTCCGAATCGAGTCCGAGCAGGGCTTTTTGGATGCGTTTCAGCTCGGCCTTGTAGAGATCGAGCTGGACGCCTTCCATCTTCGAGTAGACCTCCTCTTCGGTACGCGGTGGCAGGTCTTGGGCGACTTGCAGTTTGGTGCGGCGAATGAGGAAGGGGCGAAGGCGCGAGGCCAGGCGGGTTTGGCTGAGCGGGTCCTTACGTTTGTCGAAGCGCTTTTTGAAATAGGCGCGCGAGCCGAGCACGCCGGGCATCGCGAAGGCCATGAGCGACCACATGTCGAGCAGGCGGTTTTCGATGGGGGTGCCGGTGAGCACGAGGCGGTTTTGCGAGTCGAGTTCGCGGGCGCACTTCGCGGCTTTTGAGTCCGGGTTTTTGATTTGTTGCCCTTCGTCGAGGATGATCGTGAGCCACTTCACGCCATTGAGTTCCTCGCCGCAGACGCGGAGTTGCGCGTAGTTCAGAACGAGCATGTCGATGTTGTTCTGAATGTGGTCGACATTGATGTCGTCGCGGTTCTTGAGGATCTTGACGACCAGATTGGGAGCGAACTTTTCGGCCTCGCTGGCCCAGACATCGAGGACCGATTTCGGGCAGACCACGAGTGCCGGTTTTTTCGGGCCATTGGTCTTTTTGTGTTCTTCGAAGAGCCAGAGCAGGTAGGTGAGCGACTGGATGGTTTTGCCGAGACCCATGTCGTCGGCGAGGATGCCGCCGAAATTGTTGACCGCGAGGTAGGCGAGGAACTTGAAGCCATCGACCTGATACGGGCGCAGTGTCGCGTTGAGCGTGCTGGGCACATCGGGGTTTACCTCGATCTGGATGTCGCCTGCGCGGTTCTTGATGCGTTCCCAGGCCTTCGGGTCGAAAACTTCGGCCGCCTTCGGGTCGGCGAGCTGGAGCGCGTGCATGCGGTGGGTCTCGCCGGAAAGGTCGAAGGGGTCGAGGCCGAGGCGGGTGACCGCCTCGCGTTGGTCGGCATCGAGTTTGATTTCGAGGCGCATCCATGATCCGTCTTCCATGCGGACATAGCCACCGCGTGCGGCGACCAGCTGGCGGATTTGCGTTTTCGAGAGGTTGACGCCTTGGACATCGATGACGATGCGAAGGTCGAACCAGTCGATGTCTTGGCCGACGACTTCGAAGCGGACAGCGGCCGTGACCGGATCGGCAAGGATCGACTTCAGGCGCAGGTCGATATCGAGATCAATGTCCTCGGGCATCGCCTTGATCCATTCCGCAAATTTTTCGGGGAACTGCTTGGTGATGCGTGATTTGAACGAAAGGAGTTTTTCGTCGTAGGACAGGCCCATGTCGTCGAGGATCGGCGGGACTGGGTGGAGTGCCTCGCGGGCGAAGCGGAGAAGTTGTTTGCCTTTGACCGGTTGTTGTTCGGCGAGTTCCCAGCCGTCCTTGGTGAGGCGTTCGGTGCGGCGGCCCTTGGTTTCGATCGCGGTGACATCGATGACCAGGTGTTCGGTTTCCGCGGCGGTGAGGCCGGCGATGAGTTTCATTTCGAACTTCGGTTTGAGTTCGAGGTCGACGACGCGTTTTTTGAGCGACTCGGGCAGTGAGGCGCCGATCTTGCGGAGGAACTCCACGCCTTCGAGTGAATCGATCACGCGGCGCGGAATCAGGTAGCGCGGCATCACATCGGTTTCCTCGAGCCAGCGTGGCGGGCCTGGGAATACCGTTTCATCCGATTGGTAGAACTCCTTGCGTCCGGGCAGCAGGCGCACCGAGTGCGAAACATTTTCGCCGGAGGCAGTGACGAGTTGCAGAGCGAAACTATTCGCATCGTAGGGATCATCTTCGCAGACCCAGCGGAGTGCGTCGGTAACGACTTTGAAGTCCTTGTCGTCGAGGTTGACGATGTAACCTTTGAGTGCGGGCTGGCGGAAGACCCGGTTCATGAAGCGGCATGATTCCTCCTGGTCGAAATCGAGGGTCGTGTCGCCGTGTTTGCGGTAGAATGCGAGGTAGTGTTCCCAGAGAGTCTGGCTCGAGGCGTCCATCAGGAGTGCACCTTCGTGGTGGAGGTTTACATAGTGCTCGATTTCATTTTTCTCGCGCAGCTGGATCCACACGGATGATTTCGATTCCTTCACTTCCATGCGCGCCTCGTTGATGGTGGCGACGAGGCGGAAGCTGACGGTGATCGGTTCTTCTTGCGGTGGGCGTTCGTTGACCTGCTCGATGCGTTCGTACCATGCGGCGACCTCGCGTTCCTGTTCCCAGTCGGCCATTTTGCGCTGCACATGGCCGAGGTCGGTGATGACGCTCATGAACTCCGGGTAGGGGAGTTTGCGTTTGTAGAATGCGTAGGCGATGTAGTTCCAGAACTCAAGGATGTCGCCGGGCGGCATCGGCCAGAGTTCGAGCGGCTCGTAGGAAGTGATTTCCCAACGCGGGCTGATGCGGACCATGTCGTGGTCGTGGAGTTCGCCCTCGATCACATAGCGGCGGTAGCGTTTCTCGATTTTGGTGACGAAGTCCGCCTCCTTGTCATCGAGTTCGCGGCCGAGTTTTTCCTCGATGATGTCGAGGACGGGTGTGTCGTCGAATTCGTTGGGCGACTCGGGCAGGTCCTCGCCGCGGTGCATGCGCTCCATCATCGTCGCGTACTGGCAGGCGCCGGAGATGATTTCGTCCTCGGCGGTGCAGGATCCAAACCAGCGGTTGCCTTGGAGGCGCAGGCTGGTGCGGAAGGTGCCGGATTCGTCCTCGACGCGGCCTTGGATGAAGAGGTGGTTGCCGAAAATCTGGGTGACGGCGCCGTCTTTTTGCAGCATTTCACCTCGCTTCCGTGATTCTTCGGGAAAGCTGTTGAGAAAGTTGAGTGTGGCGCGGTCTGGATTCATTGCGGGCTGGGTGATGAGGTCGTTTTCGGCTGAGCAGGGTGATCTGATGCGGCACCTCGGGTGCGCACCTCACGGGGGCGGGATTCTAACCCGTGATTTTTTGAGGAATCAATCAAAACATCAGGGATTCCGCCGCTTGGCTTGCGGCGGCCGATGGTCGCATGTCTGGCGACCATGGTACGGGGTCGCATGGTGACATGCATGGTGATGACGCTGAGGCAGGGACGCTTTTCCAAAGCGTCCGCAGTGAAGGAATCGGCGCCGACATCGACATTGCATTCGCAGAGCGGACCTTTGCGGAGAAAGGTCCCTGCCTAGGGTTCTTGCTCGGCGTTGGATTGCGACTCTTAGGAAGGGGCGCTTTTCCAAAGCGGCCTCAGGCGCGGGCAAGTTTCGGGCGGCGAGGCCCGGCAAGCGCATTGATGGTGATGCCGAGCCCGGCGATCATGAAAAGTCCGGGAAACCAGATCGAGTAGCCGGGCGCGAGCGAGTCTGGCTTGAGTACTGCGAGCGCCGGGTTTTGCGGGTGAACGAGGCATTTGGTGTTCATGCCAACGGGAAATTCCGCGAGGCGTTCTTCGGCGAGGTTGCGTTTATTGGTCCACGGGTTGCCGCGCAGGGTGGTTTTTTCGCCGAGGAGGCCTTGGCCTTGCCATTCGTAGCCGAAGCTGACGCGGTGGCGGTATTCCATCGGGGAATTTTGATCATGGAGGCGTTCTTCGAGTTCGGACGCGAGGATGACGCATGAGACTTTGGGCCAATGCCGCATTTCTTTGGCTCGCATGTAGCTGCGCGCCATCAGGAAAACGAAAAGCCCGCCGATGATGGCAAGCGAGAGACCGATGAAGGCCATGAACCAGCGGCCGCCGCGGGGCTCGCGGGTGGGCGCTTGATCGAGCGGGGTGGTCGACATGCCGGGCGTTTAGGCGAGCTGTTTTTGCCAGCGAGAAATTTCCGCGAGGACATTCGCGACTGAGGGCGCGCCGGGGTTGGTGCGTGCCGCGAGCGCGCGTTCGACTGAGAAAACTTCGCCGGCGTCGGGACCGTAAGCGGGGTCGATCGCGACGAGGTCGAGCGCATCGAGTGGGGTTTTCGTGCGGATCGATTCGGCGACGGCTTTGCCGACTAGTTCGTGGGCTTGGCGGAAAGGTACACCTTTGCGGACCAGATAATCGGCGAGATCAGTCGCCAGCAGCATCGGGTCGGAGGCGGCGGCGCGGCATTTTTCCTCGTTCATTTCGAGGGCGGCGACCATCTCGGCATTGACCGCGAGCACGAGCTTGAGGGTGTCGACCGAATCAAAGAGTGGCGGTTTGTCTTCCTGCAGGTCGCGGTTGTAGGTGAGCGGCAGGCCTTTGAGATTGGTGAGGAGGTTGAGCAGGTTGCCGATCAGGCGTCCGGTCTTGCCGCGTGTGAGCTCGCAGACATCGGGATTTTTTTTCTGCGGCATCAGCGACGAGCCGGTCGTGTGCGCGTCGGAGAGCTGGACGAAGGAAAATTCCGCCGTGCACCAGAGGATCAGGTCTTCGCTGAGGCGTGAGAGGTGCGCGCCGCAGAGTGAGATCGTGAAAAGCAGCTCGGCGATGTAGTCGCGGTCGGCGATGGCATCCATCGAGTTGCGCGTGACGCCATCGAAGCCGAGCTCGGCGGCGATTGCTTGGCGGTCGAGGTTGATCGTCGATCCGGCCAGTGCGCCAGAACCGAGCGGGCAGATGTTGAGGCGTGCGCGGCAATCGGCGAGGCGGGATTTGTCGCGCTCGAGCATCTCGACATAGGCGAGGAAGTGGTGGCCGGCGGTGACTGGCTGGCCGCGTTGTAGGTGCGTGTAGCCGGGCATCATCGAAGCGGCAAATTTCTGCGCGCGGTCGAGCAGCGCGTGTTGCAGCTTGGTGGCGGCGGTGATGATTTCGCCGATCTGGGTGCGGCAATAGAGGCGGGTGTCGGTGGCGACTTGGTCGTTGCGCGAGCGGGCCGCGTGGAGTTTGGCGCCGGTCGGACCGATGCGGCGGGTGAGCTCCGCCTCGATGTTCATGTGGATGTCTTCGAGCGAGGTCTTGAACTCGAATTTCCCCTCGAGGATTTCCTTTTCGATTTCCCTCAGGCCACTCTCGATTTTTTGGAACTCATCGGCCGTGAGGAGTCCGGCATTTTGCTGCGCGCGCGCATGGGCGATCGAGCCGGCGATGTCGTGCGGGAATAGCCGCCAATCGTACGAAACCGATTCACCGAATTGTTGGACGAGCGAGGAGGTATCTTGAGTAAAACGGCCGTGCCACATGGTGCGTTGATGGTTGGATTGAAAGCTGGGCGCGGCCCGTATCGGGCCGGCGCGCCGATTGCAGCGCAGCGCGGCACGAATTGAAACGAGAAAAGCCAGCAATGCTCCTGCAAAAATCAACCAACTTGCCAGTCCGGGCATCTGATTGATGCAAAAAACGCCAATGTCACTTTTTTGTTCGAGCGAACATCTTTTTTCTTGCGTGGGGGGAATTTGGGGCCTAGGTTTCAAACATCACCCGACCCCCAACATCATGGCCAAACAAACCGCAGAAGAATCCGCCCAAGAAAAGCTCCAAGACGCCCGCAAGCGCAACCTCGACCTCGCGATCTCGCATATCCAAAAGGAATTCGGAGAAGCAGCCATCATGCGCCTTGGTGATGAAAGCCGCTGCGATGTGGATGTGATCCCGACCGGCAACCTGCTCATCGACCGCGCGCTCGGCGTGGGTGGCTTCCCTCGTGGCCGGATTGTCGAAGTCTTCGGCCCGGAATCCTCGGGTAAAACCACCCTCACCCTCACCGCCATCGCCCAGGCCCAGAAGCGCGGCGGCCTTGCGGCGTTCATCGATGTCGAGCATGCGCTCGACCCCCAGTACGCCCGCAAACTCGGCGTGAACCTCGATGACTTGCTCGTTTCCCAGCCTTCTTCCGGTGAGGAAGCTCTCCAGATTTGCGAGGCGCTCGTTCGCTCGAATGCGATCGATGTGGTTGTGCTCGACTCGGTCGCCGCGCTGGTCACCAAACAGGAACTCGATGGCGAAATCGGCGACTCGACCGTCGGCGCCCAAGCGCGCTTGATGAGCGCCGCGATGCGCAAACTTACGGCGCTGATATCCAAAGCCAACACGGTCTGCATCTTCACCAACCAGATCCGTGAAAAAATCGGCGTAATGTTTGGCAACCCGGAAACCACTCCCGGAGGCCGTGCGCTCAAGTTCTTTTCGTCGGTCCGCGTCGACATCCGCCGCATCGGCCAGATCAAGGCCACCGACGGCACCGTCACCGGCAACCGCACCAAGATCAAGGTCGTGAAAAACAAGGTCGCGCCGCCCTTCACCGAAGCCGAGTTCGACATCATGTACAACGAGGGGATTTCCTCGACCGGCTCGCTGCTGGACCTCGCGCTTGAACTCGAACTCGTTCAAAAGCGCGGCTCATGGTTCTCCTACAACGGCAATCAACTCGCCCAAGGGCGGGATGCGGCCAAGGAGCTTCTCAAGGGAGACCCCGCGCTCTATGAAGACATCGCGACCAAGGTCAACGAAGCACTTGAATCGAAAAAGAAGAAGTAAGGGCCATGGGGGATTTGTGATTGGGGGGAGATGAGGCGGCAGCATCTGATATAAGCATCCCCATGCCGATATGGTGACGCAGCCTCGCGGCGCCGATGCCATTGGGCAGGGACCTTTGTGCCAAAGGTCAGGCGATAGCCATTGCGGGAGAGGGAGCAGGTGAAAAGAAGATGTGCAGGGCGTGACAACCACGCCACGTTTGAAAATTCAGCTGAAAAATTCTCACCCTATCTCCTTGGCGCTTACCCCTCGCGTGAAGGAGGCATATGTCTATAACTTCAGCGAACTTCGATGGCGAGCTTGGCCTTGTTGCCGATGTCTTTTGCGGCATCGGGGGCCCAAAGCAACGAGAACCCTTTGTGAAGTGGCTCAGAATTTGAGTTGGACATCTTGAAGAAAGAATTCGGTGCGGCGGTAACGGAGATTTTTTTGCCGTAGAAAGAAGCTGTGTCAACTTCCGCGCTGGCGATGCCGGGGCCATTGAATTTCTCCGATGAGGCATCAACATTTTCTTCGTAGGTTTGTTTCACCTTTTTCCCGTCGGTCCACTTGATGGTGATCTTATCATCTTCAAGTTGCTTTTGGAATTTCTCCATTTGTTTTTCATCCTCAAATTTTGTCGTGGGATAGGCACTTGGGAAGTAGAGCTCGACGCTGAAACGCAGAGGGTTTTTCACTTCGGGGCCAGGAGCGATGATCTTTCCGCCGAAAAAAATGGTGCCTTGTTTCACTTCGGCGGTGATTTCAAATGTGGTATCTCCAGTCACCTTGCCGCGAATGGTGGTTTTTTCCAGCTTGTCGGTTGCAGGCTCATTCGATTCGAGTGAAGCCGTATCGATCTGGCGGGCGACCACGCTACCATCCTGCATGGTTTCCTCGATGCGTGGACGTATGGAAATGCCCTTTTTGAAGAGGATGTTATCTTTTTTGCTAGCCAAGGGATTCAGATCGATGGCCCCGTCGGTTTGGATGGAGAATAGGAATTTGCCGCCCTGAGCAACGGCGAAGCGGCCGAGAAAATCCTTGATGGTGAGCGAGGGCAGCTCGGCCATGGCCGATTGGGTGCCGACACAGGCGCAGAAGAGGGAAGTGGCTGCGGTGAGAAAACGATGCTTGGACATGGGTGCCAAGCAAGCACAGCAATTCGGTGGATGCCAGCGAAAAAGCCGGGAGCGGATGCGGATTGGCGGGTCACAAATAAGCCGTGAGGCTTTCGACCGTGTGCTGGTCGAGTCGAGCTACCAGCGCGGTGACGAGCGTGATCAAGTGCAGGTGGTCGTTGATGTCGATGATCGCGTTGTGCGAGTGGATGTAGCGGGCGGGGACGCCGAGCACGATGCTGGGAATGCCGGTGTTGGCTTGATGGAAGGACCCGGCATCGGTGCCGCCGCTGCGGCGGACGGTGACCTGGTGGGGAATGCCTTCGGCGCGAGCGGTGTCGATGGCGAGGCGTGCGAGGCGCGGGTTGGTGATGGCGGTCGGATCGTAGAGGCGGATCTGCACACCGCCGCCGAGCCGCCCTTGGCAATCGGCGCGGGGGAAGCCGGGACCGTCGTCGGCGGGTGGGCCTTCGAGGATGATGGCCACATCGGGCTTGGCAAAGACCGCGGCGGCTTTTGCTCCGCGCAGGCCGACTTCTTCTTGCACGGTGCCGCAGAGCACGAGGTTGTTGGGGTGATCCGTTGCCGCGAGAATTTGGCCGGCTTGGATGACGGCCGCCATGCCAACACGGTTATCGAAGGCCTTGGCCATGAAATGATCTTCGCGTGAAAGTGCTGTGAATGCCGAGCAGGGAGCGATCGGGTCGCCGAGCGAAATTCCGAATTCGTCGATCACCTGCAGTCGGGATTCGGCGCCGACATCGATGAACAATTGCTCGATCGACTGGACTTGGCGGCGTTGCGCTTCGGGCAGGAAATGTGGCGGGCGTGAGGCGACAACGCCGAGGATTTTTTCTCCCGCGCGGGTGAGGATTTCGACGCGTTGGCCAAGTAGGTTGTGTTCCCACCATCCGCCAAGTGCGACGAATTGGATGAAGCCCTCTTGCGTGATGTTCTGCACGAGAAAGCCAATTTCATCCATGTGTCCGGCGATCAGCACGCGCGGTCCTTCGCCGGCGAGATCACAGAACACCGAGCCCATGCGATCGGTGAAGAGATCGCCGCTGTCGCTAAGCTCATCGACGAAGATCGCGCGCACTTCATCTTCGTGACCCGGCACCGAGTGGGCTTCGGTGAGCTCGCGCAGCAATGAAACCGCTTTTGTTTTCATGCTGCGACCATGGGCCTGATGCTCATGGTTTCCAAGTGCCAAGTTTGCGTGATGGCGATGAGATCGGTGCGCCGATGCAGCCCTCAAGCCTGCGCGTGTTTCGCGTGCCACTCGGCATAGACCTTCGGTGAAATTTCCGAGGGTTTGATTTCCGAGCGCCCGCCCCAGAACACATTCGTGTAGGAAACCGGGATGCCGATGGCGGCGAGGTGGCGATCGATCGCGGCCTTGTGCTCGAGCACGCGGTCTTTTTCGGTGCCATGCACGACGCCCATGATGTTGACATCGCCGAATTGGGGCCCGCCTTCGCGCCAGTAGCAATGGGTCATGCAAAAATGGCGACCGACTTCCGCGCCGCCTTCGATTTCGCGGCCTTTTGGCACGGCCCAATGGAAGAGGCCGTTGAAGCGGGTGACGCGCTGGCCGGTGGCGGAGGGTTTGACATGTTCGAGAAAGGTCGAGAAACGGCCGATGACTTTTTTCGAGTTCAGTGTTTCGGCAACTTCGCAGAAACGCTCGAGTGAAACGCCGGCGATTTGCGCGCGCTTGTCCCATGGGTTGGTGGTGATTTCGTCTGCGGCGAGTTCTTCCTTTAACGCGAGCAGCACGGCCCATTCCTCGGGTGTGAGATCGACCGTGGCGGTGGTCATCATTTTCGCTGGCTCGTCGGACTTATCACCTGGCTCGAGGGTCTTGCGGCGTGTGTGACCTACGCCGAGGGCGAAGACGCCGTTGGCGGGCATGAGCAAATACTCGGTCGCACCAGTGAGTCGCAGCAAGGTGGTCGCATGGTGATCGAGCGACTGGCCAACGGGGACCTTGAGGGTCGTCCAGAGCCGATAGCCGGAACCGGAGACTTCGGTGTCGGTCGAGCGAATCACGACATGACCCGAAAACGGATCCTCTTTGGCCATGAAGTCGAAGGCGTCGTTGAGTTTTTCCTCTGGCACCTTCCATGCGACAAGCGCGCCGTGCGCGAGCTTGGTCGAGAGCAGGGTCTGGCGCACGCGGCGGATTACGCCAGCTTTGAGCATCGCGCCGATGCGCTCCAGCACGGTGTCGAGCGGCACACCGGATTTTTCGGCGATCACGTGAAATGGCTGACGCTGAAATCCGGCGACGAGATCTTCCGAAATCGCGAGAATGGCAGCGTTGACCGGATCATTGTGTTCGACGGGAATCGTGGAGCTCATGAGTGAATCTTGTTCGTTGAAAATGAATGCGTTTGGCGGGGCTATTGTGCGCGGCATTTGGCTGAATGGAAATCATTTGTCTGTGGTTTTGTGGCCGCGCGGCTGTTTTTGGCTGGTGTGCCGCATATTTCATGCAGGCGGTTTTTTCTAATCGCGCGTACGCACCGATGAGCATGACGCATGAGTTGTCTCACTTACGCGCGAAACGCATGCGGCGAATTTTCATATGCAAAAATGCACAATGCGGTCATGCGCCCTGTCGCTTACGGGAATAATTCTTCAAATCGGTTGATGCCATGCCGATGCGTGTTAATTGTGTTGGCATGATCTCCCCCCGTGATCGTGTAGTCGGCTATCCGTGTCGGTGGCCTTTTTTCTGTGGCGTGTGCGCTCCCGAATTTCTTTATGGCGAATCCTTACGATTGGCCATTTCGGCGCGGTGCAAGTGAACTGGCGAATCGTTTTTAACAGGTTCATGTCCGCTTCACCCATTGTCTCTGTGATCATCGCGGCGTTCAACGCGCGACGATGGATCGGCCTGTCGGTCGCTTCAGCACAAAGCCAAACCTTGCGGGAAATTGAGATCATCGTGGTGGATGACGGTTCCACCGATGACACCTCGGAGGTGGTGGTGGATATGGCCAAAAATGATTCGCGAATTCGCCTGATCCGGCAAGCCAACGCCGGTGTTGGAGCGGCTCGCAACACGGCAATCCGTTTCGCGCGTGGGAGGTACATCGCGCCTCTGGATGCGGACGATGTTTGGGGCGCGCGAAAACTTGAAAGGCAAGTGCAACGCATGGAGGAGCGCGGCGAGCGAACGGCGCTGGTTTATTGTTGGCATCAATGGATCGACGAAAACGGCGCTCAGCTTGGGTACAAATCAAACTCCATCATTGAAGGTGATGCGAGGGCGGCGATCATCCTAAGAAATTTCATCGGCAATGCGAGCGTGCCGCTGTTTCGTGCAAGCGCGATAGACCGGCGGGGTGCCTATCTCAGCCGCGATGAGCAGGACGGTGGCCAAGGGTGTGAGGATTGGGATTTGTCGATCCGCATTGCGGAACGCTGGGAGGTGGGACTCGTGGACGAAGTGCTCGTGGGCTATCGCCAAAGCAACGCGTGCATGAGTTCGCAAGTGCCGTCGATGGCCAGGTCGTATCAAGTGGTCATGGATCAAGCTCGTTCTCGCAACCTTGATCTGCCGATTACACTGTTCCGCTGGGCGGAGGGGCATTTTCAAAGTTACCTTGTTTCCAAAAGCTACGACGGCTGCGACTACCGTTCGTGCATCAATGCCGCGATCAGCGCGATCTTGTCGGATCCTCTGCTGATTCTGAATCAGCGTCTTCATGAATTGACCCTCAAGAGTCTTATCTGGTTGGCCACGGGCAAACGACGATCGCGGCCCCATCGCATTTCGGCCTCCTCAACGCCAGATGCCGCCGACCGCGCTCCTGCGGCTGGCATTTCACTTCTCGAAAAAATTCAGCAGCGAAGGTGGGCCGCGGTCGTTGGTACCTGAGGCCAAACATTCAAGCCCATCGAAATTTTTACCATCATGCATCGACCCATCAAAGTTGCCGACCTTGAGATATCCGAACCGATTTCTGACATCGACGGATTGACTGGCTATGCGTTTCTCCAACTCATCGTGCGCTGGCGGGGTCAACCGATCGATGCTGTGACCATGCCAGTAAAAGGCGATTGCTGTGCGGCCTCCGAAATCGTCGAGGTAATCCTAGATCAATGTGCCACGGGTCTCGTTCATCATCTCCTGCATTTGGCCTTGGGAAATCCGGTTTCGAAAACTGCATGGAATATCGAGGACATGGTGAAGCTTCAAAGGTCGCCATTGTCTTCGTTGCCGAGTCTCTCGATTGCCGTTTGCACGCGCGATCGACCGGAGCATCTCGCGATTTGTCTCAATGCACTTCGAAAACTTTCGCGCGCGCCCTTGGAGATCCTGGTCATCGACAACGCACCGAAAACCCAAGCGACCCGCGAGCTGATTGAAACCTCGTTTCCTGAGGTCACTTACATCCTTGAGTCGACGCCGGGACTTGATTGGGCGCGCAACCGTGCGATTGCTTCGGCCAAGGGAGACATCGTCGCTTACACCGACGATGATGTCGTGGTGGATGAAGGTTGGTCCGATGCCATCGTGCGGATGTTTGCGCGCAATGAAGATGTCATGGCGGTGACCGGGTTGGTGATGCCATACGAACTCGAGACTGAGCCGCAGGTGCTTTTCGAAAAATATGGCGGTTTTAGCAGGGGCTTTGTGCGGAAGTGGTATCGACCGAGTGATGCCGAGCGCGCGAAATTGGCGATGCTGCATGCGGGAGCCGGAAAGTTCGGCACGGGGGCAAACATGGCGTACCGGCGCTCGGTGTTTAGCGAGATCGGCATGTTTGATCCGGCGCTGGATGTAGGCACCCTCACGAATGGCGGTGGTGATCTCGACATGTTTTTCCGAGTGCTGAAATTTGGCCATACGCTTGTGTACGAGCCTGCGGCCATGGTGCGACACAGGCACCGTCGGGATTTCGAGCATCTTCACACGCAGATTGCGAACAATGGCATCGGCTTTTATTCGTATCTGGTTCGAAATGCCATCGAGTTTCCAGAAGAAAGGCGCGGACTTGCGAAACTCGCATGGTGGTGGCTTCGCGAGTGGAACTTGCGGCGTTGGCTGCAATCGAAGTTTAGGCCCGTCGAGATCCCTCACGAATTGATCAGCGCCGAATTGAAGGGCTCTTTCATTGGCCTGTTCCGCTATCCCAAGGCCAAGAAGCGTGCGCGTGCGCTGTCCAAAGAAAGTGGGGATATCACGATCGTTGACCCAATCAAGACCGACCCCGGTCGAGCGCAGCAAACTCTGCACGAGGGCATTGCGGTCCGCACATGGGAGATCACCGGCGAGCCCGCAGCGATCGAGGATGTGAAGGATTACGATGTCACACGAGTGATCATCACTTTCGATGGGTCCGCCATCGCGGAAGTGGCGATCAGAAACCTTCGCTGCGCGATTTCTGCCGATCGAATTGCGGATGAGGCGGTGCAGGCCCTCGGCATGAAATTATTTGATCCGGCCTCATCCCAGAGTGGTGCTTTGATTTGGTCTCAAGCGATGGCCGACCTTAAAAAATTCGCCATCGTTGCCGATGAAAATTCCGGCGATCAGCGAGCAAGAAGACTCACCTCATCCGTCGTCATCGCTACCTATGATCGGCCCGATGCCTTGCGTGAATGCTTGAGTTCGTTGAGCGAACAAAAGACGACTCACTCGATCGAGATCATCGTGGTCGACAATCATCCCGCATCAGGCCTGACGGCTCCGGTCGTTGCCGAATTTCCGATGGTCAGGAAGATCGACGAAGTACGCGCAGGTCTTTCATTTGCGAGAAATGCGGGATTTGCCGCAAGCAAGGGAGAGATTCTCGTCTGCACCGATGATGATGTGACATTTCCGCCTGACTGGTTGGAAAAATTGCTCGAGCCGTTTGATCGCAGTGATGTGATGCTCGTGACTGGTCATGTGTTGCCGCTGGAACTTGAAACTCGCTCGCAGATCGAGTTTGAAAATTACGGCGGACTTGGCCGTGGTTATGAGCGCTTCGATTATGATCGGAAATGGTTCGACTCATTTCGCCGCAAGGCGGTGCCGACATGGACGATTGGAGCTACGGCGAATGCGGCGTTGAGGGCATCGCTGTTGCGTGATCCGGATGTCGGTATGTTGGATGAAGCGTTGGGTGCCGGCACACCAACCGGCTGCAGCGAGGACACCTATCTTTTTTACAAGACGCTCAAGGCCGGACACACGATCGTTTATCATCCCAAGGCCTTTGTTTGGCATCGGCATCGGGTGGATGCCGACGCATTGGATCGGCAAATTCTGAATTACAGCAAAGGTCATGCCGCTTACCACCTCACCACCTTCCTTCGTGATCGCGATGGTCGCGGATTGGTGAGGATCCTTTTTGAAATCCCGATGCATCAAGCGCGGCAACTTTTGCGATGCCTGCGTGGTCGTAACCAAACCTCGATGCGCACCATCATACTCGAAATCCAGGGGCATGCACTGGGACCGATCGCACTATGGAAATCGCGGCGTCGTGTGAGGCGATTACGCGGCAAAGCATCGAAGGCTTACGAAGATGCGAAAAAACCTTTGGCGGTCGCCGCCAATACCGAATTGGAAACCTGCTCATGAGCGCAAGTGTCATCGATCGATCAAGCCATGAACACGCATGGCGGCATTTGACAGATCTTTTTTCCGTCCTCGTGTCGCGTGATCTCAAGATTCTCTACAAGCGTTCCTCATTGGGCTTTGGCTGGGCCTTGGTGACGCCATTGCTGCAACTCTTCATTTTCTCATTCGTCTTTCGTCACGCGCTGCAAATGCATGTGGAAAACTACGCCTCCTTTGTCTTCATCGGCGTCTTGGTGTTCGGTTGGTTTCAGGGGGCTTTGAGCCTGTGCGGCGGGTTGATCACTGGCAGCAAATCACTCGTCAATCAGCCGGGTTTCCCGCTCACATTATTGCCGCATGTGATGGTCACCGTGCGGATGTTTCACTTGTTGATCGCATTGCCGATTTTGTTTGGTCTGCTGTGGTGGCAGGGCATTCGCCCAGCGTGGTCGTGGGTTTCGCTGCCGGGGCTGTTGGCGGTGCAGTATCTGCTGATTGTCGGGCTCGCGTATCCGCTGGCGGCGCTCAATGTTATTTTTCGCGATACTCAGCACATCGTCGCGGTGCTGTTGCAGTTGATCATGTTTGTGACGCCGGTGTTTTACAGTCTCGATCAGGTGCCGCCATCGCTGCACGCATGGTTTAACCTTAATCCGATGGTGGGCCTGATCCAATCGTGGCGTGATGTGTTGATGCATGGAAATTGGCCGGACGCGCTCGTGATGACCAAGTTGCTCGCGGTGGGTGCCGTATTGTTTTTCGTCGGGCGCCGAACTTTTGTGAATCAAAGCGATTGCTTTGCTGAGGAACTGTGATGAAGACATTGGTAAAAGCCGAGGGTTTGGGAAAAACCTTCATTTCGCAACCGGTCACCACGAGGCGTTTGCATCTTCCCGACTTCGCGTGGAGGTCGCGTCGCTGCGATCCATTGTGGGCCTTGCGCAATGTGTCGTTTGAAGTCGCGGCTGGCGAGATGATGGGAATCGTCGGTGCCAATGGCGCGGGGAAGTCGACCTTGCTTCGATTGCTGGGCGGCATTGGCAAACCAACGACGGGCAGCCTGCAAATGCATGGACGCATCGGTGCGTTGCTTGATCTCGGTGGTGGATTCCAAGGTGATCTGACCGGTAGGGAAAACAGCATCCTTGCGGGGGTGGTGGCGGGCCTGCTCAAGGACGAGGCGGTGGAGCGTTTGCCGGAGATTGTTCGCTTTGCGGAGATGGAGGACTTCATCGATGCGCCGGTGCGCACCTACAGCGCGGGAATGACGATGCGTTTGGCCTTTTCCGTCGCGGTTCATACGAAGCCCGAGATCATGTTGGTCGATGAATACCTCGCCGTTGGCGATCTTGCGTTTCAAGCCAAGTGCAACACGCGCATCGCGAAACTGCGCGAGGCAGGTTGCGCCATCGTGTTGGTTTCGCACAGCATGGATCAGATCCGCGAACAATGCGATCGCGCGTTGTGGCTGAGACAGGGGATGGTGGTCGCCTGTGATTCAGCCAAGGCCGTGGCGACCTATTATGAGCAGGAGATGCGCGAGGGATCCTTGAGACGCACGCCGAAAATTTCATCACGCAGCACCACCGCCGGTGCCGAATTGCTTCCGAAAGAAAATCGTTTTGGATCGATGGAGATGGAGATCGCCGACGTGATCCTGCACCCGGCTTCAAAGCTCGGCTGCGGTGAGCCACTTGGGATTGAAATATGTTACGAATGCAAATCGGCGCTCAAATCCCCGATATTTTCTGTATCCATCACCCGGCCCGATGGAACGGTCTGTTTCGACACCAATACCCAATCCGCACGCGTTCCCATCACGCAGCTCGATGGTACTGGTCGCATCCGATTGAACATCGACCGCCTCGACCTCGCGCCCGGTGCTTATTTCGTCAATGTCGGAGTGTTTGATTCCGACTGGAGTCATGCCTACGACTTCCACTGGCATGTTTATCAACTTCATGTCGAAGGCGGATCCGCTCACAAAGGAATCCTAGCCCCGCCTTGCCGCTGGGCGATGGACTTGAGGGAGCGCGAGTCCGAGGTGAATGGGAAATTTTTGGTGGGGACCACTGATGGCACTGATTGAACTGATTTTGAAGAGGTGGGCAAGTTGTCTGAGTTCTTTCGATACCATCAGCAAATCTGTGGCAAAAAATCACTAACGCCAGCTCGCCAAACTCCGCGAAGCCCTTCGCGATCTCCCCGCCTCAGCGTTTCGATTTGGTCATTTCAGCGAAACGCAGAGATGCCGAGTACGCAGAGAAAAGCGCAGAGAGGCTAATTATTCATGGACCACAGATTACGCTGATTAACTGATTTGAAGAGGAGAGGTCGAGTTGTCCGAGATCTCTAAATACAATCAGTACATCTGCGAAATCAGTGGTCGAATGATGATGAAAGAATTGAAGAGGGGCATGGCGGTTGAAAACCGCCGCCACGAGTGAAGAAGCCGCATCTTCCTCTTTTCTAGCTTCTTCTGTCTCCAAGTCTTCTGTCTTCGCCCCGTTATTCTGCAGCAATTTTCTGCAGCAATTCCAGCGCTTGGGGGCGGTCGCTGATTCTTCCTTCGAGTTGTTCCGTTTCGATCGCTTCGAGGATTTGTTTGAAGCGTGGGCCGGGGCTGAGGCCGAGGGAAATGAGGTCGCGGCCACTGACGAGTGGGGGTGGGATGAGCGGTTCGCTGGCGAACTCGGCGGCCTTGGCGTGGAGAAAATCGTAGTTGTCGGTGAAGCCGTTGGAGGATCCGCAATCGACGCGATGGAGTTCCATTTCCATGTCGAAGGTGGCTTCGGCCATGAAGCGCTTGAGTTTTGCCACGCGCATTTTCTGCACATTCATGAATTGCATGTGGCGTGCGACCATCGGCACGACAGCGGCGATGGTGTCGTTCGGGTAGCGCAGGCGTCGCAGGATGTTTTCGGCCATGTGGGCGCCGAGTGCGTCGTGGCCGTTGAAGCGAATGCGGCCGCTTTCCGCATCGACGCTGCGGCAGGGGGGCTTTGCGATGTCGTGTAGCAGCACGGCGAGGCATAGCTCGAGTGGCGCATCTGGTGCGAGCATTTCGAGCATGATCATTGTGTGTATGAAGACATCGCCTTCGGGGTGCCATTCCGGCGGTTGATCGCAGCCAATCAAAGCCAACACCTCCGGCATGAAGTGGCGGATCAGATCCGTTTCGACGAGGTATTCGATGCCATTTCTCCGGCGTGGCGCGCTGATGATTTTTGAAAATTCGTCGCGAATGCGTTCGGGTGAAATGCGGTCGAGCAATGGCGCGCATTCGCGAATCGCGGCATCGGTGCGCGGCTCAATGGTAAAGCCGAGTGAGTTGGCAAAGCGTGCGGCGCGCAGCAGTCGCAGGCCGTCTTCGGTGAAGCGCGTGACCGGATCGCCGATTGCGCGGAGGATGCCGGCCTTGAGGTCGGCGAGGCCGCCGACGAAGTCGATCACCTCGCCGGTTTCAGGATTTTCGAAAAGCCCGTTGATCGTGAAGTCGCGGCGTTGGGCGTCTTCCTTCGGGTTGGAAAACTCGACCGACTCCGGGCGGCGTCCATCGCGGTAGGATCCGTCGGTGCGGAAGGTGGCGATCTCGACATGATGGCCGCCGTGTTTGGCGATCACGACGCCGAAGTGCGCGCCGACTTCGTTTGAGCCGGGAAAAAGATCGAGCACTTCCGATGGCACGGCGGAGGTGGCGATGTCGTAGTCCTTCGGTTCGTGGCCGAGCAAGCGGTCGCGCACGCAGCCGCCGGCGAAGAGGGCCTCATGGCCGGATGATTTCAGCCTGCGGGCGAGTTCGCGTGCCGCATCGTGCGCGGTGATGGATGGGCTTGATGGCATGGGGTGTTTTCAGCCTGTGAAACCGTGCAGAGGTGGTTGTGGAATCGGAAGTAACTTGGATGGGGACAGAATGTCCCCATCGACGGACTGGGACTGTAAGTCCCAGCCACGATTGACAGCGCTTGATCGTTTCAAGTGACTTGTGAGTTTCCCTTTGCGATTCATGGGAGTGGACGGGTCGCCTCGTAGATCGTGACCACGCCGAAGGTGAGCGGTGTGCTGCTTGTTTGCGTGAGACCGCAATCGTGGAGCAAACTTTCCATCGCTTTGCCCGAGGGGAAAGTTTCGATCGATCCGCCGAGGTATTCGTAGGCATCGCGTTGGCCAGTGAGCAGGCCCGCGAGTTTGGGCAGGATGTGATGGAGGTACCAGCGGTAGGGGATGCGCAGGAGATTGTCGGGGATCGAGAAATCGAGAATGAGCAGGTGTCCGCCCGGCTTTAACACGCGACGCATTTCGCGCAGCGCGGCCGGGTAGTCGGCCATGTTGCGAAGGCCGAAGGCGACAGTGACGCCGTCGAAGCTCGCATCATCGAAGGGCAGACTCAAGGCATCGGCAACCATCGTGCGGCCGACGCCGCGGCTCGAGGCATGCACGAGCATTTCGGCGCAGAAGTCGGTGGCCATGACCTCGCAGTCCGGGCAGTGGTCTTGGATTTCCAAAGCCAGATCACCTGTGCCCGATGCGACATCGAGCAAATTTTTTGCACGCCATGATTTCACGCGGGCGGCCACGACCTTGCGCCACCAGATGTCGGCGCCGAGGCTCAGGACATGGTTGGTGAGCACATAGCGGTCGGCAATTCGCGCGAAGGCATCGCGTACATAAGTGGCGTCTGGCACGGGGGAAGAGTCGGCGCATTGGCGTGGTGAGGCAAGCGGGAAGGGGGCGCGAGCGGGGGATTTGCGCGTTCGCGTTGGTCGGCGGGTGGTTGCAGGCTTGCGGAAGGGGCGGCGAGGTGGTTTGTTGCGGCAACGAATGCATCTGCGCTTCTCTGATCAGGAACTGGCCACCTTGGTGGAAATGGTGAGCCTCGCGGCCAATGTCGCGTCGTGGAACCAGAAGGAATCCGCCAGCGAGCAAGTTTCGGCCTTCGAGGATCTCGAGAGCAAGATTCTCGAAAAGGCCGGGCACTCGGGGCTGGGTGATTGGATCGAGTTTGATGAAGAGCGCCAACGCTTCCGCGTGAAGCAAGAAGTCGAGGAGCGTTTGTTTTATCACGAGTGCTACGATGAGTTTCGCAACGAAAGTTTTTGGGACGAAATGGCAGTGCGTCTCGCCGACCGTGATTTGATCCGCGCGATAGGACTCAAGGCTTGGGAAAAGCTCAGCGAAGAAGAACGCCGCGCCCGCACCAGCGCCTGGGAGAAACGCTACTGGGAAGAATTTTCCAAACACGGCGTCGACCGCGTGGCAGTGATCACGCCACCGGGCGAGGGGTGAGGTAAATCCGTGATTCGCAGGTGGGGGGTCTCTTGAAGATTTTTACCACTGATTTCGCTGATTTTACAGATGGTGAAGAGAATTTCTAAGGACTCCCATCCACTTCCTCCCAATCAGTAAATCAGCGAAATCAGTGGCAAAAAAATCACTGCAGTCAACTCAACAAGCTCCGCGAAGCCCTCTGCGTACTCTCCGCCTCGGCGTTTCGATTTGGTCGTTTCAGCGAAACGCAGAGATGCCGAGTACGCAGAGAAAAGCGCGGAGAGGCTCAGCATTCATCGTTCGCTCCGACAGGGGGCAGCAGGACCACTGATGGCACTGATTTCACGGATGTGGAGAGAAATCGGAAACTCCGCTGCGCTTCTTCTCAATCAGTAAATCAGCGAAATCAGTGGTTCACATTCCTTGTTTCACTTTCAAAACAACTTCGGGATGTAGAGCCATCCGAGGATCGTGATGAGTGCGATGCCGGCGAGGTTGAGCATGATGCCGGCGCGGATCATTTGTGGCATGCGGATGAGGCCGGTGCTGAAGACGATGGCGTTGGGTGGAGTGCCGACGGGCATCATGTAGGCACTGCTGGCGCTGAGCGCGCAGACGACCACGAGCACTTGCGGGTTCATGCCGAGTGCGGGTGCCATGGCGGCGAGGACGGGAGTCATGGTCGCGACTTGCGCGGTGTTGGAGGTGAACTCCGAGAGGAAGACCGTGAGTGTCACCACTGCAGCGAGCATGAGTAATGGTGGCAGTAGTCCGAGCCCGCGTGTCGAATGGCCTATAAATTCTGAAACGCCGTTGGCCTCGACAGCGGAGGCGAGGCTGAGTCCGCCGCCGAAGAGAATCAGCACGCCCCATGGCAAATTGGCGGCGGTTTGCCAGTCCATCGCGCGGTTGCCATTGCGGTCTGCGGGCAGCATGAAAAGCGCGACCGCTGCGAGCACGGCCACGCCGCTGTCGGTGAGGCCTTTGAGCGGGTGCATTCCAGCGAAAGAAATTTCGCGCAGCAGGCCGCCAAAGATCCACAGCATCGCGGTGCAGACAAAGACCGCGAGGGTCACCATTTCGCCGCGCGAGAGCGGTCCGAGTTTTTGGTATTCCTCCGTGAGCATCTTGCGTCCGCCGGGGATTTCTTCGAGTGGCGCGGGAAAGATCACGCGAGTGATGAGCCACCATGCGATTGGCAGAAAGATGATGGTGAAGGGCAAGCCAATCATCAGCCATTTCACGAAGGTGACTTCATGCTGGTAGGTTTGTTCGATGAAGCGCGCGGCGATGCCATTGGGTGCCGAGCCGATGAGGGTGGCGATGCCGCCGATCGATGCGGCGTAGGCGATGCCGAGAAGCAGGCCAGTGGCGTAATTTCGTTCGGTCTGGTTGAACGCCGTCATGTCGCCGTTTTCGCCGAGCCCGCTGCCGTTGCGTGTGCTCAGCACAAGATTGATCACGCTGATCGCGATGGGCACCATGATTGCCGCGCAGGCGGTGTTGGAGATCCACATGCTGAGGAATGTTGTGGCAGTCATCAGGCCCGCGCTCATTGCCGCGGGCTTTGCGCCGGTGAGGCGCAGTGTGAAAAATGCCAATCGGCGGTCGAGGCCCCAGCGTTGGATGGCCAGCCCAAGCACGAAGCCTCCCATGAAAAGATAGATCACATCCGAGGCGTAGGGTTTGGTCGCATCGGCGATCGAGCTGATGCCGAGCAATGGAAACAAGGCGATCGGTAGCAGTGCGGTGACTTCGACATCGACGGCCTCGGTCATCCACCACGCCGCCATCCACAGCATCATCGCCAGCGTTGCGCGGCCCTGATGGGTGAACTCGATCATGTTTCCGGCATCCGCCGCATAGCGATCGGGCAGCAGCGCGTAGCAGGCGAGCGCGAGCAGCGGGCCGGCGATGAGTCCTGCGCGGCGGACCAAATTACCGGCATTGAGCGGAGATTCGTTCATGTTCGTGCGGATGGAAAAATGACCGTTATTTGCGCTCTCAAGCTAGGGCGGATTGTTGGAATCGTCCCTGTGAAAATCGCGTTGATTGTCGGCGCTTCAGTTGCCGCGCAGCAGGGTCGTCTTGTGATGCCAGACTTCGTAGTCGCGGTTTTGGTATTCGTAGACGGTGGACTGCGAGTTGCTTTGTGAGCTGCTGTAATCGTTGTTGCTGTTGGAATAACTCGAGTAGTCGCTGGAATAATGTCCGGCGATTGGGACTGCGATGCGTTCGGTTTGAATGCCGCCGTAGACGCTGGAGTAGATTGCGACATCGGCATCCTTTTCAATCGCCAGCAGTCGGGCGTTTTGGGCGTCGATGTTGTGGCGTGCGGTCGTGTCGCCATAGCCGATGACGCGGAAGCCGCGGCGGCTGTAATTGTCGACCGCCGCGTTGTGGGAGGGCATCGAGGTTTCGATGAGGTTCGGGTTGGGATTTGGTGCTTCGCGTTTTGGCACGCCCGGCGCGGAGCGGTAGCCATAGAAGAGTGGGTTCATCGAGCACGAAGGAAGTGCGAGTGCGATGAGCGGAAGGGCGAGCAGTTTGAGGGCGTGTTTCATGGGTCGGATAACGACCACCCCTAATGTATAGGGTTGGAAACACCAAACAAATTTCGCCGATGGCGATTCAGCCCGCGATCACGAACTTCGGATCGAAGAATGTGAGCGCGCGGATCTTGCCCTCGGCGTCTTGATAGAGGACGACCACATGGTTGCCGGGTTCGTCGGGGGAAACGGTGGTGATGATTTCGCCGCCGACCTTCACCATGGCCTCGCTGCGAGTGTTGCCGAGGTCGATGGCGGCGGTGGTGAGCCGCTTCACATGGGCGGTCGTGATGTCTTTTTGTCCAGGGATGATGGCGTCGACCTTCACTTCGTCGAGATCGCAAACCGACAGCAGCGTCATGCGGAATCCGCGTTCGGGATCGTTTTGTTTGATTTTTAAAATTTTGGTCGTCCATCGCGGTGGAGCATCTTCATCGGTCGCGGGGATTTTTTCCGCAAAGCCGATGAGGCTGAGGGTTTCGCCCGATTTGAGTTCGATCTTTGTCGTGCCGCTTTCCACGCCATTTTTTTGCAGTGTGACCGTGTGGGGTCCGGCCGCGAGGCCGATGCCGCCGCTGCGCTGGCCGAGTTCATAGCCCTTGGAAAAAAGTTCCTCGCCATCGATGAGGACGCGGGTCGTGCCATTGCCTGGGGCGATCGCATTGATGATGCGAAGAAAGCCGACCTCGGGTGATGTTGCTTTGCCGTTAGCGGATGAAATGACGCCAAACATGCAAAGCGCGGCGGCGAAGATTTTAGAAATCGTTTTCATGCAGAATTTTGACTTTGGATTTTTTCGGGTCGATCGAGCCGTCAGCTTTGCGCGGGCCGGGGTCGGCGAAGACTGTGTAGGCGCGGCGGACTTCGGCGAGAACTTCTGGGTTGTCGGTGATCGTGTTGCTCGGGCTGATCGCTTGGGCTACGACCCAGATGCGGAAGTTGCGCGAGCGGGTGGTGGTCGATTCATAAATGCGGGCGAAGCATTCCTCCGATGCTGAGTCGCTGAGGTGGACCTTGCTGCCGTTTGGCAAGAGCTCTTTGTTGCCGAAAACCGGTTTCCCATCGCTGCCGCGCGCGTTGGCAATTTCGGATGGCGATGCGAAAGGTTTGTTTTTTCTCGCGAGCAAAATTGCATCGGCGATTTGGTTGGCGTGGCTGTTGATTTCTTGAGGCGTCAGTTTCAGCGGGCTTACCGGAGGGGCCATGAGGTTGGGTGTGCTGTGGGTTTCCGAGCTGCGCACCGAGATTTTTGGATCCATGGTCATGGCCCCGATCGCGAGGGCTCGCAGAACATCGCGCGTGGCGGTGTTGAGGTTCACATGTCCGGCGACGAGCGTGGTGGGGCCTTCGCGTTTGGCTGCATCGTTGGAAGTGGAAATGCCCGTGTGGAAAAGGTCGAGCAGACGATGGGCGTCTAGGCCGGGAGTGGAAGCGAAGCGCGGATGATCGGCCCGGCCAATGCGCAGCGTGTTGCCGCCGCCGTAATCACCGCTTGATTCGCCGGTGTTTTCGACATCGCCCCAGGGCAAATTAGCGGCTGCAGGCATTGAGGTTTTCCACATGAGAGGATCGTAAATGCGGCCAAGCTCGGTGACGCTGTAGAACCTACCGAGGTTTGAAATTCGCATCGGCGCTTCGGCAGCTTCTGGGTTGCGAAGTATTGATGTCGCATTGGAAAAAAAGCGTGGGTCATCCGGATTGATGCGTTCATCGGTGGTGTAAAAGCTGTTGTTGTCGTAGCTCGAATTGTGTCCGCCATCGGGCCACTCCGATGGCATCACGCGTCCGTGCACTTTGGGTTTTTCGGCGCTGTCCTTGTTGTAGGCCGTGCCCCAACGGACATTGCGGCGGTTCGGGCTGTAGTTTTCCGGGTAGGTGTTGGCGTCTTGCGGGGCTTGATTGTAAAACGCCATGCGTGGGTCGCCCATGTTGTTGCAGTAGATGCCACCGCGGGTGTGCGAGTGTGAGGGAATGGTGGCGCGTACGCGTTGGCGTGGTTGGGTGGCGGTGTCCTTCGGAAAATTAAGGCTGCAGTTGTTGCGGTGAAGTCCGCCGCGGGATTGGTCGACGATTTTGCCATTCCACTTCAAGCGGTATCCGGCGCCCGATGTGCCGAAGGTTTCGCCTTCGAGCACGAGCGGGCTGGGAATGAAAACCGAGGACGGGCCGGCATCGATTTTGTAAGTGATCGTGCCGCAGGTGATCACGCGGTATTCGTTGGGCTTGAGCGTGACAGAGATCGGCGGAAACCAGCGGCGGCCATCGCTTTCGGCGAGCGTGGGAGTGGCGTTGCTGAGATCGGCGAGCGAAACTTCCGGGTTCGCACCGAGCGGGAATTTGTAGGACGTTTCATAAGAAATCTCCGCGTTGCCGCTGACCGCTTGATTGCTCATGTTCCAGAGTTCGACATAGGTCGAAACCGACAAGACAAGGTACTTGCGGCCATTTTCCGTGAGTGCATTTTCCCAGCGGAAGCGCATCAGAAATTCGCTGACGAGCGGGCAGGCATCGAGTCCGCGGTAGCGGTTGGCGGCCACCGATGGAGTGCTATCGGAATCGGCGTAATCGATGGCGTTGGCGGCGAGGGTGCGCAGGTAGTCATCGGGGAATCCGCCTTTGCGTTGATCGAATTCGGGCAGCGATTTTTTGATGTGCTCGGCCATTTCATCGATGGCCGTATTAGCATCCTTGGCGAGCATTTGATTGAGATTCATTTTTGGTGTTCCGGCGGCGGATGCATCGATGCCCTCGGCAAATGGAATCATCGGCTGCTCTTCGTAGGAGCGGATGTCGGCGCTGAGGTTCTCTTCGACTGCGCGTGCGGCGGCATCGACTTGATGGCCATGGGCACCGCGTTGGATCGGTGTCGGGAT
>Ga0208481_1000050_pt1 | contig 33970 bp, 29 predicted proteins | sample LakMenEpi02Jun10_FD_150662 | JGI IMG/M metagenome (GOLD analysis project Ga0208481, IMG submission 150662) | Freshwater microbial communities from Lake Mendota, WI - 02JUN2010 deep hole epilimnion (SPAdes) | ecosystem: Environmental > Aquatic > Freshwater > Lake > Epilimnion/Euphotic zone ... | reverse complement strand
CATGCCGGTGTCGTTGTCGGCAGCGATCATTGTTTCAATGGTCTCGAATGCGAGATACGGGTTCACCGCACCAGCACCAAAGCCAATGAGCAGTGCCATGTGATGCACTTCGCGCGCATCGCCACATTCAACAACAAGACCGACTTGCGTACGAGTCTTTTCACGGATGAGGTGGTGATGCACTGCGCTTGTCATCAACAATGACGGAATCGGTGCAAACACTTCATCAGAGTTGCGATCGGACAACACAATGATGCGTGCACCATTCGTGATTGCTGCACTGACATCAGCGCGCAGTTTGTCGAGAGCAGTACGAAGACCAGCACCACCATCAGCCACGCGATACAAACCACTGATAACGACGGCTGCTAGCTGCGGCTGTGTCGCATCGTCGTTGATGTGGATGATCTTGGCGAGATCATCGTTGTCAATAATGGGGAATGGCAACGACAACTGACGACAGCTGTTGGGGCCAGGCGACAAGAGGTTCGCCTCGGGGCCAACGCTTGTTCCCACTGCAGTCACGACTTCTTCACGAATCGCGTCAAGTGGCGGGTTGGTCACCTGAGCAAACAACTGTTGGAAGTAGTCGAACAACAAACGTGAACGTGCCGACAACACAGCAATGGGCGTGTCGGTACCCATGGAGCCGAGTGGTTCCATGGCATTCTTGGCGGTGGGCGCAAGGATGATCTTGAGTTCTTCTTCGGTGTAGCCGAACATTTGTTGCCGGCGAGCAACGCTGTCACGGCTGTGAACGATGTGCTCACGTGCAGGCAACTCATCAAGATGGGTCACACCCTGCTCAAGCCATTCTTCGTATGGGTGCTCGGATGCAAGTTCCATCTTCACTTCGTCGTCATCAATGAGACGACCCTGTGCTGTGTCAATGAGGAACATGCGGCCTGGCTGCAAACGACCCTTGCGGATGATTCGTGATTGATCAATGTTCAACACGCCTGCTTCAGACGCAAGGACAACGAGGTCGTCCTTGGTGATCCAGTAACGGCCGGGACGAAGACCATTGCGGTCAAGCACCGCACCAATCAATGTTCCGTCGGTAAAGCACACGTCAGCGGGGCCATCCCATGGCTCCATCAACGAAGAATGGAATTGGTAGAACGCACGCTTCTTTGCGTCCATGCGGTCATTGTTTTCCCATGCTTCAGGAATCATCATGAGCAATGCATGCGGAAGTGAACGGCCGGCGAGGTGCAGAAGTTCCAACACTTCGTCGAAGCTTGCAGAGTCCGACATGCCAGGTGTGCAAATGGGGAACGCGCGCTCAAGACCAGGAATCAAATTGCTGGCAAGTAATGCTTCACGTGTGCGCATCCAGTTGCGGTTGCCCTGCACCGTGTTGATTTCACCGTTGTGCGCAATAAAGCGGTATGGGTGAGCCAATGGCCACGATGGGAAAGTGTTTGTTGAGAAACGGCTGTGCACCATTGCAATCGCCGATTCCATGCGCTCGTCGGAGAGATCAGGAAAGAACTGCTCAAGTTCTGGCGTGGTGAGCATGCCCTTGTACACAATGGTGCGAGCAGACAACGATGAGAAATACGTACGCATCGTGCCGGTGAGCTCATGCTCAATCCGCTTGCGTGCAACGAAGATCTTGCGATCGAGATCAATATCGACAGCACCTGCGGGGTCATCAAGGAAGAACTGACGCACGGTAGGCATCACGGCACGAGCCGATGCGCCAAGGCAATCAGGGTTCACAGGAACATCGCGCCATCCGAGCGGACGAAGCCCTTCTTCAGTAACAATCTTTTCAACAGTTGCAACTGCAGTCGCAACATCAGCAGCAGCCTGCGGAAGGAACGCAATACCCACTGCATACGAACCTGCAGCGGGAAGATCGAAGCCAGCAACTGCGCGCAAGAACGCATCAGGAATCTGAATGAGAATGCCAGCGCCGTCGCCAGTGTCTGGCTCTGCACCTGTTGCACCGCGATGCTCCATGTTTGTCAGAGCTGTGAGGCCAAGCGTCACGATCTCGCGACTACGAACACCTTTGATGTTGGCAACGAAAGACACGCCACATGCGTCGTGTTCAAACCGAGGGTCGTAGAGACCGTGGGCAGCGGGGAGATCTGGGTTCATGAGCGTCGAGTCCTTCAGGAACCGTGCAGGGCACGGCGGAGAATGAGATTGTTCTCCCGGGGCGACGCTGACCCGAGCAGTGCAAGGCTACCCATGCCTGCCCTGGCTTACAAAGGAATTAAAGGTGTGACCTCTACATCGGTCCCTATTTGGGGTCGATGTAGGCCGGTGCGCGCTTTTCGAAGTCGCTCATGACAGCTTCGCGCTGATTGTGGCCGCCGACAAGGCTGCCGATGATGCGGCGCTCGGCGGCGAACTGGGCAGCGGCGAAGTCCATGGTCAGACGGTTCAAAAGTTCCTTGGCTCCACGCACGGCATCAGGGCTGCGCTTGCAGATCTCTTCGGCATAGGCAAAAGCGTCCTCGCGAGGGGTCTCTGACAAACGGGTGACGATGCCGATTTCAGCGGCTTCACGACCATCAAAGATGCGAGCAGACAACACGATGTCTTTCATGATGTCGGGGCGAACGAGACCCTGCATGAGCACAGTGCCGGCCATGTCGGGCACAAGGCCCCAATAGGTCTCACGCACAGAGAACTTGGTGTCGGGGTGAGCGATACGAATATCGGCGCCCAATGCGATCTGGCATCCGCCACCCAATGCATGACCATGAACGGCTGCGATGACAGGCACGGGGACTTCTTGCCATACCCATGCCGATTGCTGTCCAAGGTGCGTAATGCGGTCCCCCGACATGTCACCCGCAGATGGCTGGCGTTCGCCGCCCGAGTTGTTTCCGCCACCGGCCATGGCCCCCATGGAAGCAAGGTCAAGACCTGCACAGAAAGAGGCGCCCTCACCTGAGACCACGACGGCGCGAATCTTCTTGTTCGTCTTCAGCGACTCACCCGCATCAACAATGGCTTGGAATTGCTCACCGTCAAGGGCGTTGCGCTTGTCAGCACGGTTGAAACGAACGTCGGCAATGCCGTCGGAAATGGAGATAGTGACTCTGTCGCTCATCTCGTCATCTTGCCACGCCCCCAAGTGACTATGGGAAGCGGACCCGTGGCAGACTGCCCCTATGCATTTGAACCTTTCAGCAGACGAAGTCCTCAAGACAACCCGCAGCGTGCGCAAGCGCCTCGATTTCGACAAGCCTGTCGAGCGCGAGATCGTCGAGGAGTGCCTCGAAATCGCATTGCAGGCCCCAACAGGCTCGAACAGCCAAGGCTGGCACTGGATCATCATCGAAGATGCCGCAAAGAAGAAGGCACTTGCCGACATCTACCGCAAGAACTGGGCTCTGTACGCAAACATGCCTGGCCGCGAATACGGCAGCGGCGATACACGTGGCGAGCGCATGGGTCTTGTTCGTGACTCCGCTGGCTACCTCGCCGACAACTTTGAGAAGGCTCCACTTCTCATGATTCCGTGCATCGACGGTCGTCTCGACAACTTGCCAGCATTTGCTAGTGCCGGTGCATGGGGTTCGTTGCTTCCCGCAGTGTGGAGCTTCATGCTCGCGTTGCGCGAGCGCGCAATGGGTTCCGCATGGACAACGATCCACCTCATGAACGAAGGCGAAAAGGAAGCTGCTGAGTTACTCGGCATTCCATACGACAAAGTCACACAGGGCGGACTCTTCCCCATCGCGTACACCATCGGCACAGATTTCAAGCCCGCCAAGCGCGAGCCACTCAGCAAGGTTCTTCACTGGGACAAGTGGTAGTCGCATGACTTCCCCCGTCACATATGCGTTGACCGATGGCATTGCTGTCATCACAATGGATGATGGCAAAGCCAATGCAGTGTCACTCACATTGCAAGCAGGCATCAACGAAGCACTTGACCAAGCAGAGAAAGACGGTGTGCCCGTCATTCTGACCGGACGCCCCGGCATCTTGTCTGCTGGTTTTGATCTCAAGACACTTGCTGCCAGCGGCCAACCAGCAGTTGACATGTTGAACGGTGGACTCGAGTTAGCGATTCGTTTGCTTACGTTTCCCACACCCGTGATTGCGGCGTGCTCAGGGCACGCAATCGCCATGGGAGTTTTCTTGTTGGAAAGTTGCGACTATCGCATCGGTATCAAGGGCAACTATCGCTATTCAGCAAACGAAGTGGCGATTGGTATGACAATGCCGTTCTCTACGATTGAAATTCTTCGCCATCGCGTGACACCTGCTGCACTCAGCCGTTCGGTGTTACTCGCCGAAGCATTCACGCCAGAAAATGCAGTGGAAACTGGATTCCTCGATCTTGTTGTTGATGAAGCTGCATTAATGGAAACAGCAATGAACACTGCGAAGTCATTCCTTGCGTTGAACATGGATGCACATAATCACAGCAAGAAGCGTTTGCGCGCAGAACTCATCACCGCAATGCGTGATGGTTTGGCGAAGGATTACGCCGGCTGGTCGAAGCAGTTCCTCGCGTAACGCAGATCGACTAGTTCATATCAACTAGTCGACGAGGCGTAGACCGCTTGGTGCGATCGACTGATCAACAAACGGCAAGTCCACAACAAACTCTGTGCGGTGCGCCGGGAAGACGTGACGGGAGAACAACACAGTCTTTCCCGCAGTGCTCGTCGTTGTGCGCAAACACCGCAACACGGGCGAGCCCACTGGCACTTTCAACAACTCTGCTTCTTCCGTTGTCGCAGCATCTGCACCAATGGTTTGTGTCGCACCAGATAACGGCACATCCAACAATTCATAGAACGGCGAACGCTCGACATCGGCACGCGACAAGTTCTGACCCAACTCTGCTGAACACCACACGGTGACAATTGCAAACGGTTCACCATCGGCCAAGTTCACACGACGTACCCGCAACACCTGCGATGTTCCTAATGAAGTAGCAACATCCTTTGGTGCCTTTTCGAATGCAAACTCCAGAACTCGACGTTCAGGAGCTGCACCCGAATCTCGCATCTGCTCTTCGATGGTGGACAACCGTGCCAGTGGTTGACGGACTGTCTCCCCCGCCACAAACCAGCCAAACCCTTGACGGGAGTCAACAAGCCCGTCTTCACGCAACAGTTCGAGGGCCTTGCGTACCGTCACGCGGCTCACATCAAACTCTGTAGAGAGATCGGACTCGCTCGGCATCAAACGCCCGGCCGCATAGGCGCCACTGAGAATGCGGCCCTTCAGCTCTTCGGCGATTTGGTGATAGCGGATAGTTCTCACTTGTATTAGAGTTGTATACACAGAGAGAAAAAGCAAGCCCCATCTCACTTGCACGACGAAAGGTTGCCCCCATGGCTGTTTCCGCCGGAACCCCCATCGAACTTGTTGAAGGTGTCTACTCCAAGCTGTCCGCGAATGCCGCGCTTGGCCGTGAGCGTCTCGGACGCCCGCTGTCCTTGGCCGAGAAGATTCTGATCAACCACCTTGTTGACCCCAAGACACAAGAGATGGAGCGCGGCCGCAGCTATGCCGACTTCAATCCCGACCGTGTCGCAATGCAAGATGCCACCGCACAGATGGCGTTGTTGCAGTTCATGACCGCTGGTCTTCCCACCACTGCTGTTCCCTCAACAGTGCACTGTGACCACCTCATCTTGGCCAAGGTCGGCGCAAAGCTTGACCTCAAAGATGCAAACGATGTCAACCGTGAGGTCTACGACTTCCTTCGCAGCGTGAGCGCAAAATTTGGTGTTGGCTTCTGGGGCCCCGGCAGCGGAATCATTCACCAAGTTGTGCTCGAGAACTACGCATTCCCTGGCGGCATGATGATCGGTACCGACAGTCACACACCAAATGCTGGTGGACTCGGCATGGTCGCTATCGGTGTTGGTGGTGCAGACGCAGTTGACGTCATGACTGGTTTCCCTTTCAACGTTCGTTGGCCAAAAGTCATCGGCATCAAGCTCACCGGCACATTGTCCGGTTGGAGCAGCCCGAAAGACGTCATCTTGGAAGTTGCTCGTCAACTCACCGTGGAAGGTGGCACTGGGGCCATCGCTGAATACTTCGGACCAGGCGCTGACAGCATCTCGGCAACGGGCAAGGCAACTATCTGCAACATGGGTGCAGAAATTGGCGCCACGTGTTCTGTGTTTGGTTACGACAGCAACATGAGTGACTACTTGCGTGCAACAGGACGCGAAGCAATTGCTGCAGCTGCCGACAAAGTTGCCGCGGACCTTCGCCCCGATGATGGCGCACAGTATGACCAAGTCATTGAGATTGATTTGTCCAAGCTCACACCACTGATCAACGGACCACACTCCCCCGACCGTGCGCACAAGATTGGCGCAAACGGCGTTGGCGCAGCAGCACGCGAAAACGATTGGCCACTCGAAGTGTCTGCAACACTCATTGGTTCCTGCACCAACTCTTCATACGAAGACATCACACGTGCAGCATCCATTGCTCGTCAAGCAGCCGCAAAGGGATTGAAGGCGAAGACTGAATTGCTCATCTCACCAGGTAGTGAGCAAATTCGCGCCACGATTGAACGTGACGGTTTGCTTGCAGACCTTGAGGCAATTGGTGCAACAGTTCTTGCGAACGCATGTGGTCCTTGCATCGGTCAATGGGAACGCGCAGCAGATAAAACTGCGAAGCCCAACACCATTGTGAACTCTTTCAACCGCAACTTCCCGAAGCGTGCTGACGGATCCGCGAACACACTGTCGTTCGTCACAAGTCCTGACACTGTGATGGCCGTTGCGCTCTCCGGTCGTCTTGACTTTGACCCACGCGTTGACACGATCACTGCACCCGACGGCACCGAAGTCACACTCGATGCACCGAAGGGCGACATTCTTCCCGCCAAGGGCTACGACCCAGGCGTCGACACGTTCACGGCCCCACCAGCAGACGGAAGCAAGGTCGTTGTTGAAGTCAGCCCCACATCAGATCGTCTGCAGTTGCTGCAGCCTTTCAATGCATGGGACGGCAAGGACTACCTCGAACTTCCCATCCTCATGAAGGCTCAGGGTAAGTGCACCACCGACCACATTTCTGCAGCCGGTAAGTGGCTTACGTACCGCGGTCACCTTGAGAACATCTCGGGCAACCTCTTCATCGGTGCCGTGAATGCATTCGGCGGCGAAGTCGGTGTTGGTCTCGACACACTCGATGGCTCACGTCGTAGCTATCCAGACATTGCGAAGCACTACGGCGAGTCCGGAGTGAAGTGGTGTGCAATTGGTGACCAGAACTACGGCGAAGGTTCATCACGTGAGCACGCAGCAATGGAGCCTCGCTTCCGTGGCGGCGTCGTGATCTTCGCTCGTTCGTTTGCCCGTATTCACGAAACAAACTTGAAGAAGCAAGGCCTTGTGCCACTCACCTTCTCTGATCCTGCAACGTATGACGCCATCGAAGAAACAGACCGCATCAGCGTGTTGAATCTTCCTCCAGTGCCCGACAAGCCAATGCAATGCCGCATCACCAAGGCCGACGGTTCCACCGTTGACTTCGAAGCAAAGCACACATTCAGCCCCGAGCAAGTGGAGTGGTTCAAGGCTGGTTCAGCGTTGAACATCGTTCGCCAGAAAGTTGCGAACGCACAGTAATCAGTGCGAGCGATTAGTCGCTCAACAACTCAAGACTCAATCGAGACCCGGGCGCCGATCTTCTTCGGAGTCCGGGTCTCCTTTGTAATTGGATGGATAACTGCGACGTAGTTCATCTTCTGTTGGCTCGCGATACTCACGACCTTCTGGTGGAAGCAATGCAGAGATGGCATCCATGATGAGTCGAGTGTCTGCATCAGGGTCCGTGTATGACAGATGCACGGGCGCACCCACCGTGATAATGACTTGCGGTGGCGATGTGAGATTCGTGATGTTTGGCAACTTCGCATTGCGCGGCCACACTTTTTCAGTACCCCAGATACCCACCGGAATCACTGGTGCTTTTGTTTCTGCTGCCAAACGTGCAGCACCCCATCGGCCCTTCAATACCGGGTCGAAAAATGCAGGACCGCGAGGAATTGTTCCCTGCGGCATGATTGCCACCAAGTCACCTGCCATCAGTGATTCCGTCGCTGCCTGCAACGGTTCATCACTACCAGTGCCTCGCTCCACGCGAATACCGCCAAGTGCTGTTGCAAGCGGACCGATCACTGGTGCGTCAAATACTTCCTTCTTGCCGAGGAAGCGCACGGCGCGTCCTGTCTTTGCAACTGCCAACGAGATCGCGGCGATGTCAAAGTAACTGCGGTGATTGCCGCACATAATTGCGGCAGAATCTTGTGGAATGTTCTCGGTACCCGTGATCGTGAACCGTGCGTACGGGAATACTTCTGGTCGCGCAAACTTCATCAATGCCTGCTGCGCTTCCAGACCAACAACAGGAATCTTGGCCACACCTGCCGGCACATCGAAATGTGTAACAGGCCAACGACGTGCCGCCGCCATTAACCGCAAACGCCAATCAGGGTTCACGCACACTGGGTTACCCACCGATGTCAATAACGGCTCATCAAACACGCTGTCGCTGTAGGCAAAGGAGCCAGCAAGGTCAATACCGTTTGCACTCGCCCATGCCTTCACAGCGTCACGCTTTCCGCGCGACCACACATACACGCCATCGAGCTCGCCCGTGTAGTTGCCATCAGCATCAACGGCATACGTCGTTGCAATCACATCATCAAAACCAAGAAGCTGCGCAAATGGCTCGATGAGATCTCGTGGGGTCGTTGTTGCAAGAACTACTTTCAATCCATTCGCTCGGTGCTCTTCAAACACTTTCGTTGCATACGGCTGCAACATCGCGACTAAGTCCGGAGCCGCAGTGTGCGCAGCTGCACGCACCACATCGCGCGAGTGGCCCTTCATCGCCAACACTGCTTGTCGACCCAACACCATCGACGGCAAGTTCTCACCAAAGGTTTCGAACACTTGGTACAGCAACGACTCACCCGGAATCGATCGGTTCACCACTCCGGTTTCGCGCAGAACCCGGCTCACCACATGGGCTGACGCGCCCGACAAGAGGGTGCGATCAAGGTCGAAAAATGCGGCGTGGAACACGGGCGAAGATTACGCCTGTTCTGCGGCGAGGGAAACCAAAAGTTTCTAGGCGAACGTCGCCCAGGAATGGGAAAAGCCCCGCATTACTGCGGGGCCTCTCAACCGAAACCCGATGTTGGGGGAACATCTGATGGGTTCTTTCGGCCGGCTATTGGGGGGCAATGCCGGCGCGACTTGTTAATTACAAGTATGCACCCTCTGGCACCTAGCACTCAAGTCGAACGGCACGATACTTGCTATCGTTTTTAGAGATAGATGTCACAGGGGTCAAAATGGAATTGAAGCAATTACAGGCCTTGGTCGCCATCTCTGAGCACGGGTCCTTTTCGGCAGCCGCTAAAGCTCTCGACACCGTGCAGTCCAATGTCTCGGCACACCTCAGCAGACTCGAGAAGGAATTGGGCAGTTCTCTCATCGATCGCGCCTCTGGTGCACTGACCGATGAAGGCGAGATGGTGCTGGCTCGTGCCAAGCGCATTCTTCACGAAGTAGAAGACATCGACACCGATATTCACTCTCTGGGTGACTCTGCCTCCGGAGACTGTCGCATCGGAACATTAGGGACAACTGCTCGCTGGCTCATGCCTCCCCTGCTCAATTCACTCACTCGCCATCATCCTGGCGTACGTCTCACAATCGTGGAGGGTGCGTCCAGCGCGTTGATGTTGCGACTTCTTTCCGGTGAAATTGATGCCGCATTGGTGCACTTTCCCATCGCTGAAGCAAATGTCGAATCAAAAGAAATGTTCGCCGAAGAACTTCTCCTTCTTGCCCCGAAGAAGCACGTTCTTGCCTCACACGAGACAATCTCGTTAGAAGAACTTTCGGAACATCCGATCATGTTGGCGCCTCGCGGTACAGCTGCGCGTCGCATCATCGATCGTGCCGCTGCAAGTAAAGGAGTTGCTCTTCGCCCGCAAGCAGAGATTGACGGCATGCGCCTGATGGCATCAATGGTGTTCGAAGGATTCGGTGCTGCCATTGTTCCCGCGAGCGCAGTGCCCGGATGGCTCAAAGGAGACTTCGTTCGTATCGGAGTTCCCGACCTCCCTCGCCGAGTGGTCGGCTGGGTGCAACGAGAACGCCCTCGCCCCAACCGTGCCACCCTCGCGGTACGAGATGTTGCGTTCGAAGTTGCGGGGCGCCATGCCTCTCGTCAGCCCGGTATTTCATTAGAAATCACTGCAAAACAGGCCAAAGGAACTCGCGGATAGCCCACGAAGTACTGTGGAGACGTGAGCGAGGCAAGGACAACACAACCAACAGTTGTGCTGGAACTGCAACACAGTGTTCCTGGCGCGGCAACCGCAGCCGTTGTCCAACTCTCGACCGATCGTCAGGTTGTCTGGCTCGCTGTTGATGGCGGTCACCACAAAGGCGCATTGTCTGCAGCCGCATCACATGTGATTGCAACCGCTGCGACAACTGCCCGCACCAAGGGCCTCCCACTTGTCTTGCAAATTGAATCATCCGGTGCCGACATTTTGGAAGGCATTGCTGCTCTGCATGGCTGGGGCACCGCAGCAAAGGCGTTGGCCGAATGCTCCGGCGTTATTCCCACCATCAGCATCGTGACTGGTCCTGCTGTGTCAGGACCTGCGCTTCTCATCGGACTCTCTGACTTCGTTGTCATGACAGAAGATTCGTATGCCTTCGTCAGCGGACCAACAATGGTCGCAGAATTCACCGGCATCACAATGACGAATGATGAACTAGGTGGCGCAAACACACACGCACGCAATAGCGGTGCAACGTCAGCGGTCGTTGCAGATCTCGCAACAGCAACTGCGTGGGTCGAAGAATTACTTGACTATCTCCCCAACAATGTTGACCAATTGCCATCACCGCTAGAAACAGATGATCCTGATGAACGCGCAACGCCAGAAGCAGGCGATCTCATCCCAGCGACGTCAACAGGCAGTTACGACGTTCGTAAAGTCATTGAGGCCATCGCTGATGATGGTGTGTACTTTGAACTCAAGCCCCGATGGGCGGGCAATGTGATCACTGCTTTTGCGCACATGGCCGGATATTCCGTTGGCATCGTGGCAAATCAACCCATCAACTTGGCTGGCACGCTCGACATCCCTGCATCGCAGAAGGCAGCTCGCTTTGTGGCGTTCTGCGATGCCTTCAATATTCCTGTCATCACGCTGGTTGATACGCCGGGCTTTTATCCCGGCAAAGACCTCGAATGGCGCGGGATGATTCGCCATGGCGCGCAATTGGTATTTGCCTACGCTCGCGCCACAGTTCCACGCATCTGCGTCATTCTTCGCAAGTCCTACGGTGGCGCATACATCGTGATGGATTCGAAGAAAATGGGCAATGATTTATGCCTTGCATGGCCATGTGCCGAACTTGCGGTGATGGGCGCAGGCCAAGCCGCTGCCATTTTGCAACGCCGTGCAACACCCGAAGAACGAGCCGAGTTTGAGGCCGACTACACCGAACGACTTCTCAACCCGTATGTTGCAGCCGAACGTGGCTATGTCGATGCCGTCATCGACCCAGCAGACACTCGTAGCGAGATTTGTGCAGCACTTCACATGCTTCGGGACAAGCGAGAGCGCCTGGGCTCACGCAAACATGACAACACCCCGCTCTGAGTCATGCGCCATATCCCGTAAGTGGGAACCCCCGATGGCGTTCGTCTAACCTGTCATTGGGGGAAATACGGCCCCTGCTACATATTTCCGTCAGTAGTCAAGGAGACCCCTCATGGCTGACACCATCACAATTACCGATGACCGCACTGGAAAAACGGTGACCGTCCCCATCGAAGGCGGCGTTTTCTCATCTGCCGCACTCCGCGAACTCGACCCCAGCCTTTTCATGTATGACCCTGCGTACTTGTCCACTGCATCATGCGCATCGGCAATTACCTATCTCGACGGCGATGAAGGCATTCTTCGCTACCGCGGCTACCCCATCGAGCAACTTGCTGAGAGTTCTTCATACCTCGAAGTGGCATACCTGCTTCTCAATGGCGAGCTTCCAACATCTGACCAGAAGGCTCAGTGGGAGTACAACGTGACTCGCCACACAATGATTCACGAGAACATGCGTAAGCGTTTTGTTGATGGCTTCCATTACGACGCTCACCCCATGGGCATGTTCATCTCTGCAACAGCAGCGCTCGGAACGTTCTACGAAGAATCAAAAGAAATCTTCGACAAGGAAGTGTTTGACAAGCAAGTACTTCGTCTTGTTGCCAAGGTTCCGACCATTGCAGCGATGTGTTACCGCTTCAGCCAGGGTCTTCCATTCGTCACACCGAACAACTCGCTGTCATATGGCGAGAACTTCTTGAACATGATGTTCAAGATTGGTGATGACTACAAGGTCAACCCCATCTTGGCTCGCGCAATGGACATCTTGTTCATCTTGCATGCCGATCACGAGCAGAACTGTGGCACCACCGCAATGCGCGTTGTGAGTTCTGCAAACTCAGACCCATACACCTCTACAGCTGCTGCCGCCGCCGCCCTCTACGGCCCACTGCATGGTGGCGCCAACGAAGCAGTTGTTCGCATGCTCGCAGAAATTGGGGATGTGAAGAATGTTCCTGCGTTCATTGAAAGCGTGAAGGCAGGCGAAGGTCGTCTCATGGGATTCGGTCACCGCGTCTACAAGAACTTCGACCCACGTGCGACGATCATCAAGAAGACGGCGTACGACGTATTCGCAGTCACCGGAATGAACCCTCTGCTCGATATTGCACTTGAGCTTGAGAAAGTTGCATTGAACGATGAGTACTTCATCAAGCGCAAGCTGTACCCGAACGTTGACTTCTATTCCGGCCTGATTTATCAGGCTCTCGGATTCCCTGTTGACATGTTCACAGTTCTCTTCGCCATTCCTCGCACTGTCGGCTGGTTGTCGCACATGCAGGAATTGCTCAATGACAAAGAGCAAAAGATCAGCCGTCCTCGTCAGTGGTACATCGGTGCCGACGAGCGCAATTACATCCCTATCGCTAAGCGATAACTACCTGCACGTCAGTGCAGAATCTAAAAAGGCGATGCCAGTTGGCATCGCCTTTTTTGATGGATTCGTTTTTATGCGATGTCGATCACGATCTTGCCGACATTTCCATTTGACGCCATGAACTCATGACCTTTAGCAATCTCTGACAATGGGTACGACGAGTCAATCACTGGCTTCAATGCGCCAGTGCCAAATAGCGGCAGCATCTCGGCAATGAATCGCTGAGTGATTGCAATCTTCTCGTCCAGGGGACGCGCGCGCAACACTGTTCCGGTGATGGAAGCACGCTTCCCCAGCAGAAGACCCACATTGAATGGCAATGGCTTACCCGCCATCACACCCACTTGAATGATGTGCCCTTTCACAGCCAGCGATGCAACATTGCGTTCCACGTAGTCACCACCGATGACATCGAGAATCACATCAACACCCGACCCATTCGTTGCGCGTTGTACTTCTTCTACGAAGTCTTGCGTTGTGTAGTCAACAACAACATCTGCGCCAAGGTCCTTGCATGACTGCACCTTGCCTGACGAACAGGTCACAATGATGCGAGCGCCAATTGCTTTGCAGATCTGAATCGCAGCAGTACCCACACCAGATGCACCTGCATGCACCATTGCCCATCGACCAGACGTGAGTCCACCTTGCACAACAAGCGCGTCCCATGCAGTGATGAACACTTCAGGAATTGCTGCGGCGTCATGTAACGACATGCCCGCTGGCACGGCCATTGCTTGACGCTCATGGAGAACAAGTTCTTCTGCATAGGCACCGCCACTCACGATGCCCATCACTTTGTCGCCAACGTTCCACGCCGTGACTCGTTCGCCCACTGCCTTCACAGTGCCTGCGAACTCAAGACCAGGAATCTCTGGCCCTTGGGGGAATGGGTTCGGATAGAACCCCATGCGCTGCAAAAGATCTGCACGATTGAGAGCCGTCGCTGCAACGGAAACGAGGATGTCCTCTGCGCCAAATGTTGGCGAAGGGACATCCTCGATCTGAAGAACTTCAGGCCCACCGTGCTCGCGGAGAACGACGGCCTTCATGGCTTATGCCATCTTTGCTTGAAGGCGACGGTCAAGTGCTGCGAGGTAATCCTCGGTGGTCAACCATGGCTGATCTTTTGAAACGAGGAGCGACAAGTCCTTTGTCATTTCTCCGGCTTCGACACTTTCCACACACACTGCTTCAAGGTCTTCAGCGAACTTGATGAGTGCCGGATTGTTGTCCAACTTGCCACGATGCTTGAGACCACCTGTCCATGCGTACACAGACGCAATGGGGTTGGTAGAAGTCTTGTTGCCCTTTTGGTGCTCGCGGTAGTGACGAGTCACGGTGCCGTGTGCAGCTTCTGCTTCCACGGTGCGACCATCAGGTGTCATCAGAACTGATGTCATCAAACCAAGCGAACCAAAGCCCTGCGCCACGGTGTCGGACTGCACGTCACCGTCATAGTTCTTACACGCCCAGACGTAACCGCCCTCCCACTTCATGGCACTTGCGACCATGTCGTCAATGAGGCGGTGTTCGTAAGTGAGGCCTGCTTTGTCGTAATCAGCCTTGAACTCGGTGTTGAAGATTTCTTCGAACAAGTCTTTGAACTGACCGTCGTACGCCTTGAGGATGGTGTTCTTCGTGCTCATGTACACCGGGTAGTTGCGTGCAAGACCGTAACGGAATGATGCGCGAGCAAAGTCGCGAATGCTGTCGTTGAAGTTGTACATACCCATAGCCACGCCGCCGTCAGCGCCGTACTGCGCAACCTGGAATTCCATTGGTGCACTGCCATCTTCTGGCGTGAATGTCATGGTGACAGAACCAGCGCCTGGCACTTTGAAGTCTGTTGCCTTGTACTGGTCGCCATGTGCGTGACGGCCGATGATGATGGGCTTCGTCCAGCCTGGAACAAGCTTTGGAATATTGCTGCAGATGATTGGTTCACGGAAGACCACTCCACCGAGAATGTTGCGGATGGTGCCGTTGGGCGACTTCCACATCTTCTTCAAACCGAATTCTTCAACGCGAGCTTCGTCGGGGGTAATGGTGGCGCACTTGACGCCTACTCCGTGCTTCAAGATGGCGTGAGCCGAGTCAATAGTGACTTGGTCATCGGTGGCATCGCGATGCTCCATGCCAAGGTCGTAGTACTCAAGGTTGATGTCGAGGTACGGGAGGATGAGACGGTCTTTGATGAACTGCCAGATGATGCGGGTCATTTCGTCACCGTCGAGTTCGACGACCGGATTATCGACCTTGATCTTCGCCATGGGGGCACCCTTTCACTTGTCCAGCAAGCCCCAAACAAGGGTGCTGAAAGTCACTTGTATTTGACTTGTACACAATAGCGCAGCCCGCAACCCTGCCCCCTACCATCAGTACCAATATGGATTTCGTATGGACCCCAGAACAGCTTGAACTTCGACGCGCAGCAGCGGTATTTGCTGCTGAGGGCGTGCGCAAATATGGCCGCCACAACGTCACCTGGATGAACGGATACTCCAAAGAGTTTTCTCGCGAACTTGCAGCCAAGGGCTACCTCGGCATGATTTGGCCGAAAGAGTTTGGCGGCGGAGGACGTCCACCGATTGATCGTCTCATCGTTGGCGAAGAAATGATCAAAGCCGGAGCACCTATTGCTGCGAGCTGGTTTGGCGATCGACAAATGGGTCCGGCACTGATTCAGTACGGCACCAAGGAACAGCAAGAGCAATTCTTGCCCGGCATTCTCGCTGGTGAGACCACGTGGTGCATCGGTATGAGCGAGCCGAACTCTGGCAGTGACCTTGCATCCTTGAAGACATCAGCCGTTGATGACGGCGACGAGTGGATCATCAACGGTCAAAAGATTTGGACAAGCTTTGGCGCCGATGCCGACTATTGCTATCTCATCTGTCGTACCAACAACGATGGCCCACCCCACGCAGGCATCAGCGAAATCATCGTGCCGATGAAAACACCGGGCATCGAGATTCGTCGTATCACCGACATGACAACCAACCGCCACTTCTGTGAAGTGTTTTTCACTGATGTGCGCGTGCCAAAGGGCAACCTTGTTGGCCAGCCTGGTGGTGCATTTGGTCAAACGATGCGTCAGCTTGAACATGAGCGCGGTGGTATCGACCGTCTTGTATCGAACTATGCGCAGTTCCAACATGCTGTTTCTGTGTGCGACACCAGTGACCCACTCGTGCGCCAGGAAATTGCAGCGCTAGAGATTGGTTATCGCATTGGTCGCATCTTGGTGATTCGTGAAGTTCTCCGGCAAGCACCTGCTGGCTTCTCTGCAGCAACGAAATGTTTCTGCACCGAACATCAACAACGTGTTGACAGTTTCGTCTTCCGGATGATGGGTGCCGACGGAATGATCTTTGACGACATGGTGCAAGGCCTGATCTATGGACCTGGCTACACCATCATGGGTGGCACATCGAACGTGATGCGCAACATTTTGGGAGAACGAGTCCTCGGACTTGCCAAGGGCTAATTTCTTTACAACGACAACACACGGGGGCATGTATGGCTGATCTAATCGCGTTGAGTACGAAGGTGGTTGACTCTGGTCGCGCTGACGAACCAGTGAACCGCACAACCGGAGAACTCTCAGAGATTGCCGATGGTCTCGCAATGGTGGAGTCGTTCAGCCATGTCGTCACCTGGAACTCCGGCGACGGCATTGTGTGTTTCGACACCAGCCATGTGAACACAGGACAACAAGTAGTTGACTCCATTCGCAAGTGGTCGAATGATCCGTTTAATGCTTTGGTGTACACGCACGGCCATGCCGACCATGTGGGCGGCAGTGTGGCCTTTGGCGCAAATGCTGCTGCACTCGGCCACAAAGCACCACGCGTCATTGGCCACAAGAACGTGCAACGCCGCTTTGATCGCTATCGCTACACCAATGACTGGAACGTTGCGATTAACGCTCGCCAGTTCGGTGGCATTCGTGGCGACCTCAACAGCGTCATGAACGATTTGCGTCCCGCCGATGGTGCCCCACGACTCAGCAATTTCATCCCCGATAACACTCTCGACACCACAGATGTCGTCGACAAATTTGCGTCCATGAAGTTCGGCGACACGACAGTTGAGTTCCATCACGGCAAAGGCGAAACCGATGACCACCTGTGGTCGTGGTTCCCCCAGCAAAAGTGGGTCGCGACGGGTGACTTCGTTATCTGGAATTTCCCCAATGCTGGCAACCCACAAAAGGTGCAACGCTTCCCTATCGAATGGGCCGAGGCCCTGCGCGCCATCATCGCGAAAGAACCTGAACTGCTGCTTCCCGCACATGGTCTTCCGATTGCTGGTAAGGAACGCATTGCACGAGTTCTTGATGAGATCGCGTCAGCACTTGAGTATCTCGTGAAGAGCACTGTGGAGATGATGAACGCAGGTGAGACCCTGAACACCATCATCCATTCCGTCAAGGTTCCTGAAGCCACTCTTGGCAAGCCATACCTTCGCCCTCTGTATGACGAACCAGAATTCGTCGTTCGTGGTATCTGGCGTCAGTTCGGTGGTTGGTGGGATGGTGCGCCATCTCGCTTGAAGCCAGCAACCGATGAATCTCTTGGACTTGAACTGGCGACTCTTGCAGGTGGTGCTGAAGTACTCATGGCACGAGCCAAAGATCTTGCCGCATCGGGCGATCTTCGTCTTGCATGCCATCTTGCAGACTTCGCCGGATGGGCTGCACCCGATGAACCAAACATTCATCGTGACCGTGCTGAGATTTACGAGACACGCAGAAAGTCTGAGTCATCTCTCATGGCGAAGGGCATCTTCAAGGGCGCATCACGCGAGTCAGAAGCTGTCATCAAGGCCGCTCTCGGAGAATAAATCTCTTCGCTATGCGAGCGTGATGAAAAGCAGAGCAATCACCGCCAGCACCAGGCCTACTGCCTGGGATCGGTGAATACGTTCCTTGTCAAGACGAGTTGCCAACAGCAACGTGCTTGCAGGATAGAACGAGTTGATTGTCGCAACGATTGACATCAGTCCTTCGCGAACGGCGAGCAGATATAAACCATTTGCAACGCTGTCGAGAATGCCCGATGCCAAAACAAAGGGAAGATTCGCTTTGGCCTCTGATGGTTTGCGCTTCATAAAGAACATGACTGCTGCCATATACGGAATGGAAGTGAATCGCATAGCAACGACTGGCCACAAACCACCGTCGTCATTTGTATGAGCCAGGATCACAAACAAAGAGCCAAAGGTTGCACCCGCAAGAAACGCCATGACAACAATTGATCTCGGAGCTTTGCGATGATTTGGCCCGAGCACATCACTCACCAATGCAATCGCTACGAGCGCAAGAGGGATTCCACATAGAGCGAGAATGCCCGGACGTTCACCTGTTAAAAGTCCGATCACAACCGGAACTGCAGTCGCTGTCACTGCCGATACTGGCGCGACAACTGTCATGTATCCGCTGCCCATGGCTTTGTAGAAAGCCAGTAAGCCTGTCGCACCAGCGATGCCAGCGATGCCGCCCCAGATGAAGTCGGAGAATGGCGGAACAGGAACACCAGAGAGCAGCACAAAGGTCAACAGCACTACCAGTCCTGCTGATTGCCCCACAAAAGTCACCGTCATGGCAGAAACAGAACGTGTCGCACGACCGCCGCAATAGTCGGCAACGCCGTAGACGCTGGCGGCCATCAAAGCCAAGATGATGTCCATGAACTACTTCTTGTTTGATTGATCAAGATTTGAACCTTGAGCAATTTTCTGAAAAGCATGAGAAATCTGCGACAAATAGGAAAGCAAGTAGCGATGATTCATGTCGCAGAGACCGTACTCAGCAAGTACCGCGTAGCCGAAAAAAGCAAAACGACTAAAGATGGAATACGGAAGCACAGCGCGATTCGTGAGCGATGATGGCGGAATACCAAGTTGCTCTTCATTCTTCGAAATCGTTGTCAGGTAAATATCCTGATTCATGCGACGAAGATTCTCATCGTGCATCGCGGCGAACATGGTCTCCAAGCGAAGTCGACGAATACCTGCATGTTCTGGTGATTGATTACCTCGGAACATTACGATCGCATCTTCTGAGTAATTGATGTCGCTCGGGTTCTGAATGCTCTCTTGATAGTGATTCAGAATCTGCGCGTTACGTGAATCTCCCATACGCATCACATGGGTCATACACGCGGCGAAGAGCGCATCTTTATCCTCATAGCGCATGTAGATACTTGCCGGATTCACTTTTGCTCTACGTGCGATACGAGAGATCGTTGCCTGTGACGCACCTACGCGGGCAATGACATAGGCGACTGCATCAAATAACCGTGCGTCAATATCTTCAGCATCGTCGGGAAAATGCACTGTCTCGGGCTTGTTGGCAAAATCAGGTGAAATCTCTTGAGGCTCGGTTGTTCGTCGCACAGCATTCGCAATCATTGCGACAGGTCCCTGCCAATCAAGACCATGCAGCCCCGTGCCCGAGACCCCCATTGCAATTCCCAAGGTCGTGCCGAGATAGAACTCAATCGCAGGGACACGTGAGGAGAACTTTGCGACCTCCTCAACAACTGACGGTGCGATTTCTTCGAACGCTGCTTCGATTCGCCGTGAAGCAACCATGAGATTCACAAGAATCAACAAGCCGCGATCCGCACCTGACAATTGTTCTGAGAGACGTAAACGAGCAGCAACTCCGGACTCTCGAGACAATGACTCCTCGAGATCAACCAGCAGTCGGCGCAGAACAGGGAGACCCTCCGCCATCCACACTTCGAGAATCAGTTCATCGACATTCTCGTATCGGGCATACAAGGCACCAGTGGAAAGACCAGCTAGGCGAGCAATAGAAGTAAAACCCAGTCGGTCGGGGCCAACTTCGATGATTTCATCGACAGCACACGACAGAAGTTTGAGTCGGGTGACCTCGCTTTTGGGAAGTCGAAGACCCGTCTTTGGCATTTGCTCAGCGTACACCGCAAGAAAAAGAGACCTAGTGGTGGGCACGACGGGACTCGAACCCGGGACCTCTACCATGTCAAGGTAGCGCTCTAACCAACTGAGCTACGCGCCCTAAAAGGGACATCCTCATGTTATCGGGGCTTTAAGCGCAGACTCACTTCGTTGGCCAGCAGCTTCCCATTGCGAGTCAGAACCACGCGGTTTCCCTGCACAGAAACCAGCCCTTCGAGGCTTGCCACGTCGAGAGCGCCGAGCGGCACCCCGTCTGCAGTCCTCAGAGACAGTTCAAGAGCCTCTCTCGCACGAGTTTCTTCATCGAGGACTTCATCAGCTGCTTCCACGCTGATGCCCTCATTCACACATGCGATGTACCTGTCCGGGGTACGCACATTCCAAAAACGTCGACCGTCTTGATGTGAGTGTGATGCGCAGCCAAATCCCTTGTAGTTGCCTTGCGACCAATACACCTTGTTATGACGACACTCATGCCCATCTATTGCCCAGTTAGAGATCTCATAGTTGTGCATTCCTGCGGCGCCCAACATGTCATCAGTCATGATGTATTTGTCCGCTTGGTCGTCATCGTCCGGATGCCGTGCCGGATCATCTGCGAGCGGAGTTCCTGCCTCCACCGTCAGTCCGTACGCCGAAATATGCGTCGGAGCCAATGCGATTGCGGCCGTCAAGGTTGACCGCCAGTCTTCCAGCGACTCTCCGTGCACCCCGTAGATGAGGTCCAAATTGATGGATGAGATGCCAGCCTCGCGTGCGGCATACACAGCCTTTTCAACATTCGATGGATCATGAGTGCGACCAAGCGATGCGAGAACATGCCCCACCATCGCCTGTACTCCAATACTGACGCGATTCACTCCCCCTGCGGCATACACCTGCATGAGTTGGGATGTGACATCGTCTGGGTTGCATTCAACAGTGACTTCAGCATGTGGCGACATCGGAATGGCAGCGACAATTTTGGTGATGAGTTCAGGTGCAAGTCGCGTGGGTGTGCCTCCACCAAAGAACACGGTGTCAGCAACAGGCATTCCCGCAGCAACGGAGCGCTTAATGTCGAGAACAACGGCGTCAACATATTCGACCATCAGATGATCGCGATCCGTCCACGTTGCAAACGCGCAATAATCGCATCGGTGACGACAAAACGGAATGTGGACATACACCCCGAACTCAGACATGACAGTTACTGCGCTGCCGGAGGAACAAACAGCAGCCCAAGTTCTGACAATTTGTCACCCACATTGTCAACCGGAACATCAAGCATGACGGCAATGGCGCGCGTGTCGTGTGCCCGCACAGTGATGACCTTGCCATTGAAGTCTTGGCGCTGTACTTGAATCATGCGCAAGAAACGCTCAAGCATCTCGAACTCTTGACCCGACATTGTCGACAACTTGGCAACGTCGATGCGAAGTTTCTTTGGCGCAGCATCACCCGATGCAACGTTGTCGGTTCGCTGTGTGTCACGCGGCAACAACTGATCAACGGTGACTCCATAAAAGCGCGCCAGACGTTCGAGGCGCGGCACAGAAATGGCACGCTCACCACGTTCATAGGCGCCTAAGACAGAGGCTTTGAATTCGCTCTCGCTCTGGGCCTCTACATCGGACAGCGACCACTGCTTCTGCTGGCGAATACGCCGTAAACGCTCGCCGACGAGGCGTGTGAAAGGAGAATCTTGGAGGAGTTCGTCGTCAGATAACGGAGGCATAACAACACCCAGTGTGGTGCATTCAACGCCGCCAGTGTGCGACCATGCGTGCCGCACCCACGATTGCTGCAGTTTCAGCCCTCAGAATCGATGGCCCCAAGTCAAAAAGAGACGGTGCGCTTGCCACTTCAGCAGGTGCAAACCCGCCTTCGGGGCCGATCACCAATGTGGTGACAGCATCTGGCGACGCAGTGCCTCCTGGCTCTGCAAAAGCAACACCTTGGCCTGTCACGTTGGCCAAAGACACCGGCCCAGAGACTGCGGGAAGAAAGACACGCCGACTCTGCATCGCTGCAGCACGAGCGATTCGTGCATAACGATCCATCACTTGGGGCACCTTGTTGGAAGCCCACCGCACCACACTGCGCTCTACCGGCGACAACACGATGATGTGGTCGATTCCAATCTCCACAACTTTTTCAATCACAAGATCTGTGCGATCCCCTTTCACAGGCGCAATCGCAACAGTCAGAAGTGGATGCATTGGTTCAACGACAACCACTTCACCGCTTATCTCTACCTCACCAGAGTTCCATGTACACGAGACCCACGACCCTTGACCGTCGCTACACGTGACAGGTTCACCATCTCGAAGGCGAAGAACGCGAGACAAATGATGTGCATCTTCATCGTTCAGCACTGGTAACTGCACGGAATCAACGAACACGTGCGCGGAAGAATTGCGCAACGCATCAATCATGTAAACGCCGACTTGATACGCGAGAAGATTCCCTTATCGGGAGATGCCACTTCTTCGCCAGAGATTTCAGCTAGTTGGCGCAGTAGCTGTTCTTGTTCATCAGAAAGGTCACTTGGAACAACAACCCCAACACGAACACGCAGATTCCCTTTGCCTCGACCATTGAGATGCGGGATGCCGCGTCCTCGGGCTACAAACTCGCGGCCATGTTGTGTTCCTGCAGGAACAACTAGATCAAGTTCACCATCCAACGCTTCAAGAACCGTGTGGAAACCTAGGGCAGCTTGGGCGTATGTCAATGGCAAGTGGTACACGAGGTCATCGTCTTCACGAGAAAACTCTGCGTGCTGTGCAACAGCGACATGAACGTACAAGTCACCTGCTGGGCCGCCACGAGGACCGACAGCACCACGACCCGACAAGCGCAAGGTTTGCCCCGAAGAAATGCCAGCGGGCACATCTACGGAATATGACTCTTTCGAACGCTTACGGCCATCACCACTACACGCCGAACATGGGGTCATCACGACTTCACCCATACCACCACAACGACCGCACGGGCCTGTTGTCACCATTTGACCCAAGATGCTGTTTCGCATGCGTCGCACTTGGCCAGAGCCATTGCAATCCACACACTGCACTGGCTGGGTGCCGGCCCCCGCGCCAGATCCATTGCAATCACTGCAACGAATTGCAGTCGGAACATCGACTGTGATCTTCGTTCCGAACATCACAGCTTCTAAATCAATCCGTGCAGTGATCTCTAGGTCTTGTCCACGAGGTGGTCCTGCTTGCTGACGCTGACCGCCACCACCAAAGAATGCATCGAAGATGTCGCCGAGTCCACCGCCGCCGAAGGGGTCTCCTCCGCCACCACCGCCGAGACCTTGCTCTCCAAAGCGGTCGTAGCGTGCGCGCGAATCAGGATCGGACAAAGTTTCGTATGCGCGACTGACTTCTTTGAAGAGATTCTCGGCTTCAGGATTATCTGGGTTCGCATCGGGGTGCAGTTCGCGCGCCTTCTTGCGATACGCCTTCTTCAATTCATCTGCCGACGCTTGTCGAGAAACGCCAAGAAGTTCGTAGAAGTCAGAACTCATGATGCACCTTCTGCAATGTGTCGACCCAACTGTTCACTCACAACTTCCACCGTATTGAGAGCTTGAGGGTAATTCATTCGCGTTGGCCCCAGAACGCCGACAGAACCAATCGCTTCTCCGTCAGCAATCACTGGTGCGACAATCACGGAACACGCCGACAATTGATCAATGCCGTGCTCCGCACCAATTGACACCGAAAGACCACGGTCAAGAAGATCTTGCAGCAATGACACCACAACAAACTGTTGCTCAATCGTTGTGAGGACATCACGCACAATGTCAACGGCGTCAAATGCGCTTGCCAGTGATGCAGCACCGCCCACAAACACCGGCTTGTCCTTACGGTGGCGCGACAATGCATTCACGGTGGCGAAACACACTGCATCGACATGGGCATCATTCGTGGAAGGAATCGTTTGGAAGTCGACAAGCGAGCGCTCAACAAGAATGCGCGACAAATGCGAGACCGCAAGATGGAAGTGCTCATCCGTAATGTCTTCTGACACCTGGATTGTCTCGTTCTCTACACTGTGGTTCGACATCACAACAACGACCGTTGCGGTGCGCGGTGTCACGCGACTGATGTGAACAGCACGAACAGTGGTGGCTTCTACTTCTGGACCAACGACAACTGCCGTGTGATGCGTGATGTTGGCCAACAGCGTGGTGGTGTGACGCAACAAATCTTCAAGGCGACCATGCGCTCCTTGGAAGAAGTCCCCCACCTGTGTCGCTTCTTCCTTTGCCAACACACCCTCAGGAGTAATGGAGTCCACAAAGTGTCGATAGCCCTTATCCGTGGGGATACGACCAGCCGAGGTGTGAGGCTGTGCGAGGTATCCCTCTTGCTCTAGAGCGGCCATCTCATTACGGATTGTGGCGCTCGAGACTTTGACCGAAGGAAGATTGGCAATATGGCTAGAGCCAACGGGAAGACCCGTTGCCACATACTCCTGCACGACGGCACGAAGAATTGCTGTTTTGCGGTCATCCAACATGGTCAGACGATTTTACTTTCCACTGACGGCTTTGTAGCGGGCTAATGCTTCTTCCCGTTCCAGTGCATGGTCCACCATCGGCTCTGGATAATCCGCAGGGGCAAGCAATCCCAATGTCCACGGTGCGTGAATGCTTTTGTCATCTAAATGTGCGATTTCAGGGATCCATCGGCGCAGGTATTCGCCTGTGGGGTCAAATTTCTCGCTCTGCCCCATCGGGTTGAACACACGAAAGAACGGTGATGCATCTGTGCCCGTGCCAGCGGTCCATTGCCAGCCGTGGGTATTCGATGCAACGTCGCCGTCCAATAAATATTCCATAAAGAATTTGGCGCCCCACTGCCATGGCAAGTGCAAGTCCTTCACGAGGAAGCTGGCCACGATCATGCGCACTCGGTTGTGCATCCAACCCGAGCCCAGCAACTGTCGTACACCCGCGTCCACGATGGGGTAACCGGTTTTGCCTGCACAGAACTGAGCGAAGCGTTCTTCGGCGACATCACCCGAATCCACTGGCAACGCATCCATCTTTGGTTGCAGGTTTTTACAGACTGTCTCGGGTTGATGAAAGAGAACATCGGCATAGAACTCACGCCATGCAATCTCTGAGCGAAACACATCGGAACCGGCCGAGCCATCAAGCCGCTGCAACAGCTGGCGAGGATGAATGATGCCGAACTTCAAATACGGCGACATCATCGACGTGCCATCAACTCCGGGCATGTTGCGCGCTTCTTTATATTCACCCATCGCGCGCTGTGACCATTCGTCGAAACGTTCCCATGCGGCTTCTTCACTAGGGTTCGCACTCAGTGCAGTCCAACCCTCTTCCATGCGCGAGCCCACGCAGAGATCTCGGAAATCTGCAAACGTCACTTCGTTCTCAGGCGCCGAGGTCCATTGATGCGTGAGCCACCGCTTATAGAACGGAGTGAACACCTTGACCGGTGTTCCGTCATCTTTGCGTACCGATCCTGGCGCAATGACATACGGCGTATCTGCACGAACAAGTCGACGGCCATCAGCGAGAAGTGCTTTCTCTACTTCTGCATCGCGTTGGAGGCCGTACGGTGCGAAGTCTTCGGTGATGTGCACTGTGTCGGCCCCGACCAAACGACAGAACTCCACAACAGCATCAACTGCTGGACCATTTCGATAGATGAGTGCGCGATCGAGGGAATTGTCGAGAGCGTTCAATGCGCGACACATGAATTGTCCACGAAAGCTGCCCGCATTGTTCATCAACACGTCGTCCCACACAAACAACGGCACAACGGTTCCCGCTGTTGCTGCAGACTGCAGTGCCTTGTTATCGGTACGACGGATATCGCGGCGAATCCACCAAATTGCTGTACTCATTGCGCCTTCTTTAAGAGAGGGAGAATTAGCAAGGCGGCGATGCCGCCATAAGCCAATGACCATTGAATGCTGATGTGGTCACCGATCCATCCGGTGATGGGGCCACCGATCGGCGTGGAACCAAGAAATGCCACAGACTGCAATGCCATCATGCGACCGCGCATCTCCGGTGGTGCCTTCTGCTGTGTCAACCCCGTCATCGATGCAACGAGGCCTGTTCCGCCAAAACCAAGGGGCAATGCCATCAGACATGCAATGGCAAAGTTCGGTGCAAAGCCCATGCCAATACACGCCACACCACAGACGGCAATCAACATGGCGTACCAGCGCATTGTGATCACCTGAAAACGAGCTGTTGCCAATGCACCCACAATGCTTCCGACACTGGTGAGGGTTAGAAGAATTGCGTATCCATTCGGCTCGTTCCACTCCACGTCACTCAGCTTGGGCAACACCACGCTGTAGTTGAATGCAAACGTACTGACAACAATGAACACGATGAACGTATAACGAAGCGAAACATCTGCCCACACAAACTTCAGCGCTTCTCGCACTGGTTTGCCAGAACGCGGGGCGACCGTTGCCGGCACCATGTCTTCGCGGCGCAACATCAACAATGAAGCGATAACAAAAACGTACGACAATGCATTAAACGAGAACAGCCATGCTGTGCCCAGCGGGCCAATCAGTGCGGCGGCAAGTGCAGGGCCAAAAATGCGCGACCCTGTCATCACCGTTGTATTCAGTGACATCGCATTAGGAATGTCACTCGGGTCAACAAGTTCCGTGACCAACCCTCGCCGTGATGGGTTATCAATTGCGTTCGCAACACCCAAGACAAGCGACAGCGAATAAATCACCGGCAGATTCGCCCATCCACTGAAGTCTGCAATCGCCAGCAGCACCGCTTGAACCAATAACGCAGATTGTGTCCAGATGGTGATGGTACGACGATCGAATCTGTCAGCAAAGCCACCTGCCCACGCGCCCAACAACAGCATCGGCAAGAACTGGAAAAGAGTGTTCAAGCCCGCATCAGTTGCTCGGTTATTGATGCTGTAGATCAGGAGCGAGGTTGCAGTGAACTGCATCCACGTGCCGACATTGGACAACAAGAGCCCAATGAAATACACACGGACATTGCGATGGCGAAGAGAACGAAAAGGGTTACCTTTTTCATTCACCATCGTGTCAGACATCAGTCGTCCAACTTCAAGGCACTGATGAAAACGTCGCCCGGCACTTCAACACGGCCGATCGCTTTCATCTTCTTCTTGCCTTCCTTCTGCTTCTCAAGGAGTTTGCGCTTACGAGTGATGTCACCGCCGTAGCACTTCGCCAACACGTCCTTGCGCTTGGCCTTCACTGTTTCGCGAGCAATGACTTTTCCGCCGATTGCAGCCTGAATAGGAACGTCAAACATCTGGCGCGGAATCAACTCGCGAAGCTTCTCGCACATGCGGCGTCCGTAATCAAATGCTTTGTCACGGTGCACGATGGTGCTGAAGGCATCTGCAGGCTGTGCATTCAACAGAATGTCCACCAATACCAATGCACTCGGGCGATAGCCCTCGAGTTCATAGTCAAGGCTTGCGTATCCCTGAGTGCGGCTCTTCATCTGATCAAAGAAGTCGACAACCACTTCTGCCAAGGGCACGAGGTAGTGCAACTCAACACGTTCTGGCGAGAGATATTCCAACTTCACCATTTCGCCACGACGCGACTGGCACAGTTCCATCAACGTGCCGGTGTAATCCTTCGGCGTAATGATGTTGACCTTAAAGAATGGCTCTTCAATGAAGTTGATGTTCTGTGTGGGTGGAAGATCTGCAGGGTTCTCCACTGTGATGACTTCACCGTCGGTCTTCGTGACGCGATATGCCACTGATGGAGCTGTTGCAATGAGAGCCAAGTTGAATTCGCGCTCGAGACGTTCTTTCACAATCTCCATGTGCAACAAACCAAGGAAGCCACAACGGAATCCGAAACCAAGAGCACCAGAAGATTCAGGCTCATAGGTAATGGAAGCGTCATTGAGTTTCAGTTTTTCGAGACTCTCGCGAAGGTTCTCAAAGTCGTCACCGTCAATGGGATACAAACCACAGAACACCATGGCCTTCGGGTCGCGATAGCCAGGCAATGGCTCTGCCGAGCCCGCATGCAATGTGGTGACTGTTTCACCGCTTCGTGCTTCAGCCACGTCTTTGATACCTGCAATGAGATACCCGACTTCGCCCGGCCCGAGTTCAGGCAATGGCTCTGGCCCTGGTTGACGTGCACCAATTTCGATCGCATCATGCGTGGCGCGTGTTTGCATGAACTGCAAACGACTGCCCGTTGTCATACGACCTTGCATCACCCGAACACTCGAGACAACACCGCGGTACTGGTCGAACTGTGAGTCGAAAATCAGCGCCTGCAATGGCGCGTCGATATCGCCCTGAGGAGCAGGAATCTTTTCAATGATCTCGTCCAACAGTTCTGCCACTCCGGCGCCTGTCTTTGCAGAGATACGCAAGATGTCTTCTGCAGGAATGCCCAAAATGTTCTCAATCTCTTGGGCATAGCGATCAGGGTCTGCTGCGGGTAGGTCGATCTTGTTCAACACAGCGACGATTTCAAGATCGTTCTCGAGGGCCAGGTAGCAGTTCGCAAGAGTCTGCGCTTCAATGCCCTGTGCAGCATCCACCACCAACACCACGCCTTCACACGCAGCTAATGAACGGCTGACTTCGTAACCAAAGTCGACGTGCCCAGGAGTATCAATGAGGTGGAAGGTGTGGCCTTTCCAATTCACGCGAACGTTCTGTGCCTTAATCGTGATGCCGCGCTCACGCTCGAGGTCCATTGAGTCGAGATACTGGGCCTTCATGTCGCGCGCTTGAACCGCACCTGTCATCTCAAGGATGCGGTCGGAGAGGGTCGACTTGCCATGGTCAATGTGGGCAATGATCGAGAAATTGCGGATTTTTGAGATGTCCATGGGCTAATTGGAGCCTACCTGTGCGGTTGGGGACGGGGCTGTCTCCCGATAGCCTCGTTACTCGTGGCAAACATCAAGAGCCAAAAGAAGCGCATTCTTACCAACGCAAAAGCAGCAGACCGTAACAAGGCCGTCAAGAGCGAGCTGAAGACACGTATCCGTACTGCAACCGACAACGCTGGCACCCCTGAGGGTGAAGAAAGCCTTCGTGCTGCCGTCAAGCGCATCGATATGGCTGCTGCCAAGGGAATCATTCACCCGAACTCAGCTGCTCGTCGTAAGAGCCGCTTGATGAAGCGTTTCAACCTCGCTGCAAAGTAATTGCTTCACAGCAATTAAATCTTCCAAGTAATCAGACTTTCTGATCGCGTCGTACAGACGCTCCCCGCCAAAAACTTTTTAACGCTTGTATGCGCGCGCCCGCTGTGGGGCTGCACCACCAAGACGCGACAGTCGTGCGACCAGCACTTCCATCACAAGTTCTGGCTCCCAGTCTTTTCCGCCACGTAGGTCGAGGTCTGCCGTCGCAATGAGCGAAATGGCCCGTGAGATACCTGCACTACCGAGGCGCTGATACTGCTCGAGAACTTTGCGAGCCGTGAACTCTTTGCCACCGAGGATCTCCACTGCATCGGCCGCTGTGCGAACACCACGACCATCGATCTTCATCATCTGCGCGTAGCGGTTCGCCAAGAGCGCGAGAATCTGCAGAGGGTGAGAGTCCCCCATCATGCGATGCAACATGAGAAGTGCCTTGGTCGAGTCACCGGCATCAATAGCGTCGGTGAGATCCCACGGCGCAACACTGCCAGCCTCACCGAGGAACACTTCGATGTCTGAACGCGACAATTTCGCGCCTTCGCCGTATGCCGAGGTGAGCGTGGCCAAGAGGCCGGCAATACGGGCATGATCGCCGCCAAACCACGATGCAATGAGACGACCCGCATCGGGTGAATACGTAAAGCCTGCTTCCACCAATTTTGTTTCTACCCATTTGATGCGCTCGTTCTGATTGCTGACAACTGCAGCACCAATGGTCTCGGCTTTCGCGCGCTTGCATGCGTCGGAGACTGCCTTCACCACACGACCCGTTGATGTGATGACGAGATCTACTTCTTCGATGCATGCATCAATTGCCGAAACGAATGTGTCGACATCTTCAGCAAGAAGATCTTGTAGGTGTCGAAGAACAACCACCTTGCGTTCCATAAACAACGACATCGTGGTGAGCGCATCAGCAACGCCACCGATTGCAAACGTGCTGTCGGAACAATCGAAGTCATCGACCATCATCGAACGATCGCTATCGCCCACCAAGCGATCGACCAGTGTGGTGAGTTCAAGGCTGATGAGACTCTCATCGCCAGAAATCAGGTACACACTCACGCCCTCTACCCTGCCACAGCGGTGTGCCTCTGTGCATTTTTCTTCACGCGATACATCAGTAGAACCACCACAATCAACCATATTCCACCGTTCCACCAGCCCTGCGGCGAAAGAAACGAGGCAATCCTCGATACTCCGTCAACCCATGCGACAGGAATGGTCAGCAGCCACGACACCGCGGGAACCAGAACAGGAACAGCTGCGGCGAGTAATGCAATCGGCAAACCGATTGTCATCACAAAACCTGCAACCGGAATCGCAAGTGGGTTGGCGAGAAGAGAGATGACGGGCACGAACCCGAACACAAGAAGCGAAATGGGTGCAGTGCCTAATTGAGCTGCCAATGTTGCGGCTAACACCCCACGCGAACCCATCATGCGACCAATGCCAGCAGACGCCCACGCCAACCCTGCAGTTGCTCCGACACTGAGTGCAAACCCCACGCTCCACGCCAACATCGGATCAATCAGAAGCAGCACAATCACTGCGCGGGACAAAACAATGCGGGCGTTGGCCGGTGATTTCAAAAGCGAATTGCTCGCGACCATGCCCGCCATGAATGCTGCACGAAGAACTGATGGCTCGCCGCGCGTGAGAGCAACGAACCACACCAGCAACAACATGGTGAGACACCACTTCACCCAATTACTTCGTCGTTTCAGGAGAGGCGACGCAACAATGAGCAGATACGCCACGTTCTGACCCGATACTGCGCACAGGTGAGACAAGCCACTGTCTCGAAACCGTTGCACCATCGCCGAGGACTGATCTCGATCATCACCAATGACGAGCCCCGTGAACAATGCACGATGTTCGGCTGGCATGCGCTCGACCCCACGGACAAGGGAACGTCTCATGCGGTTTGCTGTACGAACAAACACAGAGCCTTCGGAATACGTTTCCGAAACTGATGCAATAGTGAGGCTCCCAACGACATGGTTGATGTGATCAAAGCGTGCGAATTGTCCTTCGTTGCGCGAGCACTCCCCTTCAATACGAACAGACTCACCAACGAGGCGTTGTGCAAGGGCACGACCTGGCGCGCCATACGCCAACACCTTGTATCGCTTCTTATCAAGATCAAGCACTGTTGCAGTTCCGTAGGAACGAAACGATGGATCCACACGAACCGTTGCAATGCCGGAACATGCACCTTCACGCACATCACTGCCCTGATGCCATGCCGCAGAGCCACTTGTCAGACCAACAGCAAACAGTATGAGGACAATGACAGACAGAGGAAGCAGCGAATAGCGAAAGAAGATGCACCCCACGCCCAACAACACGAGACCGGCGACCCGTCCGTTGGATACACGTGGCCACCACTCGCCGACCCACGTACTTGCCCACAGAACAACTGCAAGAAATAGCCAATTCATTGATGAACCCACACGATGCACGCGAGGCCTAGTGCCGCCCACGTACAGTTGAGATGTGGGCAGCAACTCAACTTCGACTCGTGAATCGCGCCCACTACTTCCTGGTGGCGTTGCAGCAACACGACGAGCTATTCGCCGTCGCGGTGGACTCATGGCGATTGGTGTTGCCGCTGCGATGTGGTTCGGCGGCATTGTGCTCTCGTGGATCCTGCCAGGCGTCATCGGCGGTGCGCTCTCGTTCGTTCTCATGGTGATGGCACTTCCTGTGATGCCGATTCTCGGTATGCCCGCGTCTGGCGGCGGTCAACGACTCCTTGTCGCCGTCATCTCAAGCTCTGTCATCTGGTGGTTCATCGGCCAAACAGTGGCAGCACGCGTGTCGAAACGACCCGTCGTGGGTTGGCGAGAGTGGGCTCGCGAGTTTGTGTTCCTCGGCCTTGGTCTATGGATCGGCGCAGCAGGCGCACTCATCATCGGTGCTGTTGCACTCGGTGCGTTTTAACCCACCGTCACTTGGTCTCGTAGCGCCGCAAGCTTTGCTGGTCCGATGCCGGGAACATTTAATAGATCTTCCACCTTGCTGAAGGATCCCTTTTTTGTGCGGTACGCAATGATTGCTTTTGCAGTACTAGGTCCGACGCCGGTGAGTGAATCAAGTTCGCTTGCTGTTGCAGAGTTGAGATTGATTAACCGAGTGGGTTGAGAGCCTGCACTTCCATTACTTGTCCCTGGCATCGTTGTGGGCGCAGTTGTTGGCGTAGTGCGCTGAGGACGCAACCGCGGTGCAGTCGTGACACGTGGTCGTGACACCTTTTTGATGGGTATGTAGATCTGCTCAGTATCTGTGATGGTTTGCGCCAAGTTGATGGACTCGAGATCAGCACTGCGCAATGCCCCGCCTGCCGATGTGACTGCATCAACCACTCGCGCCGATGATGGCAAGCGATACACCCCGGGTGAGTTCACTGCGCCAGCAACATGGACGGTGATGATGGCTGGCGACATAGGTATTGATGTTGCCGACACTGTCGTAACACGTGGAACATATGCGTCAATCGGAACCGGTGACGGTTTGAGGACGAACCAAGCAATGCCACCGAGAAGTACGGCCGTGCAACAGCCAGCGACAATTCGTTGTGGTCCGATGAATGCCACCCATTGGCGAAGTCGACGCAGCAACTTCTGAAAGTCAATGTTTTCCATGACTGCCATGTGCACATGCAGATGGCAAAGACGGAAGAGGAATTAAAACAAACGAGCAGTGAGTTGCTTACGGTATTTCGCCGTGCGTGGATCCTCTGGGCCCATCGTTTGCAGAATGTCGAGGTATTCCTGTCGTGCGGCTTCATCGTCACTGACACGTTCCAGCAACGATTGCAACTGGTCATCAAAATCATCGACAGGATTCAATGACAATCGTGCAGCTGCTGCGATGCGACGCACCCGTTCTGTCTCGGGAATGCGCGGCAATAAAGCCAGCGCCTCTTCGGCGCCACCTGTGCGCACAAGGAACTCTGCAAGAGAGCACACCGCATCTTCGTTGCCTGGTACAAGCGCGACAGCATCACGGAGAGCTTGTTCTGTTCCCTGCTCGAGCAGTTCATGAACTCGCACTTGCGTGGGGTCGGGAAGGAGTGATGTCACCAGATTCTGAATCATGTGCTCTGGCTGGCCACCCATGAACGCATCAAGCGGTTGACCGTCTTTGAAAATGACGACAGTCGGCACCGATTTGATACCAAATGCCTGCATGAGACCAGGATTTTCATCGATATTGACCTTGGCGAGCACAACCTGACCACCCGTGGCGTCAGTGGTGCGTTCCAGGATCGGGGTCAACGTTTTGCAGGGCTCACACCATGGTGCCCAGAAGTCGACTAACACCGGAGTCGTCTTCGACTTCTCCACTACATCGGTCTGAAAACTGGCGTCGGTGACGTCTACTGCCATCAGGGCACGATACAGGTAGTTTCAGAGGCGTGACTCTTCCTCATGGCATCAGCGACAAGGTGGAAAATTGGCTCACCACCAACATCCCCGGAGCAACCGCTCCTTTCACATACACGCAGATTGCAGGCGGACATTCCAATCTCACCTTCAAGGTCGACGATGCCGCCGGACATTCCTATGTGTTGCGCCGTCCGCCACTCGGGCATCGCCTGGCCAGCGCACACGACATGTCGCGCGAACATCGCATCATCGCAGGGCTAGCAAACAGCAATGTTCCCGTTGCACCAGCACTTGGACTGTGCACAGATGAATCCGTCAATGATGCACCGTTCTATGTGATGTCTTTTGTCGATGGATACGTCGTGCGCGAGAAGGCAATTGCTGAAACTCTGCTTGGCCCCGACGGATGC
>Ga0208481_1000049_pt1 | contig 34094 bp, 49 predicted proteins | sample LakMenEpi02Jun10_FD_150662 | JGI IMG/M metagenome (GOLD analysis project Ga0208481, IMG submission 150662) | Freshwater microbial communities from Lake Mendota, WI - 02JUN2010 deep hole epilimnion (SPAdes) | ecosystem: Environmental > Aquatic > Freshwater > Lake > Epilimnion/Euphotic zone ... | reverse complement strand
CTGTGTTTTTGAAAATGTGCTCATAATAATTAATTTTTAGTGTTAAACAATTTATATCAATTTCAGTTCTAAAATGGTAAAAGATGCGTAGCAAAAAAATAATAAACCTCTACCAATCAAGGTAGAGGAATATAATTAGAATACATCAAAGTTTGCAGGTGTCTTTGCAAAAGACATCTTGGATACAACCTCTGCACCCGCACCTTTCTTGTGTAGCATATAAGATGCATCACCGTCTTCAGGTGAGAACCAAGATACCTGCAAATCTGTAGTTAACTCTGTGATGTCTTTAGCAACACGGTACGTGTTACCTAAATCATCAACTAAGAAGTTAGAACCTGTTTTAGGGTTCTTAAGGATATTCAACTCTGAAATACCTTGTTTTTCTGCGAATGCAGAAATGCTTACTGTTTTTGAAAAACTGCTCATAACTCAAATTTTAAATAGTTAATAAATATATCAATGTCAGTTATAAAATGGTAAAGGCTGCGGAGCAAAAAAAATACACAAAGCCTAAGCCCTGTGTATTTATGTATACCCTCTGCACTCAGATAACTGTCAACCCTTGGGAAGTTGAAGTGGTGCATTTTATACTCAGGACTTTTACCTGCAAATCTCTACATAGTCAATAGAGATGGCTTTCTTAATATAATAACATTTGCAACGGTTATTATATCAATTCAATATTAGTTATAAAATGGTAAAAAAAGAATGGGTATTACACCCACTCTCTTATTTAAACATAGGTTCTGGATGCATTATATTGCAAGCATATTCTAACCTTTTAGCAAGGCTACCTAAGTGTATACCTTCATCACTATACACAGGAAGTCTAAGTACATCCTTGTTTAGTTCAGTACCACGAAACCATTCCATATTAATACGGTCTATGATTTCTTTTCCTACATAAAATGTTATAGTCCAAGAAACACCATTGTCTCTTTCTATTACCTTTAAGTCAGGATCTTCAGTGGTAGTTAATGTAGGTCCATACCAACCTGTGTGAATAAAATCTTTCATAATAAATAGTTTTAATTATTATCAGTTAAAAAATGGTTTAATAAAAAGGGGGATACTAGCCCCCTATCTTAAAATTCTTGATCTTCATATGCGTCTAACATATTTGATAATGCAGTTCTCATATGCTTATCATTATCCATTTGTTTTTTAGTATATATAGCATCAGGAATTACTACATCATCTATAAAAAAGTGTAATGCTTTCTTAAGTTCTTCAATTGTAATTTCATTTGCATAATACTTTTCAATGTTTTGTTTTAAATAGTCCATAATTTTTAAGTTTAATAATAGTTAAAAAATGGTTTAAAAGAGAGAGAGCCTAAGCCCTCTCTTATTGTTAAAAAGGTAAACCATCATCTCCCTTTTTTGCTACTTCCTCTACTGGATGTGGCATTACCTTTTTTGGATGTTCAGTAACAAGTATTTCAATACCATATATTTCATCAATATCTACATCAATGATGGGTATTCTAATATTTGGTGAATCATACTCAAAACATTTTTCCCAAAGATATTTAATCCTACTTTTTTCATCATAGGTATCTCTTAGGTATTTACTCCATTCTAATTTAGCATAGATAATTGCATCAGTGCTAAAATTATCAAATCCCCTTACTGCTTGGTGACAAGCATATATTATCCTATAACTTGGGATAATTTTTCCTAAGAGGCCTTTTACTAGTGTTCCTTCTATCTTTTCCATAATCTTTAATTTAAATTATTATTAGTTATAAAATGGTAAAATAAAGAGAGAGCCTAAACCCTCTCTTATTATTACTCTTCCAATTTCTCTTGCAAATAGTTTTTGATTTCTAATAAGTATTTTGAGTTATAACTTTTAAACTCTTGACTTACCTCATAATCATCTTGCCCGTATGTGCCTGTTACTGTATACGTTGTATCATCACTTAAAATCATTTTAAGATTATCAATATGATTTCTTATTATTTGTTTTTCTTCTTTAGTCATAATCTTTAAGTTTTAATTAATATTATTAATAGTTATAAAATGGTCCCCAAAGGGGAAATAGTGTGCATCATTTGACACACACTATTTTAAACACACCTTGAGTATATCCATTACTCATCAGTTGCTTCTTCTTCCAAAGGGCTAATGCCTTAGAAGGAAACACAAAACTCTCTAAGAGTCTTGTGTTATTGTGGTACTCAAGCCTATACATCTTGAGTTACTAACAGGTTATACCTCCTATCAATATCAACAGGCATATTCATAACCTGTTGAAGATCCACATCCTTATAGGTATAGATAAATAAATCATCTTTTGTATCAGAGACTAATCTGATAGCATATTTAAAGGATGATATTACACTATGTATGGTTCTTTTACCAGTATGGATGAAGTCTGGTGTAGCACATAGTTGTATACTATGTGCATCATTTAAGTTTACTAAGTCTTTAATAGTTTTCATAATAAATAGTTTTAATGACAGTTATAAAATGGTTTAAGACTAAAAAATAAGAGAGAACAATTAAGTTCTCTCTTCTTGCCTGCTAAAGCCTTTTACGGTACTTACATCTCCAAAGCAATAAGGAGAATGCCTCTGAGGTATTCATAATAGTGACAGAGATCATTAGTTCACTCTATCAATGACAGTTATAAAATGGTTTAACAGAAAAGAGAAACACCCGAAGGTGTAATCTCTTTAATCTTCATATCCAAAGAATGAAGGTAGTGCATCAATGTTGCCTTGATGATATTCCTCTTCAGTTCTTAATTCTGAACATATTAGTTCAAAATATAAGTTTGTTTGTGAGTTATGCTTTGCATAAATCACATATTCTTTCTCATATACATCCTCTGTGTATGAAGGTCTTACTTTCATTTTTAGTGAAAGTGATTCTAGCACATCTTGTGTTTTTTCAAAAGATATGTTGTGTTTTGGTTGTATGATTACACAACCTTGAGTCATCACAACTCTTACCTTATTGTATCCTAAGATACCTTCAATCATTGTTTTCATAATGTATGTTTTTAAGTTATTATTATTAGTTATAAAATGGTTAGACTAAAAGAGAGATGACCTCTCCTTTCTTTTTAGAAAGGGAGATCATCATCATCTTCACGTGGATAAGTCATATCCGCGTTATTCAACATCCAAAGAGCAAAGGCTTCTTGCTCTTTGGATATGAAGTCAGAGAGTTCTTGGTAGAACTCAGACTCCATACGAGTGTATTCATCTTGTGTCATAGTAATAAGATTTAATATTATAAGGAGTTATAAAATGGTGACAAAAAAGGGGTATTATACCCCCTTATTTAATCTTAACAAAGCCAAATTCTAACCATCTTTTAATAAAATCAGTACTGTATGTATTTTTATCAGTAATAATCTCACCTGTAGTTCTATTGTTTTTGGCTTTTATAATAACCTCTTCTCTGTCTTTAAAAACAAGTATATTTCCTTTTTTCATAATAATAAGTTTTAATTATAGTTATAAAATGGTGACTAAAAAAGGGGATTACTCCCCTTAATTAATTCTCCCACCATTCTTCAACCCAATGGCCTAGGATATCTAGGCCATAAGAGGCTATCAATGGACCTTTGTAATTTTCTATAAATATTCTTTCTTTGATAATGATGTTATCATCACTATCAAACACTACTCTATTGTACCACATAATCTTTAAGTTTAAATTAATAACAGTTATAATATGGTAAAGAAAAAAAAATAAGAGGATTATATCCTCTTATGCTTGGGTTCCCTCAAGGGGGTCGGTGTGTGCTCACCTACTATACAAACTTGTGTATCAATAATAGTTATAATATGGTCACAAGAAAAAAACATAAGAGCCATTAGGCTCCTATGTTATTTATTACTTACTTAACATACTTCTCATTATCAGGGGCCATAAGGGTCCCCATCAAGAAGTAGAAACATAAACATGTGAACGCAGCAGCCAGTGTTGGCATGCGTTCAAGTATGAACTCAACACTTGCACCAGCAAGTATTAGAGTACAGAATATCATACATTTGTAGTGGAATGTGTACTTCATATCAATTAATTTTAGTTAATGATAGTTATGATATGGTTAAGGCTGCGAAGCAAGTATAGGGGGTACCACCTCCGGGCTGAGGGGGTGGGGGTTTTTTATGGAGGGTCCACCTCTAAGCCACACATACACCATACCTGAATACCGTAGTCCCTCTGTTAATCAATCTCACTCAGGAAGAATCACGGGAAAGCCTATCCGGTATCAGTAATTATATATATATTTGTTTTGTTAATAAATAAGACAAGCGGTTAGGTAAGAAGATCCTCAGATGCCAGTCTGGGGATTTTGTTTTATATTTGTATTTTAAATATATTATGATGAAACTATACACAGAGAAACCAAGAACTGTAGAAGCATTACAGTATGATGGTACAGAGAAGATGGCTATTGAGATTGCTGCTATGGAAGATTATGAAGGGATGCTTGATTATAGGCAGAGAAAGTTTTGGGCTTTATGGTTGTATAGTGGGGGGAAAGAATTGAGAGTTGACCGGGGGGATTATGTTATACGGGACTGGCAAGGGGAGTATTCTATCATGTCTGAAAAAATATTTGAAAAATTTTATAAAGTATTAGAATAAATGTTTATATTTGTGGACTAGCATATTATACTTTTTCGGTTAAGTATTTTTATCTGATTGATTTTTTTTTTAATTATAAGCTCTGAGATTAAAATCTTGGGGCTTATTTTTTACGGGTTATATTATGGCAATATTTGATAGGCAATACAAGAAGATATTAGAAGAGATTTATTACAATGGGTATAAGTATCAGGATCCAAATAGAAAAGGTGTAGAGAGAATTGAGATCCCAATGATTAATATTTATTGTAGACCATCTATATCTTTTCCTGCATTAACTACAAAGGAGATTTATTTTAAAGGAGCAATAGCAGAGTTGTTATTCTTTATGTCTGGTTCTACTGATATAAGGAAGCTTTGGGAAATGGGTGTTAGATTCTGGGATAAGGATTGGGCCAACTTCCATGAGTACTCAGAGGCCTCTGCAAATTATTTATATGAAGGTTGGAAAGCAAAGAAAAAGGAGCACACTAGTAAAGCTTCAGCGTCTATATATAGTATGGGTAGAATCTATTCACACCAATGGAGAAATGCCAATGGAGTTGATCAGTTATATAACCTTGTTTCTTCCATGATTAATACACCTATGTCAACATCATTAATAGTTAACTCTTGGAATCCTGCAGACTTACCTAGGATGTGTTTACCTCCGTGTCATTATTCATTCCAAGTAATATGCCAGCCTGTAGAAGATACTTATAAGTTCACACTTGCATGGAGTCAAAGGTCTACAGATTTTTTCTTGGGTACTCCGGTTAATGTAATGTTCTATGCAGCACTAGCCCAAGTACTAGAAATATTCACGGGATATAAATGTATTGCAGTTATTGGAGAGTTAAAGAATGTCCATATATATGATAACCAAATTGAGGTAGCAAAAGAGTTGATGGCTAGAGATCCAGAATTATATCTTGATAGCAGATTAGAAATAGATAAATCTAAGTTTAAACTTTTTTTGGAAAATCCATCAGCTTTAAACTTTAATAGTGTAATAAATTTATTATCTTTACAAGACTTTAACTTGGTGGGGTACAAGTGTTATCCAAAGTTAAAAGTAGATATGTTAAGTTATAATAAAAACTAAAAATTATGAGTACAGCGTTTAAGAGTCTAAAAGGACGTAGAGTGTTGGTGAACCAACCAGAGATGAAAGAGTCAGCTATCCAATTGAGTGAAGCAGATAAAGCACACATTGAACAAGAGTCAATGAAAAAGTGGACACGTTTAGAAGTGTTTGCAGTAGGTGAAGAAGTTAAAACTGTAGCAGCAGGTGATTCAGTTTATGTATCAGTTAATGCAATTAAAGGTGCAGAAGTTATTGAAGTAGATGAAACTATCAAGCTTATGCTTAGTGAGTATGATATTGCAATTGTTTGGTAAGATGTCTGAATTAGTTTGTAACACATACAAGAAGATGGTTGATAAACCTGAGACTTCTACTACATATAAAAAGAGTATGAAAATTATGGCTGAGATTGCTGCAAATAAATCTAATGTAATGTATGAGGATTACCTTAAAAGAGTTGACTCTAATCCTTATGTAGGTAAAGATCCTTTTGGAGGTGCAAAACCTAAAGCAGTTACAGTACCTAATACTGCACTAAGACCTTCTCATTATGGAGGAGTTAATAGTACTTATGAAGTATTCAATGTACTTGAAGCATGGGGATTAGATAAAGACTTTTACTTAGGTAATGTTATCAAGTATATTGCAAGAGCAGGTAAAAAAGATGCTACTAAAGAATTAGAGGATCTGGAAAAAGCTGAAGTGTATTTAAAAAGAAGAATTGCTGAACTGAAAAAATGAGATGTTTAATTGTTTTATTATTACTGTATTCATGTGCCCCACATATAGTTGGTCCTAACTATAATCAAGGTAAGACTCACAATTCTGATCTAGGTAATAGAGAAAGAATTGTAAGAGGTGAGGATGCAAGAATGAAAAATGCAATGATAAAACATAGAGTATCTGCAAGACGCGGTTTAGTTAAAACAAAAAGAATAAGAAAAAAGAGTGGTAGAAGGTTTATTAATTAAAATATTATATATACATTAGCACTCCTTTTTTCTCTCAGTCTTTCTCGCTGAAAAAAGATTCCTGATAAGTTTATACTTATTGGGAATTTTTTTTATATTTACATGCTCTAATATTTAAACGTATTGACAAGATAGGTAAGAAAGTCCCAGATTAATTATCTGGGATTTTGTTTTTATATTATTATTGTGTATATTATATTATATGTATTAATAAAAAGATTAACAACTATGGACATTTTAAATTTTATTTCCTGGATTAAAGCAAAACGTGTAACTACTACACTTCCAGATGGATCTCTAATTGCAGTTGGTGCACCATCAACTAAAAGAGATGATAAGTATCTTACAGTAGCAATGACATTAAATGATGCAGTACAATCAGGTAATGTTGGTAACACTAAGCACTATGAGTTAGATATTGCAGTTACTAGTACTGTAATAGTAGATACTCCCCGTGGTATTATTGATATTCTTAATATGGGATCATCTGCTCCTTTAACTCCTGATCCAGCTTATGCTACTTCAGTATCTTTCACAATTGATAATTTAGATTTAGATCTTACTTTAGCCAATAGAGATAATATATATGTACAGTATTCTGTATATTACAAAAACACTATAACTGACAATGCTATTCCACATTTAATTACTACAGGAATTGCAACTGGATTAGAGTTTAATCTTTATAATGCTAATCCTGCAACAGCTGGGGTTAATAACTGGGATGGTGATTTGTATGTATATTATGAATTATACACAATTAATTAACAAATAAATAAATAAATATAAACTATAAAAAATAAATATCATGGCATTACCAGTTGTATTAAGAGAAGCAAATATTAAAGTATATGCATCAGTATTGATGGATAACTCAGTATCATTAGAAGAAAAAGCAGTAGCATTAAATGCATTATTTGAAATTTTTAATTATGATACATATTCTAATAAAAATGTATATGATGCATATGGATTAGGTGTATATTTCCATGATAGTGAATCTGGAGATATTAAAACTACACATGTACCTGAAATATTACCTTAAGTAAAAAACATTAAAAAAATAAATACCACAGATATAGTATATTTGTGGTATTTTAATATATATAATATATAAAGCTATGTTAAATAATATAACAAACTATACTAACCTTATTAATAATAGAAAGGTTAGAACACTATTAGAAGCAACTGACTTGTTCACGGTAGGTGTAAGAGATCCAAACTTCTATGGTAATTACCAACCAGCATTAATAACTACAACTGATTTAGTTAGTAGTGTTGCTAGTTTATTACCTCCTGCAACAGCAGCTTGGGGATCTATTTCTGGTAACATTAATACTCAAGGTGATTTAATATCTTTATTAAATGCTAAACAGAATAATATTACTTTAACTACAACAGGTTCATCTGGTCCTGCTACATTAATAGGATCAACATTAAATATTCCTAATTATGCTGGTAGTACATTACCTGCTTGGTTAGAATATAATGCGGGTGATAAAACAATATGGAATAATGGTAATGGTAATATTGCTACTAATACGTCATATGGTGAGTTAGCATTAAGAGTAAATACTACAGGTGATGCTAATGTTGCAATTGGTTATCAAACATTGTATAGTAATACTACAGGATTTAGTAATATTGGAATTGGTGCATATGCACTTAGAACAAATATTACTGCAGCAGATAATATAGCAATTGGTACTAATACATTATATAATACTACAACAAATTCTAGTATTGCAATAGGAAGAAATGCATTACAAGCAAATACTACTGGATCAAGTCTTTTAGCTATTGGAGGTTTTAGTTTATCAAGTAATACTACTGGTACAAGTAATACTGCAATTGGAGGAGCTGCTTTATCAAGTAATACTACAGGAACTAATAACACGGCAGTTGGTCGAGCATCTTTAGCTAGTAATACAACTAGTTCTGATAATACTGCGCTTGGATACTTTAGTTTAATAAATAATACTACAGGAGCACAAAATACAGCAGTTGGCTCTAGTGCATTAAGTAATAATACTACAGGTAGTTATAACATAGCACAAGGATTTCAAGCATTACGTAATAATACTGAAGGTATTTTTAATATAGGATTAGGTTCTTATTCTTTATTAAATAATGTTACTAGTTCTACAAATATTGGTATTGGTGGTTATGCATTATATAACAATAATGTTGATCAAAATTTAGCAGTTGGATATAGTACTTTATATAATAATACAACCGGTATACTAAATATTGGAATTGGTAATAATTCATTACTTAATAATACTACAGGTGGTCAATCAGTAGCTATTGGTGTTGAGGCATTGTATTCTAATACAACTGCAAGTTATAATGTTGCCGTAGGTAGACAAGCTTTATACAGTAATACTACAGGAAACTATAACAATGCATTAGGGCTACAAGCTTTAAGACAAAATACAACTGGTGCAGATAATACAGCAGTTGGCTCACAGGCATTATATAATAATATAACGGGTAATAGTAATATTGCAGTAGGTAAAAATTCTTTATTCTCAAATAGTACAGGTGCTGAGAATACAGCAGTTGGTACAAGTACATTAAGATTAAATACTACTGGGTCTAATAATACAGCTAATGGGTTTAATGCATTATATTCAAATATAAGTGGATCAGATAGTGTTGCAATTGGTGTAGCAGCATTATATACAAGTACTACAGGTACAAGCAATGTTGCTGTAGGTAACAGGTCAGCAGTGTTAAATACAACAGGTATAAACAATGTTGCAATCGGTACAGATGCATTACCAAATAATACTACAGGTACAAACAATGTTTCTGTAGGAACTAGTTCAGGTACTACAAATACAACAGGTAGTAGTAATACTTTAGTAGGTTCATCAACATTTACAGGTAATTTCAGTGGATCAGTTATACTTGGTTTTGGGGCATCATCTCCTGGATCTAATCAATTTGTTGTAGGATCAGTAGGTACAAACGCAGGTTCAGTAGCATCAGAAGTAAACACCTCTACTCAAGTATGGAATGTAGTTATCAACGGTGTAGCAAGAAAAATTTTATTAGCATAATAAATAATAAATATATTAACTTTACAAAAAAATAAATATCATGGAATTAGAATTAACAACAGAGCAAGTAGCAAAATCAGTATCAGCAGCATACGATAGTGTAGCATTAATCACTGAGTTAAAAGCAAAAGAGACTTTAACTGAAGAAGAAACAGCAACAGTAGCACGTAATGAAGAGCACATCAGAATTATGTTAGCTAAAGAATGGTTTGTTGCAGGACTTACTAAAAAACAAGTAACTGAATTACAAAAAATATGAAATCAGAAGATGCAAAACAAGTAGTTGAACAAGCTTTAAATCAAGCATTCCTTAAAGGAGCATTTAGTTTACAAGATGCAGCTATGATAACACAAGCATTAGGAGTTCTATTTGCAGAACCTCAACTAGTTCAAGAAAATTAAAAGCAATAGCCACAGAGATGTGGCTTTTCTTTTTTATATTTGCTTATATAGAAAGTTTTCTGTATATTATTATATATAAATCAATTATTATGTCTGTAGGAAATTTAAAAACATACGGTGGTAAAGGGACAAACATGCCATGGCAATTAAAAATGCTATTTGGTCAAGAGTGTGCATGTGATAACCTTACTGATATTAACACAAATACAAGTAATGTAGATTCATTACTTAACCAAATATTAACTGCAATTCAAGCAGGAACTGAATATGAAGCAGCTTTAGTTATTGATGCTAATGATGTTACTTGGTTGGAGGTAAGAATTTATAATGCAGGTACCGGAACATTTGATCCACCAGTTTATTATTTAGCAGGAACAAATACTCCAGGTACACCTGTTGCACCAATAACGTATATCAATCCTAATACTTATCTAGCACAAATTGTAAGTAACACAACAGGACTAGCTACTGAAACTACATTGCTTAGTGTAGATTCAAATGCTGCACAATTAGTAACTAATACTACGTCTGTAACAAGAACACCTAATCTAGTTAGAGCTACAGGATCAGGAACTATTGCTCCTTTAGTATATGACTTTTCAGTGTCTAACGTAGGATCTGCAAATGGTACTATACTAGGTGAAACAATTAAGCCAAGTGAAACATTAAACTTTACTGCAGGAGCTTTAAATAACAGTTATGCTGCAGGTACTATTTCTTATAATGGTACAGGTACTGAATTAGTGATTATATTTAATTCGTAATGAGTACTGCTATAACATATAGCGGATCAAGTAGTTCTTCTATTTTGAAGAATGATCCAATGTTGGGAGATGCATTTGGTAGGTTGCGTGTATCAAACCCTTTAACACTATTTGATTCATCAAATAGATACAAAGACAATGGTCTGTGGGCTACCTCTACTGCAAGTGGAGGAGCAGCTGTATTTAGTGCAAATGAAGGATTAGTAAATCTAAATGTAGATACTACAAGTGGATCTCAAGTACTAAGAGAAACATTTAAAGTAATGTCATATCAACCAGGTAAGTCATTACTAGTACTAAATACATTTGTAATGGCTCCTGCTCAAACCAATCTAAGACAGAGAGTAGGTTACTTTGGTACACAGAATGGAATATACATTCAGTTAAACAATAGTACTTTAAGCTTTGTAGAAAGAAGTTTAGTTACAGGTGTAGTTACAGAATCAGTAGTTAATCAAGCTTCTTGGAATGCTGATACCTTAGATGGTAATGGTCCATCAGGAGTGACTTTAGATATAACCAAAGCTCAAATATTATTCATGGATATTGAGTGGTTAGGAGAAGGTACTGTTAGAGTAGGTTTTGTTATAGACGGTAACTTTATTGTATGTCATAGATTTAATCACGCTAATTTAATTACTTCTACTTATATCACTACAGCTTCATTACCATTAAGATATGAGATAACTAATACAGGAGTAACAGCTAGTGCTAGTACATTAAAACAAGTTTGTTCTACTGCAATATCTGAAGGAGGTTATGAGCTTAGAGGAGCGCAACAAGCTATTGGAACACCTATCACAACACCTAAAACATTTGCTGTAGCTGGAACGTATTATCCAATGGTGGGAATAAGACTTAAAGCTACTACATTAGATGCTATAGTTATAACTACAGCGGTATCTTTATTAGGAATTGGTAATGGTAAAAACTATGCATGGAGAATTGTACAATCTGCTATAACAACAGGAGGTGCATGGACATCAGCAGGAGCAGATTCTGCTGTAGAATATAATCTTACAGGAACATCTGTTACGGGGGGTAGAGTATTAGCACAAGGATATGTAAATTCATCCAATCAAGGTTCTCCAAGTATCAATATATTAAAAGAGGCAATATTTGCTAGTCAGTTAGAAAGAAATACTTTTACAAGTACACCTCTTGAATTGGTTATTGAAATGGCTATTGATGCTACAGGAGGAACTTTAGGAGCATATGTTTCATTAGATTGGGAAGAAGTAAGTAGATAAAACATATTAAGATGAGTACAGAAATAAACATAAAAAAAAGAATTGCAGTTTTAGAAGAATCTGCAATAATAACGGCAGATGTAAACAGTATTGATTTTGTAGGTTCAGGTGTTAATGCATCTACAGTAGATGGTGATGTTACAGTTACTATTCCTGGTGGATCAGGTAATACTACATATTACTTAAACCAAACTGTAGATCAAGCTCCTTATAAAGAATTTTCATCAATTGTTGCTAGTGCGGTAGAACAAGTTATACCATTAACAGTGTTAGCAGGAGCAACTTCAGTAATTGCTGAATATCAAACTCCTAGTAATATACCAGGTACTACACAAATACCTGGAGGATTATGGCAATTCTTTTTACATTTTGATGCAGTAGCAGCAGGTCAAAATTGGATAATTAGACCTACAGTATACAAGAGAGATTTAGGAGGAACAGAAACATTAATTTTTACTCCTGATCCTGAGATAGTTACAGGAATGTCAACTACTACTACTATGTATGTATCTGACGGTGTATTTCCAGCAACAACACTTCTTACAACAGATAGAATTGTTGTTAAGATTAATGTAGAGAACACAACAGGTGTATCTCAAACGGTAAACTTTAGAACAGAAGGTAGTCAACATTACTCAGTAGGATTAACTACATTAAATCAAGTTATACCTACAGGAGCAGTTACTTCAGTTACAGGTACAGCACCTGTTGTATCTTCAGGAGGATTAACACCAGCTATTAGTATTGCACAAGCATCAGCAATAGCAGATGGTTATTTATCTTCTTCTGACTTTGCAGTATTTAATGCTAAAGTACCAGCAACAAGAAATATAACTATTAATGGTACTACATTTGATCTATCAGCAGATAGAACTTGGAATATTGGTACAGTAACTGGTTCAGGGACTACAAATTATTTATCTAAGTTTACTGGATCTGGATTTAGTATTGGAGATTCTATTATATTAGATAACGGAACTGTTGCTGCTATTGGAAATACAGTAGTAGATGTTACTAAAAAACTTCTTGTACAGGCAAATGCGCAAGCTTCAGCTATTTCAGGATATAATACATACGCAGGTTCAGGAACTCAAATTGGTGTAGATGGACAAGCATATGGTACAAATATCGCAGGAAAAAATGTTGGAGTACAAGGAGCTGCTTCTACTAACAGTTTATTAAATATTGGAGTATCAGGTATTACACAAGGAACAAGTGTTGAAAATATAGGAGGAAAATTTGCAGCAACAGGAGCTACAAGTAATTACTCATTACAATTAACTGATGGTACTGAAGGAGTAGGTAAAGTATTAACTTGTATAACATCAGATGGTAAAGCTCAATGGGCGACACCATCATCAACTAGCGGTGTTTGTGGAATAGCAAATGCAAGTGGTGTTTATACTTATTATGCTACATTAAGTCTTGCTATGACTGCTGCGGTTAGCGGTCAAACAGTAGAGATGTTTGCTGATATTGCAGAAACTGGTTCAGTTACAATTACTTTAAAAAATGGTGTTAATATTAATGGAAACGGACATACTTATACATTAAGTGTGAATGATGGAACTAATGCACTTACATTTGCGTTATCTGGAACAGTTGAATTATATAATTTAAAAGTAGTAAGAACTGGAAGAACCGTTGGAACTGGTACAGGTAATGTTTTAAGTTTTCAAGATGGTAATGCTAAAATAAAATGTTTTAATGCATCATTTTTAAATGATTTTGGATATTGTTGTGTTGGAATGGGAATTATATATAATGCACACGGTATAGGATATTTAGATGGAATGTATGATGGTTTAGGAAATGTTAGAGTTTATGATTCTTATTTTGAATCAACTGGTACAGGAACTGGTATAAATACACCTGTAGGTTTTCTTTATAATTCTACAGGAAGAGCTGTGTCAGGAAACGGTATAGCATCTAATGGAGAAGTTTATGAATGTACTGGTATTTCAACATCAGGAATTGGTATATCCGCACAAAGAATAACTAATTGCACTGGTATATCAACATCTGGTACAGGTTTATCTGGCGAAGGTAGAAGTTGTGTAGGAATTTCAACATCAGGAATTGGTGGTTCTGGAACATTTTATAATTCAACTCTTATTTCTTCTAGTAACTATGGAGCTACCGCTACATTGTACAATAGTTATACTCAATCAACTTCATCTGTAGCAACTAATTCTTCAAGTATTTATAATTCAACTGTAAGATGTTTATGGAACAATGTAGGAGGACATTGTACATCAACAAATGCTTTGGGAGCTAGGGAAATTTTAAATTCATTCTTAGAGGTAACAAACGCATCTGCTTATTGTATAACTGGGTATCCTGGTTCAACTTGGAAGTATTCAAGTAACGTGTATAAGGGATCAACAACAGCGGTTAATTCAACTAACATAATTCAAGGAATAACAAACACAAGTGATAATCAAGGTAATATATTAATATAATGATAGAGAAAATAGATATAATAGATACGCAAGTTTATTGCTATAATGAGCAATTTCAACTTGATAAAACTCTTGAACTGTCACAATTTGTAGGAGTTGATTTCACTTATTTAGAGGGTTCAAAATTATTTACATTCAATATTAGTAATCCAATTAAAAGGGTTATTAAATTTACGGAAACAAATAGTTTAAATGCTACTGCTGAATTTGTTGAATATCCATATGATGATATGACACCAGAGCAAAAACTAGAATTTGATTCATTTGTAGAACAAGCAAATACTTTATAAAATGGCAGTAACTACAGTAACAACAAGAATGGCAGGTGCAGTCAATTATACAGTTGTAACTGATACATCAGCGGACTGGCCTTCAGTAGCTAATAACACATACTTTTATGATAAAGTTGATAAACTTGTTCATTACAAAAGTAGTAGTGGTATAGTTTTAGAGGTATTTACACCTATATCAGGTTATACTTTAACTCTTGGTCACGCTACAAATACAATGTCTAGGAATACTACTTGGAATATTGGTGGGCTTAATTATACTACCCCTTCTGCAACAAATGTTGGAAGTAGAAGGGTTGCCGTCCCAAAATCAGGAGTGGTTAAGAAAGTAAGTATAATGACTAATGTTAATGGTGTTTCATCTTCAGCATCACCCTCACCAACGATTCAGCTTTTTAATAATACTACAAGTACTTCTACAACAATTACCGGAACAAACTTGTATTCAGGTACAGCTCCTTTTACAAGACATGATATTTACACAATAAGTGCAGCGGTAACAGAAGGAGATGAAATAAACGTGCAAGCAATAATAGCTAACCTTGTTACTGAGCCTACGCAAGTTACAATGTTGATCCAATTGTGGATAGAAGAGATTTGATATATATATATAATTATGGCGGTATTAACAGTAACAGGAACACCTGTAGCAGGAACTAAATATACAGTAACTACAGCATCAAGTGCTGATTGGGCTTCTGTATCAAATAGTACATATTTCTTTGATTTAACAGATAAGTTAGTTCATTATAAAAATTCAGCAGGAGTAATATTAGAAATATTTAATGTAAGTAATACTGCGGTTGGGTTTTCACCTCAAGATGTATCTTCTGCGGATACAGCACCAACCGCTGCATCAACTCAATACTATTATCAAACAATAAGTACAGTTACAGGAACTATATCTAAAGTAAAACTATGGGGTTTTTCTGGTACTGATATAGTTTATTTTGGGATTTATAGAGGTCGTTTAGGTAGTACATTGACTTTAATAGGTCAAGGTGCTGCGGCATGTTCTATTGGACCAAATGAAATTTCACTTACAGCAGAAGTAGGACAAACATTAGACTTAGTAGTTGGAGAAAATCTTGTTGTAGGGTACTATGCAGATGGAATTTCTTGGAGAACTGTATATGATGTGGGAATCTCAGATGCTTTATTTGGAATAACTAATACAGCAAATATAACAACCATGCCTACAGCACCAACTGGTACGGCTACCGGGATTAGATTTGCTTGTACATTGTACTCATAAACTTAATTAAATAAGAAACCAATTTGAATTATGAAAAAGATAAAAACAACAGCAACAGAATTAAAAACAAGATGGAATGGTAAGACACCAACATTTTGGAAAAAAGTACAAAGATTAGGTGTAGTAGCTGGTGCTATTGGTGGAGTTATAATAGCTGCGCCTGTTGCATTACCTGCAGCACTTGTTTCAGCAGCTGGCTATTTGTTATTAGCCGGATCAGTAACTGCAACTTTATCACAATTAACTGTTGAATAATTATTATCCTATTGTTTTTTTTATTATATTATATGTATATATTTATAAAAAATAACAGATGGATTCAATGCTAACAATTATATTATTTGTCTCAGGAACAATAATAGCAATTATAGGTTTCTTTATTAAGAGTTCTTATAAGACAATCATTACAGACTTAAGCTCTTTGAGTAAAGAATTTCAAGAGCATAGGGAAGATCATGGTAAATTAAAAGGGAAACTTGAACTGCTTGAGCAAGAACATAGATTGAAGTATCAGTTAATACAAGAGGTAACACAACAAGAGATCAAAAACATGGCATCACAGATAGGGAAACTATCTGATACTGTGGGTGAACTTGTGTCCTTTCAAATAAAACAAAACGCTAAATGAATGCTACAGCATTAAAAACAGGAGACATACTACATTGTAGTGGTAAAAAGTTATTGAGTAGATTAATTAAAAAAGCTACTAAATCTAAATTTAGTCACTCAGCAGTATTTATTGAGATATGGGGACAACCATATGTAATAGATGCACAAAAAGATGGTGTAAACTTAAGACCTTGGAATGATTGGCAGGATAAATACAATTACAGTATTACTGTACATAGATCATCTGACCTAGTAAATGAAAAAACATTTGCACAAAGAGCTCTTACAAAAGTAGGACACACAGCATATGATTTTGAAGGCTTACTACTTAGACAACCAGTTGAACTAGTAACAGGTGAATGGGTAGAAAAAGGAGATACAACTAGAGCAATGTATTGTTCTGAATACGTAGCTTGGGTATACGGAGTAGAAAAAGCATACAGGTTTTCACCTCAAGATCTTTATGATTGGTGTAAAGCTAATTTCTTTTATGAAATAGTTATATGAGTGAATCTAAAAATAATTTAGCAACAAGCGTGTTAGATATTTTTTTATCAAGATTAAAAGAACAATCTTTTACAATAGTCTTAATGCTAGGTGGATTATATTATCAGAATAAGATATATGATACACAACGTATAAAGACTGAAGCTGAATTAGCAAAAAAAGATTTAATAATAAATGAGTTAATTAATGATCAGATTGAGAGAATGACAATAAGAGAGTCATACTTAATACAACAGAGAGATCATTATGTTGAAGACATAATCACTAATAAACAATAATATGATTTTAAGTCAAGTTAGAAATGCAGTATTGGCCAAAGGATACAAGTGGTTTGAAGATACAGCAGATAAAGGATATGATGTAAACATTGTAGGTATCCGTAACTCCTCAACAGGTAAAGTAGTTACTAACTTATTTGATGATACTATTACTATATCTTACAGAGATGAGAATGGTGTATGGCAATTCAATGAGTGGAAGAATACTACAGAACCAGGTAAGAAAGGAGTACAACAGTATCATAATGTAAAAGGTGTAGCAAGATTAGTTCCAGGACAATATAGAGGAGTTTATTCAATTGATAAACATCAAGGTAAATATGAAGCATTATGTCAAAGACTTGGTGCTGTAAAAGTATTCAGAGATTCTAATAAAGATCTAGTATATGATGAAGCTAATACTGATACAGGAATGTTTGGTATCAATATACACAAAGCTGGACAAGATTCTACATGGGTAGAGAACTGGTCAGAAGGATGTCAAGTATTCAAAAGAGTTAAAGACTTTGATGCATTTATGAAGATCTGTAAGAAAGCAGCTAAAATACACGGTAATCATTTTACTTATACATTAATTGAATCAAAAGATATAGTATGAAAGTAAGAAATGCTTGGACAATAAAACATAAACAATGGGATAAGGTTTGTGTAAGATTAAGACTAGGAGCTATAGATATCTTTACAATAGAAATGGATATAGATAGACGTTTCTACATGCTTACAGTTTTAAACTTTACTATCAAGAATAGATAACACTCTCCATAATACATATTTAACTCAGGCCTTATAAGTCTGAGTTTTTTTGTTTAAATAATAAAAGTTTAAACTTATTTAGTATATTTGTGTAAACTTAAAAATATATAAGATGGAAAATGTAAACCAACAAGAGCAAGAAGTAGAGTTAACAGCAGAAGAATTAGCTGAGAAAAAAGAGCAGATGCTTAGATTCTACACTGAGTCATTACCTTATTTAAGAGCACAAGCAGAGTATGAAAAAACATTGTGTGAAATTGATGAGGCAAGATTCAAAAGAACATCAATCCAGTATCAGTATGCTATGATGGAGCAAAACCAACAAGAGCAACCAACAGGTTCTGATCATGACATTGACAATTCCCCAAACATTCCTGAGCAAGGACAAAAATAATTAGATATGGCATTAGTAATACAAGTACAGAAACGTGCTGTAATGCCTAAATGGGAAATTGTAAAGTTTCAGATATTATCTCACTGCTATATTAACCGTATAGTAGTGAGTGAATCTGACTTAAACTGTTTAACATTATTGAGCATAACAGGACCAATTGAGTTAACTCATTTTTGTTATGATGCATCATCAGATGAACACATGATTTTTAAATCTCCACAAACAGTTAGAAATGCAGTTAATAAAGCAATGAAAAATATGTTAGTGATCAAAGATGATGCAGATAAAAAAATGATTAAATTAAACCCAGGTTTAAAGGTTCAGACAGAAGGAGATATATTATTGGATTATAAGTTTTTAGGCAAATGATACCAAAGAAACCTATCATATTATATAAACAAGTAGCTGAAGATTTAAACCAATCAGAATCATTAGTGGATACTTTTATGACATTTTACTATAAAGAGGTAAGAAAACTATTAAGTAATTTAAGTCATACTAAAATAAACATTGATGGTTTAGGGCAAATGGTAGTTAAAGAAAGAACTATTGATGGATTAATTAACAAGTATAATGCTAGAGTTAATAAAGCAACTACTAATACATTTAGTAATTACTTTGATAAAAAGAATCTAGAAGCTAAACTTGAAAAGATGAATAACATTAAAATAGTGCTTCAACAGGAAAAACAATTAAAGGATAAATTTTTAAAAGAGAAAGCAGATGGGAAAACTGGGAAAGATTTGGAAGAATAGAAAGCAGATCATGGAGGGTATAAAGAATGCCCTAATAAGAGATGAATTTGTAGAGGAAGTAGCTGCACAAAGAAGAGAGGTGTGTAATGCATGTGTGAGAAAAGATGATATAGGTACATCATGTGTAGTACCAGGTACACAACCATGTTGTAATTTATGTGGATGCTCATTTACTATTAAGTTAAGATCATTATCAGCAGAGTGTCCAGACTTAAGATGGCATGCAGTACTTACAGAAGAAGAAGAAGATAAACTTAATACATTATAATTATGGCAACTCTAGGAAATTTAACAGCACAAGGTTTATATACATCTAATCATATTGGTAGTAACGGTATGGATATAAATAGTACAGCAAGTAAATTTGCAAATGGTGGTGATCTTACACCTAAGTGGGGAATGCTAATTGAAAAACTGGAGTTAAAAGTATATAGACAAAGTATACGTATTATTCAACTTGAGAATAAATTAGATCCTGAAGAGTGTGAGAATTTAAAAAAGATGCTAGATTCACATGATACACCATCTATTATATTAGCTAAAGAAATAATTAATAATCTTGAGACAGCATGAGTATAGTATTTAAAGCAGATGATCACAGTTACACTAGTATTGAAGGTGAAGAACAAATCAAGTGGACTAGTGTAACAAGTCTTATATCAAAACTTAAGAAGCATTTTGATAAAGAAGCAGTAGCTAAAAAGGTTTCTAAGAATAAAAAATCTAAATGGTATGGGATTAAACCTGAAGATATCATTAAGATATGGGATGATGAAGCATTAAGAGCTACTACATTAGGTACATATTATCACAACCAAAGAGAAGCTGATCTATGCAGTCTATCTTCACTAGAAGTGGATGGAGTTATCATTCCTATTGTACCTCCTGTACCAGAAGAGAACAGTTTAAAGTATGCACCATTACAGAAGTTGGATCCAGGTGTATATCCTGAACATATGGTATACCTAAAATCAGTTGGAATATGTGGACAATCAGATTTGGTAGAAGTAGTAAATGATAAGATAAACATCATTGATTACAAGACTAATAAGAAAATTGATACAGAATCATATAAAGACTGGGATGGTATCAGTGATAAACTACAACATCCGGTATCTCATTTAGATGACTGTAACTTTAATCACTATGCATTACAATTAAGTATTTACATGTATATTATGTTAAAGCACAATCCTAGATTAAAACCAGGAAAGATGTTTATACATCATGTACTATTTGAATTAGAAGGTGAAGATAATAATGGTTATCCTATTACCAAATATGATGACGGAGGTGATCCTGTAATCAAACAGGTAATACCTATGGAGATGCCATATTTAAAAGAAGAAGTAATAGCAATTTTAAAAAACTTATAATTATGAAATTTTATCAAGTAAGACATTTTGATAAGAACTACCCATTTAGAACAGTTATATTAGGTTATTCAGGTTTAGTATTATTTAGATATAAAGGTAAGTTACTTGTAAAGATTAAACCTAATAAAAAAATAGGTAAGAATTACTCACCAGAAGAGGAGTATTTAAAAGGATATATTGTAAATAATAATGATCATTTACTTTTTTGGCCATATCTTGCAACTGGATTAATAGATGGTTTTAAAAATCTATTCAATATAAAGTCTAAACCAAAAGTAAAAAACCCTTTTTAATATGTATACTAAACTATTTGACATACAAAATGGAGTAGTAGTACCAACAGAGCACTGTTATACTCTACGTACTCTTAAAAACATAATGGAAAAGTATCCGGATAATCACCTTAAGGTATATCAGTATTTATTTTATATGACTTGCCCTAATCCAGATTCTAATCCATTCTTTCACACACCAGAGATAGATAAAGAAGAAATTATTATAGAGGAAATAGAAGCAGATTTTTCTACAGAAGATGAGGCCATCAGGCAAGCATTAAAATTCTGTGAAGATATGTATAGCACACCTACATCTAGAGCATACAAAGGTATAGGAAGTATGTTGGATAGATTAGCTAGATACATGGAGACTACAGCTATTAGTGCAGGTAGAGATGGAAATATAAATTCATTAATTGCAGCAGCTAAAAACTTTGATCAGATAAGATTATCTTTCAAAGGTGTATATAAAGATTTACAAGATGAGCAGTCTAGTAAAGTACGTGGAGGAATTGGTCTCTCGTATGACTCATAATACATTAATAATCAAACACATATGAATTATATAAACATTTATAATAAGTTAATTATAAAAGCAAAATCAGAAGCTAGAAAAAAAGCAGCTGGTATTTATTATGAAGCCCATCATATAAAACCAAAATCTTTTGGTGGTGAAGGTGATTGTAGAAATACTAATCATCCTAATATTGTATTATTAACACCAAAAGAACATTACATTGCACATTTACTACTTACAAAAATTTATCCAAATTCACCTGCTATGCATACTGCATTATGGAACATGCTTAATACAAAAAAAAATATTAGATATGCACCATCTTCTAGAACATATAAATTATTAAGAGAAGAGTATATTGCTTCTATTGAAAATATATTTAATCCATTTTATGGTAAACAACATACTAATGAAGCAAAAAATAAAATATCTTTAAAAGCAAAAGGAAGACAGACATGGTTAGGTAAAAAGCATACAATTGAATCTAAAAATAAGATGCGTAATTTTAGATCAGGAACACATGTTTCAGATGAAACTAAATTAAAAATTAAAATAAGTGTTTCAGGTGCTAAACATTATAATGCAAAATCAATCAAGTGTCTTAAAACTAATACTATATTTGGTTCAGGAAAAGAATTATCAGAATTTTTAAATAAACCATTTAGTACTGTAAGAGCATACTTAAATGGAACAATAACAACTCCTGAATGGTTTCATTATAAAAGACTTTAATTATGGAAAACATATATACAAATATACCAACCTGGGATAATGGTACCTGGACTACTACTACATTTGATAGTAGAAAAGATTTTGGTGATTATATAAAGTCAATATTTAGAGAACCAGGTGAGTATGAATTTGATGAAAATACTAATGCCATATTTAATTCTGAGTCTACAAGATTCAACAGGGACAAGGTATATTGTGTAGCTCCATTTAAATCTAAAGATTTTATTAAATACTGGGATGACCAGAAAGCTAAATGCAGATTAGGTGTAATAGTTAAAGCAAATAATAAGTCATGGTATCTTACTAGAGATTATTACATGTGGTTAAACTTCTTACCTATCTTTGATAAGGAGGAGCAAAAGTTTGGATTTGCTAAGATAAGAGATGCTCAATATCATATGGCGTTATATGAAATACTTGCAGAGATAAATTACATGCACGTAGCTATTCTTAAAAAACGTCAGATAGCATCATCATATTTTCACGCAGGTAAGCTTATTAATCAGTTATGGTTTGAAGCAGGGGTTACTCTAAAGATGGGTGCCTCCCTGAAAGATTACATTAATGAGAAAGGTACGTGGAAATTCTTATCAGAGTACGCAGCATTCTTAAATGAGCACACGGCATGGTATAGACCTATGTCTCCAGACAAGGTGATGATGTGGCAACAAAAGATTGAGATAAGAAAAGGTGATAGAAAAGCTGAAGTAGGACTTAAAGGTACTATGCAAGGTATGTCATTTGAGAAAGATCCAACAAATGGTGTTGGGGGTCCGGTTAAGTTCTTCTTTCATGAAGAAGCAGGAATTGCTCCTAAGATGGATACTACATTTGGATATATCAAACCAGCACTTAAATCAGGTATGATAACCACTGGATTATTTATAGCAGCAGGATCAGTAGGGGATTTGGAACAATGTGAGCCTTTAAAGAAAATGATACTTGATCCTACTAGTAATGATATATATCCTGTAGACACTAATCTTATAGATAAAGATGGTACAATAGGTCAGTCAGGTTTATTTATACCTGAGCAATGGTCAATGCCACCTTACATAGATGACTATGGTAATTCACTTGTTGAAGAAGCATTAGTAGCATTAGATGAATATTTTGAAGAGATAAAGAGAAGCAAAGAAGCTAAAGATTATCAACTTGAAGTATCTCAGCATCCAAGAAATATAGAAGAAGCATTTGCATTTAGAAAAGCAGCTAAGTTTCCTCCTCACTTAGTAAATGCACAGATAAGAAGAATTGAAGATAAAGAATATTCATCAGAGCACTTAGATATATCTAGAGATGAAACAGGTAAAGTAAAAGTAAAATCTACAAATAAATTACCAATATCAGAGTTTCCTATATCTAAAAAGACAGAAGATAAAACTGGTACACTAGTAGTATGGGAAAGACCAGTACCTGATCCTACATATGGAATGTATTATGCAAGTATTGACCCTGTTGCAGAAGGTAAGACAACTACCTCAGAATCACTATGTTCCATCTATGTAATGAAAGCACCAGTTGAAGTGACTAAGCTTACTAATGGTGAGGCTGAGACATTTATAGAAAGAGATAAAATTGTAGCAGCATGGTGCGGAAGATTTGATGATATCAATAAAACACATGAGAGACTAGAACTAATAATAGAATGGTATAATGCCTTTACAATTGTGGAGAACAATATCTCACAGTTTATAAATCATATGCTAGCTAGAAAGAAACAAAGATACCTAGTACCAAGAAACCAAATAGTATTCTTAAAAGATGTAGGAGCTAATGCTAATGTATTCCAAGAGTATGGATGGAGAAATACAGGTGTACTATTCAAGAATCATATGATCAGTTATACTCAAGATTTCTTATCTGAAGAAATAGATCATATACAGAAAGATGATGGTACTACTGTTAAGATACATTATGGAGTAGAAAGGATTCCAGATATTATGTTACTTAAAGAAATGCAAGCTTATCAAGATGGACTCAACGTGGATAGGCTTGTAGCCTTTGCTGCACTAGTGTCTTTCTTAAAAATACAACAAGCAAATATTGGTTATGCAAAGAGAGTTGTTATGGATGATGCAAGTTTAAAATTGGATAAGTCAAAAAATTTGTATAAATTAAAGAGTAGTCCTTTTAGACATATGGGAAGAAGTGGATTAGGTGAAGGTCAAAAACTAAACAGGTCACCATTTAAAAATTTAAAATAAAAAGATATGCAAGTATATAATGCCCTTCAGCTCAAAAACGGAGCTAAAACAGAACACAATAGATTAGGTAGTATTACGCAACCATTACAGTTTATTCCTAAAAAGGAAAAAGATGACAAGTGGGCTGCATGGAATCTTGACTGGTTAGAGTGGAATGGTCTTAAACAGATTAAAAGAAACGCGCGTAGGCTAATGAAAAACTATAAGTTAGCTAAAGGTGTTATTGATAGAACTGACTATATAGTAGAAGAAGACAATGACTACAGAGATATCATTGAGACGCTTACTAAAGAAGATGCATCCGCACTTGAGTTAAAGTTTTATCCAATCATCCCTAATGTTATTAATGTTCTTGTAGCTGAGTTTGCTAAAAGATCAAGTAAGTTATCATACCGTGCAGTAGATGAAGGATCTTATAATGAGATGATGGAGCAAAAAAGACAGATGGTAGAGGATGTACTTATGTCTGATGCAAGCATGAAAATTATTGCTGCAATGGTAGAACAAGGTATGGATCCTGAATCTGAAGAGGCACAACAACAATTGAATCCAGAAAAATTAAAATCATTACCAGAGATTGAACAATTCTTTAAAAAGGATTATAGATCAATGGTAGAGCAATGGGCTACTCACCAACATGAAGTAGATGTTGAAAGATTTAGAATGGATGAGTTAGAGGAAAGAGGTTTCAGAGATATGCTTATTACAGATAGAGAATTCTGGCATATGCGTATGATGGAAGATGACTATGATGTTGAGTTATGGAATCCTGTACTTACATTTTATCACAAATCTCCTGATGCAAGATATATATCACAATCTAACTGGGTTGGTAAAACAGATATGTTAACTGTATCAGATGTTATTGATAAGTATGGATATATGATGAATGAAGATCAGATGGCATCACTAGAAGCTATCTATCCAATTAGATCAGCAGGATATAATATTGGTGGTGTACAAAATGACGGATCATTTTATGATGCTACTAAATCACATGAGTGGAATACTAACATGCCTTCACTAGGTATGCGTCAATATTCTACTGCAGCAGCTAATAATATTTTCAATGCGGGTGATATTGTAAACTACATCTTAAGAGAAGGTGAAGATTATTATGATCAAGGTACTGCATACTTGTTGAGAGTAACTACAGGTTACTGGAAATCTCAGAGAAAAGTAGGTCACTTAACTAAAATTACTGACTCAGGTGAAGTAATAACAGAGATTATTACAGAAGACTATAAAGTAACTGATAATCCTATATATGATACAAGACTCTTTAAAAACAAAACTAAAGATAATCTAGTATACGGAGAGCACATAGATTGGATCTGGATTAATGAAGTATGGGGTGGTGTAAAAATTGGACCTAATATTCCATCATTCTGGGGTATGAATAATCCTGGTGGATTTACTCCACTATATATTGGTATTGATAAACAAAACATAGGACCATTAAGATTTCAATTTAAAGGTGATAACTCTATCTACGGATGTAAACTACCAGTAGAGGGTGCAGTATTCTCAGATAGAAATACTAAGTCAACTGCATTAATTGATTTAATGAAACCATTTCAGATAGGATATAATATTGTAAACAATCAAATAGCAGATATACTAGTAGATGAATTAGGTACAGTTATCTTACTTGATCAGAATGCATTACCAAGACACTCAATGGGTGAAGATTGGGGTAAGAACAACTTAGCTAAAGCATATGTAGCAATGAAGAATTTTCAGATGCTTCCTTTAGATACCAGTATTACTAATACAGAAAATGCTTTAAACTTTCAGCATTTCCAAAAACTAGACCTAGAACAAACAAATAGGTTGATGTCAAGGATACAGTTAGCTACATATATGAAACAACAAGCATATGAAGTTATAGGTATTAACCCACAAAGAATGGGACAACAACTTTCTCAACAAACTGCAACAGGAGTTGAGCAAGCAGTAGGTGCTTCTTATGCACAGACTGAAATGTATTTCATACAACACTCAGATTACTTAATGCCAAGAGTACATCAGATGAGAACTGACTTAGCTCAATTCTATCACTCTACTAAACCATCAGCAAGATTAACTTATGTTACTGGTGCAGATGAGAAAGTAAACTTCCAGATTAATGGTACAGATTTGCTTATGAGAGACTTAAACATATTTGCAACTACTAAAGCTAATTACAGAGCAGTATTAGAACAGTTAAAAAATATGGCTTTAAATAATAATACTACTGGGGCATCTATCTATGACTTAGGTAAATTAGTACAATCAGAAAGTATAGCTGAGTTAAACTCAGTACTTAAAGATTCTGAGCAAAAAATCAAAGCGCAGAAAGATGCAGAAATGCAGCATCAACAACAAATGCAAGAACAGCAATTACAAGCTCAAGCTCAAGCAGAAAAACTTAAATCTGATAATACAGATATCAGAGAAGAGAAAAATAGACAAAGAGATATACTTGTTGCTGAAATTAGAGCTGCTGGATTTGGTGCTACTCAAGATATTAATCAAAATCAAATGTCTGATTTTACTGATTCAATGAGAGATATACAAAAGTCTGAGCAATTTACTAGTCAGATGAATCTTGAAAGACAAAAAGAATCAAATAGACAATCTTCAGATTCTCAAAAGATGCAACTTGAAAGAGAAAAACTACAAGCACAACAGTCAATAGCAGATAAACAATTACAAATTGCTAGAGAGAATAAGAACAAATTTGATACAAAAAGCAAAACTGATAATAAGAAGAAATAGACTTAGCTATATAGTGGCAAAAAACAATATTAAAAAATAGTCTATTTTAAATATATGAAGTTTATTTGTAAAAAAAATACTTATATTATTAATAGTAACATAAAGACCAACATATGAATACTGATGAGCAAGCAACACAAGATAACACTACCGTTTCACAGGTAGATGTAAACTTGGATGAATTATTTGGAATGCCTGGAGCGGATAACGTGATGCTACCAGAAGAGGAAGAAGAGAAAAAGTCTCTTTTTTCTAAAGATGCTAAAACTGATTATGAGTTCCTTGATAGTAAAACTGGTGTAACAACTAAACAAGATACTGCAGAGCAAACAATCACTAAGGAAGAAGTTCAAGAGACAATTGATGAATTAGATGGACTTATTGCTCAGGAAGAAGAAGCAGGTAATAAAGGTAGACCTAAAGTAGATAAGTCAGGTTTATATGAGTTAGCTTCTAAGATGATTGAAGAAGGTACACTTTTTGGATTTGATGATGATAAAGATCTAGAGGATTATACTACTAAAGACTTTAGAGAGTTGTTTGAAGCTAACTTTCAAGAGAAAGAGAGAAAGATTAAAGAAGATGTGCCAAAAGAGTTTTTTAATGCTTTACCTGATGAATTGAAAACTGCAGCTAAATATGTAGCTGATGGTGGACAAGATCTTAAAGGATTATTTAGAACTCTTGCTCAAGTAGAAGAAGTATTTGAATTAGATCCAGAAGATGAGAATCATCAAGCTGAGATTGCAAGACAATACTTATACGCTACAAACTTTGGTACACCAGAGGAAATAGAGTCAGAGATTGAAGATTGGGCAGATGTAGATAAGTTAGGACAAAAAGCTAAACAGTTTAAACCTAAGTTGGATAGAATGCAGGAAGAGATTGTATCTAGAAAACTAGCAGAACAAGAAACTAAGAAAGAGCAACAAGTTCAAGCTGCAAAAGTATATACGGATAATGTATATAACGTATTGTCAACAGGAGAACTTGATGGAGTTAAGCTTGATAAGAAAACACAGAACATGCTGTATAGTGGATTAGTTCAACCAAACTATCCTTCAATATCAGGTAAGCCTACAAATATGTTAGGTCACCTATTAGAGAAGTATCAGTTTGTAGAACCAAGACATGATCTTATTGCTGAAGCACTATGGTTATTAGCAGATCCAGAAGGATACAGAGCTAAGATAAAAGATCAAGGTACTAAAGTTGCAACAGAAAAAACAGTAAGAATGTTAAAAACTGAAGAGGCTAAAAAGATTGCATCTTCAAATACTGTAGATGAAAAACAACAAGCAAGAAAAACTACAAGTAACAATACAATATCAAGATCATCTGGTAGTAGTATGTTTAAAAGATTTTAAAATAAATAATATAAATAAATAAATAAAAACAAATGGCAACTCCAGTATTAAATAATGGTATTTTCCTACGTGATACGGCATACAATGCTAGTTCACATGTTGATTCATACCATTTACAAAACATGCTAAAAGATGCAGAACCAATGGATTTAGGTCCAGTAGACTTATGGGCTATGGCTCAGAAAGTTGAAATGCCTTTATACCAGTTATCTTCTTTTGGTGGAAAAAACGTTATCAATGTAGATAACGCAAGAGGTGAGTACAAATGGCAAACTCCAGTTTCAATTGATCTTCCTTACATTGTTGAAGACATTGAACCAGCTAACACTGCTAAAGGTATTGAAGGTACTACTTTCAAAATCAAGCTTAACAAAAGAGAATTTGGACATGGTGATATCATTACCTATGACAAATACAATGGAGTTGAGATGTACATTACTGCTGATGATATCTTACCAATTGGTGACGGATTCATCTATACAGTACAGTTAGTTAACAATGATAACTACAAGTACATTGATAATGCTTATTTAGCTAATGGTACTAAAGTATTCCGTAAAGGTTCTGCTAGAGGTGAGTATGGTGAGAGATTCTCAGACATCCAAACTAACACAGGATTCCGTGAGTATTATAACTTTGTTGGTGGTGCTGAAGCTCACGTTCATTATTCTATCTCTTCTAGAGCAGATTTAATGATCAAAGGTGGTATGAATGCAGATGGTACTGTACCAGTTACAGAAATCTGGAGATCTCACTTGAAAGGATTAGATCCATCTATTTCATCTTTGGATGATATGGTTAAAGTAATGGGTAAAGACTCAGTTAAAAAAGCATTTGATAATGGTGATTTATCAAGAACTTTCTTAACTAACATGGAGGCTGCTCACTTAACTAAGATTGCTTCTGATATTGAGACTTACCTTATGTGGGGTCACGGGGGTAGAGTACGTCAAGACGGACCAGATGATGTAAGATTATCTGTAGGTTTATGGAAACAGTTAGATAACTCTTTCAAACGTATCTACAACAAAAACAACTTTAACTTAGATTTATTCAGAGGAGAGTTATATAACTTCTTCAATGGTAAAGTTGAGTTCCAAGGACCAGATCCTAAACGTCAACTTGTTGTTCAAACAGGTATGGGTGGTATGAGAATGGTTAATGAAGCAATTAAACAAGAAGCTATCTCTTCAGGTTTATTGATTCAAGCTGCTGATATCGGTGCTATCACTGGTAAAGGTATGGACTTAAACTTTGGATTTGCTTACACTTCTTACGTTATTCCATTCTTGGCTAATGTGAAATTTGTATTGAATCCTGCATTTGATAATGTTCATACTAATGATATTGAGAACCCTATCATTGATGGTTTCCCATTATCTTCTTACTCATTCATTATCTTTGATATCACAGATAATACTAATGACAACATCTACATGTTGAAATTATCTTGGGATAATCAATTGAAATGGTGGTACCAAAATGGAACAATGGATTACATGGGTAGATCTCAAGGATTCCAATCTTCTGGACAATTCAACGGTTACCGTGTAATGATGTCTCAAACAATGCCAGCTATTTGGGTTAAAGATCCAACTAAAGTATTGAAAATTGTTATGAGAAATCCAATCACAGGTGGATCATTCTAATATGTCAAACTAGAAAATAAAAAGAGGAGGGGTTTATTCTCCTCCTTTTTTTATATATTTACAATTATAAACATTTTAAAACCAACACAAAATGGATTTCACACACGTAGAAGTATTTAACGTTAACAAGAGCAACAAGATCTCTGTTAAACCTTATTTTGACAATTCAATGTCAAATATGGGATTAGAACATTATGGCCAATCATTATTTGATGGTGTAAAACATTACGAGCAACTAGCTTGCTTAGAACAAAATGGAGTAATAAGATATGTAACAGGATTAAATGAATTTGCTCCTGAGATTAAATTATTACCTGCAGAAGAGAGAGAAGCTAAAACTAAAGAAATTAGAAAAGCTGTAGCAGAACTAGAAAGAGAATTAGCTGCTAATATTTTAGATGTAGAAAGTCCTACATTCTGGAATGATGTAAAATTATTAAGACCAGATAATAAAGAATTCTGGAATAAAATCAACATGTCATGTGGTAATGATCCAGTATATCTAGATCCTGCAAATCCATATGATAGAATTAAACTATATGCTGTTGAAGCTGGAGGATTCTCACTTGTATCAAGAAGTTATGAAGATGCTAGATCAAAAGCAGTACCGCCAAAATTTTACTTGGATAAAGTAACTGAAACAAGTGGTGTTAAAACTGAATACAAAAAACTTAAAAATAAAGCACTTGCTGAGTTACAGAAACTATTTGATAAAAATAGTACTAAGTTATTCTATATTGCAAAAGCAGTTGATACAGCTAGTGTACAGTATAAAAAACATACACCTAATGATGTTATCTATGACAATATGGATAGACACATTAATGGTGAAGGTACTGAAGGTAACAAAGAAAGAGCAGCAAAAGGTTTCTTAGATGCAGCAGCTTTAGATATGGAAACATTAAAAATCAAAGCAATTGTTAAAGATTCCATATTTTTTAAGTATATTATAAATAAGGCAGATGGTTATATCTACCATGCAAGAACAAATAGCTTGTTAGGTAGAAATGTATCAGATGTAATTGAGTTCTTAAAAAGTCCTTTAAATGAGGATATTTTAAAAGATTTAAATGCACAAGTTGAAAAACTGTGGAATATGTAAATAACTCTAGAGTATACCAGTAATGCTGGTATGCTTTTTTTAAACTATATATCATGGCTAACGCAAAAGTAAACGTACAGCAAAAAGCAACAGGTAGAGTTGGTGGAACCAACGCTCCAGTTTATGCATTAAAAAATGCATCAGGTAAATCATGTGGAAAAGTTAACAAACCACAGGCTTCACCTAAAATGAAAATGGGTGGAAGTAAAGGTAAAAAATGTTAATCTGAAAGATCATGGCAAGTAAAATAAATCCAAAAGGGATAAAATCTAACTCAAGATATAAAGGTGGTCCTAACCCAAAAGGTATTAATCCTGGTGGGATAAATAATAAACCTGCGCCTAAGCCTAAGCCTAAGCCAGCTCCCAAACCTGTAGTAAGTTCAACTAAATTAAAACCTACTGATCCAAAAACTATGGGACAAGTTGTAAAAGGTGAAGGATATAAAGCTCCTGTTAGACCAACTACTACGGCTTCTAAACCAGCACCTAAACCTGCAGCTAAGAAACCAGTTAAACCAGTTGCGTCTAAACCTGTTACTACTACAACTACTACAACTACTCCAAGAACACGTGGTGGTGTAAGTAAAGGAAATACTCCAGGTACATCTGGTAAGTATGCAAAGAAAACACCATTAGAAAAGAAACCACTAGTAGACACTAAACCAAGAACTCGTGGAGGTGCTTCTAAAGGTGAAACTCCAGGTGTAGGTTCTAAGAGAAAAGCTTTAGCTGATATAAAAGCAAGAGCAAATGAAAGACTTGCTGCTGAAAAAGCAGCTGCTGAAAAATCTGTTGCTGAAAAAGCAGCTGCTGAAAAAGCTCCTAAAGCAAACTTAAAAAGAACTCGAAGAATGTCTGGAGTTGAAAGAAGAAGACTAGCAGGTAAACCACCTGCTGAACGTAGTAAAACTTTAAGAAATGTTAAAATTGCTGAAAAAGCTAAAGCTCTTAAAAATGCTAAATTAGCTAAGGCTGGTAAAGTTGGTGGTGTTATTCTAGGTGCTGCAGCAGCAACTTATGGTATTAAAAAACTATATGACTATTCTAAAAGCAAAGAGGATAAAGCTAAAAAAGATACTAAAAAACCTGAAGCTAAAAAAGATGAAACAAAACCTAAAGTAGGTGGAAATAAAACAGGTATAAAAACTGACACACTTATAAAAACGCCTTCTTTAAAAGATGAACTTAAAAAGAAAGGTGTAGATTATAAACCTGCAAAAGATAAATGGGGAAGAGGTGTTTCATCTAAATGGTATGGTTTTAATCCAGCAACAAAAAACTATGAATCACCTGTAACATCAAATAAAAAAGATGAGAGAACTGGTTCATTAGGAAAAGATATTATTAAAGCTGGTGAAAAAGCAAATGCAAGTAGAAAAACTAAAGCAGAGGATAATTTTAAAGAGTTAACACCTAAGAAAAAAGAAACTAAACCTTTAGTTAAAAAACCTGCAACACCTGCAATTTCAAAAGCAGATAATAAGGTTGATAAAATGGAAATGAAACCTACAACACAAATTGCTAATACTATTGAAGCTAAAAAAGAAATCATTCAACCAAAAGCTGCAGCAACATCAACTGCAAGTACAAGTTCAAGTACTTCATCAAGTAAACCTTCAAGTTCTACTCCTGCAAGTGGTGCACAACCAAGAGCAACTTTTGGTAATAAAGTAAGAGGTATGTTGAATGAAAGTAGAGAAAGAAGAGCAGGAAGAGCTGCTTCAAGAGGTAATGAGGAAAGATCAGAAAGACTAAAAGAAAAGATTTCTGATACAGAGAAAAAAATGATGATGAAAAAAGGTGGTATTGTTAAAAGAAATAAAAAGAAATAACCATGGCAAAGACACCTGCATGGACAAGATCTGTAGGAAAAAGCAAAACCGGAGGCTTAAATGCTAAAGGTGTTGCTTCCTATAGAAAAGCTAATCCTGGTTCTAAACTTAAGATGGCAGTTACTACTAAACCATCTAAATTAGATCCTGATAGTAAAGATGCTAAGAGACGTAAAAGTTTTTGTGCTAGAATGTCTGGTGTAAGTGGACCTATGAAAGATGAAAAAGGAAGACCTACTAGAAAGGCTCTTTCTTTAAAAAAGTGGAACTGTTAAATTTATATATTATGAAAAAGTTAGGATGCGCTTCTTGTGGGGGTACAATGAAAAAAATGTCTAAAGGTGGTATGGCTACTAAAGCTATGGGTCCAGGTAAAAAACCGTTTGCAGCTGGAATACCATATTTTACAGGTGCAGGTCAAACAGGTCCTGAGTCTATGAAAAAAGGTGGAACTAAAAAAGAACATGTATTAACTACTTTTAGAAAAGCTAATGATGCTAGAAATGCAATGGTTAAAAAATCAATTACAAAATACCAGTCAAAAGGAGAAGTAAAAAGTACTGGTGTAGGAATGTTTGAAACAACACCAACAAGTAGACCTGGTGAAACTCCAAGAGCAGCAATGGCAAGAATAAACGCTACTTCTCCTAAAGGTCCTAACCCAAAAGGTATTAAGTCAAAAGTTGATTCATCAAGAGTAAGAGCTGGCGTAAGTGCTAAAACAACAGCTGCTCCTAAAAGTACTGAACCAGTTAGAAAACCAAGTATAGAATTTGGTGATCCTATGGTGGGTATTACTATTCCTAAACAAAGACCTAAAACTAAATATGAAGAT
>Ga0208481_1000048_pt1 | contig 34557 bp, 30 predicted proteins | sample LakMenEpi02Jun10_FD_150662 | JGI IMG/M metagenome (GOLD analysis project Ga0208481, IMG submission 150662) | Freshwater microbial communities from Lake Mendota, WI - 02JUN2010 deep hole epilimnion (SPAdes) | ecosystem: Environmental > Aquatic > Freshwater > Lake > Epilimnion/Euphotic zone ... | reverse complement strand
ATCGAACCGTTACGTCCAACGCTCGGTTTGGGCGTGATCGCCGTAATGACCACCGGCCCGACGACCCACGGATCGCCATTGGCATAAACACCGGTGACTCTGTCGCGGTCGAATGTCCACGTGATGCCATGCCGGCTTACCGATGTGGCAGCCTGCGCATGGGCACCAAGCGCGATGGCCACCAGCGTGGCATGGATATAACGGCTGATCTTTTTCATAATGTTTCGTTTCATTTTCCTCCCCTCCTCAAGCATTGCAAATCACGCGTCTGGGGGTGGTCGTGAAGTGATGACTCGCCCACTTTTCGGCTCCAAAACACCACCTCAGCACCAATCGCCACTTTTCAATGACGCCATTGAGGCGCGATCGTTTTTCACCTCCACAGAAACCGCGCGCCACCGATGCGGTAGACAATCTGATGAACGCAGATCCAGCCATGAGACAGCGACAACTGAATGCCGCAATAGGACCATGGTGAATGCGCATGAATACATCGACGGCTTCACGTATCATCACCTGCGAAAAACCACTACCACGATTTGCGGAACTCACGCCCCCATGGTGAACCACCTCAGCCATCGGCACATGATACACATCATGGCCCGACCCACGCACACGCTGGCAGAGATCAACATCCTCGCCATACATGAAAAAACGAGGATTGAATCCTCCAAGTTTTTTAAACAATGAAGTGCGCACCATCATGCATGCACCGGATACAGCGTTTACCGTAAATGGCGATTTCTTGCGCGATCGGCCCGAAAGTTGCCATGTCAGCCTTCTGATGAAAGCGCAGTCGAACACGGTGTTGAAAATCCCTGGCAAAGGATGTGTGCTGGATGATTGAAATGTTCCATCAGGGTCTATCAGCCTTGCTCCGACAAGTCCGATTTTCGGCTGCGCTTTCAACGCCGACATCATCGCGCCAACCGCTCCTGGTTTTAACTCAGTGTCAGGATTGAGGATCAATAGATACTCTCCTCGCGCCGACCGTGCTCCAAGGTTGCAACATCGTCCATAGCCTATGTTTTCCGGACATTGGATGAAATGAACTTCCTGAAATTTATCCCACACTAAGGCCTCAGATCCATCATATGAAGCTCCATCGACGACTACGAACTCGGTGTCGTGACTCAATCGTTGTTGGCGTATCGACTCAAGGCACTTTGCGAGATAGTCACGCGAATTCCAGTTGATGATGACGATCGTGAGACTCATCTAAATGTATAGTCTAGTGTTTTTCATTCACAGATTTTCTCCACAGGTTGCGATCAGCGACTTGGGCAAAAACAGAATTCTTTCCCTCAAAATTTTTGCTTCAGGAAAGAGATCTGCCATCATCGGAGCACTAAGCAAACGCGCGCTCTCGGCAGTAGCCACCGCCGCATCAACGCTCCTCCTCCCGCGCCAGTAACCGAGGTCAAAATGCCTCAATAGCCATACTCGAGAAGCAAAAGGCAACCAATGGAAAAATGGCGTGACACAGTGAGGCTCAACCGGAAACCAAAAGTTTGGCGTTTGCACGAAATAGGCCTTGGCCACTCGCCTCACCTCGTTGGCAAAAATCCGCATCCGCTTCCAATCACCCACATGTTCAATGACCGAATTCGAAAACGCGATGTCAAAGGAACCATCCTTATACTGCGACAAATCACATCCATCAGAATCCTCAAAAGTCATTCGACCTTCGCTTCGTGGCCTTTCCACCCCAGGCAAATTGACGACCAAAACATTGGCATTGTATTCATCCAACACCGGACGGATCGCTGTTTTCCAAAATCGGCTGGTACCTCCGATGTCGATGATGTCAGCCCGTCCGTTCTTAGCGTGGCAGTCGGAAATCATTCGGATGAGTGGCGACATTCTTCTGCGGCGCATCATCGGCCCAAAGCGTTCGACAAAGGCAGCGGAAATCGGCTTTGGAGCATGAATGGTGGTCGGCATCATGGCGTTTCGGGATTTGTAATTGTGTTTAATGTCATTGGTTTTTTTGCATTTTTAGAACAAAGTAAAATCCGCTTCATGCGATCGATTTGTTCGTGGCGCAGGTGCTGTCGCACTGGCTCCGGCACGATGGATTTTTTACGCGCGATCCATCCCGCGACATAGCCACACCACCATGCGCAAGATCCTGCAACCCAAGGTGTATCACCGACCCGGCTCAGGCATTTGATCGCCTCAAAGCACGGGTGATATCCAACCGCATAGTCACGCAAGCCCATTTGCCATCGACGCTTCAAAACATTTCCCTGCGAGACATTGCGCGGCTTGAGATGATCGACCACCAATTCGCGCAGCAAACTCGTCCGGTATCCCGCCATCCGCGCCATGACACAGGCAACGCCGTCCCAGCCCCCCTCGGGAATCGCGATCAATCCGCCGATGGCTTTAAAGCATTCCTTGCGATAAAATTGTACCGCACCAGGTATGTCCAAGCGGTTGCGAGGCACTCGATCGCGTGATTCGCCGGGATCAATCACCACACCACCGGCAAGCCCGAGAATGGGATCACGCTCGAAACACCGCATAGTCTTTTCATAGTAATCCGCATCAAAAACCACATCCGCATCAAGCAATCCAAGGTATGCGTAATCCCGTGATTCCAAATGAGCAATCGCCGTCATGGTGTTCATCACCACCGAAGAAAAACAACGCCCCTTCCGAGGTGACAGCTCTAGCAATCGGATCCATGAGTGCTGCAACAGATAGCCACGCACAATTTCATTAGTGCCGTCGGTCGATCCATCGCTCGCAATGATCCACTCGATCGGCCTGATCGTCTGAGCCACTACCGCATCGATGGTTTTACCAATGCTTTGCTCCTCGTTTTTGACAGGTGTCACGAGCACATAGTCCCTCGAACCGCTCATGACTTCTTGTTTTGATGAATGAACTCCCGAATGCTTGCAGTGAGGCTTTCCTCGGCATGACTGGAAATGTTGACGAAATTTTTCTCGTCATCAATACCTCGAAGTTTTTCAAGCAATTCCCCTTCGTTGAACGCGACATCGACACCGTCAATGCATTCGAGCTCCCTTGCCGTGTCCATCTGGTGATCATTTCTGGTCTCTCCCATTGCGCCTCTTCTTGGCATCACCAGCAAAGGTGTGTTGAGCTGCAAAGCGGTGAGAATCGTCCCCATACCGGCATGCCCCACCACCACCCTCGCTGCGTTCACATGACGCCTAAAATCACACGGCCCGAGCAGCTCGGAATATGCGACAAACTGCGGTTTCCATGCGTTTTTACCAATTTGCGCGAACACATCACGGCGGCCATTCTCAAAGGCCCAACGGTCAATCGTTTTGATCAAGCGGTCAAAGGGCGTGTCGCTGCCAACGGTCACGAAAATCATGCCAAAGCACTGTTGTTGAATACCGCTCCGCGAAAATGTGGACCATCATCGCCAGTCAGATGCCGCCACTGGGTCAGGCATAGATCCGAAAACCGCATGGCCTTACGTCCCGATGCAGAAAGGCTTCCTGCGTTCGCCATGCTATCGAGCCACACGGTGCGCGCACCGATAAACTTGCCAAACATCACCGCAAAATACCCTGGTGCCGCACCAGTCGTCACGACCACCTCTGGTCGCAATTTCAAAAGCAGACACCAAACGCCAAACGCCGAACGCATCATGCTCCACACACTCCATAAATTTCCATTCGGAATGCGCACGAACCTGGAATGCTCAACATCCGCCGCGTATCCATCGTCCACCGTCGCATATGTCACATCACATCCGTCGAACGCCGAGCGTATCCTGAGCAACTGGATCCAATGCCCGCCAGCCGAGGAAATGGCCAACAGCCTCGGCTTTTTTTGTTTTGCAATCGCCTTCATCAGCACGCCCCTCTACTGGTTAATACGACCGGAATCGTTTTCAACAAAATCTGCAAATCAAGCCATAGCGACCAGTTTTCAACATAGTCTTGGTCCATCCGCATCCATCGCGCGAACGACACATCACTGCGGCCGCTTATCTGCCAGATGCAGGTCATCCCAGGCTTCACCGAGAGCCGCTTTCGAAACATCCACTCGTAACGATCAACCTCCTCCGGCAGTGGCGGACGCGGGCCCACCAGACTCATCTCACCACACAGCACATTGATCAACTGCGGCAACTCATCGAGGCTGGTTCTGCGCAGAAACTTCCCCACACGCGTAACCCGAGGGTCATCCTGAATCTTGAACACCGGCCCGTCGACCTCGTTGAGATGCGCGATGGAATCACGCATTTTTTCTGCGTTATCTCGCATCGATCGGAACTTGATCATGCGGAATGTACGCTTGTTCAAACCAACCCGTTCCTGAGTGAATAATACCGGACCCATGCTCGTCGCTTTGATGCAAATCGCGATGACAAGAAACAACGGCGACAATGCCAGCAGCAAGACCGATGAAAGCACGACATCAAGAACCCGCTTCATGAACAACTGGCCGATCATTCTCTCGCGAAACAGCGTGATGACAAATTCATCATCAAAATACTCAAACTGCATTCCGTCCAGGATCCGGCGCTCCACCGCGCCCGGCACCAGTCTCATCACCACCCCAAGATCACGCGCGTATCCGGTAACGCGGGCAATGTCGTCGATCTTAGAATCGATCGGCAAACATGCGATGATTTCATCGACACTCTCACGCTCGAGAATTTCCTTAAGACCGTCAATTTTTCCAAGCACAGGCCAGTCCTCTCGGCCGGTCGATGGCTCTGGGGCTCGCTCCGCGGTATTCTCGTCGACAAATCCCACAATGCGAAATCCAAGCTCTGACTTCGATACAATCTTCTTCGCGACCCTTATGGCATGATCGTTGATTCCTACAATCAACAGGTTTCTGAAGTTGTACCCCGATTTTCTTGCGCCAATCACCACCGACCTCACCAACAACCGACTTGCCGCGCCACCCGTCCCAACCAACGCAAAAAAGAAGGCGAGAGAAGTACTATCCATACCGTAGCCTGGCACCAGCAAGGCGATCAGCATCAGCCAAAAACAAGCAACACCGGTAGCTTTGATAAAATCAATGATCTCCGCCGAAAATGGCACAAAACGATCCACCCGATAGCGCACGAAATGATCATGGATGAACACCCATCCGGTCATCAGCACGATCAAGCCCGCGGCATTTGCAAAATCGGATCCAAAGCCGCTATCCGACAACTCATCCACTCCCGAATCAAGAATGATCGGCCGCATCACCACCCACAGCGCCACCGCAAGAATCAATTGATCCGTGAGCCTCAGCATGCGGATCAAAAATTTGTGGCGAAGCCTCGTCATAACTATATCCCAATCCCGTTACGGTGTTATGAAATTTCGAACAATCAGTTCGCACACAGCCAGGATGGCACATCGGATCGCGCCTTATTGAAAACGCACGAAACATCGGCCTTGCCTTTGGTTAGTTCGGAATAAGTCCAGACCAGCATGTCCTTGATGGTGTTTTCGGCATCCAGCACCAGCACGACTTTGTCCATCAATGCCGCCATGGTGAGCGTGCGACCGGATTTCTCGACCGAAGGCATTTCGAAGATGATGTAGTCATAGGGGCTGTCCTGCATTTCCGGAAGCATGCGGCTGAACTGCACGGCATTGATGCCGCGGGTTCCAGGCCCGATTCCATCACCGCTCGCATGGAAGAGGCTGCGCTCGTTGTTGGCAAAGTTTGGGCTTTCCGCCATGCGCAGCGCGCGGTTGAGCGGGCATTTTTGGCCATCGGAATTTTCATCGCCGCCGTGATCAAAAGCACTGAGATCCACCCACAGGACCTTCGCTCCAGGGATTTCCGAAAACGACTTTGCCAAACCCGCGGCGATCGTGGTCGTGCCTGATCCGGCGCATAGGCTCGTGACCGCGATGAGCTTGGGTTTGTGGGTGATGCGGTTTGATTCGAAATCAAAAATGACCCTGTCACGGATGGTCTCGGCATAAGGCAGGATGAAATGCCTCGCGTCATCCGCATGCGGATCACTAGGCGGCGAAACTTCATCACCGTTTCCAAGTAAAGGAGTGTCGCCGAAGCTGAGAAAATTGCCGCGATCCGCATCGCGAAGATACGGGATGCATGACATCAATGGAATGCTCAAGCGCCTTTCGATCTCATCTGGACGCTTCACGCGCTTGTCGAGCAAGAGCTCCATCAGCAATGCGAGCGCAAGCCCCAGCGAAACGCCGCCGCCGGCCAATCCCATGATGATCTTGTTCTCACGCTCGTCATAATATCGAAACGGCTCGGTCGGCTGCTGCACGATCGTGATGTTTGGCATCCTCGATGGATCAAGCGTCTGGTCGACCCTCGCATTCTTGAGATTCGCCTCAAGGTTGCGGTACTCGGCATCCTCCATTTGCCTCTGCCGCTCAAGCTCTTCTATGCGCGAACCGATCGCGTATTGCTCGCTGAACTGAGTGGAAATTTCTTTGAGATGACTTTCAAAAACCTTCATCTTTGCCGCGTAAGCAGCAAGTCGTGCCTGCTCGAGGGATTGGCTCCACAGCGGATTGTTGGAATCGTCCTTGGCGCTAACGGCCAACATCGGATACGCGGCAACCAGAGCTTGGCGCTTCGATTCGCATTGGCCGATCTGACTGCGGTTCAATTCAAGCAAGCGGTTGCCAGGCTTGAACTTGATCCTCAACTCGATGTCTCGCTTGCGCAGGAAATCCAACATTTCGAGGTTCACCCGATACTCGGCGAGCACCGATGGTGTGATGCCCGATGCGGGATCCGACGGACCCGTAACCCGACCACCAGCGCCGAGCGGCTTCTGCCGCAATGATTCGATTTTTGCCTGCTGTTCCGCATATTCCGCGCGCACTTTGATGAGTTCTTCATTCGTCGCAGCACGCTGGCTGGCAAGCGTGCCGGTAGCCTCACCGAGCGAGGTGATCCCGGATTCCGTGCGCAACTTGTTGAGCTTCTCCTCCGTCTTTCCTAACTTCTCTTTCACATCCTTGGTCTGGTTGGCGATGAGATCAAATGCCGCCGCCGAACGGTGGATCAAAAGGTGCTTCTGGAAATACGCATCCATCAGCTTGTGCAGGACCTCCTTGGTCACTGCCGGATCCCCGTGCGAGTATTTGACCAACAACACATTGTTGCTCTGGCCCACCACGACCTTGAGGTGGCCAAGCAACTCGGCAGCAGCATGTTCGGCATCACGCTCGCCCTTAAGACCCGGAGAAATTTTTTCAACACCGACATCGCGCGCAACCTCAAGCGCAAGGTCCATGCTAGTGAGAATCTCTATCTCGGTCTGAATCACCTGATCCGCCTTTGCCGCACCTGGATTCTGACGCGCCTCGTAGGGATCGACCGCGCCGCGCTCGAGCACATATCGCACCAAAAGCTTGGCATCGGACGCATAAACCGGCTTGCGCGAAAAATGCATCCACGCGGCCAACAATAGCCCGCACAGCGCGAGGGAAACAATCAACACACGACGGCGACTCAAGGCATACAGAATGTCATGAAATCCGACAGCCGTGGAATGATTCGTTTGATAATGGTTTGGCATGGAGTTTCGGAGGGATGGAATTGATTGGAAAAAATTTGCTCTTTCACTCGGGCGCGCCTGCATTCATCTCGCCGCCATATTCGGATTTTCTCAGAACGGAAAAAACCTGACGCAGCAACACGCCCGGCGTTTGCAGCATGATTTTCAAATCCAGCCACGGCGAACAGTGCCGCACATACGACGCATCCATCGCGTTCATTTCGACGAAGGTCGAAAGCCCCCGACCCTTGATCTGAAACAACCCGGTCAGCCCCGGCAACACATCAAACCGCCGCCTTTGAATCGCGGTGAAATAACACAACTCGGAAGGCAGGCAGGGCCGCGGTCCGACCCAACTCATGTCCCCCCACAGGATGTTGATGATTTGCGGCAACTCATCCAGGCCCGATGCACGCAACAGGCGCCCACCCGGGATCAACCGCGCATCACGCGCCAAATCCAGCCTCAGCAATGGCGAGCCAGAACGCACCCGATCTCCAAAATTCCAATCTTCCGGCACACCATACGCATCAATCCTCATCGTGCGAAATCGATACATCGGGAAACAGCGACGATTTCTTCCGATCCTATCCTGCCGCACCATCACCGGCCCGCGCGACACGGCAGCAATCCACAAACCAACCAACACCATGCAAGGCAAGGCCACCGGCAAAGTCAAAAGCAACAGCACCGCATCAAGCACATGTTTCCAAATCGGTATCCGACATCCTTCGTCGGCAGAGCCACGCACATCCGCAGCCATTTCGCCAAAGTTTCGCGTCGCATCCAGATCGCGACGGTAAAACGGACCTATGTGCATGGCGGTGGAATGGAAGTTGGCATTCATCGTTTTTTTCGGTGTTTGTTTGAAACTGGTTTGCTCAAGCGGGCCAGAAACGCTGCCGCCCTTGGTCGATCAACGCGTCACCGCGTCAAAACCTGTCCATGATATTTTTAGTGAGAGAGAATCCTCCCGCTCGACCTCCGCCGAATGCCGTCGACCTCATGAACCCCGTGAGCCAGCCAACCGCTGTGCGTCACGACGATCATGCCGCAACGGAATCAGGGGCTGTGAACGGGTAGGAATTTCATCGGATGCGATGCGCACGGGTTACGAGCGCAACGAAAAAGACCATGACAGAAAGATCCCAAACCCACATAACGCGATGGCGTGCACACGCCCCACAAGTCCGCGCACTTGATAAATTTCACGACCCGTGAAGCGGAAATTCACCGACCTCACCACGCATCGGGCAGTAAATTCGAATCTATAATTTTAAATGTTCAAATGAACATTTAAAATTGACCGCCGGATTTCACCACGCAAAACTCGCGGCCTTGGACCATCCGCTCACAGCGCTATTTGTCGATTGCGACTCGTTTTTCGCATCGGTCGAACAACACCTGGATCCTGCCCTGCGCGGCCGTCCGGTGGGTGTCGCTCCGGTGATGGCGGAGTCGTCTTGCTGCATCGCGGCCTCTTACGAAGCCAAGGCTTTCGGAGTCAAAACCGGCACGCGGATCAGCGACGCACGCGTGCTCTGTCCCGGCATCGCAATCGTGGAATCCAAACCCGCCGAATACATCGCCATCCATCATCGTGTGGTCGAGGCGGTCGAGGATTGCATCCATGTCGAGCAGGTCCTGAGCATCGACGAAATGTGGGCATGGCTGCCCTTCAACCGGCGCGATCCCGAGACGGTCGAAAGCATTGGCAGGAAAATCAAAGCCACCGTCACCCGCGAAATTTCCCCTTTCATCAAAGTAAGCGTCGGCGCCGCACCAAACAAGTATCTCGCGAAAATGGCTTCAAAGATGCGCAAGCCCGACGGGCTGTTCATCATCGAAAACAAGGATCTGCCGCAAGTGCTCTACGAACTCAAGCTGCGCGACCTCACCGGCATCGCACGGCGCACCGAAGCGCGCCTGCATGCGGCCGGCATCCACAGCGTCGAGGCACTTTGCCATGCACCAAAACACCTGCTGCACGGCGTGTGGGGCGGTGTGCTCGGCGACCGGCTCTGGCACCTGCTGCGCGGCGACGAAATCCCCGAGCTCGTCTCCGCCCGCAAATCCATCGGCCACTCGCATGTGCTCCCACCCGAACACCGCCACCCGGACAAGGCATGGCCGATCCTTTGCAAGCTGCTTCACAAAGCCTGCGAACGGCTGCGCTCACACGGCCTGCTCTGCGGCGCGCTCACCATGCAACTCGCCTACCTCCGAGGCCCGGCATGGTCGCCGGAAATCCGCATGCCCGAGACCGACTCCACACTGCGCTTGATGCACCTGCTCGACCGTCTCTGGCGCGAACGGCCCGACCCGCGCGAGAAGATCCTCCATGTCGGCGTCATGCTCACACGCCTCGTCACCCACGACAACCACACGCCCGAGCTGTTCCAAAGTTTCGTCGCCGAATCCATGGAATCAACCGAGGAAAAACCCGATGAAAAACTCCGGCGCCTCGATGCCACACTCGATCAACTGCGCGCCCGCTACGGCCGCTCGGTGGTCTACTTCGGCGGCGTTCAAGAAAGCCGCGACACCGCACCGATGCGAATTTCCTTCACCCACATCCCCGATATCCGCGTGGAAATGTGAAGTGAAATTGCGTGGCGGATTTTTCAGGTAGAGGCCGGAAGTGTTTTGAGCAGGATGCCCGCGTTCACTCACGAAGCAGCATCCTTTTCCTCTCCCCAATAACCAATAACTCTTCCCCCTAACTCCTCACCCTCGTCCCGTCCTTGTCGCCAAAGCGTTTTTTCCACTCCGGCACCTTCGGTTTGTAGGTGGATTTCGGCAACTCGTCATCGAACTCCGAACGCTGGTCGATGCCAGCCAGCAGCGCGGCGATTTCCTTGGCCTCTTCGAGCAGCTCGATCATACGCTTAGCGGAAAGCCCCGGCTCGTTGATCAACGATTTGATCGCCGCATCGCGTCGCTGCAAGACCAAGCCCGAAAGCTGCGCCAGCGAGACCTCAGCCGCCTGCATGCCATCAGGCGTCGCACCGCCTGCAGTGACTTCCGCACTCAAGGCCATGCGATCAGCCTCGGGCAGACCGTTCAAAAATACATTCACCGCCGCACTCGATGCCGGATCCGGCGCAGCCGCCAAAATTGCTTCAAGCAAAGGCACGCCCTCGACCCAACGCGTTGCTTCGTGGATCGTTTCAAACTGCTCGCCAAGAAAATGCTGCGCCGGCGCGGATGTGAGCGCGAGCTGACACAAAAAAGCCACGATCCGATGCAACGGCGTCGGCTCGACTGGCGCGAGCACTTCATCATCCGCCGCAGCCGGCTCCTGATAGCCGCGCGCCGGCTTCGACTTGGCCATGATTTTTGCAATGGCCTGACGCAACACAGTCGCCGACGCCTGCAAGTACCCTGCCACGATGTTGATCTGATTTTCGCGCGCCGCGAAGTCGCTCATCAAGGCCAACATCCCCGCGCAATCGGTCAGCGCGGCAGTGCGTCCCGCAGCTTGATCGAGCAATCCATCCTCACGCGCCTTGCCGAGCTTGAAGTCAAAAAACTCCGCCGCCTCGGCCAGCAATCCGCGAAACGCCTCGACGCCGTACTTTTTCAAATAAGTATCCGGATCCTCGCCGGCCGGCATCCGCACCACCCGCACCGCAAGACCCTCAGGAGCCAACTCGCGAAACACCCGCTGCGATGCAGCCAAGCCCGCACGGTCGGCATCATAACAAATCAACACGCTCGTCGTGTAACGCCGCATCAGCCGCGCATGATCACGCGTGAAGGCCGTGCCCAAGGGCGCGATAGCATGATCAATCCCACCCTCGTGACACGAAATCACATCGAGCTGCCCCTCACACAACAACGCCGATTTCTCGCGCAGGATCGGCTTCTTCGCACGATCGAGCGCGAACAGAACCCTCGATTTCCGGAAGATCACTGTTTCGGGCGAGTTGACATACTTGCCGCTGTTCGGGTCCTCGCGAAGTTGACGCCCGCTATAGGCAATGACATCGCCAATCTCGTTGCGGATCGCAAACATCAGCCGATCGCGAAATCGCACGCGAATGCCCGATGCGGGATTGCCCTCCTCGCGCAGATAACAAATCCCCGAATCCACCAGCTCACGTCCGGTGAATTTCCGCGACTTCGCCCAATCGAGAAATACCCGCGCGTTTTCCGGCATCCAGCCGACCGACCAATTCACCGCCATCTCGCGACCGAAGCCACGCGACTTGATGTAAGCCCGCGCATGCTCGGCCGCCGGATCCTTCATTAGGCACTCATGAAAAAATGCCGCAGCCTCGCGGTGCAAATCCAACAAACGCCCGCGGCTACGCCGGCTGCGATCCGCCTCGGGATCGGCCTCCTCCTCGCGCACCTGGATCCCCGCCTGCTGCGCGAGTTTTCGCACCGCATCGGTGAACGGCAGATTCTCGTACTCGCGCACAAACGCAATCGCATCACCACCCTTGCCGCAGCCAAAACAATGAAAACTCTGCCGCGCCGGATTGATGAAAAAAGACGGTGTTTTCTCGCGGTGAAAAGGACAGTTCGCCTTGAAGCTCGAACCCGCTCGCTTGACCTGGATATACGAACTGATCAGCCCGACGATGTCCGTCGAGCTGAGAACTTGTTCGATACTTTCCTTTGGAATCTGGGCCACGGCGGGAAACGAAACCCACCATAACGCCCACCCGCCGCCGGACAACCCCGCAAAACGAAAATCCACCCCACCCGCCGAAGTGCTTGCCAAACCCTCCCCAAAAATGCCACTCTCCCCACCCGGCAGCGGCCCTAAAGCCGCCCACCCACCCCCCGCGCGCTTAGCTCAGTGGTAGAGCACATCCTTCACACGGATGGGGTCGCAGGTTCGAACCCTGCAGCGCGCACCATTTTTTTGGGGTCTACAGGGTCTGGGTCTACACCAAAGTTTGGGGAATGGGACGATTTTTTGGAGGAAAGCGTGGGTCGGTCAGATCGGTCATTCACGAGCAAATATTCCACACCTCTGAGAAACAAAATCGGCACTGCGGGCCGCATCTCCCTACCGAGATGATGGCATCTAGCGTTGTTTCGGAGACCAAGGGTTCACCACTGCAAGTTTGCAGTTTTTGAAGTCCCCGATGTTGCGCGTTGCAAGGGTTAGGCCATGGCAGAGCGCAGTGGCTGCGATGAGGCTGTCGACGACAGGCATGCGGCGACCGGCTTTTTCGGTCTCTGCTTGGAGGGCGGCCCAAGAATTCATTTCTTCTTCGCCAAGTGAAAGCATGCGACCGACAAAAGCGGGGAGCAGTTCCTCAGCAAGCCATGCTTCTAGCCTTTGTCGCTTCTTTCCGAGGGGAAGCATCAGGATCCCTTTTCGGATTTCGGCCATGGAGACGACGCTGATGAAACAAGTCCCTTCGACTCTGCGCGAAAACCACTTCGCCACCTTGGCATCGGGTAGCTCCCTCGTCCCCTCACATAAGACATTCGTGTCGAGCAGGTAGTTCACAACTCGATCTTGCGCGGGAGATCCTTGCTGCGGCTGATCTGGAGCTCGCTCAAATCATTGGGGCACGACCTCAAAACCTCCCACAGCGGCTTCTCGGAAACTTTTTTATCATACCAGTCGGCGGCCTTCACGATGACGACGAAGGGCTTGCCGTGTTTCGTCACAAGCTGGGGATCACCCTTAGCAGCCTTGTCGGCGACGAAAGAAAAACGCTGTTTGGCAGTCTGAAGTTGGTGAGAACTCACAAGAAGAAAATCATCCAATCTGTCCAGTCTGTCCAGAGTTTTCATACCCGATTTCCCACCTCCGCTACCAAACCTCAAGCTCGTCCCTCGGGCGCAGCAGGGTCAGTTCGGGGATCTGCAGGAAATGCGCTTCATCACTGAGCACTGCCGCGCCGATGTGGAGCGCGCAGCTTGCGATCAGAAGATCCTGCGCGGGCAGCGCGATTCCTTGTCGATCGAGTTTCCATGCAAGGTCCGCTGCCAATGACCAAACTTTTTCGGTTGTTGGCACATTGCGCATCACATCAAAAAAGCCGCCCATCAGTCGGCGCACTTTTGGTACGCGAATACCACGCTCAACCTCCAAACGCACCATGCCGCAGGTAGCAAGGTCGTTGTTTCCGATCCATTGACCGAGACATTTCACGGGGTCGACCCGCCGCCGCAAGAGCCCGATGTACACATTGCTGTCGACGAGGACGCAGAACCTATCGGCGCTTGGGCCGCATCGCCCTACCGGTGAAAGATGCGGGCGGGACGCCCACGCTCCCTTGAAGAAGCAATATCTTCTTCGATCCACGATCAACAATCCACGATCTTCCTCTGCGTCCCTTGGCGACCTTTGCGCGTTGGCGGTAAATCTCTCTTCAAAGATTCGGCGCTGCGGGCCGCATCGCCCTACCCGTTCGATGCCCCTGCCTGCAACTTCACATAGACCTTTGCCACGGCCATGGCGGCGGCGATGCCGATGGCATCGTTGAGGAGGTCCAAGACATCGACGCGGTCGAAGCCGTAGCCGAAGGCGATTTGACCAAGCTCGATGGCGATCGAGAGCATCACCGCCAGTACGAGCGCCGGACGCCAACCCGCGAGCCAGGCCATTGCGAGGGTCGGCATCATGATGAGCAAGGCGTGCAGAAGCGGCCGCAAGGGCGCAAGATAGAATTTTGCTTTGAGGAGCAGCCCGCCTTGCTCGGGGATTTTGCCCAACGCTTGTTGGGGTCCGGCAAAGGCCGGGGCGGTCGAGGGTTTGGTCGCAGACTTGGCGGGATCGATTTGACGCGCTGCTTCGGCTTGTACCTGCGGCTGCACGCGCGCGTTGGCGGACTGCGGGATTTCCTTGATTACAAATGCGTCTCCAAAGGGGCGCTGGATTCTCCACGGTCCGGGCACTACGGCCAAGGCGCCCATGGTGACAAAAACCGCCGACGCACCAAGCGCGCGAGGCAGGGAAATTTTTTGGATCGAGCGCACCAACGCGCAGGCCCACGCAAGCCATGCGGCAGCCAAGAGCCATCGACCGTAGCGCCACCACACCGTTTCTCGCACCTCGCGAAGTTCGAATTCCTGCAACTCGAAGGCTCCCGATCGACCTAAATGCTCAAGCCTCAAGATAGGCACCGCGCCACCTTTTGCAGCCTCCACCACGAAGTTGTCCTCTTTGATTTCATCTCCGCGCACAGATCCGATGGCCTCGATTTTCATTCCTTCGCCACCGGGCCGATGCCACTCGATCAGCAACCTCCCATCCTCCCAAACCTGCTTGCCAGGCAACAAGGCATCAGCGCGAAGCTTCAGGCGCAGGTGCAAAAATTTCACCACGCCGCAGTCCGGAATGCCGATCCGGTGGACCAACTTCTGGTTGGCTGCATCAACCTCCAGACGCAGCACAGGCTTGTCCGCGCTTCCACGCCAAGAAACCCCGCCGCTTGCGACATCCGGCGCCCCCGCTCGCAGGTCGGACAGACTGCTTGTGCAGGATCCGCTTACGACCTCAAACCGGTGCTGCCACAACAGGTAAATCAACCCAATCAGCACGGCAAATGAACATGCCAGTATCGCGGCCCGCATCGTCCACGAGCTTTGTCCGTCTCGCGCTATTGGCCAAGGGTTTTTTGGTATTTGTTCCGCATCTAAATGTGAGGCGAAATCCTTTGCAAACTGGTATTGCAGACCGGTGAAAAATTTAGAGAATTATACACCTAAAAGCCACCTCGTCCCACCCCTTTCAATGATCAACAGCCGCAACGAAGCCCTTCGCACCCAACTGCTTCAACTCACCGACGCCCTGCTCATCTGGTTCGCGTTCTGGATCGGATGGATCATACGCGAAATGTTTCGGGTCAAGACCGGGATGGGCGTCGAAGACGCAGGCCTGAGCGAATCCCTCAACTGGGTGCTCTACATCACCGTGCCACTCACGCCGATCGTGCTCGAGCGACTCGGGTACTACAATAACCTGCGGACCAAAAAAGGCGGTGCATCGATCCAGCAGCTCATCCGGGCCATTCTGATCATTCTCTTGGTGATCGGCCTTCTCGCCATCTTCACCAAGCAATTCGACACCCGCCGCCTGGCTTTTGGTGTCGGACTTTTGGTGAGCTTCCTGTTGGTCATCGTCCGCGATTGGATCACCCGCACCTGGCTCCACCGCCAAGCGCTCGACGAGGACACCAAGGAAAATGTCGTGATCGCTGGCACCGGCCGCGAAATGCAGGATTTCCTCAACTCCCTCGACAAGGAAATCACCGCCACTTGGCACATTTCCCAACTCTTCGATTTGGAAACCCACAACAAAGACGACCTCTTCGAAGTCCTCAAAAAGGAATCGGTGGCGCGCGTGATCTTTGTCACCAAACAGACCGACTTCGAGAAGGTCTCGCAAGCGGTAGAAATCTGCGAACTGCAAGGCGTGGAGGCATGGATCTCGGCCTCGTTCATTCGCACGCAGATCGCGCGGCCAGTGTTTGATTCCGTCGGCAGCAAACCGATGCTCGTGCTGCGCACAACTCCGGAGCTTTCGTGGGAGCTGATGTTCAAGGGTCTTTTCGATCGCAGTGCAGCCTTGCTCATCATCATCTGCACGCTGCCACTTTGGATTTTCGCGATCATCGGCATCCGCATACAAAGCCCTGGCGCCCCGGCATTTTTCTCGCAACTGCGCGCGGGGCGCTATGGCCGGCCTTTCCGCATGTGGAAATTCCGTACCATGGTGCCAAATGCCGAAGAGCTGCTCGACCAGGTCAAAGAAGAACACGGCAACCAAATGGACGGACCGGTCTTCAAGCTCGACCGCGATCCGCGCATTTTCGCCTTCGGCGAATTTTTGCGCAAACTCAGCATCGATGAGCTGCCGCAGCTTCTCAATGTCCTCAAAGGCGACATGAGCCTTGTCGGCCCGCGCCCGCTGCCGCTCTACGAAGTCGAGGCATTTTCCGAAATCACCCACCGCCGCCGTCTCAGCGTCAAACCCGGCATCACCTGCGAATGGCAGGCAGGTGGCCGCAACACCATCACCAGCTTCGAGCAATGGGTCGAGATGGACCTCCGCTACATCGACAACTGGTCGCTCTGGCTCGACTTCATCATCCTCCTGCGAACCATCCCCGCCGTGCTCTTCCGAAAAGGCGCGAAGTGATGGAAATTTCGATCTTAGGTACACAATCTTCGGCAGGGACCGTTCTCCGCAACGGTCCGCTCGACTGTGTATCATCTGAACCGCCTCATCATTAGCCCCACGCCGCAGACCTTTCGGAGAAAGGTCCATGACTGAAAAAACAAGAAGATTGTAGTGCCTCACTATTCCCAATAACTTATAACCCATAACTCTTCCTTGCCGCTTCTTTCATCCACCTTCCTAGTTCTCTCGCTCGTGCTGGCCGTGCTTCTTGGCCCGCAGACGCGCGCGTGGAGCTGGGGCCCATCGCTGGCGGCGCTGGTCATCTCGCTGGCGGCCGCGCTGCCGCTCATTTGGAAACGCGGCTTCATCAAGCTTGATCGCGGGATCCTCGTGACCGGTGGCCTCACTGCCGCATGGTTTGCATGGCGGGCGGCAACATCTCCAGTAGCGGAGTTTGGAACATCCGATCTCCTCCTGCTTGCTGCGACAGTCGGAAGTTTCATCGTCATGCGTGCGGTCAGCGGCCTGCGCACCGCCGAGCTCGCACTCAACTGGGGCATGGCCTGGCTCTTGGTCGCCAGCATCGTGGTGGCGGGCAAGCAAGTGGCGGACCCAACCTACTCGCCGATTTTTGCGCAGCGTGCCGCCGATGCGATGGTGTCGGGATTTTACGCGCACTACAACGAGGCGGCAAATTACTACATTGCCGCTGCATTGCTCGCCGGAGCGGTGGCGCTCTTCGGCACGCATCGCCGCACGACAAGGCTGCTCTTCGCGCTGATCGCGATCGCCGGTATCGCCTGCGTTTGGTACACCCGTTCGCGCGGCGGGATTTTCGGCGCCGCCGTGGGCTGCGCGATGCTGGCCACAATGGCCTTGATCATTGGCAAGCGCCGCGGCTCGAAGTGGTTTGCACCGGCCTTGATCGCGATTCCCTTGATCGGCATTGCGGTCGCGTCCTACTGGTTCGTCGGCTGGGAAGAAGCGCAACGCTTCCGATCGGACGGAAAATTCGGCATCGATGCGCTCTTCGACAACACCTGCCGACTTTACTTTTACGGCATCGCCCTTTCATGCATCAGCCTCCACCCGCTGTTCGGCGGTGGTAGTTGGAGCTTCAGTTGGGAAAGCTTCCGCTTTTGGGACAACTCCGTGCAGGGCATAGGCGCCACAAGACCTGAACTCGTACACAACGAACTGCTTCAATCCGCCACCGACTACGGCATCATCGGCATGCTCTTGCTGCTGGCATTGATGGGCACGCTCGCACTCACCACATTGACGCGCACCACCTTGGACAGCGATCCGAATGCGAAGGATCACCGCTGGGCCTGGCGCGCGGGCGGCATCGCGGCCCTCGCCGGCATGCTGGTGCAATCTTCCTTCAGCTTCGTGTTCCACCACCTTCCGGGCGTGATCCTGCTCGGAATTTGCCTCGGCCAAATGGCTTACCCCGATCCCGGCGATTCCAAATCGGAATCACGCATTGGCAAAATTTTCCTCACCCTCACCGCGCTGGCCTGCATCGCCTTCATCGCGCCACTCGCATGGCTTGGCATCCGCGTGACCCAAGAACTCTGGCCGGTTTACAATAACAAACACCAAGCCGCCTCCACCAACCTACGCATCCATGCGCTCGGCGAAGCGATCAAAATCTGGCCGCACTCGGAAATGCACATGGATCGCGCGCGACTCCAGCACGAACTCGCCGGCAGCACCAAGGGCGAGGAATCCATCCAATGGGGCCGCAAGGCACTCGCCAATTACGAAGCCGCGGCAAAGATCCACCCCTACGATCCAGCCTTCGTCATCAACAGCGCAATCATCTTCAGTGGGCTAGGCGAAACCGCAAAAGCCGAGGACACCTTCCAACGTGCCATCGAATTGCAAGGCGGCATGGAGGCAGGATTTCGCGCCCACTACATCTACGCCAGCCACTTGGCGCGCAAAGGCTCAAAGCAACTCCAAAACGACGACAAAAAATCCGCCCTCGCAACCCTGCAGGAAGCGGCGAATCAAATCGAGCAAGCCGTTGGCGAGAGCGCCGCACACATCATGGGCAAAGAAGGGAGCAACCTCCGCGTCGGCATCCACGAGCAGCTCGGCCTCGCCCACGAAGCCAACGGCAACAAACCACAAGCACTCGAATCATACAACTTCGCCTCCAGCCTGCCGATGGGCAACCGCGCCCACTACCGCGCCGGCGTGCTGATCGGCCGCACGGCCAGCGACGCATGGCACCAACGCAAACCCGCCCTCGCCCACGCACTCTTCATCGAAGCCCGAGAGCGCATGGCTAAAGCAGGTGCCGAACTCCCCTACGGCGCCAGCGCCACTCGCCGCGCCGAACTCATGAAATACTTCGAGGAATCCATCAAGCTCTTCAAAGCAGCCAAGGTCGAACCGAAGAAATGAAGTTCAAGCGCTCAGCGGGAAACACATGAAGAAGCTCCTTCTTCCCAATCTCTTCTCTTGCCTCTTGCCTCTTGCCTCTTGATTCTTGATTCTTGATTCTCACCTACCCACCTGCGACCAGTCGATCTGATTGCCCGCAAACTCGGTGACAAACGCGCGGATTTTTTCATCCGCCTCGGCCTCGCTGACTTCCTCTTCGATCCACGGGATTTTGCCAAACCACATCGAGGCCGAAACATAGGCCCAGCGCTGGTCCATGCCGCGCACGAGACGGTCCTTCATGTCGATCAGGGTGCGCTGCAAGTGATCGTTGGTGATCTGGTCGTGACCAACAAAGAAGTAATAGGTGATGCAGTTGAATTCGACCATCGGATCACCATCCTTGGCGGGCTTGATCGTTTGCTTCGAGCGCAGCCGCTTGACATCGAATTCACGGCCATTCGGTGATTTCATGCGAATGGCGGACGAAGCGATGATCGAATGCCCCTGTGCCGGCATGCACCGCTCGGGGCGGTGAATGGAATTGTTGAGGTCGTTGCCGGAGAGCACGACGGAGAGATCGAGGCGGTCTGGCACGGCGTAGCCATCGAGATTGAATTCCCCCTCGCGTGGGCGCAGGCAGATGGCCTTGGAAAATTCGGTGTCGCGCTCGAGCGTACCAAGTTCCTCCATGCTAGGCGGGATCGCGCGGAAGGTCCAGTCCTCGAAGGCATCCGGCAACTTCATGATCACCGCCGATTCCGCTGTCTTGCCCGCAACCGGCAGGAAATACACCGAGCCGAGCGAAACGCCCATCACCAGCGGTAGCAGCCATGCCATCGTTTTCATGCTTCGGGAGTGTTGGATGAATTTGCATCTGCCGCCACCGAACGCGTGACCACCACGCGACGGACCTTGCGGGCACCGGATTTTTTCCATGGCAATCCACCTTCAAGCAACGAGTGGATGCCAAGCAGAAGCATGAGCGAGATCGGATAAAACAACAGCAGGCCGGACCAATCGTGCCAGGTCGTGCGCGCCCAATGCGCGTTACCGTACTCGGCGATGACGAAGATCGAGACCACACGCAGCGCGTTGCCAAGAATTGCCAAGGGAATGGCGGAAAGAAAAAGCACCGCACGTTTCCACAAAGCCATCTCCGCAATGCAGGCCCATGCGCCGGAGATCATCAGCAAGGCCATCAGCGATCGGATGCCGCTGCAGCCTTTGGCGATTTCCAGAGGTTCCCAGCCACCGTTGGCCGAGGAAATCATGTTCCCCTGCACGAGTGTCTCGACGCCAAACAAAGAGGCGCCATGATGCGCGAACGAAGTGGCCATCAACTGCAAGTGCGTGGTCGCCTGTTGGAAACTTGGCAACGGAATCGCCAACCAAAAGAAAAACAAAGGCAGGAACAACATACGCGCCACCGCCCAACCCCACAGGTAAAGCGCCGAACCCCATAACAAAATCGGCAAGGCACCCACCGCCACCCGCGGCTGCAAAGTCCGGTACGCGGCCGCATACAAAACCGCACCGATCAAAACAACAAACAGGCCGAGATAATTGCCATTCCCCGCCACCTCCTTGAGCCGAGCGTAACGGTAAAAGATCAAGCCGGCAATGATCAGCGGAAACATCGGGCCATGCTCGAAATCGTTTTCCGAGTTCCATGCCGACCACAGCCAGCTCAGCGCCGTTTGAAATCGCCCGGCACCGTAACGCGCCTCACCGGCGTAAAACCACAGCAACACCAAAGCCACCGCCACCAGCGGACCAAACTTCAAAAATATCGCCACCGCTCGGTCGGCGAATGAAAGACCGGGCGCCGTGGCTCCAGCCGTGGGTTTGCTGTTGGTTGTCAAAGGATGCGAAGGTTTTGCGAGCAAAGTGTTGCCGAGCCCGCCAACAGTGTCAACAATCCGCACGCACTCCAGCTCAACAAATCTCCCGATTTTTTCCCCCATGAAACTGATCAGTGGTACCGCCCACAGGGCCCTCGCCGAACGCATCGCAGAAAGTCTCGGCCACCCGCTCGCCGATGTCGAAGTCACCGCATTTCCCGATGGCGAAACCTCGGTGAAAATCAACGAAAATGTCCGCGGCGCCGATGTCTTCATCATCCAGCCCAGCTGCCCGCCGACCAACCACAACATCATGGAGCTGCTCATCATGGTCGACGCCGCACGCCGCGCCAGCGCCGAGCGCATCACCGCCGTGATTCCATTCTTCGGATACGCCCGCCAGGACCGCAAGGACCAGCCGCGCGTGCCGATCACCGCCAAACTCATCGCCAACCTGCTCACCTCCGCCGGCGTGAACCGCGTGCTGACGATGGACCTCCACGCGCCGCAGATCCAAGGCTTCTTCGACATTCCGGTCGACCACCTCTACGCGAAACCCGCACTCATCGGCTACCTGCGCGAACGCCATCCGGATGCCTCAAACCTCACAGTCGTTTCACCCGATGTGGGCGGCGTGAAAATGGCCCGCGCCTACGCCGACGCGCTCGGCGCCGAACTCGCAATCGTCGCGAAACACCGCGTCAGCGCCACCCGCGTCGAAGCGATGAATGTCATCGGCGAAGTCGAAGGCCGCGATGTTCTGCTCGTCGATGACATGACCGAGACCGCCGGCACGCTCTGCGCCGCGGCGGACATCCTGCGCAAACACGGCGCAAAAAGAATCTTCGCTGGCGTCTCCCACGCCGTGCTCGGCGAAATGGCCCACCAGCGGATCTCCGCCTCGTGCATCGAGGAAGTCATCACCACCGATTCGGTCCCGCAAGCCAGCGGCGACAAGGTCCATGTGGTCAGCATCGCCCCGCTGCTTGGCGAAGCGATCCGCCGAATCCATGGCGGGCAATCGATCACCACGCTGTTTTCGCTGTGAAATGACCGGGCGGGCGGATTTTTCCCGTTCCGATCGAACAATTTTTTGACAAGCGCCCCACGGGCCGCTAAACCAACCGCCCCGCGCCTCGGGATGCCAACCACTTTGGCACTCGGCGCCAACCTCAACGCTCCATCTCCGTCATGGCCAAAAAGACACTCATCAAAGCCGCATCCCGCGCCCGCACCGGCTCGGGCCGCCTCAATCAAATGCGCCGCGAAGGCTGGCTGCCATCCGTGATCTATGGTCGCGGCACCGAGAACACCAATCTCAAGGTCGACGCCAAGGCATTCGCCGATGTGATCAACCACAGCAGTTCGGAAAACATCATCGTCAACCTCGAGATCGAAGGTCAAGCCACCCGCCTCGCATTCCTGCAGGCGATCCAACACGACCCGATTTCCGGCGCTGCCCTGCATGCCGATTTCCTCGCGATCGATGATAAAACCGAAATCACCGCCCACATCCCGGCCCATCTCAATGGCGAGTCCCCAGGCGTGAAACTCGGTGGCGTGATCGAGCAATACATCCACGCGATCGAGATCACCTGCCTTCCCGACGACCTCCCCGAAACCATCGAGGTCGACATCAGCGGACTTGCCCTCGGCGACTCGCTGCACCTCGGTGACATCAAGTACCCGAAGGGTGTGCGCCCGACCCACGCGGCAGAAGTTGTGGTCGTGCACATCGGCAAGCCCGGTGCCGGCGTCGAAGAGGCAGCCGCACCTGCCGAAGCCGCCAAGGCCTGATTCGATTTTCATCCAATCATTCAACGCCCGGACCGTGCAAACGCTCCGGGCGTTTTTTTGCCTGCGCAAAAGCCCGATCCTGCTGCAAGTTGGGTTCGCCGCACGACAGCCAACAAATTTCCGTCCCGCAATGCCCAACCCTCAAGATCATTCGCGAAGCACCATCGCCGCCATCTCGACGGCGGCGGGCGCGGGCGCAGTTTCGATGATCCGTATATCCGGGCCCGCAGCGCTCGACGTTGCCGACATGGCAAGCGATGGCAAGGCCTCGGCTCAGCCCGACCGTTACGCGCGGCATTGCAAGATCATCGGCGCCGATGGCGTGGCGATCGATGACGGCCTGCTCACTGTCTTTCGCGCGCCGCGAAGTTTCACCGGCGAAACATGCATCGAGTTCACCGGGCACGGCGGAATCCTTGTGACGCGCGAAGTGCTCGGCCGCTTTCTCGAATGCGGCGCGGTGATGGCCTCGCCCGGAGAGTTCACCCAGCGCGCGTTTCTCAACGGCAAGCTCGACCTCACCCAAGCCGAGGGCGTGATGGATCTGATCTCCGCCCAGACACGACTCTCGCTGCGCGCCGCACGCAACCAGCTCGAGGGACGCCTCGGCCGCAAGACCGCCGAAGCGCGCGACGCCTTGCTCGAAACACTCGCGCACCTCGAAGCATGGATCGACTTTCCCGAAGAGGACATCGACCCGCAATCTGGCGCCGCGCTGCGCGCGAAAATTTCCGGCGTGCTCGCCGATGTCGATGCCCTGCTCGCGACCGCTGACCAAGGCCGCATCCTGCGCGAAGGCGCACGCACCGTGATCTTCGGCGAACCGAATGTCGGAAAATCCAGCCTGCTCAACCACCTGCTTGGCTTCGAACGCGCAATCGTCAGCGACATCGCCGGCACCACCCGCGACACGATCGAGGAAACCATCAACCTCGATGGCATTCCGCTGCGCCTCGTCGATACCGCCGGCGTCCGCGAATCGGCCGACCACCTCGAAGCCCAAGGCATTGAACGCACGCTTAAGCAAATTGAAGCAGCCGATCTCGTCATCGAAGTCGCCGATGCCAGCAAGGCGCGACCCGCGGCACAGCCACACTCAGACGCCACCGCCAAACGCATTCTTGTACTGAACAAGTCCGACCTCGGCGAGCACACATCATGGCACGGCGTCGATGCGATCCGCCTCTCATGCCTGCAAAGCTCCGGCTTCGACAAACTTTCCCACGCGATCCGCGAAGCACTGCATGTCGGCGAGGCCGATTGGGGCAACGAGGCGGTTGCGATCAACGCACGGCATCAAGCGAGCCTCGCACTCGCCCGCGAAGAACTCCGCGCCGCACTTGAAATTCTCGGCGATCGTCAAAGCGGCCCCGAGCTGGCAGCGATCAACCTCCGCGCGGCACTCGATGCCCTCGGGGAAATCCCGGGCCGCGTCGACACCGAGGACTTGCTCGGCGTGATCTTCAGCAGCTTTTGCATCGGCAAATAAGCATCGATGCTTAGGCCAAAAATCCCGTGAGCGGACTCGTCGCGCTGGCGTGATCGAGCGCTTCGGGCAGGCCAATTTCGTAGGCCTCCCTGCCGGCCTCGACCGCCATGCGAAAGGCTTTGGCCATGCGCAATGGATCAGCGGCAATCGCCACCGCGGTATTCACCAACACGGCATCCGCACCCATCTCCATCGCCTCCGCCGCATGGCTTGGCGCACCAATACCGGCATCGACGACCACTGGCACGGTCGCTTGCTCGATGATGATGCGGATCTGATCGCGCGTGGCCAAACCGCGATTGCTGCCGATCGGCGCACCCAAGGGCATGACCGTTGCCGTACCGACTTCCTGCAAACGCTTGGCCAGCACCGGATCGGCATTGATGTAAGGCAGCACCGTGAAACCTTCCTTCACCAGCACCTCAGCGGCCTTGAGTGTCTCGATCGGATCGGGCAGCAGATAAGTCGGATCGGGATGAATCTCGAGTTTCACCCACTTCGGCAGTCCCGCCGCCGCCGCGAGACGCGCCAAGCGCACCGCTTCTTCGGCATTCATCGCGCCACTGGTGTTGGGAAGCAGCAGGTATTTTTCGGGATCGATGAAGTCGAGAATGTTGGCATAGGGATCACCCTTGCCCGTGAGATCGGCGCGCCGCAAAGCCACCGTCACAATCTCCGCACCACTCTCATGCAAGGCATCGCGCATGAGCTCGTTGGAGGGAAATTTTCCGGTACCCAGAAACAAGCGGGAGCGGATTTCACGGCCGGCGATGATGAGGGGTGACATGGGAATCCTTGCAGGAGAAATTACAGATCAAAGTTGCCGAGCCATTCTTCAAATGACGCGTGATCGCGCAAGTCGTACTGCCAGCAATGCAAGCCGTGCTCCCTGCCCGTGGCGATATTCTCCGGCAGGTCGTCGATGTAAAGCGTGGACCCGGGATCCAGCCGGTGAGTCTCAAGCGCGTGCGTGTAAATTTCCGCATGCGGCTTGATCGCGCCAACCTCGTAGGAAAGTACCGCGTTTTCGAAGAGATCAAAGTCGCGGTAGTTTTCAAAGATCCACGGGCAGTGAATCGAGTTGGTGTTGGAAAACAAAATCAATCGATGACCCTTCGCCGCAAGCCCGCGCACGCATTCCCACATCGGCTCATTCGGCGTGAAAATGCTTCGCCACGCAGCGCGAAACTGATCAGCACTCGCGCCGCTGCCAATCACGCCGAGCGCCCATTCGATGTAGGCCTCCGCCTCGATCTTGCCGGCCTCAAAGTCATCCTTGCGCTCAAGCAGTCTCTCAAGCCGCGCCCGCGGATCCGCACAATCCGCCGGCAAGAGCCGCGACAGCGATGACTCGAAATCGAAGTCCAGAAGCACGCGACCGATGTCGTACAGGAAGTTCATGATTCAAGAATGAGTTTCGCGCCGGCGATCGCGCCGGAATTTTTGTTATGCGCCGCCAACGCGTTCTTCATCTCGCGCCATGCCGCTGCATCATGCGCCAGCAGCGCTACCACCCGATGCCTCAAGTCCTCCGGCTTCGAAGCCAAGGCCCCGCCACCAATGAGCTCAAGCAAACGCAAATTCCCCTCCTCCTGCCCCGGCACCAAATGATGAATCAACATCGGACAACGCGCGGCAATCGCCTCATGCACGGTCGCCCCACCGGCCTTGCCCACCACGACATGATGACGGTTGAGCAACTGCGGCACCTTGCGCGTCCATCCGATCAACCTCACCCTGCCGGGATAAGCAACCTTGAGCTCCCGCGCCGCGGCATGCAGCCGCCGCACATTGCGACCCATCACAACCGTCAACCTCACCACCGGCGAAGCATCCAACATCGCCCGCGCATGACTTCGCATGCAGGCGACATCGGATGTCGGGAAATACAAAATCCGAAACGGATCACAGGCATCGTCCGCCGCCACAGGTTGCAGCTTCGCAAAATCCGGATGCACGGCAAAGCCAGTTTCATGAACCCGCTCCGCAGGCAGACCCTTCGCGATCAATACATCGCGCGTCGCGGAATCCGTCACCAACCACCCCTGTGCCGGCACGCCAAGCCATGAGGCGTTGATCTCGATCGAATCGGTGATCGCGACAAAAACCGGGGGAAAACCCGGTTTTTCCTCCGCCATCTTGGCCAGAAAGTACGGGTAAAGCGGATAAGTGCTCACCACCACCTGCGGGCAAAATTCCTCCACCGCCGCACGCGTGGCTTTTTCAGGCCCCCGCAAAAACAAAGGAGTGTCACCACCAAAATCGCTACGGTCGGCCGAGCGATAAATCCAATGCCAGACGCGCGGCAAATGCGTGGTCACCAATCGATAGGCATGAGCCAGCGTCCGGGTGAGGCGGGGCGCACCGACCAGGCAAGGATCGGCGACCTTCGTCTCCGCGCCTGCCGCATCGAGCGCCAAAGCCAGATTGCGCGCCGCGCTGTTGTGCCCGTCACCAAAGGCGGCGGTCAAAATAAGGATTCGCGGGCGTGCAAGCATGGCAAAGCTGGCGGGTTTTTAATACGAGACTGTCGTTGCGTCGATCGGCATTTGGAGTTTTCATTCCACACAGATGTCGCGCCCGTCGAAACCTATACAAGTCCGGCCCGTGGATGACCTCCACGCCGCGCCTCCAAGCGTCGTACGTCTGACAAACGGCGGGGAAGAAAAATTCAAGGACACCCAAGCCCCCGTGGTGCTTGGGCCAGGATCCCAATACACCGGCCCGAAAGACCGCATCAAACTAACCCTGCGAGAGGATCTCGAAACACGATCATTCGAGCCCAGCGTCGAAACCCTCATCGCTGCCGAACACAACGCTCCAGAGTTGCTCGAAAACGATTGGGGCGACAATGCGAAAAATGCCAAACCCATCCCCTGGGGCTGGTTTGCGCTCCTCGCGCTCACAATGGCCGCCGGCACTATCTGGTCACTTTTCAAAATCGAAAAATCCGAAAAGCAAAGCCTTGATCTCAATGAAACAGCCCAAGCCGTCACTTTAAAAGAAAATGAAGATGAGCTCAATGCCGCACGCCTGATCGACAAGATGGACGCGCTGCTAAGATCATTTCATAACGCAACCTCGATCGGAGCCCTTGTTCCATTGGTGCGCGATTCCACACGCGTCAGGCCGCTCATGGAACGCCACTATGGTGAAAATCCCGTGCCACTCGTAAAATTGCGCTCAATCCGCTCGCTCACACCACTCACAATCGGCTCAAGCGCCAATTTTTGGGTCGCATCCGTCAATCAATCCGGAGAGACCGTCAAAAATATCCTCATCGAGGTAAACGATGCCGGCGAACCATTGATCGATTGGGAAACCTATGTTTGCTACCAGCCGATGCCATGGGACGACTATGTGACAAAGCGACCCGCCGGCATCTCATTGGATTTCCGAGTCATGGCCCGCCCTGACAGTCTTTTCAGCCACGAATTCAATTCACCGTCCCAGTGGTTGTGTTTTCAACTCAATGCACCAGGCTCCATGGAGTTTCTCTACGGTTACGCTCGGGCGGATAGCGAGGTGGCGTCACAAGTCGCAAATCTGGTCAATCAAAACGGCGGCAAAGAAACCTCAATGATCCTGAGGCTGTATATCCCCGAAAAAATCGAATCGAAGCGCGGAGTAGTCATTGAGAAACTGTTAGCTAAACAATGGCTTTTCATCGAGCCGCCCGCATCAGCCCCCTGAGCACGCGTCATGTCCACCAAGTGCTTGCAGCCGGCAGCTGAAATACCACGCCAACCCGCGAGCTACCTTCGCGAACTCGGCGCGATGCTGTGCGGCGCCGGGGTTTTTCTCGCAATTCAATTCGCACTCGGCATCTGGCGGCTCAGCCAGTCGTCCGGCGGCATGATGAACAAATTCAGTTCGCTCGCACGCGACCAGTACCTGGGTTTCCTCGTCCTGCAAAACCTGCTGATCCTCGCCGCCTACGCCATGCTCGCGCTCGCCGCAACGCTGCTTTTACAGCCGCTGGTGTCGATCTGGACGCGACGCTCAAAGCACCGCTGTTTCGGCGCAATGGCCTTGCGCGGGTTGTTTCTCACCGCCGTGCTTCACGGCTACTTCACGCTGCGTCTTGCCCAAACACGCCCCTACTTCCTCAACGAAGCGGAGCTCGGCCAATGGTACTACAAGGCGCTCGACCTGATCCCCGAGTTCGCCCAACCCGCCGGATTTTTCACGCTTTTCACAGTGGCACCCGCGGTCCTCGTGCCGCTTGCGCTCGGCACCCACATCCATCACCACGGACGCCGCGGTTGGTTGGCGGCACTCGTCATTCTCGCCCTCGGCGCATCAGTCTTTGGCATCAGCCGCTCACTCGCACCCACAACAGTTGCGGAAACAAAAAACAACAAGCCTCCGAATGTCATCATCATCGGCTCGGACTCCTTACGCGGCGACCGCCTCGGTTGCGCGGGATACCGCCCACAACGCAGCGACGGACCGGCCGCAGCAGGAGTCTCACCCCACATCGACGCGCTCGCGCAACGCTCGATCCGCTTCGAAAATTGCTACACCTCGATCGCCTCGACCATCGAATCCGGCATCCAGCTGATGACCTCTCGCTACCCGCACAGCCATGGCATCCGCCAAATGTATCCCGATCGCGAAACGGTCGAAAAAACCAAACGCGACACCACGCCGATCGCCAGCATGCTGCGCGAAAAAGGCTACGACTGCGCCGCCATCGGCGACTGGTGCGCAGGGTACTACGAAGTCGTTCCACTCGGCTTCGAACATGTATCGGTGTCGAGCTTCGACAACTTCAAGATCTACATGAGCCAAGCAGTGGTGATGGCCCATTTCGTGGTGCCGCTCTATTTCGACAACGCCCTCGGCTACCGCGTTTTCCCGCAGCTGAAATCATTCGCCCAATTCGTCACGCCGGAGGTGGTCACCAAACGCGTCGAACAACGCCTTGCAAGCGTGGCATCCGAGGGCAAACCGTTCTTCTGGCATGTGTTCTTTTCCTGCAACCACCTGCCTTACCGCAGCGCCGAACCGTATGTGAGCATGTTCGCCGATCCCACCTACCGCGGCCCCAACCGCAATGGTGTCGACTTCGACATCGATGAGTTCATCGGCGGCACCAACCTCGAATCAAAATGGAAAGCACTGCCACCGGCAGAGATCCATCAGATCCGCGCGCTCTACGACGGTTGCACACGTCAGCTCGACGATTGCGTGGCAAAAATCCTCTCCGCACTCGCGCGCCACCAACTCGAGGACAACACCATTGTCATCATCACCTCCGACCATGGCGACGACCTATACGAAAACGGCGTCACGCTCGGCCACGGCCTTACCTTCAACGGCGCCAATCACGCCAACCGCGTGCCAATGATCGTCCACCTGCCCGGAGCCACACCGCGTGTCATCAGTGAAGCGGTGCGCCTCGTCGATGTCGCGCCAACGATCGCCGACCTCGTTGGCATTCCTCATGCACCCGATTGGGAAGGTCAAAGTTTCGCCTCATGGCTGCGCGGTGAAGAAACTCCGGTGAACCGACCATTCTACGGCGAGACCGGTTTCCCATTCATCCAGTTCAGCGTGCCGGGAGTGACGCGGCCAAGACTTCCGCCGATGGATGAAATGACCTTCATCGACAAAACTTTCAACTATCAGTTTGTTCTCAAATCCGAGTACCGCGAAGCATTGGTCAACGCGAAACAACGCTGCCTGCGAACGGCGAATTGGAAACTCGTCTGCACGCCGACAGCCGACGGTGGAAGGCATTTCGGGCTCTTCGACAACCGCAAGGACCCTGACGGCGAACACAACATCGCCGAGTCACGCCCGGAGGTGCTCGCACCCATGCGCCAGGCACTCGAACGCTGGATGGACGAGCGAATCGAAACGCCGATCAGCGGGATTTTTCCAGACGGCGAACCATGAAGATTCGCCGCTTGAGTTCACGCGCCGACAATTCCATGATCGGCTCCGACACTATCATGAAACCGATCCAAACACTCATCGCGCTCGCACTTGCGGTCCACGCATCCGCCGCCGAATTGCCCGAGGCGTTCAAAGGACTGCTCGAGGTAAACGCGCCAAAACGCGGCCAGATCGGCATGGTCATCCCACCGCGCGAGATCGACAAATTTGTCGCCAAGGTCGAGGCCTCCGCACGCAAGGACCCGAAGTGGTTTCGCGAATTTTCCTCCAAGACCAAGCCTGGCATCCCGCTGCCCTTCGACGAACGCCTTGGCCTCACCCAACAGGAATACGCCGAGTACCTCGCGCTCTGGAACAAGCGCGAGTTCAAAGCGATGGGAGATGTGACCATCGTGCTGCGCCCCGCATCCGGCAACAGCTGGACGATCGCCTCCACCGGCGAGGCCAGCCCGATCTCCACCCTGCGCTTCATCCCCAAGGCTGATATCTTCCGCTCGCCGAATGGTGACCTCAAGCGCATCGAGGACATCAAGGCCGAGGCCTCAAGCATCCTCGGCGAATGGACCGGCCGCGAATGGAAATTGGAAGAAGATACCGGGCTCGGAAAAACCAAGGAAAACATCGCCGTCGGCCGCTTTACCAACAAGCCCTTCGGATTGATCGTCTATCGCGCACAGGAAGTCTCGACCGAGGGCACACGCCTGCTCGACCGCAGCCTCGTGATCCGCTTTCCCATCAAATCATCCACCCCCGCCGCAACACCCGCCGCGGAAAAATCCACCAAACCGGCAAGCACCGAAAAAACACAGGAGACGAAAAAAACCGAGGCACCGAAGAAGTCTTCCGAGCCATCGAAAAAAACCGAGGCACCGAAAAAACCCGCCGCCAAAGAAAAAGGCGAAGCAAAACGCTAAGCCAAGCGCTCACCACATTCCAAACCCACGATGAGAATCATCGCCGGCAAGGCGGGCCGCCTCGCCATCAAGGTTCCGCAAGCGGTGGCCCGACCTACCACCGACTTCGTGCGCCAAGCGATTTTCTCGATCCTCGGCGATCGGGTCGATGAATCACGCGTGCTCGACCTCTTCGCCGGCTCCGGCGCGATCGGCCTCGAAGCTCTCAGCCGCGGCGCCAAAACCTGCACCTTTGTCGACGAACACCGCCAAGCCAACACCGTCATCCAACAAAATCTCGAAAAAACCAAGCTGACCGGCGGACGGGTCGTGAAGTCGGATGTGCAGGGGTTTCTCAAACGCGACACGACCAGCTATGACCTGATCTTTGCCGATCCACCCTACTGGCAACACCACGGCGACAAGGACCACATCGGTGACCTACTCGCCAGCGGGCTCATCGCCGCACGCCTCGCTCCCGACGGGTGCCTCGTCGCGGAAATTTCCGCGCATCAACCATCGCCCGATGGCGCTGCGCTGAGCCTCATCGACCGCCGCGAGTACGGCGGCAGCGCGGTCCTGCTTTACGCGCACCCGGCAAACGCCTAAACACTTTCACACCATGCGGAAATTCCTCGCGCTGCTGCTTTACCGCGTGACGCTGCCCTGCCTCTTCATTGCGGCCTTTCCGGCATGGGTCGTCAAAATGCTGCGCCGCGGCGGACTCAACACCCCCCTCGGCGAACGCGTCGCGCTCTACGGCCCCAACGCCGAAATGGAACCCTGCGGCGCCACCCACATCCATGCGATCAGCGTTGGCGAAACCATCATCGCCCTCAAGCTGATCCGCGAATGGCTTGCAAAAAATCCGCAGCAACAATTCGTGCTCGCCACCGGCACCGCCACCGGTCACGCGGTCGCTACAAATGCCGCAATCGCACAAGTCCGAGTCGCATACTCGCCATTGGATTTCGCATCAATGATCACGCGTTACCTCGACCGCTTCGAGCCATCGCGCATCGTGCTGATCGAAGGCGAGCTCTGGCCGCATCTGCTGCTCGCATGCCGCAAACGCTCGATTCCCGTTTCGCTGGTGAACGCCCGCATGTCACCGCGCTCAACCCGCCGCTACCGCCGCTTCGCAAATTGGCTGCGACCCTTTGTTTCATGCCTCGATGCGGTCGCGATTCAGGAAGCGGAAGACGAGTCGATCTGGCGCGAACTCGGCGTCGCGGCGAATGCGATCCACCTCACAGGCAGCATCAAGTTCGATCCAGGCAGCGCCCCCCCGCACGCACGCAGGCCAACGTTTCAAGACATGCTCGAGACCTTCGGCCGCGCTCGCCCGATCGTTCTCGCCGCCAGCACTCACGCCGGCGAAGACGCTTGGATCGCCAATGCCATCCGCGAAGCCGCACCACACGCGCTGCCCGTGATCGCACCGCGCCATGCGGAACGCCGCCACAGCGCAACCAAGGATCTGGAAGCCGCCGGATTCACGGTCAGCGCCCGTTCACAATTCGACGCCGCGCAAAAGCACGATGAAACCTCCGCCGTGTTTCTCATCGATACCACCGGCGAGCTGGGCGACTGGACCGCACACGCCGACGCGGTGATCATCGGAAAAAGTTTCCTCTCCAAAGGCGGGCAAAATCCTGCCGAGGCGATTCTTGCCAGGCGTCCGGTGATCTTTGGTCCGCACATGGAAAACTTCGAGCCACTTGCCGGACGACTCGTCGCCGCCGATGCCTGCATCAGAGCAAACGATCACTCGCAACTCGTCGCCGCCATCCGCCGCGCGCTCGATCCGCAAGAAGCGCAAGAAATCAGCACGCGCGCGATCCAGATTTTGTCCACACACCAAAACGCTACACGCCGCGTGATCAACATTTTAAACGCCCATCCAAGGCCTGCAAATTGACACAACGCGAAGTTTGTCATTTCTCAATCCTTCATCTACAATTCGCCCCGTGAGCACCCCTGATAACAATTCACTCACCGGACTACTGTCGAGTTTTGCGCTGGGCCCGTCGTGGGCGCGCGATGCCGCAGAGCCGGCAAAAACGCATGCCAAAAAGGAGCGCAAGCACGACCCCAGCCACGAGGGCGATGCTCTGCCACGCGAACGCCGCGAATTTCGTGAGCGCCGTGACGATCGGGGGGATCGCGGCAAATCACGATTCTCACGCGACCAAGCACCACGTGAACCCATCGTCACTCCCGCCGCCGGCGTCCGAGTCACCATCATCCCCGATCCCGAAGCGGTGCGCCTCATCGGCAAGGAAGTGCATCAAGTCGCACGCGTTTACCCGCTCTTCGATGTCGCAAAAATCATCATCGCCGAACGCAGCCGCTGCCGTGCGATACTCGAGATCGAAGAATCTCGCCCGCCACTCCTCCACGGCAAAATCGACGGCTCGCTTTTTGTCACGCGCGAGGAAGCGGCTCGCCACCTTTGGAACTCCGATCTGCGCCAACAGTTTGTCGAAGAGGAAACCGTCGAGATCGATCCACCAAGCGGCAATTTCCAATCCATCGCACGCTGCGGGCTCTCGGGCGAATTGCTCGGCCCGCCCAACTTCCACGCCTACCAATCCAATCTCCGCCGCGTCCATCGCGAGCGCTTCCCCAACATGCCCTTCGAGGCCTACGCCGCCAAAGTCCGCACCGAACGCAGTGAGGAAGTGGTCAACGCGTGGCTCGAATCGATGAAGAAAAAAACCCACTGGCGCATCAAAGGAGATGGCGATGAGGCATGGATCGAAACCCAGGTCGATGCCGAACGCGCTCTCTCAGTGCGCCATTTCGACGATGCCTTCGAGGCCCTTCACAAAATCGAAATCCCCGCCACGATTTCCAACCAACTGCTCTCTCCCTCGCTTGCGCTTTCACTCAAGCTCGCCGGCATCTACGCCCGCGAAAACCCCGCGTGCCTCATCCCGGTGATTTGCCGCGCGATCGAGGCCGAGCACCTCCCGATCTTCAAACGCAAGGGCAAACTCTACACCGGCCCCGCCCGCCCGAGCCCGCTCCCAAAGGATGCCGTCCTCGCCACACGCCCAGCCATCATGGTCGAGTGGATCCGCTCAAACACCCCAGCGAAACTCGCCGGACTCTGGGAAGCGGTCTTGCCCGAAGGTGGCAATGCCCCGCCCGCGGAATTCGCCGCCGATCTCTTCTGGCTCCTTCACCAAGGCCACATCCTGCTCTTCACCAACGACACGCTGGTCATCCAAGAAGTCATCGAAAAAACCGCCCCCACCAGCACCGAGCCTTCCGACAAGCCCAAGAGCAAAAAGAAGAAGTCGAAAAACAAAGCAGCCACCCCGGCGACGGGCGTGGAATCCAACGACGACTCGCCGGCAGATGGCGAGTCCATTGATCCAGCCGCAAGCGAGGCTCCCATCTCATCCGCAGACGACGAATCTTCACCAATTTCCACCGCAGAGGTTGACGAAACGCCAGCCCTGTGATTCAAACAACCCGACCCGCACACAGGAACGGTGGCTGAGTGGTCGAAAGCACTCCCTTGCTAAGGGAACGTAGCAGAAATGTTACCGAGGGTTCGAATCCCTCCCGTTCCGCGGTCACTTTTTAGATCAGGCCTTACCTGATAAATCTACCCTGGTTCGCAATCACCCCCC
>Ga0208481_1000041_pt1 | contig 36449 bp, 30 predicted proteins | sample LakMenEpi02Jun10_FD_150662 | JGI IMG/M metagenome (GOLD analysis project Ga0208481, IMG submission 150662) | Freshwater microbial communities from Lake Mendota, WI - 02JUN2010 deep hole epilimnion (SPAdes) | ecosystem: Environmental > Aquatic > Freshwater > Lake > Epilimnion/Euphotic zone ... | reverse complement strand
GATTCGTCGATGGCCGTCATGCCCAATCTCGGGGTTAGTTTCACCAGCAACACGCCTCAGACCACATGGGATGTGTACGGTAAACTTGGCCTGATTTATTATTTTGATGCGCCGGAGTCTCTTTCAGACGACACCTACAGTCAGTCTCGGCTCAATGCCTCATTCTCCCATAGCTTTACCGAGCGCCTCAAGTTCATTAGCCGCAACTATGTGGCCAACGAGCTTGAGCCGGATTATTCCTACGGTTCCGCCTCCGGCCGAACCGGCAGCGAAAACTTCACTTGGATGACCGATAATTCGGTCGGTTTCCGTTGGACTGAAAGGCTCGGTACTTACACGGGATTCCGCTTCTCGGGTCTCCGCGTAGATACGGATCAAGAAAACAACAATAACGACCGGACCACGATTGAAGCGTATGAGCAGTTCCGTTATCAGCTTTCCCCGCAATCGGTGCTGACTTCTGAGTACCGTTATGCCCAGACCGACGGGTCCGATTTGGCCTCGGATTCCACTGACCAGTACTTCCTTGTTGGTGTCGACCATCGGTTTTCGCCCAACACCATCGGTATCTTCAAGACCGGTGCACAGCTTCGTGATGTGGATAAAGGCGACGGCGGCCTTGGTCCCTACCTTGAGATCGCTCTCCAGTCGCAAATCAACCAGCAGTTCAGGCTTGGTGCCTACACCCGCTACGGCGCCGAAGTCAACAACACCGTGCTTACAGATGACGAAGGTAATAACTACGATTACGAAGATCTGCGCGTGTTAAGGGTTGGTGGTAATGGCAGATACACCGTTTCCAAGGATCTTTCTCTTTTGGCCGGTGCCGACTTCATTTTCTCGAACTACATGGACGGGCGCGATGTGGATAATCCCAACATCTATGGTCAGGACAAGTATGAAACCAATCTCAATGGCTATGTTGGGATGTCCTACAAATTGACTGATTACCTCTTCGGTAATTTCTACTACACCTACACCCAGACCTTCACGGATATCAGCTACGAGCGTGAATATGATCGCAACCGCATCACGCTCGGCTTGTCGGCTGAGTTTTGAATCGTGTAAGCTGCAATCAAAAATATCCGAACATCCCTTTTGAAATCCGATTTCTAGGTTGTAAGCTCCCGCAATGGATCCGTTGCGGGAGTTTTCATTTCCTTTGAAAAGTCACGAAACCGTGAAACTCTAGTACATGAACACGACATCCGTACAACAGAATGAAGCCATGCTCCACGCGGTGGACTATTGGCAGGTTATCAAAAACCGCTACGGCATCATTCTTCTCTCCCTACTGTTGGTATTCATGACAGCGGCGGTCATTACCTATGTGATGCCCAAAAAGTATGAGAGTGAGGCGACCATTGAGGTCAAGCCGCGCGCGGCAGGACTTTCGCCACTTGGCTCGGATCTCAACGAGCTTTCGGGTGCCGCACGGACGACGCCGCAGTTCTTCGGCACCGAGTTTGAGAAAATCAAGAGCCGGAATTCTCTGGAAAAGGTCGTTCAAAACCTCGAGTTGGTGAACCGCTGGAGCATGGACAAGGAAACTGTACTGCAGATTCTCAAGGGCATCGTCGATACTCAGAACATCCGCGGAACCGACCTAATTTCGATCCGTGTGCGTCACACTAACAAGGTGGATGCCAGGGACATCGCCGAAGAGGTTGCCCGCTCATACAGGCAGTACCGGTCGGAGATGGAGAGACGGGATTCCGAGAATGCATTGTTGGAACTCAACAAAGCTGTGAGAAATCAGGAAGACAGAGTCGAGGAGCGCCGCAAGGTGCTCGCCACGATCGTCCGCACGAAAGGCATTATCTACAAGGGAACTGACTCATTCTACGGTCAAACCGGTGTGGACGAGGACCAAGGTGCGAGGACGGCGCTCGAGGCTTACAACGAACTTGAGCAGGAGAAACGCAAGCTTGAGAGCCAGATTAACAGCCTTCTGAAGTATGATAGCGACCAATTGATGGTGTATGCGGCTGGTCTTGATTTGCCGGATAACATCATTCGTAATCTTTATCCTCAATACCTTGAGGGCAAACGCCAGCTGGACGGTTTTCGCATCAATGGTCTTGGTGCCAAGCACCCGACCGTCATGGCTGCGGTCGACCAGATCCAGAACATGAAGCGTCAGCTTGATGAGGGAGTGGTCAATCTTCGTGCGACTCTCACGGCGCAGCTCGATCTGTCGGCAGATCGTCTCAAGAGTGTTGAGGCCATGAAGGATGAATCGCGCGAGGAGGCCATCAAGAGGGGGCTTGACGCGCAGGACTACGTCGATGCCAAGCGTGATTTCGAAACAGACCAAGAGCTGTTGCAGACGATGCGTCTTAAGCAGATGGGGGAGACTATTTCGAGCAAGATGCCCCCTGAGAGCGTGTTAGTGCATGATACTCCGGTTATTTCGGAGAGTCCGGTAAGCCCGAATGTAACTTTGAATCTTGTGCTGGGAGCTGTGGTTGGACTCATCTTCGGCGTTGGTATTGCATTCTTTCTCGAGTATCTGGACACATCGATTAAGTCTCTTGAGGACGTGGAAAAATACCTTCAGGTGCCTGTTCTTGCGGTTATTCCCAAGGATATATCGTTGCTTCACAGGGAAAGGGGTTCGAGTCCCGATGCTGAGGCTTACCGTATTCTCAGAACCAATATCGAGTTCAACCGCAAGAATCCTGAGGACAATGTGCTCACCGTAGTTTCTGGCGGCGCCGGGGAGGGCAAATCGACGACCCTGATGAACCTTTCCTACATCTGCGCGCAGGGCGGCTACACCACGCTCATGATCGACGCCGACCTTCGTCGCCCGCGTTTGCACACCTTTTTCGGTATCAACAACTCGGTGGGTCTTACCAATTTCCTCACCACGGATCTGATGCTTGAGGATGTGATTTTGCAGACTCCGGTCGACAACCTCTACTTCATGCCATCCGGTATTCTGCCGACCGATGCGTCAGGCATCCTGAACTCGCGCCGCATGTCCGAGCTCATCCAGGATGTGAAACAGCGCTTCGACCTGATCTTTGTCGACAGCCCGCCAATTCTCGGCGTGAGCGACGCGTCGGTGATCGCCAGTGAGGTCGACCTCTCAATCATCGTTGTCCAGCACCGCAAGCTGCCGAGAAACATGCTTCTTCGGGTCAAGCAGTCGATCGAGAATGTCGGCGGCAACATTCTCGGCGTTGTTCTCAACAATGTGGATATCCGCAGCGACAGTCAGTACCAGTACTACACAAGCTACTACACCTACTACGCACCGTCTGAGTCGCAAGGCCCGCCCGTGATGTCCGCGTCCTCGGTTACGGCGACTGCCACATCAACGGACACAAAGACAAATCCGAGAGCCACGGTCGCTAATGATAGCAAGTCCGAGTCGGATCTTTACTAACTACTAATTCTATTCGTCCATGAGACTTAAATTCATCGCTTCTTTGTTTATCGCTCTGATCTGTCTTGCCACCGGTGCCTTCGGGCAGATCCAGGCGGGGCGGGCGATTCAGATTTCGGTAAGTGGCGTTCCGAGTGAGGAAAAGGGCCGAATCGATGCGATTTATCCGGTCTCCGAGTCGGGTATGATCAACGTTCCCTTCATCGGTCAGGTGAGGGCTGCAGGATTGCGCGCCGAGCAATTGGCAATGGCTCTCGAGGGTCGCTTCCGTTCGGCGGAAATTTATACCAGTCCGACCTTTCAGGTGATCGATTCCAGCGCCAAGAGCATTGAGGAAAAAGTGGTGACCATTGGTGGCCAAGTGCGTAAGACCGGGCCGGTGCCATACAACCGGGGGCTGACCTTGTATCAGGCCATTCAGAATGCCGGTGGCCCGACGGAGTTTGGCAGCATGCACCGAGTGAAGCTTTATCGTGCCGGCAAGCAGACCGAATATGACCTGACCAAGGGTGAGGCCATGAACATCCTGCTCGAGTCCGACGACACCATCGAGGTACCACAGAAAAATGCCTTTGGCCGCTGATGCGGGGCGATCGCCCGATGCCCTCGAAAGACGGGTGTCGATGAGGTGAGTTTGAGGCATGAATGGTGATTTTTCAAGTGATTGAAACAGTCCCCTTAAGATGTCTTTTTTCAAATTCTTGTTGGTGGTCGTGATGTCGACGACGGCGCTTCCGGCGGAGGTGGTCCCGAAAGTTATTTTGAAAGCCATGGAGTCGGAGGACTTCAAGGAGCGTGAGTCCGCGCAATCGGATCTTTTGTCTTGGGTGAGAAAGAACCCCAAGGCGGCGTTAGCGGAATTGCTGCGATATTCAACGGAAGGCGGCAGTTCTAGTCCGGAAGTGCGGGAGCGCTGCATGCAGGTGTTGCGTCAACTTGCAGCGGATGATTTTGCCAAGGAAGGCGATGGTTATCTTGGTGTGCGCATGAATGATCGGATGGTTCGGATGCCGGGAAATCAGCCCGATCGTTGGGCGGTTGTGGTGATCGAGGTGGTGGCGGATTCGGCTGCCGCGAAGAGCGGGTTGAAGGCTGGGGACGCGATTGTCGGGTTGGGTGATCAAACATGGGAGCAGGAGGCCTCGAAGCCATTCAGTGAGCAAATTCGCAAGCACAAGCCCGGTACACGGGTGCGGCTCAGCGTTTTACGTGATGGGGGGCTTCAGGAAATGCGGGTTGAGCTGGGGCGCCGGCCAGCGGATGCGGAACAACTCCTGCTCGGCGCGGATCCGGAGGGGCAGAAGGCCTTGGAGCAGCGGGCCAAGGACGCTCATTTTCAGCGCTGGTTGCTCGAAAAAAAAGGTCCGCGATGATGCAAATGTCGTTTTGGAAATCGACAAGCGCAAAAGCGGTGGCAAGTTGAAACCCGCCATCCGGCACCTTTCATTCCCCCGAATCGCATGACATTTCATTGGCTTCGCAATACACTTCTGGCGGCAGCGGCGCTGGCGTCGTTTTCTCCTCTCAATGCTCAGCAGGCGGACTTCAACGAAGTTGGACGCCAGATGTCGATCATGCTGCAAAACAGCCATTTCGCGAGGCTGCCATTCGACGAGGCTCTGAGCCGGCGTTTTCTTGACGACTATTTGAAGGATCTGGATTTCCAGCGGCTGTATTTCACGCAGGAGGATGTGGATCGTTTCGACGAGGCCTACGGAAGCCAGATGCACAGCTTGATTTTGCAAGGCAAGAGCATGGAGGCAGCGACCACGATTTATGAGATCTTCAAGCAGCGGGTTCGCGCGCGAGTCGAGCAGACCGGGAAATTGTTGAATGGGAATGATTTTGATTTCACTTCCGAGGACAAGGTCATGATGAGCCGCAAGGATGCGGCATGGCCGAAGAATGAAAAGGAGGCGGCAGAGTTGTGGCGCCTGCAGATCAAGGAGGCGGTTTTGGGCGAGGTCCTGCGTCGTGAAATGTTGGCGAAGATGGCCAAGGAGCAGGGTAAGGCGGATCCGGGTAGTGATGATCGCAGCCCGAAGGAAAAAGTTTCGCTTCGTTACAAACGCTTCCTCTCCAGCGTCGAGGATGTGGATGACGAGGAGGTCGCCAATTATTTCCTCAGCGCCGTGGCGAGAGCTTACGACCCGCACACCGACTACATGAGCGCTCGTGAAATGAGCCGCTTCAAGGACAGCATGAAGAACGAGCTCGTCGGCATTGGTGCTTTGCTTCAGGCCGAGGAAGATGGTGCCACCAAGATCATGGGCATCGTGGTCGGTGGCCCCGCTGATCGCGAGGCCAGCCTCAAGCTCAACGATCGGGTGGTGGGCGTGAACGCGCTCAACACCGACAAGCCGGCGGACATGGTTGATATCATGTTCATGAAGATCGACAAGGTGGTGGATCTGATCCGCGGCAAAGAGGGAACCTCGGTGGCGCTCAAAGTCGAACCTGCGGCAGGCCCACCGGGAGTGACGCGCATGGTGGTGATCAAACGTGGCAAGGTCGAGATGAAGGACGAGCAAGCGGGCGGAGAGCTAATCGAAATTAAGAACGAGAAAAACCAGTCGAAAAGATTGGGTATCATCACGCTCCCTTCGTTTTACGCGGATTTCGACAATGGCGAAGTAAGCTGCGCCGATGATGTTGAAAAAATCCTCAATCGTTTGATGGATGAAAAAATTGACGGACTGATTCTTGATCTTCGCAACAATGGAGGTGGTTCGCTCGATGAGGTCCGCCGCATGACGGGATTTTTCATGGAGCAGGGCCCGGTGGTGCAGGTCAAGGACACCCTTGGCCGCGTGCAGGTGAAGAATTCCGAGAACGGCAAGCCGATCTACACCGGGCCGATGGTGGTGCTGACGGATCGTAGCAGTGCCTCCGCGAGCGAAATTCTTGCGGGTGCCTTGCAGGACTTCAACCGTGCCGTGGTGGTGGGTGAGGCCTCGACCTTTGGCAAGGGCACCGTGCAGCAACCGATGGACATCGGTCGCATGCTGCCACTTTTTTCAAACCGCAATGGTTCCGGATTCCTCAAGGTCACGATTCAGAAGTTTTATCGTCCATCAGGTTCATCGACGCAGATGGATGGAGTGTCATCGGATGTCGTGATTCCAAGCATCATGGACGGACTCGAGATTGGCGAATCCTTCCTGGAGCATTCATTGGAGCATGATCTCATTCGCCGTGCGGATGGTTTTAAACCGCTTGATGCCGAGAGGCTTTTCATTCCCAAGCTCAAGGAGCTGAGCGCCAAGCGTCTGAATGCTTGCAGGGATTTCGAGTATGTGCGCGATGATGTTCGCAGGACGAGCGAGCGGATCAAGGCCAACACGCTTTCACTCAACAAGGCCGAGCGTGAGAAGGAGCTCGCCGAGTCGGACGCGCGCCAGAAGGAACGAAATGCCGAGCGCCGTGAGCGCTTCGCGAAGGTTGCGCAAGAGGACAAACAAGGCTTCAAGTTCTACAAGCTCACTCTCGATGACATCAAGGAAGGTAACAAGCTCAAGTCCTACGATCCATCGGAAGAAAGTGCTTCATTCATGCGCAGGGCCAAGGACGAGACGGAGGATCTCGATGACTCGCCGAAGTGGCCGACTGGGCTGGATCCGATCAAGCGTGAGTCGATTTCGGTGCTGCGCGATTTGGTGGAGCTTTCGGAAAGCGCGCGTGTGGCGGGCGTGTTCGAGTGAGTTCGCATTTTTTACCTGTGTTGATGGAGGGCATTGCGACGAATTTGGCGGAAGTAAGGCGGCGGATGGAAGTCGCCTGCCGCCGTGCCGGGCGTGAGCCAGGTGATGTCGAGTTGGTGGCTGTGTCGAAAACCTTTCCCGTGAGCGACATTGCCGAGGCGGTGAAGGCGGGTCAGCAGGTTTTCGGCGAGAGCCGCTTGCAAGAGGCTGAGCTGAAGATCGATGAGCTTCCATCTTCTTTGTGCTGGCATTTCATCGGTGGTGTCCAGCGCAACAAGGTGCGGAAAATTTTGCAGAAGTTTGGTGTCATCCATGCCATCGATTCGCTGCGTTTGGCGGAGTATGTGAATGGCATCGCGTGCGAGTTGGGCCATGCGGCGGAGGTTTTCCTGCAGGTCAATGTTGGCGGCGAGGCGAGCAAGGGTGGATTTGAGCCGGCGGTGTTGCGGCAGGAGATTGGAAAACTGTGTGCGTTGGAGCATCTGCGGATTCACGGGCTGATGTGCATTCCGCCGGCAGTGCCTGATGCGGAGTCGGCGCGGCGGTGGTTTGTTTCATTGCGCGAGTTGCGCGATGAGCTTGAGGCGATTTCGGGTCGTCAATTTCCCCAGTTGAGCATGGGAATGAGCGGTGATTACGAAGTGGCGATCGAGGAGGGTGCGACCCATGTGCGGGTTGGATCCTTGATCTTTGGTCACCGAAGCCAGAGGGTGGAAGGCGAGCTTGGTTGAGAACCCAAAGATCATGACAGAAACTTTACAACATGTGGCCATCATCGGGGACGAGTTTGCCTGCGTCTTTGGTGATTCATCCGAAGCGTATTTGCCTTTGGCGATGCTGCGGCGTGCCTGCCCGTGTGCGGCATGCCAGGGTGAGCCGGATGCCTTGGGACGGGTGGTGAGGCCTTTGGTGGAGCACGGGCCGCGCGCATTTGAGTTGTTGCGCTTTGAGCAGGTGGGGGGGTATGCGCTGCAGTTGTTCTGGGCGGATGGTCATTCTTCCGGGATCTACAGTTTCAGTTACCTGAGGAAGCTTGCGGCGATCGGGGAGGCTTGATAGAAAGCATTCCTGTTATTGATGCCGTGATATCCGCCCCAGATGATTTGGCCCATGTCGGCCTGTTGATGAGCCGTGAGCTTGAGTCTTTGCGGTCGGCCGGATACTCGACCGTTGCGGATTTGCTGGATCATTTCCCCAAGCGTCATGAGGACCGTCGTCACTTGGGGTTTCCGGTGAACTCGGCCAGTCTTGGTCCGATTTGTTTTCGTGCTGAGGTCGTTGATACCACGCAGCGGCGGTTTGGTCAGGGCAAAGGACTTTTCGAGGCGGTGTTGGTTGATTCGAATGGCGGTCTCTTTGGTTCCGCGCGTGTCACCTGCCGTTGGTACAACATGCCGTTCATGAACAAGGTCCTTGCGGCGGGTCAGCAAGTGGTCGCGCATGGAAAATTGAAGGAAATCGACGGGCGTTTTTTCATCGATCATCCTGAGTTCGAAATTTTGCGTGAGGATGATCTTGAAGGTGGATCCATTCATCTCGACCGGATCGTGCCGGTTTATCGGAACATTTCCGGCATTGCGCAGCGGCGCTTGCGCGAGGTCATGCACGAGTTGCTAGGCCAGGTGGATCCGGCCAGCTTGGATACCGGTATCGATGTCGGCAGCGGGATTGTGCGGGCTGATGATCTGCGTGCGGTGCATTTTCCCGAATCGTTTGAAATCGCGAAGTCGGCGAGTCGCAGGTTTGCGCTGGAGGAATTTTTTGCCGTGCAGCTCAATGTGCTATGGCGGCGCAAGAATCATCGTCGCCTCGAGGGCCGCACTCATGGACGCAAAACAACCTTGTTGAAGAAATTTTACGCGAGTCTGCCCTTTGATCTGACAGGGGCGCAGAAGAGGTCGATTCGTGAGATCATTGAGGACATGCGCGACCCGCGTCCGATGGCGCGATTGATGCAAGGGGATGTTGGCTCGGGGAAAACCTTTGTCGCGATGGCGGCGATGCTGATGGCGGTCGACTCCGGCTCGCAGGCCGCGCTGATGGCACCAACGCAGATCCTTGCGGAGCAGCACTTTTTGACATTTCGCAAGTGGCTTGAGCCTTTGGGGATTCGCATCGCCTTGCGCACCGCATCACGCGATGAGCGCACGCATGAAGATGATGGGACGCATTCGCAGATGATTATTGGCACGCATGCCTTGATCCATGGCGGTGGAAATTTTGAGGATCTCGGATTGGTGGTGATCGACGAGCAGCACAAGTTCGGGGTTGGTCAGCGTGCGGCATTGATCGGCAGGGGACGCGCGCCGGATGTGTTGGTGATGACTGCGACGCCGATTCCGCGCACGCTGACGATGACCTTGTATGGCGACCTTGATGTTTCTGTTTTGGATGAAAAACCGCCTGGGCGCGGAGAGGTGGTCACTGCGGTTCGCGTTTCCGCCAAGCAGTCGGATGTCACCGCATTTGTGAAGGGTAAGCTCGCTGAAGGTCGTCAGGCTTATCTGGTGTATCCTTTGGTTGAGGAAAGCGAAGGTCTCAAGGTCGAGTCGGCGGTGGAGGCGCATGTCAAATGGAAGAAGCGACTGTCTGGGCACGAGGTTGGTTTGATCCATGGCAAGTTGAAGCCGGATGAAAAGGAGCGGGTGATGCAAGACTTTCGCGATGGGCGGATCGGGGTTTTGGTGGCGACATCGGTGATCGAGGTAGGCGTCGATGTTCCGAATGCCTCGCTGATGGTGGTGCATCATGCCGATCGCTTTGGCATGGCGCAGTTGCATCAACTGCGGGGGAGGATCGGCCGCGGTGGCAACAAGGGGTACTGCATTCTTTTGAGCGATGGGAAAAATCTTGAGGGCATGGAAAAGCTCAAGGTGCTGGAAGGCACCGGTGATGGGTTTGAAATTGCCGAGGCCGACCTGCGTTTGCGCGGACCGGGGGATGTGCTGGGGACCTCGCAAAGCGGCCTTGCGGAGTTGAAATTTGTCGAATTTCTCGCTGACCCGTCATTGGTGAGGGAAGCGGGCAAACTCGCGGCCGAGGTGCTTGCCGCGGACTCGGATCTGAGTGGGCGTCATGCAGGCTTGCGCGGGCTTATCAAAGAGCTTGGGGCTGAGGTGTTTTCGACTGGTGGTACCGCTTGAACGGTCGTCGAAGGGAACTTGACTCTTGCTTAAAACGCGGGCAAGGGGCAATGATTGGGGCGTGACGCATCATCGTACCGACGACCTCCGGATCACCGGCCTGAACCCGCTCATTTCGCCAGCGGTGCTGGCTTATTATTTGCCGCTTGGCGAAAAAGCCTCCGAGTTGGTGGCTGGCGCGAGGGCACAGGCTGATGCCATCATCCAGCGTGAGGACGATCGCCTGTTGGCGATTGTTGGGCCTTGTTCGATTCATGACCCTGAGGCGGCGCTTGAGTATGGTGAAAAACTCCGCAAGGAGGCCAAGCGTTTTGAAAAGGATTTGTTTGTGATGATGCGCGTCTATTTTGAGAAGCCGCGCACGACTGTCGGTTGGAAGGGCTTGATCAATGATCCGGAGCTCAACGACTCCTTTGACATCAACCAAGGTCTGCGTGTGGCGCGCAAGCTCCTGCTCGATCTTGCCAACATGGGTGTGCCGGCGGGGACTGAGTTTCTCGATACGATTTCGCCGCAGTACATCGCCGACCTCATTGCGTGGGGGGCGATTGGTGCCCGCACGACCGAGTCACAGATTCATCGTGAGTTGGCTTCCGGGCTATCGATGCCGGTGGGTTTCAAGAACGGTACGGGTGGCTCGGTGCAAATCGCCATCGATGCGATCCAATCCGCATCGCGTCCGCATCATTTTCTCTCAGTGACCAAGCAGGGGGTTTCGGCGATCGTCTCGACAACCGGCAACAATTCCTGCCATCTGATCCTTCGCGGCGGTAAGACCGGCCCGAACTATGAAAAACCCTCCATCGATGAGGCGGTGACGATGCTGCGAGAGCAGAGCATGAACGAATCGATCATGATCGACTGCTCGCACGGCAACTCGCTCAAGGACTTCCGCAATCAACCGATGGTCGCGCGCAGCATTGCGAATCAAGTGGCTGAAGGTTGCCGTGAAATCACCTCGCTGATGATCGAGTCGAATCTCGTCGAGGGAGCTCAGAAACTCACCAAGGATTTGTCCGCGCTGAAGCGGGGTCAGTCGATCACCGACGCCTGCCTTGGCTGGGACGAGACTATCGAGACGCTCGAGGTGCTGGCCGAAGGCGTGCGCAAGAGGCGTAAGGGGTGAAGAGTTAGAGGTTGTTTGTTATTGGTGATTGGGGAGGATGAAGAATCGGCTTCTTGGTAGGCAGGGACCTTTCTCCGAAAGGTGCGATGTTGAATGCAGGGTTATTGAAGAGGCCACTTCTTCAGGGGAGAGCGGGCATCTTGCCCGCTTTGGCGCCTGCGGCGATGATTACGGCGCCGCGAGGCCGCATCGCCCTACCTGAAGAAGACGCAAGAGAAGAAGCAACTTCTTCATTTTTCCTCCCAATTACCAATAACAAATAACCTCTAACCTTTCTTCCTCTAGCTCAATGCCCGCTGAGGTAGCGTTCCGCTTCGAGTGCGGCGGCGCAGCCTTGGCCGGCGGCGGTGATGGCCTGGCGGTAGTAGTGGTCGGCGACATCGCCGGCAGCGAAGAGCCCCGAGGTCTTGGTGGAAGTCCTGCCGGGGGTTTGGATGATGTAACCGTTTTCGTCCTTATCGACCAGATCGCCGAGAAACGCGCTGTTGGGCACATGGCCGATGGCGACGAACACGCAAGCCACGGGGAGTTCTGATTTTTCACCGCTGACGAGGTTTTGCAGTGTCACCGCGCGCATTTCGCCTTTTTCGTCGGTGAGGTATTCGCTGACGGTGGAGTTCCAGACCGGCTCGATTTTCGGGTTGGCGAGCACGCGGTCGGCCATGATTTTTGATGCGCGCAGTTCGTCGCGGCGGTGGATGAGAAAAACTTTGCTGGCAAAGCGCGTGAGGAAGTCGGCCTCCTCGCAGGCGCTGTCGCCGCCACCGATCACGCAGACCGGCACATCGCGATAGAATGCGCCGTCGCAGGTGGCGCATGAGGTGAGGCCATGGCCGATGAGTTTTTGTTCGCCGGGCAGGCCGAGGTGGCGTGGTGCGGCACCGGTGGCGACGATGAGGGTTTTGGCTTCGAAGGATTCCGCGCCGGCTTTCAGCAGGAAGGACCCATCGCTGCGGTGCTCGACCGACTCAACACTGGCATAGGCGATGCGGGCCCCGAATTTTTCCGCTTGGGCCTGCATTTTCATCATCAAGTCCGGGCCCATGATGCCTTCGGGATGACCGGGGAAATTTTCCACTTCGGTGGTGGTCGTCAGTTGTCCGCCCGGTTGGGTGCCGGAAAGGAGGAGGGGGCTGAGGTTGGCGCGTGCGGTGTAGATCGCTGCGGTGTAGCCAGCGCAACCGGTGCCGATGATGATGACATTTTCCATGGATGTGAGAAATTGAAGTGCGCGGGAGTATCGGACGATCCGTGCAGTCGAGTCAACCGCCCGGTCGCGTGATCGGCGTATGATTTGCAATTTTCGCGCTGTCGTGGCTGGTCTCATTGCGAGTAGTGCTTGCACAAGGGCGTGGTCGGGCGAAACTGCCGGCGTTTATGAATCCCGATTCCATTCGAGAAATTTTGCGGCAGGTCAGATATCCCGGGTTTTCGCGCGATATTGTATCATTTGGTTTGGTCAAGGATGTGCGTGTGGAGGATGGCGTGACGGTGGTGAAAATCGAGGTTTCCACCCGCGACCCCAAAGTGCCGGAGCAAATTTTCAAGGACTGCCATGCCGCGTTGGACGCGGTGCCGGGGATTGGCAGCGTGAAGGTAGACATTGATGTCAAGGATGCGCCCGCCGCGGCCGGTGGCTCGGGTGTCGGAAAATCATCGATTCCTGGAGTGAAGCGCGTGATCGCGGTGGCATCGGGCAAAGGTGGCGTGGGGAAATCAACCGTCGCGGCGAATCTTGCCGTGGCCTTGGCGGCGACCGGTGCGCGCGTCGGGCTTTGCGATTGCGATCTATATGGTCCCTCGGTAGCGCAGATGTTTGGGGTTAATGATCGGCCGATGGCCAATGAACGCGATGAGATCATCCCGCTCGAAGCACATGGTATTCAGCTCATGTCGATGGGTTTTCTGCTCGATGATCGATCACCGGTGATCGTGAGGGGGCCGATGGCGACGCGTTATACGCAACAATTTTTGCGTCAGGTCGCGTGGGATGATTTGGATTACCTCGTGCTCGATATGCCGCCGGGCACGGGGGACATCCAGTTGACGATTGTTCAGACTGTGACGGTTGACGGTGCGTTGATTGTCACGACGCCGCAGGAGGTTGCCTTGATCGATGCGCGCAAAGCCGTGTCGATGTTCGCGAAGGTGAATGTGCCGATACTGGGTTTGGTCGAGAACATGGCTTGGTTTGAGTGTGATGCTGGGAAGAAATATTATCTCTTTGGCGAAGGGGGGGGCGTGCGCGAGGCCGAGGCCATGAATGTGCCATTGCTTGGGCGGATTCCGATCGATGTGGTGACGCGTGAGCGAGCCGATTCGGGAGCACCGGTTGCTCTGATGGAGCCTTCCGCGAATGCGGTTTCGGCCGCCTTCCATCAACTTGCGGCTGGCATTTGCAAGAGAGTTTGAGATGATGATGTAGTTTCCCTGAGTGGAAACCATGTCATCATTTCATCATGCAAAATGTCTCGAAAAATTCCGGTTCGGGTGAAATGCCGGATCACCAGTTGACCGACCACAGCGGGATTCTGAGTGTCGAGAAGGACACCTCGGGCAAGGGCTTGCACATCGACTTTGATCCGAGCTTGTTGAGCGAGGGAGAGCTTCGCCGAATTGTCGACGAACACCGCGAGCAGCTTGCTTCGGCGATCCGCAGGAGCACCTTTCGCATCGAGAGCGATGCGAGCGAGGCTGTCGCGCAGAAGCTTGAGAAGCGGGTGACTGATATTCCCGGGGTGAGGCGTGCAACGGCGACTTTCATTGGCAAGGTGTTGTCGGTCACTTTCGACACGCAGATCAAGTCCGAGGAAGCGATCATCGCCGACCTCAAGCACGCGGGGGCCGACATCCAGCCATTGCAGGCGAGCTTGATGGAAAAGCGTTCGCTTTGGGGAAAGGTTCGGGCTGGTGATTTGAACGAGGAAATTTCCTGCGCGTTGGGTTTTGTGTTTTTGATTGCTGCTTGGATATCGGGCAAGTGGGTGAGTGAGCCTTTGTCACATGGATTGTATGTGGCGGCCTACGTTTTTGCGGGTCAGCAAGGGGTGAGGTCGGCGATCGCGTCGCTGCGTGAGTGGGTGCTTGATGTCGATGTGCTGATGGTGCTTGCGGCCTTGGGCGCGGCCTTGATTGGTGCGCCCTTTGAAGGTGCCTTGCTGTTGTTTTTGTTCAGCTTTTCCAATGTGCTGCAGCGTCATGCGATGGATCGCACGCGGCGGGCGATCGAGGCCTTGCTCACGCTGCGGCCGACCGAGGCGATGGTCAAACGCGACGGGGCAGTGGTGCGGGTGCCGGTTGAGCAGGTCGAGGTGGATGAAATTGTGGTGGTGAAACCTGGTGAGCAGATTTCGGTGGATGGCGTGCTGAGCGAGGGCTCCACGCATGTTAACGAATCCTCGCTGACCGGTGAGTCGATGCCAGTTTCAAAGACCGTTGGCAGCTTGCTGTTTGCGGGAACGCTCAATCAAAGTGGCGGCATTGAGTTGCGTGTCACCAAGCGACCGGAGGATTCGGCGCTCGCTCGAATGGTCAAGCTGGTGGCGGAAGCGCAGGCGGAAAAGTCTGGCACGCAGAGGTTTCTTGAGCGCGCGGAACAGTATTATGCGATGGGCGTCATTGGCTTCACGTTTGCGGTTTTCCTCATTCCGTTTTTGGCGATGGGAGAAAATTTTTCCACTGCGTTTTATCGTGCGATGACGCTGATGGTGGTGGCCTCGCCGTGTGCCTTGGTCATCAGCACGCCAGCGACTGTGTTATCGGCGATTGGTGGTGCGGCGAGGAGGGGTATTTTGATCAAGGGCGGATCGCATCTTGAGCGTGCGGCCTTGATCGACATTGTCGCGGTCGACAAGACCGGAACACTAACCGTGGGCAAGCCGTCGCTGACGGAGATCGTCACGGGCGATGGAGTGCATGCTTTGGGTGCGAGTTTGCCGGAGGAGGTTACGGTATTATTACGTTTGGCTGCGGCGCTTGAGGCCAAGTCGGAGCACCCATTGGCGCATGCCATTGTGAAGGGCGCGCTGGATTGCGGGATTGCATCGCCCGAGGTGACGGATTTCCAAGCGACGCCTGGCAAGGGTGCGGAAGGAAATGTCGATGGCTTGCGAGTGATTGTGGGTAGCGAGCGTTTGTTCCGCGAACTTGAGGTGAGTGGATTTGAGGAGATTGAAAATCACTCTCGGCCATTGCAGCAGATGGGAAAGACCTGTGTGTGGATGGGGCTGCGTGAGGGCGACCGCGTGGTTGCGAAGGCGGTGATGGTCATGGCCGATACCATTCGGGAAGAGGCGCGTACTCTGACGGATGATTTGCACAAACTTGGTGTGCGTCGCGTGGTGATGCTTACGGGGGATCAGCAACCTGTCGCCGAAGCGATTGCGCGCGAGGCTCATGTCGATGAAGTGCATGCGGGGCTATTGCCGGAGGATAAACTCAAGCTCATACGGCAGCTGCGTCAGGAAGGTCGGGTGATGATGATCGGCGATGGGGTCAATGATGCTCCGGCCTTGGCGATGGCGGACATTGGAGTGGCGATGGGTGCGGCCGGTACTGATGTGGCGATGGAAACGGCGGACATCGTGCTGATGGGTGACCGTTTGGAAAACATTCCGTTGTTGTTGAATCACGCGCGCCGAGCCAAGCGGGTCTTGTTGCAGAACCTGTGTTTTTCCGGTGGCGTGATTGTTCTACTCATTCTTGCCGCCCTTGGCTGGGGCCTGCCTTTGCCGATTGGCGTGGTGGGTCACGAAGGCAGCACCGTGCTGGTATGCCTTAATGGCTTGCGCTTACTGATGATATCCCGCTCGGCGATTTGAGTGGGGATTTTTTTGATCAGCGATCCATCAGCGCGAACTTCAATTCCGCTTCGGACACCACCTCGTTGTTGACGAGGCAGCGGCAGCGGGTTTGGCCGATCGAGCCGCGGATCTTGATGATTTCGGTTTCGATCAGCAGCGTGTCGCCGGGGAGCACCGGGCGGCGCCACTTCACATTGTCGGCGCTCATGAAATAGCCGATTTTGCCGACATTTTCCGGTTTGCGAAGCATCAGCACCGAGGAGACCTGGGCCATCGCTTCGAGTTGAAGCACGCCGGGCATGATCGGGTGACCAGGGAAGTGGCCGGGGAAGTACGGCTCGTTCATCGTCACATTTTTCAAGCCGGTGCACTTGTTCTCGCCGAGGCAATCGACGATGCGGTCGACCATGAGGAATGGGTAACGGTGAGGGAGAATTTTGAGCACCTCTTGAATGTCGAGCACGCTTTCGCCATCGGGGATGCTGACGGCGGCGGGGACCATCGAGCGCATGCGTTGGTATTCGGCCTTGAGCGTGGCGGCCATTTTGGTGTTCGGGCCGTGGCCCGGTTTCACCGCAATCACATGGCCGTGAATGCGAACGCCGGAGAGCATCAGGTCGCCGATGATGTCGAGGGCCTTGTGGCGTGCGAACTCGTTGTTGAAGCGCATGGGCTCCTTCGACATGATTTCATCGCCGCGGATGACCACCGCGCTTTCGAGCGAGCCTCCCTTGATGAGGCCTTTTTCCAAGAGCGGTTTGACATCTTCGTAATAAACAAAGGTGCGCGCCGGTGCGATTTCCTGTTCGTACTTTTCGGGCGTGATCTCGCTGGAGAAATATTGGGTGAAGCGTCCGTCGGGCCCGACATTGGTGACGGAAATTTTGAAGGTCTTGCAGGGGACGATCGTGATCAGCGTGCCATCGGCGGTTTCTTGGTGGATTGTTTCGCGGATTTCCCAAACGCGGCGCGGTGATGGTTGAGCGACGAGGCCAGCCTTGCGGATCATTTCGACGAATGGTCGTGAGGATCCGTCGCCGATCGGCGGTTCGTTTGCGTCCATTTCGATGAGCGCGTTGTCAACGCCCATGCCGGTGAGGGCGGAGATCACGTGCTCGACCGTGTGGACCTTCACCGAGCCTTCGGCGAGCGTGGTCGCGCGTTCGACGGTTTGGACCTTGTCGACATCGGCATTGATGAAGGGTTGGTCGGGCAGGTCGATGCGGCGAAATTTGAAGCCGTGGCCCTCGGGTGCGGGTTTGAGGGTGAGGGTGACCTTTTGTCCGGTGTGGAGTGAGGTTCCTTCGAGAGTGGCGGGGCCGGCGAGGGTGTGTTGGAAGGCTGCGGACATGCTCCGGTGAGTTTGATTTTTCCCGGCGTCGGATCAAGTCGGAATAAGCTGATTCGATGGCCATGCGGGAGCTGCATCAGTGATTTCCCGCGAATCATCTTGCAAATCTGGTGGATCCGCATGACCTCTGGGCCTGCCTTGCCGGTGGATCCTTTGTGACTTCATCCGATGGTTTGGCCCCTTTTTCCCTTCTTGATCGATGAGAGTTGGCCTGAGGTTTCACTGAACATGCTCATCGACCTGTCCGACGCCGAGATCCGGTGGGTGCGGACCTTATCAAGAAATGAATACCAATCGATTTGACGCGTTGCCGTTGGCGGCGCCCTTGCAGCAAGTGTTGAAAGAGCTCGGGTACGAGGAGCCATCGCCGATCCAGGCGCAGGCGATTCCGATTTTGTTGCAGGGCAAGGATCTGCTCGGTTGTGCACAGACCGGCACTGGCAAGACCGCGAGTTTTGCGTTGCCGATTTTGCAGCAACTCCATGAACGACGCAAAACCGTGCGGCCGAAGGCATGTCGTGCCTTGGTTTTGGCGCCGACACGCGAGCTTGCGGGGCAGGTTGGCAAGAGCTTTGCGACTTATGGAAAGTTGATCAAATTTCGCCAGACATTGATCTATGGTGGTGTCGGATCGGTGCCGCAGATCAATGCAATGCGCAATGGCGTCGATGTGCTCGTGGCAACGCCTGGGCGTTTGCTGGACTTGATTGACCAGCGTCATGTCGATCTTTCGCAGGTCGAGTTTTTCGTGCTCGATGAGGTTGATCGGATGTTGGACATGGGATTTTTGCGTGATGTGAAGCGCATTATTTCGCTGCTGCCATCGCGAAGGCAGTCCTTGTTTTTCTCGGCCACACTGGCACCGAACATTGTTGAGCTTGCGCAAACGATTTTGAAGGATCCCGCGCGAGTGAGCATCACGCCGGAGACCACCACTGCCGAGAAGATCGAGCAGCGGGTTTGTTTCCTGAATCGTGAGTACAAGCGGCCGCTGCTTGAGCAATTGTTGCGGGAGCAGTTCGAGGCGAAGCAGCAGAAGCTCACGATTGTTTTCAGTCGTACCAAGCATGGCGCGAACAAACTCGCGAAGAGCTTGAATTCGGCGGGTTATCCGTCGGAAGCGATTCACGGCGACAAATCGCAATCACAGCGCGAGAAGGCCTTGGAACGCTTCAAAAAAGGGCTCACGCCGATTTTGGTGGCGACCGATGTTGCGGCTCGCGGGGTCGACGTCAAAGAGGTCGGTCTTGTGGTGAATTTCGATCTGCCCAACGAGCCCGAGTCGTATGTCCACCGGATCGGCCGGACTGCGCGTGCGGGTGCTGATGGTCGGGCAGTTTCCTTTTGCTCGGAGGAGGAGTTGGAATTTTTGCGCGAGATCGAGAAGACCATCCGCATGGCGATTCCCAAGTGGGAAGGTCATGACTGGCACAACGAATCACTCGCCGAGCGTCATGCGCGTGGCAAGTCCGCGAATGGCGCAAGGCCATCGGCCGCGAAACAGTCGGCGGGAGGTGGGCGTTCCGGCCAAGGCCGGAGACGCGGTCGGCGTTGAGCTGAAAGGTCAGCGATCGAGGATCGAGTTCCAGTGTTCGACGTTGTCCTTTTGCGACTCGAAGAGCGCGGTCGAGTCGTCGTGAATCGTGATCGAGGTGATCTTGTCGCCGACACCGTTGTATTTGCAGCCGCGCTCGCCGGTGTTGTTTTTGCCGGTGATTTTTTCCACGATGTCGAGGCCGTTGGTGACTTGGCCAAAGACCGAGTGACGGTTGTCGAGGAAGGGGGTGGGTACGGTCGTGATGAAGAATTGCGAGCCGTTCGTGCCGGGGCCGGCGTTGGCCATGGAGAAGACGCCTGGTGAGCGGTGGCGAAGTTCGGGATGGAACTCATCGGCAAACTTGTAGCCCGGGCCGCCGCGGCCGGTTTCCGTTGGGTCGCCACCTTGCAGCATGAAGCCTTCGATCACGCGGTGGAAGGCCACATTGTTGTAGTAGCCGCGGCGTGCGAGGTTGAGGAAATTTGCGCAGGTGAGAGGGGCCTTGGACGCGTAGAGGGTGGCGTCGATGTCGCCGGCGGTTGTGTGAATGGTGATTTTGATGTCGGACATGGCGCGATCAAACACGAGCGGCGCTCGCTTGGCAATGCGCTACATGCTTTGCGCGAGCACCCAGCGGTATTCGGCGGCGATTTGTTCCTCGACCGGGCGGCGAAGTTCGGTCGGCAGCACGCCCCACGTGTAGGTTTCGATCTCGAGGTGCGTGCAAGCATCGGGGTGAGATCCAAGCCATGACAGCGTGTCGGTGACATGATCGCTGGTCGAGCTGAGCGGCGTCGATGGCTTCGCATCGAGCGGGATGTGGAAATGCACGCGCGCTTCGCCGGTGAGGCTGGATGGGGCGGCGCGGAGGAAATCGGGCAGATCCATGAAGCGGCTCAAGGTGCCGGATGCATTTTGATGAATGACCTGATGCGAGTACACTGGCTCATCAAAGCCCGCGATGGCCGAAATGGCTGCGGGATTTTGCGGATCGAGTGCGAGGGCGTTGGAGAGGTGAACTTTTGAAATGCGGATGCCGGCGTGGGTGAGTGCGTCGAGTGAATGTTTCGCGTCTTCGAACTGCAGGGCGAAGTGGCAGCAGTCGTAGTTGATGCCGATGCGATTGAGCAACGATGTCGGGTGACTTGCCTCATTTGTGAGGCGATCGAAAAATGCCAGCGACTCGTGGGTGTTTTCGATGTGGCCGAGTGGTTCCGGTTCGAGTCCGAGGTGCAAGTCCTTGCCTGAGCGGGCGGAGAGATCATCGAGCCAATCGGCAAGGCTGATCAGGTTTTTCCGAATGATTGATTCGTCCGCTTCGAAGAGCTTGTGTGACCCAGGCAGGGTTGAAACGGATCCGCCGCTGTTTGCAGGAGCGATGGCGGCAAGGATTTCGAAAAGATTTTTGGTGTAATCGACGCGGTCTTGATGTGTCCAATCCGGTGCGAAGACTTGTTCTTTCACGCGGGTGCCGTGGAAGTTTCCGTAGGGAAACCCGTTGATTGTGAAGACATAGGTGTTTGTCTCGGTGAGCCAATCGCGAAAGCGTGCGAGTTGGTCGCCCTGCAGCAGCTCGCTAGCCGCGTGAGCCGAAAGGCGAAGCCCGATCGCGAAGGCCTCGTTGCTGGCGAGCATGCCTTGTTTTTTCAGCAGGTCGCGGACGCCAATCGTGTGGGTTTGAAGGCTGTGGCGTGTTTCCTCCCAGTTTCCGGCTGGGTGGATATTGGTGCAATATGCGAGATGGGCGCGGTGGAATTTCAAAAGACGATGCTGTTAGATCACGAATCTCGGCGACTGGCTGAGGAAGTCGACGGGGTTTTGATGAATGACCCTTTCGATCGCTGCGGGATCGTGGCCGCGGGCCTTCATGCGCAGGGCGCACTTCGGCACGGCAAGTGGATCCGAGATGCCCCAATCGCAGGCAGAGTTCATCCAGAGGCGCTCAGATCCATGCACTTCGAGAATGTCGATCGCACGGTCGAGCGAGCACTTGCTGTGCGGGTAAAGCGTCATGCCCGCCCAGTAGCCGGCATCGAGCACCTGTGAGACCGTGTGTTCCTCGACATGATCGATGATCACCTGCGAGCGGTTGAGTTGGGAAAAATTCGCGAGCGAATCGAGGATGAGTCGTGTGCCCTTGAGTTTGTCCTCGAGGTGGGGAGTGTGGATCAGGACCGGCAGTTGGTGATCGAGCGCAAGCTGCACATGTTCTTCGAAGATGGTGAGTTCGTTGCGCGTGTTTTTGTTGAGACCGATTTCGCCGATGCCGAGGACATTGGGTGCCTTGAGGAACTCCGGGATGAGCGACATCACTTCGCGAGCAAAGCCCGGGTCGTCGGCTTCCTTTGGGTTGATGCAGAGCCACGAGAAATGTTTGATGCCAAATTTCGCCGCGCGTTGAGGTTCGTACTCGGTGAGTTGGCGGAAATAATCGTGGAAACCTTGAGCGGATGAGCGATCGAAGCCGGCCCAGAACGCCGGCTCACAAACCGCCTGACAGCCGGCGAGTGCGAGCTTTTCATAGTCATCCGTCGTGCGGCTGACCATGTGGGCGTGGGGTTCGATGTATTTCATCGCGTGGGGAAGTCAGAGGTCTGGCTTGGGCGCTCCGGCGGCACCTTGGGTGGTGGCGTGGGGGATCGGTTCGCTGGAGGGGTCCGAGAGCGACTCGAGAATTTTGCGGGCGCGATCCGGATGATTTTCCAGCAGGATGGGCAGCGCGTTTTTCAGCGCTTCGAGGCGAAAGTCGGATGGGCCATCATGGCGATCGAAGCGATCGATAAACGCTGCGAGTTCGACGAGCGAGTGGCGCGCTTCGATGAACTGCAGGTTCAGGAGTTCGGATTTTCCCGGCATGGGGTTTGCTTATTCGGGGAGTGCGACCGGATTGGTTTTTTTCTCTGAAAAGCGGCAGACGATCAGAAGTTTATCGCCTTCGCGTGAGGCGCCGAGTGTGACGCTGCCTTTTGGGCTGAGGTTCCAGAGGTGGGTGGGTTGATATGCTCCGTCGGGGATCGAAGAAATGTTGAGTTCGGGTGATGAGATCACTGGCTTGCCGTAGAGGTTGCTGAGCAACTTTGCGAACTCCTTCCAGCAAGGAACGAGCGTCTGCTGGGCTTGTGCGATGGGTTGAGGGTCGGTGTGGAGGTTGATTTCGCTGAGGCTGTCTTCGTTTTCCCACTCGAAATAGAGGGATGCGTCGAGCCCGCCGATTTGTTCGGTGGTGCGGAAAACGCCGTTGAGTCCCGAGCGGCCGAGGAAGGTTTCGGCGACGGTGAGTTTGGCGAACTTGCTGGCCTTGAGTTTTTCCTCCACCTGCTTGTGGTTGTCGCCGAAGGTCAGTTGATCGAAAATCGCGGCGGGGTTGGCTGAGGGTTTGGCGTTCAGCGGATGTTTGGTATCCAGCCAGAAACGATCCTCCGCATGGAGTTTTTCGAGGGGAATGGTGGAGGTGGTTTTGTTGGGGAGACGGATGGTGATATCGTTCGCGGTGCGTTTGACAAATTCCCCTTCGAGGGATTTTGTGCCATCTGCATTCTTCCACGGCCTTGCCTCGGCGCAAAGTGCGGTGACGAGGGTGATGGCGATGATTGAAATGGGATTCATGCTTTGAAGGTGCTTCAGTGGCCTTGTGGCTTTTGGCGGGGTTCCCATTCGCGGCGTGAGCGTGAGCGTACCGAGAATATCACCGGGATGCCGGGAGCCGGGTGGGCGGCGCGGTATTGGTTGGTGAGATATGATTCGTAGCTGCTGGCCATGAGGCGCTTGTCGTTGACGAAGAGTACGATCACCGGCACGGGAATCACGCTGTATTTTTCGTTGGTGGCGGCGGTGGCGTAGTAGAGTTTGAGTCGGCGTTTGAGTCGGCTGTCGATTGGAGGCGGGTTGGTTTCGAAAGCCGTTTGGAGGATGCGGTTGAGTTGACCGGTGCCGGGGATGTTTTGCGAGCCCTTGCGGATTTTGAGGGCCTCCTTGAGAACCTTTTCCACGGATCCGCCGGTTTTGGCCGAGCAGGCGACGAGGGGGGCATAGTGGAGGAAAAACAATTCGCGGCGGGCGTGGGCGGTCGCTTCTTCGAGGCGCGCGGATTGGTTGGCTCCGGGGTGGTAGAGGTCGAATTTATTGAGGACGATGAGGCAGGGTTTTTTCTCATCGATGATCGTTTGGGCGATCTTGCGGTCTTGGGCCGAGATGCCGGCGGCGACATCGACGACCAGCACGCAGAGGTCGGCGCGGCGAATGGCCTTTTCGGTGCGCATCGCGGAAAAGACTTCGACCGAGTTGTCGCGTTTGCCGCGTGGGCGGAGTCCGGCGGTATCGATGAGTGTGAAGTTTTCTCCTTGGAACGAGCAGGGCAGATCGATCGCATCGCGGGTAGTGCCGGCGATGTCGGAGACGATCGTGCGTTCGTCCTTGAGGATGGCGTTGGCGAGTGAGGATTTCCCTGCGTTCGGTTTGCCGACGATAGCGATTTTGATGCCTTCGTTTTCCGCTACCTCGGCCATGGCTTCCGTTTCCTCGGCAAGTGGTGCGATCACCGCATCGATTTCATCGCAGAGGCGACCGAAGTTGCGTCCATGTTCGGCGGAGACGAAGAGGACTTTTGAAAACCCGAGTCGGGCGAAATCGGAGAATGAGGATTCGTGTTTCGGGTCATCGACCTTGTTGAGCACGAGCATGACCGGAGGGGTGGCCTTGCGAAGTTTTTGGGCGATCGATTGATCGGTTGCTGTGAGGCCGTCGTGGGCGTCGACTACGAACAGGATGAGGTCGGCTGTTTGCATCGCGATGTCTGCCTCGATGGCGACTTGCGCGTCGAAGCCATCCTCGATGTTGCCGCCGATGCCACCGGTGTCGATGATCGTGCAGGGGTGGGCGGTTGCTTTAGATGGCGCGCTGATGCGGTCGCGGGTCACGCCGGGTTGGTCGTGCACGATGGCGATCTTGCGACCTGCGAGGCGGTTGAAGAGCGCGGATTTCCCGACATTCGGGCGGCCGACGATGGCGACAGTAGGCATGGGGTGGGCATGAAAAGGTGGAAACCCGCGGAACGCAAGGTTTTGCGACATCCTGTGGGGAGACGGAAGACTTGAAGGCACAAGACGCAAGATGAAGAAGCGGCGGCCTCATGTGCTTTTTCAAAGCATGGAGCGGGATGATTTGGCGATGGGGAAGAAGAGGAGGGAGAAGAGAAAGAGGGAAGAGCGGCGACCGGTGATCGCCGCTACGAAAAAACCCCGCCCTTGTGGGGCGGGGTTGATTCACGAACGGGGATGGCGGAGCGGACGGGGCTCGAACCCGCGACCTCCAACGTGACAGGCTGGCGCTCTAACCAACTGAGCTACCGCTCCATCCCGTTCGGGTGGGCGGGAAACTAGGAGGCGCTTCGGGCGGAGGCAATACCTTTTTTCAAATGATTGAAAATTTTCATTCGATCAGGCGAGTTGTTGGATTGCGGCATCGAGGCTTGGGAGGTCTTCGACCGAGATCACGATGGCGTCCTTGTCGATTTTGGCGACGAGTCCAGCGATGACTTTGCCGGGTCCGAGTTCGATGAAATGGCGATGGCCCATGCTGGTGAGCGTCTGGATGGATTCCGTCCAGCGGACTGAGCCGGTGACTTGCTTTTCGAGCATTGAGCGGATTTCGTCAGGTTCGTTGACTGCCTTGGCGGCGTAGTTGCAGACCACCGGGATGGTGGGTGCTTGCATCGGCACGACGGCGAGTTCTGGGGCGAGTGCGTTTTGTGCCGATTGCATGAGGCGGGAGTGGTAGGCGCCGGCTACATTGAGTTTGATGGCGCGGCGGATGCCGAAGTCTTTCGCTTTGGCGATCGCGTCATCGATTCCGGATACGCTGCCGGAGAGGACGATTTGGCCTGGGGCGTTGAGATTGGCGACATCGACGTCGGCGGCTTTGGCGAGTTCGCGGACTTGGGCTTCATCGCCGCCGATGAGTGCGGCCATCGAGCCTTGGGTGGCGAGGCAAGCTTGTTCCATAAGGGCTCCGCGTTTGCCGACGATTTTGAGGCCATCCTCAAAGCTGAAGGTGCCGGCGGCGGCGTGGGCGGTGAATTCGCCGAGTGAGAGACCTGCGGCAGCGACAGGCTTGAGGCTGGGGACTTTTTCGCGCAGCAGGGCGAGGGCCATGAGGCCGTGGAGGTAGAGAGCGGGTTGGCAGTGCGAGGTTTTGGTGAGTTCATCCTCGGGCCCTTCGGTCATGATTTTGGAAATCGAAAAACCGAGTGCTTGATCGGCCGCTTCGGCCATTTTGCGGGCGGTTGCGGATGATTCGATGAAGTCCTTGCCCATGCCGGTTTTCTGGGCCCCTTGTCCGGAGAATAGAAGAACGATGTCGCTCATGATGTTCGGGGGTTTAAGGCATGCCCGGCTGGCTGCAAAGCGCAATCGGTGTGGTGGTTTTGCGGCTGAATGCGGAGATTTGGAAATTTGGGTCATCGCATGGCTTGTCGGTTGACCAAACCCGTGTGGGGTCCTAGATTCGCCGCCTTTCCCACATTACACATGAAGACACCCATCACAGTTTCAGTCACCGGTGCGGCCGGTCAGATCGGCTACGCGCTCCTTTTTCGCATCGCATCCGGCTTCGTATTTGGCCCGGATCAACCTGTGAACCTGCGGCTCATCGAAATCGAGCCCGGCATGGCCGCGCTTGAGGGAGTGATGATGGAGCTCGATGACTGCGCCTTCCCCTTGCTCAACGATGTGGTGGGTACTTCCGATCTCAATGAAGGATTCAAAGGCACCAACTGGGCGCTCTTGGTCGGCTCCGTGCCGCGCAAGGCAGGGATGGAGCGTGGTGACCTTCTTGGCATCAACGGAAAAATTTTCACCGGTCAGGGCAAGGCCATCGCCCGCAACGCGGCCAACGATGTGCGCGTGCTTGTGGTCGGCAATCCCTGCAACACCAACGCGCTGATCGCGATGAACAACGCGGACGGCGTGCCGAAGGATCGTTTCTTTGCGATGACCCGCCTTGATGAAAACCGCGCCAAGAGCCAACTCGCGAAGAAGGCCAGCGTGCATCAGTCGAAGGTCACCAACCTCTGTATCTGGGGTAACCACTCGGCGACCCAGTACCCGGATTTCACCAATGCAAAAATCCACGGTCGTCCGGTGACCGATGTCATCTCGCATGTCGAGTGGCTCAAGGGTGATTTCATCAGCACCGTGCAGCAGCGCGGAGCGGCGATCATCAAGGCCCGCGGCGCTTCTTCGGCAGCATCGGCCGCGAATGCCGCGCTGGACACCGTCAAGAGCCTCATCACGCCGACACCTGCAGGCGATTGGCATTCGGTTGCTGTTTGTTCCGATGGATCTTATGGCATTGAAAAAGGCCTGATGGCTTCGATGCCGATCCGCACGATCAGCGACGGCAAGTGGGAAGTCGTGCAGGGTCTGCCGATTGATGCCTTCAGCCGCGAGAAGATTGATGCATCGATCAACGAGCTCAAGGAAGAGCGCGATGCGGTGAAGAGCCTGCTTCCGGGTTGATTTTTCCCAGCGTAAAAACGCTTTCAATCATGCGGTCGGCTCGTGAGGGTCGGCCGCATTTATTTTGTTGGGCCTGATCTTTCGAACGATCGCCGCATCAGGATTGCTGTGAGGCGAAGGCGAGTGCGCGTTGTTTCATTTGTGATGCCATGAGACCAAGGGCGTTGGCGCGCGTGGGAGCGAGGTGTTCCTTGAGGCCGGTGCGGTCGATGAAGCTCATGTCGGCGGTGAGGATCGCATCGGGTGACTCGCCGTTAAGCACGCGGATGAAGAGGGCGATCATCCCTTTGGTGATGAGTGAGTCGGAATCGGCGGCGAATTCGATGCGGCCGTCGTGCATCGAGGCATCGAGCCAGACTTGTGATTGGCAGCCTTTGATCAGGTGATCCGGGGTTTTGGCGGATTCCTCCATGGCTGGGAGTTTTTTGCCGAGGCCGATGACATACTCGTAGCGTTCGGTCCAATCGTTGAAGAGATCGAGTTCGTCGAGCAGTTGATTTTGTTTTTCGGCGATGGTCATGAGTGGTGTTGGGGATTTGAAACTGCGGATGGGTGGGACCGCAAGCCGGATCGTGGATCAGGTCGCGGGGACGATTTTTTGCAGGGATTTTCCGAGGATGAATGCGATGGGTGGTGCGCACAGAGCGAGCCATGGCAGTGAGGCGTCGGGGCCTAAGGTAAAGGGGATCAGAAAGGTCCAATCGACGAGTGGGATTCCGGCAAGGAGCATGGAGACACCGGTGAAGGCTGATCGACGCAAAATGAAGAGCGCGAGAAAAGTCCACAGCAAATAAGGCAGTGCGGCGGGCCATAGGTGAATGATGCTGCGTGTGCTGTTGATGTGAGCTGCGAGGCAGGCGATTGCGACGGCGAGCGGATAGGCGTAAAGAAACAAGCGACTTTTGTGGCGCTCGGGTTTTGATTCGCTGCGTGCGACGAGCGAGAGTCCGCAGGTATGGATCAGCAAGGCGGCGGCGATCAGGATGAGGCTGGGTGTGATCGCTTGATCAGAGCATGCGAAGTATCCGAGTATTGGAAGAAATGCGCGGCAGAGTCCCATCGGGATGATCGCGAGCGGGGAGGACTTGTGCGATTTCGTGTAAATGAGGATCAGGCCGAGGATGATCGCGGCGATGGCAAGCGAGCGAGGATTTGCAGCGGCGGTGACAAGACCGGCGAGGCTGCAGGCGATGGCTAGGATCAGATAGCTTGACGGTTGGAAAATTTTTTTCGGCAGGGCGCGTTCGGGGCGGTGGAGCGCGTCCCAGTCGCGGTCGTGCCAATCATTGAGGAGGTTGCCGGCGAGGTAGAGCAGGATGCCGGAAGCGATGGCGGTGATCGCGTGTGGCGTCTGGATGGGAACTGTGATGCTGGCGAGCAGGATGCCGGTGAGGGCATTGCAGGCGACGCTGGGGATATTGGGCGTGCGGATAGTTGCCAGCAGGGCAGTCCATTTTGACGATTGGTTCATCAGGGCAGTGGGCTGGGAAAATTTCTGGTCAAGCGTGATTGCGTAAAAAACGCTGCAACCGATGGTGGTTTTTCCGACATTATTCCTTTTGCCATGTTTGAAGGTTTGAAGCGAATTGCCGACCAGCGTCCTGGGTTCAGGTTGATGGAGTTGGCGGTGGGCATGGCGGTGTTTTTGCTGCTTTGCGCGGCGGGGGTTGCGGGGAGCATGCGCATGGTGGAAAACGGGCGCAAGTCGAAGGCGCTTTCGCAGTTTCGCGATTTCCAGATGGGCATGTCGCTTTTTGAGGGCGACTACCAGAAGCCGCCGATTCCGAGGTCGAAGCGCGACAGCGGGTGGGACACGATTTATGGCGACCCGGACGGCAATTACTCCACGCAGTTCCTCGTCGCGGCCTTGGCTGGCGAGGATCGTGAGTTTCCGTACAAGGGCGAGACTTTCTCAACGCGGGAAAGCAACCCGCAGAAGAAGTCCTACATGGTTTTTCAAATGGCCCAGGACGGAAAGTATGGCATCGGGCCGGATGGCAGATTGCTCGATCCCTGGGGTGGCAATGTCATTGTGGCGATCAATGGTTTCAAATCGACCAATCCGTCGGACAAGTTGGTGGATTTCGACGATGGCCGCAATGATCGGAGGCTGCACACCTGGGGGCTTGCCGAGTATCATGAAACCAAGCCCAAGGACGAGGCCTATGTCTTTTGGTCCTATGGCAAAGACGGCCAGAAGGGCAAAGGTGGAAACGCGCGCAGCGTGGAGCCGCTGAAGGGCTCGGATGATGTCGTGTCGTGGTAAGCGGGTGCGGCCTCAGGCGGGTTCCGCATCGATGATCCTCGGGAAAATCGGGGCAGGTTTGTCGATTTCGTGGCCATCGGCGATGAGTCCCCAGCGCAGGTCGTGCAGGTGAAGTTGCGCGAGGTGGGGGAGCTTGAGTTGGGCCGCGAGGCTTCCGACTGCGGTGGGAAGGATCGGGCCGAGCAGCACTGCGCAGTGAGCGACGCTTTCGGCGAGGTGGTAGAGCACGGTCGCGAGGCGTTCGTGTTTTTGCGGATCCTTGTTGAGCTCCCATGGTTTCATGCGCTCGGCGTAGCCATTGCAATGAACGACATGGCGGCTGATCGCCTCGAGCGCGGCTGCGACATTGAAGTCATCCATCGCCGCGCGGTAATCGGCGGTGGAGGTGATGAGTGAGCTTTGCAGGGCGAGGTCATCGTCGGTGGCCATGCCGCCGCGGTGCAAGATGCCTGCGGTGAATCGCTGGGTCATGTTGAGCGCGCGGTTGCAGAGGTTGCCCAATTCGTTGGCGAGCTCGGTGTTGTAGAGCATCACGAGTCGCGACGGGTCGAAGTCGGCGTCCTTGCCGGTGACGATGTCGCGCATGAGGTAGTAGCGCAGGGCATTGACTCCGAATTTTTCTGCGAGCTCTTTTGGATCGACGATGTTGCCGAGTGATTTGCTCATTTTTTCGCCGCGGATGTTCCACCAGCCGTGGACGAGTAGGCGCGGCATTTCGGCATCGGGAAAGCCCATCGCGTGCAGCATGCAGAGCCAGTAGATGCCGTGTGCTGGCACGAGGATGTCCTTGCCAATGAGGTGGACGGGGCGTTCGTCGTTGGTCCAGAGATTTTGGAAATTGGGTAGGTGGTCGGCCGGGGTCGAGTGATAACCGGCGAACGAGACATAGTTGATTAGCGCATCGAACCAGACATAGGTGACGAAGTCGTTGTCGAAGGGCAGCTCGATGCCCCAGTGGAGGCGGGCCTTGGGTCGCGATATGCAGAGGTCGGTGCCGGGGTTGCGTTCGAGCGCGTTGAGCAGCTCCGATTTGCGGAAGGCGGGAATGACCGCATCTTGGGTTTGCTCGAGATAGGATTTCAGCCAAGCCGTGTGTTCGCTGAGTTTGAAATACCAGTTTTCTTCCTCGATGATCACCACCTCGCCCCATTCAGGTCCGAAATTTCCGGATTCGTCGCGGTCGCGGTCGGAGAGGAATTGTTCCTGGCGCACCGAGTAGTGGCCTGAGTGGGATTTCTTGTAGAGTTGGTCGGCGGCCTTGAGATTTGAAAGAATCGCCTGAACGCATTTTTTGTGGCGATCGTCGGTCGTTTCGGCCCAGCCGTCGAACTCGACGCCAAGTGTTTCCCAAAGGCTGGTGAACCTTTGGGTGATCTCCGCCACGAAGCTTGCCGGATCGACGCCTTCCTTTTCGGCGGTCTGTTGGACTTTTTGGCCGTGCTGATCGACACCGGTGAGGAAGTAGGCCTCGTCGCCACGCAGGCGGCGGTAACGGGTCAGGACATCAGCGAGGATCTTTTCGTAGGCGTGACCGATGTGGGGCGAGCCGTTGGTGTAGTCGATGGCGGTGGTGAGAAAAAACATGGAGATCGCTGGATGGGGGAGCTTGTGCCTCGAGGCATTCGCGGCTGCGGATCCAAGCAAAGCTGCGCGACGGGCGCAAGCCAGACCGAAATCAGGTGTGAGGTCTGATCTTTCGGGAAACGCGAAAACCGCGACAAAATTTGAAAATATTTACTTAATTTGTCTTAACTACATGGCTTGCAGGTCTAGATTTTATTGGAGTTTCACGGCATCATGCGTGCGTTCGTTTTGGCTTGATTCTTCATTTTCAAGCCCTTACAAGTTTCGCCCCGTGCGCTTCAGGATTGCGGCGGAGATCAAAAAAATTACCAACGACGATCATGACACGGAAACTTCACTCTGTTTGCCTGGCTCTCGGTGCCATTCTTTTGATTCCCAGCTGTGCCTCCACCAGCAATGCCAAGCAGGAAAACGTGGCAGCTACGCCGCCGGTGAAATCGGTGCAGCACGGCGAGGCCTCATGGTACTCGATCAAGACCAATCGCGGCACCCGTACGGCCAGCGGTGCAAGGCTTTGCAATCATGCTCCGACGGCGGCGCACAAGACTCTGCCGATGGGCACCAAGGTGCGCGTGACCAATCAGGTCAACGGCAAGTCCGAGATTGTGACCATCACCGACCGCGGGCCCTTCATTCGCGGGCGGATCATTGATGTGACGATTGGATCGGCCGAGCGACTTGGCTTTGTCAAGCGCGGTGTCGTGCCGGTGAAGGTTGAGGTCCTTGGCCACATCAAGGCCGAGAGTTGATTGATGGCGCGGGCGCTTGGTGTGGGGTCAATCTTCGCGCAGGCGTTTCGTGATATCGGCGATCACGGATTTTGCGCCCGGCATCATCGGGTGCAGGAGCACCGTGAAGCTGAGGTTGGTGGCGCGCTGCCATTTGGAGCTTCGCGATGGAAGGATCATCAGGTCGAAGGGAGAGCGGTAGGAAATGACCGGGATTTCGCCGAGGTGGGATTCGGTGGCGGTGAGATCCTTGAGGAAACCGCTGCCGGGCCGCATTTGTTGCGCGCCTTTGCTGGGGTGGAGCCAAGCCGTGAGTGTGCCTTGATGCGGTGATGAAATCGTGATGAGCCGATTGCAGCGTTTGGCTCCCCCGAGCTGCTGCAAGTAGTGACGGGCGACGAGTCCTCCCATGCTGAAGCCGATGAGTGTGAACGATTGCCGGTGCGGGATTTGGGTTTCGATTTCCTGACGCAGGCTTTCGGCGAGTGGCTCGATGCCATTGCGGGCATCGCGCGGCTGGAGGTTTGGCACGACGCAGCGATGGCCATGGCTCTCGAGTTGGCGTTGAAGGGATTTGAAAACCGAGCCGGTGTCCATGAATCCATGCACCAAGACCACATGGGATGTCTCGGGTTCCTTGGCGAGCGTGCTCATGGAAATCAGAATTGCGGCAAGCAAATGACGGAGCGGCCCGGCCATGGGTATTTCAGCCGGGTGGCCATTCGAGCGGGCGGCCGCCCAAGAGGTGGATGTGCAGGTGAGGGACGGTTTCGCCGCCGTCGCGGCCGTTATTGATGACGAGGCGGAAGCCGCTTTCGGCGACGCCTTGTTGGGCGGCGACGGCCGCGGCAGCGATCAAGAGGCTGCCGAGCAGGTGGGCGTCATTTTCGTTGGCAGCGGCGATGCGCGGGATGACTTTTTTCGGAACGACCAGAATGTGCAGGGGTGACTGCGGCGAGATGTCGCGAAAGGCAAGGCAGTGATCGTCCTCATGGACGATGTCGGCTGGAATTTCGCGATCGCGGATCTTTTCGAAGAGTGTTTTTTCCGACATGTTGGGTGGCGTTTTTGACTGAGGAATTCATAGATTCGCGAGCCCGTGGTAGTCGAGCAAATCCCATGTGCCCGATCCAAAATCTCGAGGCTTCGGCAGATCAAATGTGCTGTGATTCCGTAGTTCCATTGGTTGGGTATTTGCATCATGATCGATGCCGTGGACCATACAAGCCCATCACCACGCGCCAATGCCGCTGCGGACCCGGCGATCACCGAAAAGGACATGGAGGAGCTCAGGTTGTATGAGCTCGAGTTGCCCGACCGTACGCTGCTCTCCGGCCCGAGTTCGCGGATCAAGGACTTGACCACGCTTTTTCGGATCTGCGTCGACATGTTGCGGGCGTTTCGCGTGCTGCACTTTGTGGGGCCGTGTGTGACGATCTTCGGTTCGGCGCGGGTTGCTCCTGGATCGCGCTATTATGAAATGGCGCGGCGAATGGGAGAGGAGTCGAGCCGGCTTGGTTTCACGGTGATGACCGGTGGTGGCCCGGGCATCATGCAGGCAGGCAACCAGGGGGCGTATGAAATCGGCGGGCGCTCGGTCGGCGTGAACATCGAGTTGCCGTTTGAACAGCACCTCAATCCCTATGTGCACCGGTCGCTGACCATGCGGCATTTCTTCACGCGCAAGGTGGTCTTGGTGAAATACTCGTATGCATTCATCGTGATGCCGGGTGGCGCGGGGACCATGGACGAAATGTTTGAGACCATGACGCTGATCCAGACCGGCAAGCTCAAGGGGTTTCCGATCATCCTGATGGGCAAGGACTATTGGAAGCCGCTTGTGGATTTTGTTTACAGGATGGCGGACGAGGGAATGATCAGCCCCGAGGATCCCGAGTTGATTTTCTTCACCGACGATGTCGAGGATGCCGTGGCGCATTTGCAGCGTCATGCGGTGAGGCAGTTTGGTCTGCGCCGCAAGCCGATGCCCAAGCCGATGCGGATTCTTGGAGAAAAGCCGTTGCCTTGAAGCGTCAGGAATTCGGCAGAAAATACCCGCGTTGTTTGGAGGAGATCTCCATGCCGAGTTTTTCCATCACCGCCAGCATGTCTTCCCAGATCATGCGTTTCACTGCGGGGCTTTCGCCGGATTGCAGGAGATAGCTCGGGTGGTAGGTGACGCGCAAGGGGATGCCATCGAACGCATGCCAGCTTCCGCGCATCGTCGATACCGTCGAGTCCGTTTGCAGCAATGCTTCGAGCGGGGTGGCACCGAGTGCGACGATGCATTGCGGTTGCACGATGCGGATTTCCTCGCGGATCACCGGCATGAAGGCGGCGACTTCTGCTGGGGTGGGCTTGCGGTTGTTGGTCGTTTGCCTCGGTGTGGCGGGGCGGAATTTCACAAGGTTGGTGACATAGACCTCGTCGCGATTGAGACCCATCGCTTCGAGAATTTTGTCGAGCTTCTTGCCGGCGGGGCCTTCGAAGGGTCTTAGAGCTTTTTCCTCTTCGTGGCCGGGGGCTTCACCGATGAGCATGACGCGTCCATCGGAGCTGCCCGAGGAAAAGACCAGCGTTTGGCGCAGGGCTTGAGGGAAATTTCCCGTGAGCCATCCGCGCAGTTGTTGTTCGAGTTGCGCGAGCTGTTCCGTCTTTGGTAGCGATGGGGATATGGGGTCGAGCCCGGGCAAATCGATGGTGTCTGCCATGTTGGGCACGATCATGATTTTTTTGATCGATGGGGCCGGAGTTGCGATTGGTGCTGTTGAGTTGTCGAGCTGCTTTGCGCTTGGTCGGTTCGCCAGGTGGCGCAGGACTTGGCGCGCGTCCGCATCGAGGAGAACATGGCTGCGGCCTTTTTCTTTTTCCGATTCGAGATACTTCACAAGCTGCCGCATCACGACAGCGTTGTTCTGTCCTTGCGTTATCTCTGCGGTAGATGGGGTGTCGCTCATGTCGGTGGCTTATTCGGAAATTTTTGCCTGACGCTCGGCGATTCTCCATGCTTTTTCGGGGACGAGCTGCCGCCATTGAGGATCGTTTTGCTGGATCATGCGCGAGACATCGCGGCCGGTGAAGGCAAGCAGGGAATCATTTCCACAAGGGATGGCCCTGATGCGACCGTTCTCCACAAAGTGCCGGTAGAGGTGCTTGCAGTTTTCCGGCGCGAGGAAATTTTCTGCCGTGACCAGCTCGCCGGTTTTGCGGTTTTTCCATGGATAGACTTCGAGCGTGACCCCTTTTTTGAAGAGTCGGCCGAACGATTCGAGTAGTCCGCCAGCGAGGTTTTCGGACCACTTCGCTTTGAACAGCTCGTTGAGAAGGCCGATGCTCAGGACGATGCCGACGGGGCTGTCGGTGCAGCGGTTGAGAAACGCGGTGATGCGGTGGAACTCGGCGCAGCGCGAAACAAGCACGGTTTTTCCAAGCGCTTGCAGCGCATCGGCGCGATCGATGAAATCGACCGGATCAACGCCGGGTCCGCGCAGGAGGTTGTGCATCGAAATTTCGCAGAGTTCGATTTCGCGTCCTTGTTCTTCCGGTGTGAGTGATTGCGAGAATTGCTTGCGGGCACCCTTGAGCATCTCGAGGTGGATGTTCATCACGGGGTTGAAACTACCGCGAAGCAAAAGAACAGGTCTGTGATAAAGCGCTTCGGAAGGTTGGACGACTTCGCCATCGGGCATGAACATTGTCGCATCGGTGAGCCCGCTTTGCACGAGTTGCAGAGCGCAGAGGCGATTGTCGAAGAAGCTGTATCCATGACCGCTGAATTTCAGAAGATCGATCTCTACCCTGCCGGGGTTGAGGTTGTCGGTGAGCGACTCCGCAAACTCACTGAGGTGGTCGTGGTGGCGGTAGGCGGCATAAATCAGGTTGAGGCCGACGATGCCGAGAGCCTCCATTTGATCGATCGAGCGCTGGTCGAGCAGTCTGATGTGGATGACGATGTCCGATGGCGGATCGCCGGGCTTGATTTGGAAACGGATGCCGAGCCAGCCATGGTATTCGCCGGAGTCGCGATAACCTCGTGCGCGCACGGTGTTACAGAACGAGAAGAAGGTCGTGTCGGCGCCGCGTTTTGGCGCGAGGCGATCGAGCAATATGCCGTACTCGTGTTTTAGCATCGATGCGAGCCTTTCGGCGGAGACATAGCGGCCGGTCTTGCCGTAGATCTCGTCGCTCATGGTCATGTCGTAAGCCGAAATCGTTTTGGCAACGAGGCCCGCGGTGCCCGATGCGCGAAAGAACCAATTGGCGGTTTCCTGGCCGGCGCCAATTTCTGCAAGCGTGCCGTAGACTTTGGGGTCGAGGTTGAGCTCGAGAGCCTTGTCGTATGAAGTTGGTTTCATGGGGGTGGGGGGTCAGGGGTGATCCAACCGTTTGCGATCACACGCTCGATGATGACTTGGTTGTTGGACTCAGCGTTTTCGGGGAATTTGAGCGACAGCGTAAAAAAGCGGTCGCCAGGCTCGAGCGCTTCGCCGATGTCCATCGCCGTTTGCGACCCGACTTCGACATAGCCGTAGATCCGGTACTTTTCATCGATTGAGAGCAATGTGTAGGATTTCCATTTGGCTTCGTCTGAAAAATTGAAGTTGTAGTAGTTGGTGTCGTTGAGCTTGACCCTGAATAGTGTGCCAGAGGTCGGTTTGGCAGTCATGAAGTCCTCCCAGCCCATCTCGCACCAACCGACCCAACTTTCCCAATCGACGCGTATTCCTTCTGAGGTATCGGCAAAAACCATGGTGCGCTCGTCGTAGTTTTTCGTGCGAACGGTAAGAGAAATGAACTTGCCCGCCTGAATTGCTTGTTCTTCAGCGTTGAAGGTCGATAGGCCGCCCATGTCTATTTTGCCGTCCGGGTGAAGCTTCATGATCCGGGGCATGTTGACATCCGGGTTTCTGATCAGCCCCCTGAGATCCTCGACGGTTTGGGCGGATAAGAACTTGCGAGCCAATTCTTCTGCCTCGGTGAGCAATGCCGCATTTATTTCGAGTAGTTCGGAATCCGGGGTAGGCTTGTTGGTCGTTATTTTCGTTGGTGACGGTTGGGTGATCGATTGGGCGTCGATTGCGGGTTCGTTTGAGGAAGGTGGCCTGTGCTGTTGAGTCCAAAAGTACCATGCGACCAGTCCGCTGAGCAGCATGGTGCAAAAGATGAGCAGGGTTGGCTGTTGGCGATTGCCTTTGCGAACCAGCTTGGGGCCACTTTCCTTTTCCCATGAGAGAGTTTCCTTTGCGCTGTTTTTCTTGCGGCGCTTCCTGATTTTGTTTGGTGATTCGGGCATCCCGGTTGTT
>Ga0208481_1000040_pt1 | contig 36766 bp, 32 predicted proteins | sample LakMenEpi02Jun10_FD_150662 | JGI IMG/M metagenome (GOLD analysis project Ga0208481, IMG submission 150662) | Freshwater microbial communities from Lake Mendota, WI - 02JUN2010 deep hole epilimnion (SPAdes) | ecosystem: Environmental > Aquatic > Freshwater > Lake > Epilimnion/Euphotic zone ... | reverse complement strand
ATCCATAGTGCTAGGCCCAATCCAACTAGAGCAGCTGGAATCATTAGCGCCTGAACTGCTGGAACGTTCCAAGCAACAAAGGCACCTGTAAGTAGTAGAGAGAACAGACCAAGAATCTTGATGCCTGTTCCGCCAACAGTCATCTTCTGTGAAGAAATGATTGAATCAAACTGGGCGTCGACTTCCGCTTGATTCTGACGAATCGTGTCTGGAAGCATACGGTTCATTACTGGGTTATGTGAATTCATGTCTCTATCCTAGTTTTCTTGTGTTCTCTTATGGGTTTTACTTAGCTTTTTCAGCGAATTCTAAGAGAATTGCTGGTGTTCCTGAAGCTCCGACCCTTGATGCACCGGCTTCAGCCATGTCAATAAGTGCATCTAGGGTTCTAACTCCTCCAGAAGCTTTAACTCCTAGACGATCTCCTACTGTCGCTCTCATCGTCCTAATGACATCTGTGGTTGCACCTGAGGCTGCAAAGCCTGTTGAAGTCTTTACAAAGTCTGCTCCTGCAGCTTCGGTTAGTTCACAAGCCTTGATTACCTGAGCTTCACTCCATAGGCAGGTTTCAAGAATTACCTTAATTTCTGCCTTAGGGTTTGTGCTCTTAGCTGCCTTTACTACCTGAGCAATATCGTCCTGGACTTGTTCGTATTGACCAGAGGCAAAGAGTCCAAGGTTCATAACCATGTCAACCTCTATTGCTCCGTGCTTGACTGCATCAATAGTCTCAGCAACTTTGGTTGCTGTTGTGACAGTGCCGTGAGGGAAACCTATTACTGTGCAGAGAAGAACTGATGAACCTTCTAATGCTTTAGCAGAGTAAGCCACATCCATAGGCCTAATACACATAGCCTTCACATCAGCGTCAATTGCTGTCTTTATGCAGGTCTCTAGATCTGCTTGAGTAGCCTCTGGCTTTAGAAGAGTGTGATCAATTAGAGCAACGATTTGGTTCTGGGTGTATCCACGGTAAGTAGTCATAAGACAAGTCTACGCAGTTACTTTTTAGGGTTGATTAGGTGCAAACGCAGAGCGTTGAGCACAACAGAAATACTCGATAATGCCATCGCAGCACCAGCAAACATAGGGTTTAGGAAGCCCATGGCTGCAACAGGAATTAGCACCACGTTATAACCAAACGCCCAACCTAGGTTCTGTCTAATGTTGGTCCAGGTTCTCTTTGATAGAGCCAAAGCAAATGAAATTGCAACTGGGTTATCGTCAACGATGGTGATGGCAGCAGCTGATTGAGCAGCATGTGTTCCAGATCCCATAGCAATACCAACATCTGCTCCAGCAAGGGCTGCAACATCGTTTAGGCCATCGCCCACCATAGCAACAACAGACGTGTTGCCTGAAGAATCTTGCTTGAGGCTTCTAACCTTGTTGAGCTTTTCTTCAGGAGTTACTTCACCGAAGTAACTAGCAATCTCTAGCTCTTTTGCAACAGCAGCAACTCTTGATTGAGTATCACCAGATAGAAGAATTGGCTCAACATGCTGATTTTTCAGGTTCTCTATTGCTTTAAATGACTCAGTTCTAATTGCATCAGAGAGAGCAATAACAAGCCTTGCCTGGTTATCCCAGCTCACAACTACGATGCTTGCTTGACCTGCTTCTGCTATTGCCTTATCTAAGTCTGCTCTGTTTGAGACATTCAGTGACTGAGATCTAGTGACAGTTATTTCTTTGCCTTCGACAAAACCTCTGACACCGTAGCCAGCTATCTCTTTCACATCTGAAGCAGTCTTACTGCTATCTAAGGCTGCTATTGCCTTAGCTAGTGGATGAGCAGATGATCTTTCAACTGCTGCCGCGAAAGCTATAGCTGTTTGCTTATCTGTATCAGCAATTGCAATGGTCTTAGTTACTTCTAATACACCTGTAGTTAGGGTTCCTGTCTTATCAAGAACCACTTTGGTTACTTTGCTTAGAAGAGAGAGTGTGTCTGGATTTCTTATGACTATGCCCTGTTTAGCGCCAAGTGATGTTGCAACCACCAGGCTCATAGGAACTGCAATACCTAGAGCACAAGGACAAGCAATAACTAGAACTGCAATAGCTGCTGATAAACCTTCTGCTGGATCATTCAAGACAAAAGACCAGAACAGAAGTGTAAGTATTGCTAGAACAATCACTGCCGGAACAAACACAGCGGAGATTCTGTCTGTGATTGAACCAATCTTGGTCTTGTGTGCTGTTGCTTCTCTGACTAGATCTGCTATCTGAGCAATACGACTTGATGCGCTAACTGCTGTTGTTCTAATAACTAGTGCTGAACCGATGTTTAGCGAACCTGCAGCAACGATGCTCTTGATAGAAACATCAACAGGAACGGACTCCCCTGTGATTAGTGAGTTATCAATCTGCGACCAGCCTTCAACGATTTCACCGTCAACTGGAATTCTCTGACCGGTAGCAACAATTACTAAGTCATTGAGTGCAACAAGACTGGTAGAGATCGTTTCCTGACCTGTTGCTCTTCTAACTACAGCTGTTTCAGGAATAGCACTAAGAAGGGCTTTAACGGAATCGGTAGCAGATCTTCTTGTTCTTACTTCAAGCCATCTACCAAACAAAACAACAACTGGAACAACAGCAGCAACCTCGAAGTAAACTTCGTGAGAACCAGTGAAGACCTGAGAGACGCTGTATAGATAGGAAACTAGAACACCTAGCGACACAAGTGTGTCCATGGTTGCTGTTCTTAGTTTTAGGTTTTTGAATGCTGCAGCGTGGAATGGCCAAGAAACCCAGAAGGCAACTGGAAAGGTTAGAACTGCTGCAGTTAGATTCCAGTTGGGTGGCATAAGTTCATGGAACATGCTGATAACAGCAACTGGAATAGCAATGAGTGCGCCTATTACTAAGCGCCAAATCATCATGGTTAGTTCACCGCGATTAGAGCCAACCTCATAGCCGGCATCTCTAACGGCTTGAACTAGGGTTTCTCTGTTTAGTTCATCTTTTGACGAACTAACGTGAGCGGTCTCAGTAGCAAAGTCAACATAGGCGCTAACGCCTTCGATCTTGTTGAGGGTCTTTTCAACTCGACGAGCACAAGCTGTGCAGGTCATCCCCTCAATATCGAGTTCTAACTTAATTTGAAGCCAGCCTCTTCAACTACTGCTTTGATTTGAGCCTCATCAACTGAGTCGTCAACTGTAAGGTGGGCTGTCCCTGCTGAAGATGAAACTTGAATGTCACTAGCTCCTGGAAGTTTCTGCAGTCCCTTAGTTACGGACATTTCACAGTGCCCACAGGTCATACCCTCAACTTTTAGATCGATAACTTTAGACATTTTCTTCCCTTCGTTACATCAATTATCCCACAGATAATCTCTAGGTTCAGGTGTTCGCCAACAACGGAACATCTGCCACCAAAGACACGGGTTTAGGCTTTAAGATGGTCTCATGAAGAGAGTTATGAAACCTGCATTAGCTGTTATGGGCCTATTAGCCTTGAGTATTAGCCTTTCGTCTTGTGCTACCACTGAAGCCATTGATGCTTCTGGTGATAAGAAACAATCTTCAGATCACAGCGAACACTTCATGGACATCACAAACCGCAAGAGCTTTGCTCTTGCGATGATTCCTCACCACCAGCAGGCAGTTGAGATGTCTCAGATAGCTCTAGAGAACACTTCAAACCCTAGTGTTCTAGAAATAGCGAACATCATTATTGCTGAGCAGGTTGCTGAAATAGAGATTATGACTCCATGGCTTGAGGACGAAGTTGTCGATTACAAGATGACGATGGATGGAATGTTGACCACTAGCCAGCTTGAGGAATTACGCTCAGCCAAAGACTCCGAATTTGATGCTTTATTTAGTAATTACATGATCTTGCACCATGAAGGTGCAATTGCCATGGCCAACAAGGTTATTGAGTCTGAGGACATCTTCTTATCTGAGCTGGGTTACCAGATCATCGAGGAGCAGACTAAAGAAATTAGCCTTCTAGAAGCCATCAGAACCAACTAGGTGTTTTGAGCCAAAGACAAAAGTCCCGAATCCTCTAAGGTTTCGGGACTTTATCTTTGTGGACCTAAGGGGATTTGAACCCCTGACCCCCTGCATGCCATGCAGGTGCGCTACCAGCTGCGCCATAGGCCCGTGTAACAACCCCTAGATTACTACATTCCCAGCCCTAGTTTCTTGAGTGTGAAAAAGAGCTTGGCTTGGAGAAAATATCCAGATTATTAAGGGTAACTTTTGAGGTTTAGGCGTGTCGCCCACTATTTGTATGCCAAAGTATAGGTACGTCAGAACTGGATAACGGGACTCAAAGCCCACAGTTGTATGACGGGTTATCAACGCATTACCTCATCTAATAACCCATCGAAAGGTTAGTCAATTGACTACATCCAAATTGGGCCTTAAAGGCCGTATTACAGCACTATCAGCATCACTCGCAGTAGCAGCACTAGCTCTAACCGGTTGCGCTCCAGCAGCCACAGAAAAAGCAGACTTTGGAGATCTAAGCATTCAGCTTTCTTGGATCAAGAACTCTGAATTCGCAGGACAGTTCTTTGCAGTTGAGAACGGTTACTACACCGAAGCAGGCTTTTCTTCAGTAAACCTAGTTGCAGGTCCTGCAGCAACTGAAGCAGAAGTTCTTTCAGGTAACGCTCTAGTTGGTATTGCTAACCCAATCTCAACTGCTCCAGTTATCTTGAACGAAGGCGCTCCGCTAAAGATCATCGGAACTACTTACCAGAAGAACCCATTCACTATCCTTTCCCTAAAGGACGGTGCAAACATCGAAACCATCCAGGACCTAATTGGTAAGCGAATCGGTGTTCAGGCTGGCCCTAACGAGACCCTGTTCGATGCATTGCTAAAGGCAAACGGAATCGATGCAAGCGAAGTTACCAAGGTTCCGGTTCAGTATGACCCAGCTCCACTAACCAACGGTGAAGTTGATGGCTTCTTGGCATATGTCACCAACGAATCATTCGTTGTTGCTGACCAGGGCTATGAAGTTACTAACCTTTTGTTTGCTGACAACGGTCTTCCGTTTGTTACCGAGAGCTTCGTTGTTACTCAAGACTCAATCGATAACAACCGTGCAGCTCTAAAGGCATTCCTAAAGGCAACCATCCTTGGTTGGAAAGATGCAATTGCTGACCCAGACGGTGGAGCAGATCTTGCTATCAACAACTTCGGTAAGGACCTAGGTCTTAACGCCAAGAAGGAGTACTACCAGTCAAAGACTCAGAATGAAATCTTGGTTCAGACTGACGAGACAGCAGCAAACGGTCTATTCACAATCAGCGAAGCGATGATTGCTCAGAACCTGGCAACCCTTGAGGCTGCTGGTTACACAATCACAGCAGAACAGTTATTTGATCTAACTCTTCTTGCTGAGGTTTACGCAGAGAACCCAGACCTAAAGGGCTAATTCTCAAAATGTCTAGCACTTCCGATGCCACTGCTCAGAGTAATGCTCTGGGCAGTGGCATCACCATTTCCAATTTAAGTAAGACCTTCAAAATAGGCAAAGAGAAGATTGTCGCTATCGACAATGCATCTCTGCACAGCGACCGAGGCAGCTTCCTATCGCTTCTCGGTCCATCTGGTTGCGGTAAGTCAACCATTCTTAGAATTCTGGCTGGGCTTGAAACCCCAACCTCAGGCTTTGCAACAGTAGATGGTAAAGATCCACAGGATCTACGTAAGAACCACGAACTAGGTATTGCCTTCCAAGACTCAGCACTTCTTCCTTGGCGATCAGTTGAGTCAAACATCACTCTCCCCCTTGAAATCTCTGGTGAAGAACTAGACCCTAAGGTTCTAGCCGACATCATCAAACTTGTTGGTCTGCAAGGCTTTGAGAAGGCTAAGCCTGCACAGCTCTCCGGTGGTATGAGACAGCGTGTATCTATTGCTAGAGCACTTATTGTTCAACCTTCGGTATTGCTTCTTGATGAACCTTTTGGGGCTTTAGATGACATGACGCGTCAGCGTTTGAATCTTGAGTTACTCAGGATCTGGACAGAGAAACCAGCTACGACTCTTATGGTTACTCATGGAATCTCTGAAGCTATCTTCCTAAGCGATCAGGTTGCTGTTATGAGTGCAAGACCAGGACGCATTCAAGAGATTATTGAAGTTGATCTTCCTAGACCTAGAAACATTGAAATGATGAGAACTCCTGAGTTCCATACCCTTGTTGACCAAGCGTCAGAGTTACTATTTGGTTCTCACGGCGAGTTAGCTACAGATGATCAGTAGCCGCCCTAGGTATCTCGGTGGCACCATAGGGTCTTTAGCAATCATTGCTTTATGGTGGATTTCTGCCGTGACACTATTCTCAAGAACTAACTCTGAAGGCAAAACCGTAACTGGCGCTATCCCAACCCCTATCGAAGTAATTGAACAGTTCGGTGTTGATGGTTTCAACTTTTACTTCAAGAATGCATCGATTACTTTGACTGAGGCTGCTATTGGCTTTCTAATCGGAAACCTAGGAGCTATTGTCCTTGCAGCAGTTGCTCTAGCGCTGCCTAAATTTGAGAACCTAGCAACACAGATTGCAGTTATCACCTACTGCATACCTATTGTTGCCATTGGCCCAATCATTCGACTAGTGCTTGGTGCTCCAGGTGAGGGTGAACCAGCAGGTGCTGCCATCTCGCTTGCAGCGCTAAGTGTTTTCTTCACAACCATGATTGGTGTTCTAACCGGTGTGAAATCAACAGATCAGGCAAGCCTTGATGTTGTCACCGTCTATGGTGGTTCCTCTTGGCACAGACTAATCAAGGTCCAGTTACTCTCTGCTCTGCCATCTGTGTTTGCTGCTCTAAAGATTGCAGCTCCTGCATCTTTCTTAGGAGCAATCCTTGGTGAGTATGTTGGTGGACCAGACATTGGTTTTGGCCCTGCTCTAGTTAATGCTCAGCAGAGCTTAGAGGTTGCTAGGGTCTGGGGATTAGCTTTAGTATCTGGTGCAATAGCTGGTCTTGGTTATTACCTGTTTGGATTACTGGGTAGGAAGATCACTCCTTGGTCAGCAAGCAGTGGGAAGGCAGGACATTGAAAACCTTCTCCAAGAAACTAGGAAAATCAGTTCTAAACACCGCTTTCTCTCTAGTGGTCGTCACAGCGCTATGGGTATTTGCACTCTGGATATTTGATGTGTCCCCATATATTGGTAAGAACCCTCTTGATGTTTACAACTTCCTGTTCACTGTTGAAAAAGCAGTCGAGAACCAGCAGTTGGTTCTCACAGCCCTAGGTCAAACTCTTTATGACTCAAGTATTGGATTCACCGCTGGATTAACTATTGCAACCTTGGTAGCTGTTTTGTTTGCTCTGTCTAAAGGCATTGAGCAAGCTCTGATGCCGATTGCAATGCTGCTTCGATCAGTTCCTCTGATTGCCATGACGCCCATCATCATCTTGATCTTTGGTAGAGGTGAGGTAACCGTTGCGGTCATGGGAGCTATTGTTGTGCTCTTTCCAGCACTTGTGAACATAGTTTTTGGCCTTCGCTCAGTGTCCCCTTCTATGGGTGATCTAGTTGAGGTTTATGGAGCAAATAAGTTCAAGCAACTTAGGACAGTTGCTTTCCCTTCTTCCCTGCCAGCGTTCTTTGCTGCTGTGAAGATTTCTGTGCCCGGAGCTATTACAGGTGCGCTATTGGTTGAATGGCTAGCAACTGGTTCAGGCATTGGTTATGGAATTGTTTCTGCGGTTGGTAGAGCTAAAGCCAATGAGGTCTGGGCTTACGTTGTTGTCATCACAGTTGTTTCTATTGTTTTGTATAACCTAGTGGCTCTACTTGAAGACTACGTTCTCGAGCGCTACGGCTTTGCTAAGGGAAAGTAAGTTCTAGATCTCAGCTGGTGCTTCAACATCAGCTAGAGAGATAACTGGACAGTCTTTCCACAATCTCTCAATGTCATAGAAGATTCTGTCTTCTTCATGCATGACATGGCAGATAATATCTCCAAAGTCCAACAAGATCCAACGACCTGTTGTCTTACCCTCTCTGCGTAGCAGCTTGTGACCTTCGAGAAGCATCGCTTCTTCAACACCATCGGCAATAGCAGATACCTGACGCTCGTTACGTCCAGAGACAATCAAGAAGGTATCGGCAAGAACGAAAGGAATGCTCACATCAAGTGCGACTAGGTTCTCTGCCACCTTGCCCAAAGCTCCTCTAGCGGCGATTTTGGTCATTTCGATGGCGCGTGTAGTTGCAGTCAATGAGTAGCTTTCTGTTTTAGTTGAAGAAACCGGAATAGAAGGAAAGTGCAATACCACCGGCAACAAGCGCTGCAGCCGTGGCTATCATCGCTACATACCAGTATGGGTTAATTCCACGGTGTGCTCCACCAGGAATACCTGGTTGGCCCAAAGTCTTAGAGATAACACCTGAGATACGAATCGGTGGAATACCTGGGATGAAGTTCTGTTGAGCATCTTTATCAAGATCATTATCTGAAGCATCAGTAAAAGCACTGATATCAATTTCACCAGTTGGTGTTATCAAAGCACTTACGTCAATGCTTCCAGTGATGACAAGTTCACCGGTGTCAGTAACAAGAGCTCCACCAGCAGTAATGTCTGGCGGAAGTTCAACAATGATGTTTGCGCCAGTGAACTCACCGGTTAGAGCATTAGAAACCTTGAACTGGGGATTGCCATCATCGTCTAACTCAACATTCGCTAAATCTTTTTCTACTTCTGTAAGAGATGGCGCAGGTGCAATCACTGGTTCAACAACTACTGCTTCGACTTCTTCAACAGGTGCTGTTTTGACGATAGGAACAACGATAGGAGGAATCACTACCGGTGGGGCAACCTCTAGAGGAGCTGGAGTTAGAGGAATTTCTTGAACTGGTTCAACAACAGGAGCTGGTTCTTGAACTGGAGGTAAGGTAATTCCTGCCTCTGCAGCTTGGCGAGCAGCTATCTCTGCAGCTTGTGCTTCAATGGCGGCTCTAGTTAATGGCTGAAAGTTTGAATCACTCATGCTGACCATACAATTCGTGCTTGGCGATGTACTGGACAACACCGTCTGGAACTAGATACCAAACTGGATAGCCACTATCTACTCTTCTTCTAACATCTGTTGACGAGATAGCAAGAGCAGGAATCTCTAGTGAAGTAATTGAACCTTCAGGAGCTTCAGGGATGGCTAGCTTGTGACCTGGTCTGCTAACAGCAACAAACTTTGCAAGTGACCAGAGCTTTTCAGAATCTTTCCAACTGAGGATCTGGGCAATAGCGTCAGCACCAGAGATGAAGACTAGGTCTGCATCAGGATGCATGGCTTTCATCTCAGTAAGAGTGTCAACTGTGTATGTATCGCCACCACGATCGATATCTATGCGGCTTACCTTGAATCTAGGGTTGGACGCTGTTGCAATAACGGTCATTAGGTAGCGGTGTTCAGCTGAAGTGACGTTGTGCTTCTGATAAGGAGATCCGGTAGGAACGAAGATAACTTCATCTAGTTTGAAGGCTGAGGCAACCTCGCTGGCTGCTACAAGGTGACCGTTGTGAATAGGGTCAAAGGTTCCACCCATGACTCCAATTCTTCTTCTAACGGTCAAAACTAAACCCTAGTGAGAGCCTTGGTTGTTGTTCTTAACCTTGTGTTCGTGGCGGTTAGCGACATCACGGTAAGACCAGGTAACTGCAGCAAGGGCTAGAAATAGACCCATGGCAATGATTCCAAACACGATGGTTGGGAACGGGTACTCGATGTGTGCTACGTGACCTTCGGCTTCTTGAGCGAATAGCTGTAAAAACTTCAATTTATCTCCTATAACGATTAGTTCAAATCTACCCTAGAGGGGCTAAAAATGGGGACTCTAAGCCCTTGACTGCCCTGTTCCACGCACTAGCCACTTAGTGCTGGTCAGTTCTGGAAGACCCATCGGACCTCTGGCGTGAAGCTTTTGGGTCGAAACCCCAACTTCGGCACCAAAGCCGAACTCCCCGCCATCGGTGAACCTGGTTGAGGCATTGACCATCACAACAGCAGAATCCACTCTGGCTAGGAACTCTTCAGCGTTTTTGGCATCCTCAGTGATGATGCTCTCGGTGTGTGAAGTCGAATACTGAGCAATGTGTTCGATAGCCTCTTCAAAGCTGTCAACTACCTTTACCGATATCTCTAGAGACAAGTACTCAGTGGCCCAGTCTTCCTCAGTTGCCTCAAGAGCACTTGGGAATACTTTTCTTACTCTTTGATCTCCACGAATGACTACCCCGTTGGCAGCTAGTTTCTCAAGCACTGGAACTAAGAGCCTGTCTGCTGCATCTTTGTGAACCAGAAGTGTCTCTAAGGCGTTACAGACAGAAGGTCGCTGGACTTTAGCGTTAGTCACAATCTCCAGAGCATATTCAAGTTTCGCTGTTGCATCTAAGAAGATGTGAACGATACCGTCACCGGTTTGAATAACAGGAACCTTAGATTCCTCAACGACGGTCTTAATTAGATTTGCTGATCCCCTAGGAATAAGAACATCAATCAGACCGGTTGCCTTCATCATGACCTCGGCACCCTCACGACCATACTCATCGACGCTGGCAATAGCGTTTGGGTTATGGCCATTGGTTTGGAAAGCCTCTTTGAGGATTGAGACAAGAACCTTATTGGTATTCTCCGCCATTGAACCACCGCGAAGAATGATTGCGTTACCTGTCTTGATAGCCATACCTGCAATGTCAATGGTCACATTAGGTCGTGCTTCATAGATAGCACCGATAAGACCAAAAGGAACTCTTACCTCTTTGATGCTTAGACCATTAGGTCTTGTGATGTCTCTGACTAGTTCACCAATTGGGTCGTTCAAGTTGATGAGTTCAGCAAGAGCAAACTTCAAAGAATCAATTCGCTCAACACTTAGAGCCAAGCGGTCTTGAAGCGATTGCGAGACGCCTGAATCCTTAGCTAACTTTAGGTCTAGGTGATTAGCAACCAGTATCTCTTCAGACCTGGAAGTAAGTAGAACAGAAACAGTTTTGAGAATCTCATTCTTCTGTTCGGTTGTTAGTAATCCAAGAGTTACTGATGCAGCCTTGGCTTGCTTGATTAGATCTAATGCACTCATCTTGCTTCCTTAGCTTGGAACCAGGTGCCGACTCTATCTCCTGCTAGTACTGCTGCAGCATTGTCGATTGAAGTAAGCAGAACTGTTACTCCATGCTCTCTGGCATACTTCGCAGCCTCTAGTTTGGTCTCTGCTCCACCTGTGCCAACAGTTGAGGAACTACCGCCAATCTTGATGGTTGATAGATCATCTTCAGGTTCAACCCATTCAATCTTTTGTGAACCAGTTTCTGTTGGAGGTCTGTCATAGAGAGCATCAACATCTGAAAGCAGAATAAGCGCATCTGCTCGAACTAGAACTGCAACTAGGGAGGCTAGTTTGTCGTTGTCACCAAAAGCAATTTCTTGGGTAGCAACAGTGTCGTTTTCATTAACGATTGGGATGACTTTTAGTTCCAGAAGTCTGTCTATAGCTTTACTTGCGTTCTCACTTGTTTCAGCTTGTTCAAAATCCCCTGCTGTTAGCAGAACTTGTCCGGCAATGATGTTGAATCTCTCCAGGCTAGTTTCGTAGCGACCCATCAGTTTGCTTTGACCAACAGAAGCTAAAGCCTGCTTGGTAGCAAGATCAGTTGGCTTCTCAGTGAGGTTTAGTAAAGGCAAACCAGTAGCAATTGCACCTGATGTAACCAAGATGATTTCCTGATTATTCTGAGCTGAGTTGGCAATAGCTGAGACAAGTAGGTCAAGGTTCTTCTCGTTGCTTCCGGTTATAGAAGAAGAGCCGACTTTTACAACGATTCTTTTTGCTTTAGGGATATCCCTGTGATCTGAGAGCTTCATTTCTGCTCCTCTACACCTGCTTGTTCGCTGATGATTTCTTTATCTGGATCTTGGTCTGAACCAATCTCATAAGAGATGATTGGGTTACCCTCTTTAGCCATCTCTACACGCATGGCAGCTCTAGCGTCCATCATCTCTTGGTATTCACGACGTCTGTCAATGTTGGTTCTACGCTCACGCTGATCTAGTCGAGGGTCTGTTCCACGAGGAGCAGCAATCAATTCACCAGCAGAGGCAATGGTTGGCTCCCAGTCGAAGATGACTCCATCTTTTCCAGCACCAATCACTACTGTTGAGCCAGCAACGGCACCAGCTTTTAGTAGTTCTTCTTCAAGGCCTAGCTTGGCAAGACGATCTCCAAGGTAGCCGACAGCCTCTTCGTTTCCAAACATAGTTTGAGCAACCCAGCGCTCCGGCTTAGCACCAATAACTCTGAATATCTCCTCGCCTGCGTAAGACTCTTTCTTCACAGTGAACTTATTCTCATCACGCTTGGTGTTCATCAAGTGGATTCTTGGTCTTGCAGGGATAGCAGCCTTAGCTTCTCTGTGAGCTTTCACAAGTTCGGCTAGTGCAAAGTTCAACTCTCTAAGACCTTCACGAGCAACTGCTGATATTAGGAATACTTTGTATCCACGAGCTTCTAGAGTTGGCTTTACAAACTCTGCCATCTCACGACCATCAGGAACATCGATCTTGTTCAGAGCAATAAGCTGTGGTCTTTCAACCAAAGGTAGTTCACCTTCAGGAACTTCATACAGTGCAAGTTCATTCAAGATTAGGTCAAGATCAGAAATAGGATCTCTGTTTGGTTCTAAAGTTGCACAGTCCAAAACATGTAGCAAAGCAGCACAACGTTCAACGTGTCTTAGAAACTGAAGTCCAAGGCCCTTACCTTCGCTTGCGCCTTCTATAAGCCCTGGCACATCAGCAACAGTGAATCTAGTTTCTCCTGCTTGGACGACACCTAGGTTTGGGTGCAATGTTGTGAAAGGGTAATCAGCAATCTTTGGCTTAGCTGAAGAAATCGCTGCGATCAAAGAGGATTTACCAGCAGATGGATAACCAACTAGAGCAACATCAGCAACTGACTTGAGCTCAAGGATGACATCCCCGCGCCAACCAGGAACTCCTAGTAAAGCAAAACCTGGTGCTCTTCTCTTAGAAGATGAAAGTGCAGCGTTTCCCAAACCACCGTTACCACCTTCAGCAACAACAAGTTCCATACCCTCTTCATCAAGGTCAGTGATTAGTTTGCCATCAGCTGATCTAACAACTGTTCCAACTGGAACTTTTAGGACAACATCTTTACCGGTTGCACCGTTACGGAAATCTCCCGCTCCATCGCCACCATCTCCACCTGCACGGTGAGGACTGAAGTGATATTCCAGAAGTGTTGTTGTGTTTGAATCAGCAATAAGTGAAATGGTTCCACCATTTCCACCATCAGCACCATCAGGACCAGCTAGCGGCTTAAACTTTTCACGCTTAACTGAGATACAGCCATCGCCACCATCTCCAGCGCGTAGGTGAAGAGTAACCTGATCGACGAAAGTCACCATCTAGTTACTCCTTTCATTACCCTCAAAAACACAGAAGGCGAGCACATTGGCTCGCCTGCTGATTAGAAAACTTTTAGTTCGAATAGAACCTAAGCCGCAACAACAATGTTGACTACGCGACGTCCGCCCTTTTGACCGAACTCAACTGCACCGGCAGACAAAGCAAACAGGGTGTCGTCTTTACCGCGGCCTACGTTACGACCTGGGTGGAAGTGTGTTCCACGCTGACGGACAAGGATTTCACCTGCGTTTACTTCTTGACCTGCGTATCTCTTGACTCCTAGACGCTGAGCGTTTGAGTCGCGGCCGTTACGGGTTGAGGAAACACCTTTTTTGGATGCCATTTTTTAGATCCTTTACTTACTTGATCTCAGTAACCTGAACACGAGTCAGGTCGGCACGGAAACCCATGCGCTTTTTGTAACCGGTCTTGTTCTTGTACTTCTGGATAACAATCTTTGGACCACGTAGGTTACCCAACACGGTTGCAGTCACCTTCACCTTGGCTAGAGCCTCAGCTTGGTGAGTTACTTTCTCGCCATCGACTAGCAGAAGAGCTTCCATCTGAATGGTGCCACCTGCTTGCGCCTTTAGACGATCTAGCGTGACGATAGTGCCTACTGACACCTTTTCTTGGCGGCCACCCGCGCGGACTACTGCGTAAACCACAGATATACCCTTTGTTCGAAAAATCTTGAATTTGGAAGTGTTGCGAGTTTTACAGGCAACAAGGTTCAATCTTAGCGGGCTGCACCCGCCTTGGCAAACCTAACTGCCCTAATTTTTAGGCCTAACTGTCCTCGCCAGGGGTAATTTCTCCCCCACTTGAGACCCTTCTGGACTTGCGCTTGGCAGGAACATCAGGTGAAGGCGGCAAAGCATCTAGGACAGAATCAAGGGTCTTTTGAGAAGGTTCAGATGTACCCATGGTTGAAGCGGCGATCTTAGACATAAGGTTCTTAGCCTCTTCAGCCTTTTCAGGGGTTACCACCTTGGCAGGCTCAATTCTTGGCTTATTCGGCTCTGCTTCAGCCTTAGGGGTATTGTTTTGCTTGTTTTTGCCCTTGCTCTTGCCCTTGTTGTTCTCGCGGTTGTTGTTTTCACGGTTGTTCTGACGTTGAGGACGGTCATCGTCTTCAATGTGCTTGTTCTTTAGAACTGGCTCGTGGTGAACGATTAGACCTCTACCGGCACAGGTTTCACAAGGCTCGGTAAATGCCTCAAGAAGACCAATTCCGATCTTCTTTCGGGTCATCTGAACTAGACCCAGGGATGTAACCTCAGCAACCTGGTGCTTGGTTCTATCTCTAGATAGGCATTCCATGACTCTTCTAAGTACTAGGTCACGGTTAGATTCAAGAACCATATCGATAAAGTCCACAACGATGATTCCACCGATGTCACGAAGACGAAGCTGACGAACAATCTCTTCAGCTGCTTCCAAGTTGTTCTTAGTAACAGTCTCTTCAAGATTTCCACCGGAACCGATGAACTTACCGGTGTTCACATCAACCACGGTCATAGCTTCGGTTCTATCGATAACCAAAGAACCACCAGAAGGTAGGTATACCTTACGGTCTAGTGCCTTGATGATTTGCTCATTGATTCTGAAGTGATCAAAAGCATCGCCTTCGCCTGAGAAACGTTCAACACGTTCCAGTAGATCTGGGGCAACGTCCTTTAGATATCCTTCGATGGTTGCAAAAGGTGCATCGCCATCAATAATCATCTTCTGGAAGTCTTCATTAAAGACATCTCTAACAATCTTGATTAGAAGATCTGGTTCAGAGCTAAGTAGTGATGGTGGGTTTGAGATTTCAGCGTTACGGCTGATTTCTTCCCACTGAATCTGAAGTCTTTGAACATCTTCGGTTAGCTGTTCTTCGGTTGCACCTTCAGCAGCAGTTCTAATGATTACTCCAGCATCTGGAGGCAAGATCTCTTTCAAGATCTTCTTGAGTCTCACTCGCTCGCTTTCAGGAAGCTTACGGCTAATACCATTCATGTTTCCGTTAGGCACATAAACAAGGTAACGACCAGGAAGTGAAACCTGAGAAGTTAGACGAGCACCTTTTTGACCTACAGGGTCTTTAGTGACCTGAACCAAAACCTTGTCGCCAGACTTAAGTGCTAGTTCAATCTTTCTTGGCTGGTTACCAACTTCTGCTAATTCCCAGTCAACTTCACCAGAGTAAAGAACAGCGTTACGTCCACGACCAATGTCAACGAAGGCAGCTTCCATAGAAGGTAGAACGTTTTGAACTTTACCTAGATAAACGTTTCCAATCAAAGAAGTGTCTTGTGCCTTAGCAACATAGTGCTCAACCAAGATCTTGTCTTCTAGAACACCAATCTGAATCTTGTCATCTTTGCTTCTTACGACCATAACGCGGTCAACAGCTTCACGACGAGCTAAGAACTCTGATTCAGTAATTCTTCCTGCTCTTCTACCTGAGTCTCTACCATCACGTCTTCTCTGCTTTTTAGCTTCTAGACGAGTTGAACCTTTAACTCTGGTTGGCTCATTGCTAGGAGCTTTAGGCTCGCGAGGAGTTCTAACCTTTACAACAACATTTGGTGGCAGTTCGCCTTCAACAGCTTCGCCTGATCTTCTTCTAGATCTAACTCTGCGGTGAGAATCATCTGTTGGTGCGTCATCAACGATTGATGCTTTACCTCTTCTGGTACTCACTTTTGGAGTAGGAAGATCAGGTGCTTGGAAGATTAGGGAGAAACCTGCAGCAGCAGGAGCTGCCTTCGGCTCTTCGACAGGAGCCGAGCTCTTGTCCTCAGTAACCTTCTTCTTTGACTTTTTTGAAGGAGCAATTACCTCAGCAACAACTTCAGCAACTACTTCCTTGGCCCCACGTTTACGTGATGGCTTCTTCGGTTCAACAACTTCTTCAACCGGTACATCTATATTTTTTTTCTTCACCATTTAAGGTGCTCCATACCCGGTAAATCCCCTAGGCCACACTCACTTGGTTCTTCACCTAAAAAACTCGTGTTATTCACTTTTGTGAACAACTAAATCTAAATAATGCAGTTACTAAATTCTTGAGACTACTTAGGCTGCCCCCTGGGCCTTACGCGTAAATGTCTAAAAAGTACCTGCGAAACCTTTGTTTATCTCTGTGTGGTAGAGACCAACTACCTCAAGTATCGCACGGATAGGCCTAAAAGCAATGGATTTGGTTGGCAGAACAGGTCTTTATGGAGCTTCACAGGCTCTAAAAGCCTGTGTTTTAGGGGTTTGTATGTCTCCTGTCAAAGCGCTGAGAACCCCTATAAGGTCAAAATCCAAGTATTCAGATATTGAAGGCGTGAGATACTTTGATTATGACTGAGCAGAAAACTACTGAAAAAGCAGGAATCGGAGCGCCGATATCTCTAGCGCTGGTTCTCATAATCTTTGGAATCATCGGCTGGATTGGTGCCTTTTCACTCACCCTTGAACGTATTCACGTAGCTTCTGATCCAGGCGCTGTTCTAGGTTGTGATCTGAACGTCTTTATCTCTTGTAAGACCGTGATGCTCACTGCCCAAGCCAAGCTTTTTGGTTTCCCAAACTCTCTAATTGGTTTATCTGCATTCATGGCACCAATCATTGTTGGTTTCGCGATTCTTGCTAAGGCTCAGTTTGCTAAATGGTTCTGGCAGCTATTCCTTGTTGGTAACTTCCTAGGCTTCTTGTTTGTCCTATGGCTATTCAGCCAGAGCCTTCTAGTTATCAACGTGCTATGCCCTTACTGCATGGTTGCTTGGACTGGAATGATTCCTATCTTTGTTACTCTTTTCCTCTTCAGCGCAAGAGAAGACATTATCCCAATGCCAATTAGAACTACCGCATTCTGGGATGGGGCTTATTCAAAAGCTTGGATTTGGGTTATTGCAACATTTCTAATCATCATCCTCGCAATCACATTGAGATTCTGGTCTCGTTGGATTCCAATGTTCAGCCAGCTCGGTTGGATCTAAAACTTAGTTAAGAAAGAAATGGGATGGCCATTGGCCATCCCATTTCTTTTACTTCTTTGAAATTAGTTCTTGCGAGCTCTAACTACAATGGTGAAACCTGCTGCTAGTAGCACTAGTGCCAAAGCAAACAGAATTCCTGCATCGTAACCAGTAGCTGCTAGTTCTTCTTCAACTTCAGCTGGAAAAGCGTCTACGTCGTCACCTTCGATGTTGTCGAAAGTTACCACTGCAGTCTCGAAGTCACCAGGAGAGGTGTCGAACTCAACTAGATAACCGGCCTCAAAGGAGCATGGAAGGTCGTTCCACTCACCGATTCCACCTCCCCAGTTGGTTACACCACAAGCTTCGCCGCCTTGGTAGTTGTTTGGCTCATTTTCAGCCCAAGCATTGTATAGCCCACCGACAGCAGCAGGTGTTAGTAGTCCTGAGCTGAACTGCGTGCCAGCTTCAGAGCCGCCACCCCAGTAGTAGTTACCTAGAGGCTGTGGGTCAACGCTAATGGTTGGCTTACCACCTGCAGTCAGAGCAAAGTTGACCATTCTAAGATCGGCAGTGGCACCAATCCAGATGTCCCTCGCCCCTGACTTAGTTGCTACGAACTGATTCTCATTTTCAGTAGAAATGTTTGCTAGGTAGCCGCTCTTACCTTTATAAGACATTAGCTTGGCAGCAGCCATTGCAGATTCCCAGTTAAGTTCAGTGCTTACGAACTTGTATGTGTGACCAGTTGCAGGGTCATAAGTTGTACCAGTTTCGTATTCACCAACACGTACGCTGATCAATAGTGGTGATGTGGTTGTTGAATCACCAGGAGCAGTCCAGCTAACACCAGATTCCATGACTGCAACAACGGCATCTGTAGTTCCGTTGAATGAAACTTCGGTCTGAGCCGCAAGGCTTGAGTAGCCAGGGTTCAATGTGAGAGCTGAGTCAGCGTCTGTAACGGTCAATGTACCTTCGTCAACCTTCAGAGTTACTGAAAGCTTGTCGAATTCGAAACCAGATAGAACCATAGGGACTGTTACAGTCTCACCACCGGCTACTGGATCGTTTGGAAGATCTACTAGTACCTTGCTTGCCGCCATTGAAGCTGAAGCTCCAAAAAGCACAAGCATTGAAGCCACAGCTACTGCTGCACCTTGCTTGATTGTACGAGAATTCATGTTTGATTCCTTTTCGCTAATAAGAATATTTCGTATGAGACATTTGCTATACGGCATAAAGGATAGCCTAAACAGCCTGATTTTTAGACATATTGTCTAGAAATCGCCGATAAAAACAGACTTTATTTGGAGCTAAACTCGCTTAGCTTGATTAGAACCAGAGACCGAGTTCTCTAGTTGCCGATTCAACAGAATCTGAACCATGTACTAAGTTCTGTTGAACCTTTAGACCCCAGTCGCGACCAAGGTCTCCTCTGATTGTTCCTGGCAGGGCAACAGTTGGGTCTGTTGCTCCAGCTAGAGTTCTAAATCCTTCGATAACCCTGTTTCCCTCTACCTTTAGGGCAACAACGTCACCTGAAGCCATGAATTCAACTAGCGGCTCATAGAAAGGCTTGCCCGCGTGCTCGGCATAGTGTTGGGCCAAAAGTTCACGAGAAGGGGTGAACTTCTTGATCTCCACGATTACGTAGCCTTTGGTTTCAATCCTTTTGATGATCTCGCCTATCAGGTTTCTCTTTACCCCGTCTGGCTTTACTAATACGAGAGTCTGCTCAGTCATTATTTGTTCTCCTCTAGATCAAGTTTAATTTCAAAAGTGTTTTGTTCTGCTCGGTTCTTCTTAGCAAGATCAATTGTGTAACCGGCAATCATGGCCCAGCCCCAGAAACCAACAAATATGATGGCAATCAACAAGGTCCAAGGAATCATGAACGAGACAACCAAAAGAATTACCTGCAAGGCCCAGCCGAACCAGTATGAACCTGGCTTTCCTAAGTAACCAGGGGTAAGTATCAGGATTGCTGAAAAGGTTAGTCCGAATCCCCAAACCACAGGCCCATCAGCTACTTGCAATCCGTATGCTGCAAGGGTTCCAAAGAACACAACAAATGATTCAAATGCAAGCACCATTGAACCTAAGGTTCTTCTTACTGAGCGATTAGACATCTGCATCCTCCTGGATTTGACGGAACTTAAGTACATCCCCAATCAAAGATACAGTTCCTGTCACCACAATTGTTGAATTAGGTGTTGGCGGAAGCTTTGCTTCAGCTAATGACAAGGCATCTCTGAAATCTTCTTCAACACTTACGCGATCTTCGCCAAAGACGTTTCTTGCAATAGCAGCAAGACTCTGAGTGTCATTAGCTCTAACACTGGTGCTCTTGGTGATGATGATTTCGGCCATAACTGTTTCTAGATGCTTCAAAATACCTTCAGCATCTTTCTCGCCAAGGATTGAAACAACACCGACTACGTGAGGCAAACCAAACGATGATTCAAGAGCATTTGCCAGCGATAGCGCGCCATGAGGGTTGTGTGCAGCATCCAAAACAATTCTTGGCGATTTACTAACGACTTGTAGTCGTCCCGGTGAAGAAACATCTGCAAGGGCTGGCCTGAGAATCATGTCTGATAGCGGTGCACTTGCCCCACCTATAAATTCTTCAACCGCAGCAATCGCAACTGCTGCGTTAGCGGCTTGATATGCACCGTGCAGTGGCATGAATAGATTCTCATACTTACCAGCTAGCCCATCAAGCGAGAAAGTTATGCCGAGATCAGATTCAATGTATTCGGTAACTGTGAAGTCTTTACCAAGAATCCTGAAAGTGTCACCGACCTCAGATGAAACTTTCTCCAGCACATCAAGTGCTTCTTTAGATTGAACTGCAGAAACTACCGCGGCACCTGACTTGATGATTCCAGACTTGGTGGTTGCAATCTCTGCGATAGTTTGACCTAGACGCTCCTGGTGATCGAGATCAATTGGCGTGAAGACAGCAACGTCACCGTCTGCTACGTTGGTTGAATCCCAAGCTCCACCCATGCCAACTTCAAGAACTAGAACATCGATAGGCGCATCAGCAAATGCTGCAAATGCCAAAACGGCCAGAGCTTCAAAGAATGTAAGCCTTGACTCCCCCTGCTCAAGTAGTTCCTTATCAACCATGTCTAGAACCGGTTCGATGTCTTTGAATACTTCGTAAAGTATCTCGTTAGAGATGGGTTCCCCATCTAATGCAATTCGTTCGTTGAGGTTGATTAGATGTGGGCTTGTGAAACGTCCTGTTCTAAGACCATGTTCTCTAAGAACCCTTTCAATGATTCGAGAAGTGCTGGTCTTACCGTTAGTTCCGGTGATGTGAATAACACGGTAAGACTTTTGTGGATCACCTAGTAGCTCAACTGCTCTTCTGGTGGGTTCAAGTCTTGGACGAAGCTTATGTTCAGGAATTCGAGCCATAAGTGAGGCTTCGATTTCTTGAATCATTCTCAGAGCATCGGACTCTGAACTCATATCTTGCTCACCACGATGCCGATAGGAAGATCATCTCCCACAACAGTCCCTTCACCTGCAACATCTCCGATAATTGTCTCGAGTTCAAGAGTGAGCGTTTCAGATTTCACTAGCTCTTCATGAGAGCTGATTGCATCTAGGACATCTTGAACGCTAGTTACGACAAGTTTGATTCGGTCACTAACATCTAGGTCAGCATCCTTACGAGCTTGCTGCACTGCTCTAATTACATCTCTAGCAATACCTTCAACTTCTAGTTCTTCAGTAACTCTTGAATCGAGAAGAACGAATCCACCTGAAGGCAAGATACCGATTAGGTTCACAGACTCTGAAGTATCAGATAGATCTGCTACCAAATCAATCTCGTATTCACCTTCAAATAGTTCAACCCCTCCACAAACAACCTTGTCGTTATCTTCAGACCAGTCGCCTGACTTAGATGCACCGATAACCTGCTGAACCTGCTTACCCACTCTTGGCCCTAAAGCTCTTGAGTTAACAGTCAAACGCTTGATAACACCGAACTCAGTTGTTGAATCAAGAGATAGTTCAACCAAGTCAATTGATTTGACGTTGAGTTCCTCAGCAATGATGTCAGCAAACTCTGAGAGAGCATCTGCACTCTTAGTGACAACTGTCAACTTAGCTAATGGCAAACGAACACGAAGGCCATTGACCTTTCTAAGACCATTAGCAACAGATGAAACCACTCTCACCTGGTCCATAGCTTCCATAAGCTTGTCGTCACTCTTTAGAGCTTCGTGATCTGGCCACTGCGTTAGGTGCACAGACCTCATGCCAGTTAGACCTTGGAATACTTCTTCAGCAATCAGCGGAAGCATAGGTGCGGCAACTCTTGTCATGATCTCAAGGACTGAATACAAGGTGTTGAAGGCTTGAGGATCACCATCCCAGAATCTGGCTCTAGATCTTCTTACGTACCAGTTGGTGAGGACGTCAGCGAAGTCTCGAAGCTTTGCAGCTGCACCGAAAGTGTCAAAGGCATTTAGATCTGCTGAAACTCCAGCAACCATTTCACGAGTCTTAGCAACAAGGTATCTATCTAGAACATCTTCGCTAGATAGATCAAACTTCGCTTCATAGTTAGAAGCGTTAGCGTACAAAGTAAAGAAGTAGTAGGTGTTCCAGAGTGGAAGAAGAACCTGTCTTGTTCCTTCTCTAATTCCCTGCTCGGTAACTGACATAGTTCCACCACGAAGAATAGGTGAAGAAAGCAAGAACCAACGCATTGCATCTGAGCCATCACGATCAAATACTTCATTCACATCTGGGTAGTTACGAAGTGACTTAGACATCTTCTGTCCATCGCTACCCAAAACAATTCCATGCGAGACAGCAGTCTTGAAAGCTGGTCTATCAAATAGTGCAGTTGATAAAACGTGCAAGGTGTAGAACCAACCTCTGGTTTGACCTGAGTATTCAACGATGTAATCACCAGGTGAATGTGAATCAAACCAGTCACTGTTTTCAAATGGATAGTGAACCTGAGCAAAAGGCATGGAGCCTGATTCAAACCAGCAGTCCAAAACTTCTGGCACTCTAACCATCATTGACTTACCGGTTGGGTCATCAGGGTTTACCCGAGTTAGGTGATCAATAGTTGGACGGTGGAAATCATCAACGCGAACACTGAAGTCTGCTTCTAGTTCATCTAGAGATCCATAAACATCAATACGTGGATAATTAGGGTCAGTTGATTTCCATACTGGAATCGGTGCTCCCCAGAAACGGTTACGAGAGATGGCCCAGTCACGAACATTTTCTAACCACTTACCGAATGAACCATCTTTAGTGTGTTCAGGAACCCAGTTGATTTCCTGGTTTAGTTCAAGCATGCGATCTTTGAGCTTGGTTGTTTCAACAAACCAAGAAGACACTGCTTTGTAAATCAAAGGGTTCTTGCATCTGTAACAGTGTGGATATGGGTGGTCATAGCTCGCCTGCTTTAGTAAGCGTCCCATATCTTTTAGCTTCTGGGTGATTGGCTTGTTAGCTTCAAACACGTGCTGGCCAACAAAGTCAGTAATTACCGAGTTGTATTCACCACGTTCATTCACAGAAACATAAACAGGAATACCAGCTGCTTCACAAAGCTTTTGGTCATCTTCACCGTATGCAGGTGACTGATGAACAACACCGGTACCTTCACTGTCCGCAACATAGTCACCAACAATGATCTGCCAAGCATTGCCAACATCAAACTTTGATTCATCAGCGTAGTAATCAAATAATCTTTCGTATTTAATTCCAGCGAGCTCTTTACCAAGAACTGTTTCTTCAATTGCAGCACTAGCTGCATCCATATCTTCAAAGCCAAAGTCCTTGAGATGATTACCAATAAGTGACTTAGCAAGAAGATACTTACCTGACTCTGTATTGATAACTGCATATTCAATTTCAGGGCCAACAGCCAATGCAAAGTTTGTTGGCAGTGTCCAAGGAGTTGTTGTCCATGCAAGTATCTTTACTCCAGCAAATCTCTGACCTTCAAGAATTGGGAAGGTGACAGTTACTGTTTGGTCTTGTCTGTTCTGATAAACATCTTCATCCATACGTAGTTCATGGTTTGAAAGAGGAGTTTCACATCTCCAGCAGTAAGCAAGGACTTTGAAGCCTTCGTAGATAAGGCCCTTCTTGTGAAGTTCTTTGAAAGCCCAAAGCACGCTCTCTGTGTACGGAGCATCTAGGGTCTTGTAATCATTATCAAAATCAACCCAACGAGCCTGACGGGTTACATATGTTTCCCACTCTTTGGTGTATTTCAGAACTGAGGTTCGGCAGTAGTCGTTGAACTTATCGATCCCAAACTTTTCAATCTCAGGCCGACCTGAGATCTTTAGTTGTCTCTCAGCCTCAACCTCAGCTGGAAGCCCATGGGTGTCCCAACCAAACCTTCTTTCAACTCTGAATCCCTGCATGGTTTTGAACCTAGGAACAGTGTCTTTGGCGTATCCAGTAAGAAGGTGTCCATAGTGAGGAAGACCGTTAGCGAATGGAGGACCATCATAAAAGACGAACTCTGGAGCGTTTTCGTCCTTGCGCTGGTCTATAGAGGCCTGAAAAGTCTTGTCTTTAGCCCAAAACTCTAGGATGGACTCTTCAATGGCTGGAAACGAGGGGCTAGCTGGGACCTGGTCTCTGATGCCAAAAGAAGCTCCATTGTTTTTGGGATACATGGCTTGCTCTCTGGGTTTAGGGGTAAAAGTTCTAATCTCAATGTTAATCTTAATGAACCCTAACTTTTGGAGAAGCACAACGTGACCTCAAGCCACGAAACCCCTGATTTCAGAGCCCCAGCCTCAACCCCCGAACGCGTAGGCGTAGAAGGCCTAGAGGAGAAATGGGCCCTAGCCTGGGAAACCGACGGAACCTACAAGTTCAGAAGAGATGTCCCTAAATCAGACGTTTTTTCAATTGATACCCCTCCTCCAACAGTTTCAGGTTCCTTGCACGTAGGTCACGTCTTTAGCTATACCCATACCGACGTTGTTGCCAGATTCCAACGTATGCGTGGCAAAGAGGTTTACTACCCGATGGGTTGGGATGACAATGGTCTACCAACGGAGAGACGCGTGCAGAACTACTTTGGTGTTCGATGCGACCCGTCACTTCCTTATGTTGAGAACTTCACTCCACCTTATGAAGGTGGAGACAACAAGTCTTCTAAGGCTGCTGATCAGATTCCTATCTCAAGAAAGAACTTCATTGAGCTATGCGAGAAGCTAACCGCTGAAGATGAGCTTCAGTTCGAAGCACTATGGCGTCAGCTTGGTGTTTCTGTGGACTGGGACCAGACTTACCAAACCATCTCCCCTGCAGCTCAAAAAGTTTCTCAGCAAGCATTTCTAAATAACCTCTCTCGAGGTGAGGCATACCAGTCAATGGCACCAACTCTTTGGGATGTCACATTTAGAACTGCTGTTGCTCAAGCAGAGCTAGAGGATAGAGATCAACCAGGTGCTTATCACCGTATTGGTTTCGATGGACCAGATGGCAAAGTCTTTATTGAGACAACACGTCCTGAACTTATTCCTGCCTGTGTTGCTCTTGTTGCTCATCCAGATGATGAGAGATACCAACCACTATTTGGTAAGACAGTAAAGACTCCTCTGTTTGCAGTTGAGGTTCCAGTTCTTTCTCACCGCCTAGCTCAGATTGACAAAGGTTCAGGTATTGCGATGATCTGTACCTTTGGTGACCTGACAGATGTGATTTGGTGGAGAGAACTAGATCTACCTAACCGAGCAATTATTGGTTGGGATGGGCGTCTACTTGAAACTGCACCTGATGTTGTTTCAACTCCTGAAGCGCTAGCTGTTTACGCTGAACTTGCTGGTAAGACTGTGTTCTCGGCTAAGACAAGAATTGTTGAACTACTTCAAGAATCAGGTGACATGGTTGGCGACCCTAAGCCAATTACTCACCCAGTGAAGTTCTTTGAAAAAGGTGACCGTCCACTAGAAATAGTTTCAACTAGACAGTGGTACATCCGTAACGGTGGTAGGGATGCTGAACTTAGAGAAAGACTTCTGGAACTAGGTAAGGAACTAAAGTTCCACCCTGATTTCATGAGAGTTAGATATGAGAACTGGGTCAATGGCCTTACTGGTGATTGGCTTATCTCAAGACAAAGATTCTTTGGTGTGCCTATTCCTGTTTGGTATGCACTTGATGACCAGGGTAACCCTGACTTTGACAAGGTGCTTGTTCCTTCAAGTGAATTACTACCAATTGATCCTTCAACCGATGTTCCTGCTGGTTACACAGAATCACAGCGTGGCGTAGCTAATGGCTTCATCGGTGAAGTTGACATCATGGACACTTGGGCAACTTCTTCACTAACCCCTCAACTAGGTGGTGGCTGGTTAGATGACCCAGAGAAGTTTGCCAAGGTCTTCCCTTACTCTCTTAGACCTCAAGGTCAAGACATCATTAGAACCTGGTTGTTCTCAACTGTTCTTCGATCTCAACAAGAACACGGTGTTCTTCCTTGGGCTGATGCGGGTATCTCAGGTTGGATTCTTGATCCAGATCGTAAGAAGATGTCAAAGTCAAAAGGCAACGTAGTTACCCCTAACGATCTTCTTGTTGAACACTCTTCAGATGCTGTTCGTTACTGGGCAGCTTCTGCTCGTCTTGGAACAGATGCAGCGTTTGATACCGGCATGATGAAGATCGGTCGAAGACTGGCTATCAAGGTTCTAAATGCTGCCAAGTTTGTTTTGAGCTTCGATGCACCTGCGCAAGATGCTAAAGTCACTCAGCCAATTGACCAGAGTTTGTTACTAAACCTTGCCGAGGTAGTGAAGGAGGCAACCACTGCATTTGAAAACTACGACCACACCAAAGCTCTAGAACTAGCAGAGAAGTTCTTTTGGAACTTCACCGATGACTACCTCGAACTAGTCAAGGAACGTGCCTACGGCCAGGGTGGCTTCAATGCTGACGAACAAGCGTCTGCTCTTGTTGCTCTTCGTCAAGCGCTACTAACACTTCTTCGTCTCTTTGCCCCATTCTTACCTTTCGCAACAGATGAGGTTTGGTCTTGGTGGCAGGGCAAGGGTTCTATTCACAGAAGCTCATGGCCAACAGCACAAGAACTAGAGCAGGGTCTAGATTCCACAAACCTAGATCTTCTACCCCTAGCCTCTCAGGCCCTGTTTGGCACTCGTAAGGCTAAGAGCGATGCCAAGGCTTCTATGAAGGCTGATGTTCTATCTGCAAACCTTGTTGCCCCTAAGCACATGATCTCTCGACTAGAGCTGCTATCCCCTGATCTAAAGGCAGCTGGACGTATTGCTGAACTCTCCTTTGTTTCAGGTGAAGAACTGGCTGTGACAGAGGTTGTTCTAGCCCCGACCGAGTAACTTTTCGGCAAATATCTATTTGGTCATCCTTTTCGAAGGCTAGGCTTTTGCTCATGACCTTTGAAACCGAAAACCCATTTGCCCTTCGTTCAACTCTTGAGTATGAGATGCCTGACTTCTCTCGCATCAACGATGAGAGTTACCTCCCTGCCTTCTATGCTGGCTGCCAAGAGCAGCTTCATGAGGTTCATGAAATCATCAAGCAGGATGAAGTTACCTTCGAAAACACCATCGTTGCGATGGAACGAAGCGGACAGCTACTTATGCGTGTACTTGTTGTGTTCTATAACAAGTCTTCAAGCGACACAACCGATCGCTTAGATGAAATCGAAGAGGAAATTGCTCCAAAGCTATCTGCTCACACCGATGCCATCAGATTGAACCAGGCTCTATTCGGAAGAATCAAAGAACTATACGGTAAGCGTGACTCACTTGAGCTAAACACTGAAGATGCCTGGTTGCTAGAGCGTTACTACATGGACTTTACCCACGCAGGTGCTCACCTAACTGATGCTCAGCGCGAAGAACTTACTAACCTCAACGAAGAGCTTTCCAAGCTTGAAACCCAGTTCGGTAAGAACCTACTAACTGACACCAACGATCTAGGTGTGCTTGTTGATGACGTAACTGAACTCGATGGCCTATCAGAGAACGAGATTGCTGCTTGTGCAGCAGCAGCTAAGGCTCGCGGGCTAGAAGGTAAGTGGCTCGTTGGCATGGTGAACTTCACCGGCCATCCGCTTCATTCAAGCATGAAGAACCGAAGCCTACGTGAGCGCGTTATGAAGAACTCTCTAATCAAGGGTGCTCGTAACAACGAGAACGACAACCGCCCAGTAATCCTTCAGATTGTGAAGCTACGCGCTAAGCGTGCTGAACTCTTTGGAGTGAAGACTCACGCTGAACACGTTCTCCAGGACCGTAACGCTCAGAACCCTGAGAACGTCCACAAGATGCTCAAGCAGATTGCTCCAGCAGCAGTTAGAAACGCAAGAGCAGAAGGTGCTGATCTGCAGAAGTCTATTGATGCAAGTGGTGAGAAATTCACTCTTGAGTCTTGGGACTGGGATTTCTATACAGAAGCAGTTCGCATGGAAAAGTACAACCTAGACACTTCAGCGATGCGTCCATACTTTGAACTTGAAAGAGTTCTCAACGATGGTGTGTTCTTTGCCGCTAACAAGCTTTTTGGAATTTCTTTCAAGGAGCGAAAAGACATCGTTACCTATCACCCAGATGCCCGTGCATTCGAAGTTTTCAACGAGGATGGTTCAAAGCTTGCTTTGTTCATCGGTGATTTCTATACTCGCGACTCAAAGCGCGGTGGAGCATGGATGAACAACCTAGTTGATCAAAGCCACCTACTAGGTCAGTTGCCTGTTGTAGTTAACAACCTGAACGTTCCTAAGCCACCAGCAGGTCAACCAACTCTTTTGACCTACGACGAGATCACTACCTTGTTCCACGAGTTTGGTCACACCCTGCACGGAATGCTTTCAGATGTGAAGTACCCAAGATTCTCTGGCACCAGCGTTGAAAGAGACTTCGTAGAGTTCCCTTCCCAGGTGAATGAAATGTGGCTAACCTGGCCAGAGGTGCTAGATAACTACGCAATTCATTATGAAACTGGTGAAAAGATTCCTCAGGAATGGGTGGATAACCTAAAGGCTGCATCCACCTTCAACGAAGGACACGCAACCACCTCATATATGGCTGCTGCGATCTTAGACCTTGCCTGGCACTCACTTGATGCTGATGCAACCATCGAGGACGTTGAAGAGTTCGAAGCAAAAGCTATTGAAGCCTACGGTCTGAACTATGGACCTGTTCCAACTAGATACCGTTCAACATACTTCTCACACATCTTTGCTGGCGGATACTCTGCTGGGTACTACGGATACATTTGGTCCGAAGTTCTAGATGCTGACACAGTTGACTGGTTCAAGGAAAACGGCGGTTTAACTAGAGCTAATGGAGATCACTTTAGAAAGACACTTCTCTCTCGAGGTGGATCTATCAACTCAATGCAGATGTTCAGAAACTTCAGAGGTCGTGACGCAACTATTGAGCCACTACTAAAGCGCAGAGGCTTGCTTTAAGCCTCTGTACTAAAGGGTCTTCTGAGTCTTAGAAGTTGGATTACCAATAGCCCGACAAGAATCGCCCAGAACGCAGCCCCTACCTGGAAGAACGCAATTCCACTAGAAGCAATCAGGAATGTGATTACTGCAGGTAAGCGCTCATCAGTTTTTTCAACCATGACGTTGAAAGCATTGACGATAGTCGGTAGTAATGCCAACCCGCTAGCGGCTAGAAGAAGCTCTCTAGGGGTCTGATAGACAAAAGCAACTGCGATGCCTGTGAAGAAGGCGAAGATGATGTAAACCACTCCTCCACTCACAGAAGCTATCCAGCGCTTTGAAGGATCCTTGTGAGCCTGCTCGTTCGCGTTTAGGGCAGCTGTGATGGCGGCTAAGTTCATCACAAATCCACCGATGAATGAAGCAACAACTGTTCCAAGACCTGTGGCCACAAGAGAAGCTCTGAAAGGAACTTTGTACCCATAAGAGTTCATGATGGCAATGCCTGGAATGTTTTGTGATGCCATGGCAACCAAATACAGGGGAATAGCAATAGTGAAAATTGAACCTAGATTGAATAATGGCTGGATGAGGGAAACATTCACTAACCAATCGGATGCTGAAACTACTAAGCCTTGATTCAAGCCAATCAGTGTGAAAGCTAGAACAATTGCAACTGGAGATGCCCATAGTGGGGCCAACCAATACAACAAAACCCAAACAGCTATAACAGGAATAACGAGTGCTGGATAACTAGCGCTAGCAGCAAACGGTGCGACACAAAAACTAAAGATCACTCCAGCCAACATCGCACTGGCAATTGATTTAGGGATTGCAGAAACTATTTCACCAAGCTTTGGCCAAAGTCCAGTAAGAGCAAGCAAAAGACCAGTTACCAATATTCCGCCCATTGCGTTATTGAAACCGATACCTGTAATTGATGAGCCAGCAAGCAAAGCTGCTCCCGGTGTTGACCAAACAACCGATAGCGGCATCTTGAATCGCCAGCTCAGAATGATTGACAGTGCGCCGTAGAAGACGAGCATTAGCGCAACCATAGAAACGGTTTGCTCTTTGGTAGCGCCAATCGCGACAAATGCGCTTAGGAAGATTGCTGTGGTTGCTGCTGTACCGGTGATGCTGGCAACTGTTCCAGCGAGTATAGGAGCTCTAAGATCAGAAATGGCTTTTAGTGCCAATTACTAAGCCGACTTTTCTTGTCTTGAAGATTTGATTGGGGTGACTACTGCTTGCTCTGTTCCTTCGACAACACCCTTGGTGATACGAACTAGACCCTGAGCCGCACTACTTGGAATCTCAAACATAATCTGACCAAGAGTCTCTTCAAGAATCGAACGAAGTCCTCTTGCACCGGTTTCACGCTTGATTGCCTCTTCAGCAATAGCCTCAAGAGCATCGTGATCAAACTCAAGTTCGAAGCCATCAATTTCAAACATTCTTTGGTACTGCTTGACCAGAGCGTTCTTAGGCTCGGCAAGAATCTGAATGAGCGCTGGCTTATCCAAAGGCGTTACAGCAGCAAGCACTGGAAGTCGCCCGATGAATTCTGGAATCAAACCGAACTTGCGAAGATCTTCTGGCTGAACCTGAGTGAAGATGTCTGTCTCTTCATCCTTGTTTCTAATGTCAGCTCCGAAACCAATACCCTTTTTGCCAACACGAGCCTGAACGATTGACTCAAGACCTGCAAATGCACCTGCAACAATAAACAGAATGTTGGTGGTATCCAAGGAAATGAACTCCTGCTGAGGGTGCTTACGCCCTCCCTGAGGTGGAATAGATGCAACTGTTCCTTCAAGAATCTTTAGCAGTGCTTGCTGAACTCCTTCACCAGAAACATCTCTAGTAATTGATGGGTTCTCAGCTTTACGAGAAATCTTGTCAATCTCATCGATGTAGATGATGCCGTGCTCTGCTCTCTTGACATCGCCATCGGCTGCTTGAAGAAGTTTTAGCAAGATGTTCTCAACATCCTCACCGACGTAGCCTGCTTCGGTAAGAGATGTTGCGTCAGCAACTGCGAAAGGAACATTTAGCCTCTTGGCTAGGGTTTGCGCGAGGTAGGTCTTTCCGCAACCGGTTGGACCAATCATAAGAATGTTTGACTTAGCAATCTCGATTGAATCGTGAGCCTTGCCTGAGTTGGTTAGAGTGCCTGCTGCACGAATTCTCTTGTAGTGGTTGTATACGGCAACCGACAATGCCTTCTTAGCTTGGGTTTGACCAACTACATATTCATCTAGGAAACCATAGATTTCCTTTGGGCGAGGCAATTCAAAGTCTTCAACCTGCTTAGGGGTCTTCCCCATTTCCTCTTCAATGATCTCGTTACATAGATCAATACACTCATTACAGATGTATACGCCAGGGCCGGCAATAAGCTTCAGCACTTGCTTCTGAGTTTTAGAACAGAAGTTGCACTTAAGCATGTCCCCTGATTCACTGAGTCGAGTCATGGGTAAAGCCTACCTAGCCTCAATGACATAACTGAGTAGGCAAGGGTAATGAAAAAGAGCCAGTTGGAGCTCTAAATGAACTCCAACTGGCTCTTCTTACTAGAGGTTACTTAGTCCAGTAAATCTTTGTATCAGTGCCCATTGGTGCACCATAAACCTTGGCTCTAACGACCTGGAGCCCTAGGGTTCCCTTTGGTGCTGAGACCTTGATACTGACCATGCCTTGGGCGTTTGAAACTTCAGACCATTCTTCCAAGTCATTACCTTCACCAAATGATTCAAAAGTAACTGTGGTTCCTGAAACGACCTTCTTAGCTAGGTTAGTTAGCTTGAAAGTAATGGTCTTTGTTGTTCCTGCTTTTACCTTTAGAGACTTGGTTGTAGCAGTTACCTTAGGGTTTACAAAGGCCAGGAAGATTAGGTCCTTGTCTTCCCCTCTTTCTTGAGCCTCAGTTGGGTGAGGGTACAAACTCGGGGCGATTGTGGTCTGCATGCACATGGTGTCATCGCCACAAGGGATTCCCTTTGAATACTTGTTCATCTTGTTCAGAGCAGTAGGAAACATCTCGCCAGAGATGTTGTAGTTCTTCATGTTGAAGGTTGCCTTACCGAATGAATCAGTAGTTGAGATGATTGCAGTCTGACCTGCTCCAAGCTGAGGCTGATCTCCACACCAGTCACGAACAATAGCGCTTGTGTTTGGTCGGTTACCACCTGGGTAGTTAGTTGCCTGGGTGGTTGAGAATGTGGTCTTTGAACAGGAGAACTTCTTGTTGACAATCATGTAAACAGTGCGGTTGGTGTATGGAACACCTGCAGCGTTTGTGTACTTGAAGGTAAGAGAGACATCTCCCCTAACATCTGCATACATGATCCTCGCGTTTAGACCTTTACCGTAGTACTGATCCCACTTGCCTTTAGCGTCTGGGGTCATGTTTACGCTGTTTGTGTCTCCAAGTAGTGGAGCAGTCAGTCTCATGATGCTGGTTCCAACTACCGGAGCGGTGTAGGCGTGTGCGGGTTGAATTGCGATTGCGCCAAGCAAAGCAATAGCGGTGGTGGCACCGACTAAGGTTCTTCTAGTGGTTTTCTTCATTTGTTGCCTTTCCTTATTTGTTGTTTTGCTCGCACAAGCTTTTATCGCGGGTTTACTTTTCCAAATCCGTCAACCTTGTAATAGCGTACCCAGTCGATGTTTAGAGATGATGCATTCAAAGATGGATCGATAGCCCCACCGAAGTGACCACCCATCGCTAGGTTGAAGATTGCATAGAAACTTGGGTCAACACCTTGAGCGTTAGGGCCGAACGGCCATCTCGTTAGGCCTGACTCCGATTTTTCTATTGTGTAAACCAAGATATCGTTGAAGTAAAAGGAAATCTCCTCTGGCTTCCACATCATGCCGTATCTGTGGTAATCCTTACTTAGGTCTACACCAGTGTTTCTTGTCGACCCTTTATATGAGTGACCTCCACCAGAGTTACGGTAGTGAACGGTGCCGTAAGTAACCTGTGGGAAAGTTCCCTTGAATTCCATAATGTCTAGCTCGCCACAACCAGGCCACGGCACTGTTGCGATGTTGTTCCCCAGCATCCAGAATGCTGGCCATGAACCGTTACCAGGGGAAAGCTTCATTCTTGATTCAAGATATCCGTAAGTGAAACCAACCTTGTTGTAGGTAGTAATCTTTCCACTCAACCATTCACATCTTCCGAAGTAACAGCTGTAGTTAGTATCACCAGTTTGTCTGGTGGCAGAAATTGTTAGGTTTCCTTGAGTGGTTCCATCGTGAGTGTTCTTAGAAGCCAAGTAATACTGACGTTCGCTGTTACCCCAACCACAGTTGTTATATGGAGGACCACAGCCATCAGTTACGTCTGCTGTCCATTTAGTTGAATCTGGTTCAGTTCCAGATGCACCATTGAATTCATCTGCCCAAAGCAGTGTTCTTGTCACAGGAGTAACCGCATTACCGATAGAAAGTAGACGATCAACAGGAACTGCAGCTTTGAATCCAGCACCCGCAGGTGAGCTTGCACGAATGACACAGTCCCCAAGTGCTAAAGCTTTAACCTTGTCACCTGTAACTGAGCATTGGACAGGGGTCAAAGAGGTAAAGACCAAAACTTCACTCAGTGCATTGCCAAATAATGTTTGGTCTTCATCGTTTAGGAACATATCTGCTGGCTGACCGAACTCAATTGCGTTTTCTTTAGAAGAAGCTTTCGGTGCTGAAGTGATTGCAATGGCTGGAGATAAGAATCTTCCACTCATAGCCGAGATAAGAAATCTGTAGTTGGTGTTATTGGTTAGACCGGTAAATCTAAAAGTTGTTGCCGAAGCTGAAACTTTCTTGATTGACTTCCAGCTACCCTTGGTCGCTGTGATCTGATAGCCACTGATCTTGAACCTCGAAGTGCTAGCCATTTTTAGCCACTTCAAAGTCACTACCTTGTCAGAGCCAACAGCAGAGAAGCTCTTGACTCGAGACATGCTGGAGTTCACAGTGGCGGCGTTAGTTACGGAGGTTATCCCCAGAAACCCGACGCTCAAGGCGACGATGGTGAGATAACGAACAAAGATGCGCAAGCGAGCCTCCAGATAAAAAGTGACCGTTTCGCACAAAACTTACTAACAGATTAGCAGAGAGCCCCTGCTTATTAGATAAACAGAGGCTCTATCAGTGTTTACACAGAAAGGGGTTTAGCCCTTACGTGAAGTCAAGACTTGGTCAATCAGACCATATTCAAGAGCTTGAGCAGCTGTGAGAATCTTGTCACGCTCAATGTCCTTGCTTACCTCTTCAACAGACTTCTTTGAATGCTTAGCGATTGTCTCTTCTAGCCAAACTCTCATGCGCATAATCTCAGCCGCCTGAATCTCAATGTCAGAAGCCTGACCACGACCGCCACCACCGGATGCTGGCTGGTGAATCAAAATGGTTGAGTTAGGAAGTGCTAGACGCTTACCTGGAGCACCACCAGCAAGAAGAACAGCCGCAGCAGATGCTGCCTGACCCAAACAAACAGTCTGAATCTGAGGCTTGATGTATTGCATGGTGTCATAGATAGCAGTTAGAGCTGTGAAAGATCCACCAGGTGAGTTGATGTACATGGTGATATCTCTATCTGGGTCTTGGCTTTCAAGAACCAGTAGCTGAGCCATGATGTCATCAGCGCTGACATCGTCAACCTGAGCACCTAAGAAGATGATGCGGTCTTCGAAAAGCTTTGTGTATGGGTCTAGGTAACGAGAACCGTAAGGAGTTCTTTCTTCGAAGGAAGGAAGAATGTAACGAGCTTCTGGCATGTTTTCTCTATTCATTAGTCTCTTCCTTACTTCTTGCCAACGCCGGTTGAAACTGACGCAAACTCTTGAATGTGATCAACAAAGCCATATTCCAAAGCCTCTTGAGCGCTGAACCAGCGGTCGCGGTCACCATCCGCCATTACTTGATCAACTGTCTTGCCAGTCTGTTTTGCAGTGATGGCTGCAAGCTTCTTCTTCATATCGTTGATTAGGAAAGCCTGAGTCTGAATGTCTGCAGCTGTTCCACCGAAACCACCGCTTGGTTGGTGAAGTAGAACACGAGTGTTAGGAGTAATGAATCTCTTCCCCTTAGCTCCTGATGTGAGTAGGAACTGTCCCATCGATGCACACATACCGATACCGACTGTTACAACATCGTTTGGAACGTACTGCATGGTGTCGTAGATAGCCATACCAGCGGTGATCGATCCACCTGGAGAGTTGATGTAAAGGAAGATGTCCTTAGTTGAATCCTCAGCTGCTAGAAGAAGCATCTTGGCGCAAATCTCATTGGCATTGTCATCGCGAACATCGTCGCCTAGCCAAATAATGCGGTCTTTGAGTAATCTCTCAAAGACATTGCTCTGTGGTGTGTTTTCAGCCATTTACTGCTCCTCTAATCTCTTTTGCATAATCAAGATAACCGAGGAAACCCACAAAACATTCTCATGTTCGCCACAGGCAATAATCGCCTAGAGATTAGTTGTGGTCGTGACCTTCGTGGTTGTCAGGGCTGAATCCGTCATCTGTCTTGGTGAATTCAGCCAAATCGACCTTTTTACCATCTGAGTCAGTGACCTTGGCGTTCTCAAGAACGACAGATAGGGCTTTTCGTCTAGCCACTTCAGCTACGAATGACGGGATCTGGCCCTGAGCATCCACTGCCTTTACGAACTCGTTTGCATCCATGCCATAAGACTGGCTTGCCTGCATTAGGTACTGCAAAAGCTCGTTCTCGTTGACTCTAACTTCTTCCTTTTCAGCGATTGCATCTAGCAACATCTGAACCTGGAAAGACTTCGTTGACTCAACGATAACTTCTGCTCTGTGAGCATCGTCAGCCTGACGGCCTTCGCCTTCTAGGTGACGCTCAACATCAGAGTTGATTAGTTCCTCTGAAACTGGAACATCAACAAGCTTTAGAAGTTCTTCGGTTAGTAGCTCTCTAGCCTGAAGACCCTGAGTGTAAGACTTTGACTTCTTGATCTGGTCTTCAAGACCTGCCTTGAGTTCTTTCACAGTGTCGAACTCGCTAGCCATTGCTGCCCATGCATCATCAATTGCTGGAAGCTCGCGCTCCTTGACAGCGTTTAGGGTAACGGTGATTTCAGCTTCTTGACCGGCCATGTCGCCACCGACCAACTTGCTCTTGAAAGTTGTGGTCTCACCAGCGGTGAGAGTGTCAAGTGCGTCATCAATTCCATCTAGAAGTGAATCGCTACCGATTTCGTAAGAAATGTTTTGTGCCTGGTCAATCTGCTTGCCGTCAACATTTGCAACCAAATCGATTGAAGTGAAGTCGCCTTTCTTAGCAGGACGCTCAACAGTAGTTAGAGTTCCAAAACGTGCACGAAGACGATCGATTTCTCCATCAACTTCAGCGGCATCAACCTTGATTACATCAACAGTTACTTTCATGCCCTTGTATTCAGGAAGCTTGATTTCTGGACGAACCTCAACTTGGATTTCAACAACCAGGTTGCCTGCAAATGTCTTCTCATCTGGAGACTGCTTCACATCAGCCGAAGGCTGACCTAGTGGACGAAGTTTTTCCGCTTCGATTGCTGAACGGTAAATGCTGTCAAGACCATCATTGATTGCGTGAGCAAGAATTGCTGGACGGCCAACTCTTTGATCAAGGATTGCTGCTGGAATCTTGCCCTTACGGAAACCAGGAATGTTTACGCTCTCAGCAATGTGCTCATAAGCGTGATCAAGACTTGGCTTGAACTCTTCTGGAGTTACATCAATTGTTAGCTTGACTCTGGTTGGGGTTAGTCGTTCAACAGTGGTTTTCACAAGTGGCTCCATTAGACGTGGTCAGCTAGAGCCAACCTATTTTTAAGCAAAAATGGTCGGGGTGACAGGACTCGAACCTGCGATATCCTGCTCCCAAAGCAGGCGCGCTAGCCACTACGCTACACCCCGGT
>Ga0208481_1000038_pt1 | contig 37821 bp, 37 predicted proteins | sample LakMenEpi02Jun10_FD_150662 | JGI IMG/M metagenome (GOLD analysis project Ga0208481, IMG submission 150662) | Freshwater microbial communities from Lake Mendota, WI - 02JUN2010 deep hole epilimnion (SPAdes) | ecosystem: Environmental > Aquatic > Freshwater > Lake > Epilimnion/Euphotic zone ... | reverse complement strand
ATAACTTTTAACCCATAACCCATAACTTTTTAACACCCATGCCCACCCTCAACGACTACCTTCTCGTCTCCGGCCTGCTCTTTGCCATAGGCCTCGCGGGCGTGGTGCTGCGCCGCAACATCATCATCGTTTTCATGTGCCTCGAGCTGATGCTCAGCGCGGCCAACCTCAGCCTCGTCGCGTTCTCACGTTTCAACACCCTCAACGGCCTGCCCGACTACAACGCGCAGATGCTCGTCTTCTTCGTCATCACCGTCGCCGCCGCCGAAGTCGCCGTCGGACTCGCCATCATCGTCGCCCTCTACCGCGCCCGCCAAACCATCCACACAGACGAACTGACCTCGCTCAAAGGGTGAAGCCAACGGATTTATACCACTGATTTCACTGATTGGGGATTTTTGAAACCATGCAATTCGATTCACAACAATACCCTCACGCCGATCTGACCGAAAAGATCATCGGTGCGGCGATGGCTGTGCATCGCTCATTGGGCCCCGGCCTCGATGAAAAAATTTACGAAAACGCGCTCTGCCTTGAATTTGTCGCGCAGTCCTTGGATTTCTCTCAACAGCAACAATTCCCCGTCTTTTATCGCAACAAGCCCGTTGGCAACTTGATCACTGATTTGATCGTCGAAGGAAAAGTGATCATCGAGACCAAAGTGGCCTCCGGCATTTCTGATGCCCACATCGCGCAGACCTTGAGCTACCTCAGCATTTCAGGCCTCCAAGTGGGCTTGATTCTCAATTTTCGCACCGCATCCCTCACCTTCAAAAGAGTGGCCAACATCTATATCAAAAATCAGTAAATCTGTGAAATCAGTGGTCCTCTCAACCCATCTCAGCAAGACATCGCCTCACCCATGAACTCCCTGCCCTGGCTACTTCTTTTCCTCCCGCTCGCGGTTGCGGTGATCAACCAGCTCGCGTTGCGCCGCGGGCCGCTTGCCCCTTGGCTCTCGACCGCTTCGGCGATCGCCACACTCGTCATCTCACTGCGCCTGCTCGGCCAGTCCGGCACCTTTAACTTCGACTGGGCCACCATCGGTGACCTTCACCTGCAAATCGGCATCAAGCTCGACCAACTCTCGACCGGCATGATGACGGTCGTCACCGGCGTCGGTGCGCTCGTTCACATTTTCTCGCTCTCCTACATGAAGGACGACGCGGCGAAAAACCGCTACTTCACCGGACTCTCGCTCTTCATGTTTTCGATGACCGGCATCGTGCTGTCGTCGAATTTCATCATGACCTTCATCTTCTGGGAACTGGTCGGCCTCAGCTCCTACCTGCTGATCGGTCACTGGTACCACAAGGACTCCGCCGCCGATGCCGCGAAGAAGGCCTTCCTCTGCAACCGCGTGGGCGACTTCGGATTCATGATCGGCATCCTGATGCTCTGGGGCATCACCGGCACGCTGGCATTCGATGAAATGAAAGTCCCTGCCGAAATTTCCGCCGGCGTACTCTCCGCTGCGGTCCTATGCATCTTCTGCGGCGCGGTCGGCAAGTCGGCCCAGCTGCCACTCCATGTCTGGCTGCCCGATGCGATGGAAGGCCCCACTCCGGTGTCGGCACTCATCCACGCCGCGACGATGGTCGCCGCCGGCGTCTACATGCTCTTCCGCCTGCAACTTTCGCTCGGCTTCGAAGTCTTCGAAGGACTGCAAGCCAGCGCCGTCATCGCATGGACCGGTGGCATCACCGCACTGGTCGCCGCACTGATGGCCGTGCAGCAGGATGACATCAAACGCGTGCTGGCCTACTCGACGCTCTCGCAGCTCGGCTACATGGTCATGGCGGTCGGCCTCGTTTCCGGCGAAGCGGGCATGTTCCACCTCTTCACCCACGCATGGTTCAAGGCCCTGCTCTTCCTCGGTTCGGGCGCGGTCATCCACGCCTGCCACCACGAACAAAACATCTGGAAAATGGGCGGACTGCTGAAAAAAATGCCGCTCACCGGTATCACCTTCTTCCTTGGATTTGCCGCGCTCATCGCCGTGCCCTTCACCTCGGGATTCTTCTCGAAGGAATTGATCCTTCATGCGGCGCACGAAAAACAAGCGGCGCTTTTCTGGATCGCCGCCATCGTCGCGGTGCTCACGCCATTTTACATGACGCGCCTCTTCATCGTCGCATTCCTCGGCAAGCCGCGCTCGGAAAACTCCGATCACGCCCACGAAGTCGGCCCGCTGATGTTGCTGCCGCTCATCCTGCTTTCCGTCCTCGCGGTTGGCGCCGGCTACGGCTTCGCCCACAAACTCGCGCCTGCCGTCCCCGAACACGCAGGCGAGTTTCATGTGAACTTCCTCTTCTGGGTGTCGCTCATCGCGCTGGTCATCGGCGCCGGATTCGCGCTGCTTCTTTACACCGGCAAGGACAAGGACCCGCTCTCGGTCCCTGTTTTGAAAAACCGTTTCTACATCGATGGCCTCTACGACAACTTCATCGTCCGCTATTTCCAAGACGGCCTCGCCGCGATCGTGCACTTCTTCGACGAACTCATCATCAACGGCCTGCTCGTCGGTGGCATCAGCCGCAGCGCGGTGAGCGTCGGCAACCTTTTCCGCAAAGTGCAATCCGGCCAACTCCAAGGCTACGCCTTCGCCATCGGCATCGGCGCCGCCCTCGTGGTCTACTTCACGGTCTTCTTCTGATCCAAGGCAACCCGTTCACTCACCTCCATGCTTCCCATCCTCGTCTTCCTGCCGATCGTCGCCTTCATTGCGATCCTCCTTCGCGCACCGGCGCGCTTCACCGCCGTCGCCGCATCCGTGGCCAACCTCGCACTCGGCATCTACGCCGCCGCGTCATGGCAAAACGAATGCTGGAATTTCTCACTGCCGGTTCTCGAAAAACCCGCACTCAATCTCGCCTTCGGCATGCCCGATGGCATGAGCGTCGTGATGATCCTGCTCTCGGTGATTGTCACACTCGCCGCCGTCCTCACCACCAAGGCCCCCGCCGGCAGCGAGCGACTCCACTACGGTTCCTCATTGCTCATTTCCGCCGGCGCGCTCGGTGCCTTTGCCTCAACTGACCTGTTCTTTTTCTACGCCTTCCACGAACTCGCGCTGATCCCGACCTTCATCATGATCGGGCTCTTCGGTCGCGGCGATCGCCGTGAAGCCGCATGGAAAATCACCATCTACCTCGGCGTCGGATCGATCGTTCTCCTCGCGGGTCTGCTCTGGCTCTCGAACCTCACCGGCACGCTCGACATGACGAAGATGATCGCCACTGCCGGCACGATCGATCCCGCCGCGCAAAAAGGCATCGCCGCACTCCTGCTCATCGGCTTCGGAACTCTCGTTTCGCTCTTTCCCTTTCACTCGTGGGCCGCACCAGCCTACGCCAGCGCGCCCGCACCAGTCGCGATGCTGCACGCCGGCGTGTTGAAAAAATTCGGCCTCTATGGTCTGCTGCGTATCGCCATCCCGCTCTTGCCCGATGGCCTCCAGGCATGGCTCACGCCACTGCTCGTCCTGCTTCTCGGCAACATCCTCTGGGTCGGCCTCGTCACCATTTCGCAAAAACGCCTCGATGGCATGCTCGGCAACTCATCGGTGATGCACATGGGCTACATCTTCCTCGCGATCGCCGCGCTCATCGCCATGCCCTCCAACCCGCTGGCCAAACCCGCTGCGGTCCTGCTGATGTTTGCTCACGGCATTTCGATCGCCCTGCTCTTTTGCCTCGCCGACCGCATCGAGCGCAACACCGGCTCACTCGACTTCACCGACCTCGGCGGACTCGCCAAACCAGCCCCCGCATTGGCCTTCCTTTTCGGCATCGGCGCGATGGCATCGATCGGCCTGCCAGGCCTCGCCAACTTCGCCGGCGAAGTGCTCGTCTTCCTCTCCTCCTTCCAAAACTACAACGGCACCAACGGCCTCAGCCCGGTGGAAATCACCTGCATCCTCGCGATCTGGGGCGTGGTGATCTCCGCCGTTTACATGCTCCGCGCTTACCGCAGCGTCTTCCACGGTCCCACCGTCAAGGCCACCGCCAACGCCGCTGACATCACCTTTGCCGAACGCATCCCCGCACTGCTACTGATCCTCGCATTGCTCGCTGTTGGCCTTTATCCGAATCTCCTGCTCAATCTGCTGAAATAAAGTACGAAATCCTAAGCGCTAAATTCGAAACGAATATGACGCTCATTTCTAACACCTCTTCCGTTTCGAATTTAGTGCTTAGAATTTAAAATTTAAATTCCCCGACCATGCCCTCCTATTACTTGGAAGCCCTCACCATCACGCTCGGCCTCATCCTACTCATGGCCGAGGCCTTCGTGCCTTCAAAGTCCAAGGCATGGGTCGGCATCCTCGCCGCTCTCGGCCTCGCCGCGATCCTCGGCCTCACGACTCTCGCCATTGGACCCGAGGCAAAGCCCGATGCCGCATGGGCGAAATGGCCGCTGTGGAATTTCTATCAGTTCGACTCGCTCGCGATCTTTTACAAACGCTTCGCCCTCGTCTGCACGCTGCTGGTCGTGCTTTTGAGTATCGACTACCGCAGCATCCTTGCCCGCTTCACGGATCATCCGGGTTCGGAAAACGGCACCGGCGAATACTACTCGCTCTCGGTCTTCGCCTGCGTCGGCATGATGATGCTGGCCTCGGCCAAAGACCTCGCAGGCGCCTTCGTTTCACTCGAGCTCGTCACGGTCACTTTCTACATCCTCGTGGCCTACATGCGCCGCAACATCGGCTCGCTCGAAGCCGGCGTGAAGTACCTGATCCTCGGCGCACTCAGCACCGGCTTCCTCGTCTACGGCATCGCATGGATCTACGGCGCCACCGGCACGATGAGCCTCGCCGCCCTTCCATCCTCGATCGCCAATCTCCAATCCACCACCCCTCTTCTCTTCGGCGTCGCGCTCGTCATGCTCGGCCTCTGCTTCAAAATTGGCGCCGTGCCGATGCAGGTCTGGATCCCCGATGTCTATCAAGGCGCACCCACCCCCACCACCGCCTTCCTCTCGGTCGGCTCGAAAGCCGCAGGCTTCATCCTCACGATCCGTTTCCTCGAACCACTCCTCGCACACCCCGCCACCAGCGGCCCCATCCTCAAGCTGATTTTCATCCTCGCGATCGCGACCTTGCTCTTCGGCAACCTCGCCGCCATCCCCCAAACGAATTTCAAACGCCTGCTCGGCTACTCATCGATCGCGCATGCCGGATTCCTGCTGCTCGCCCTCGCCACCGGCACAGCCGAAACCTCCGACGCGCCCGGCGCGATCACCGTGGTCTCATTCTACCTCGCGACTTACCTGATCATGACGCTCGGCGTCTTCTTCATCCTCGCGCAAGTCCGCATCCAACGCGACGGCGAACGCATTCACGATTTTGCCGGCCTCGGAAAATCCAACCCGCTGCTCGCAACCGCACTCACCATCCTGCTCGCCGCACTCGCCGGCATCCCGCTCACCGCCGGCTTCATCGGCAAGTTCATGGTGTTCTCCCTCGCTATCAACGCCGGCCTCTGGTGGGGCGTGGCCGCTGCCGCCATCGGCGCGGCCGCCGGATTCTATTACTACTTCAACACCATCAAAGCGATGTGGTGGACCGAGGCCACCAACACCACTCCGGTCACGCTTCCCGCCATCAGCAAAATCTGCGTCGCCACACTCACCGTCGCCACGCTCGTCTTCGGCTTCTGGCCACAACCGATCCTCTCGCTGCTGCGCTGATCGCCGGATCATGCGCGGCATGGAGAATGTTTGACGCTCCAGCGCATGCCAGCATGTTGTGTGGTTCGGTACGGTTCAAAGTCCGCACTCACACACCACAATCATAGCTAAACCACTGGCCCGATTTTAGAGCAGTTTGCGAAAAGGTGTAGCCGGTGGAGCGAGAAGATTTTGGCCAGGGCAAGGCGTTGCGATGGAGTGGATAGACATCCACGACTGAGCGACAACGCAGCCATGGACAAAAGATTCCGCTCTTTTCGAAGTCTCGGCGAAGCCGCAAATTCCCCACACCTAACCCCAACCACCGGCTACAGATTTGAGCAAAATGCTCTAAGGGTCTGTCTCATTGCCCGTGGTAAATAGGGGCACGCGAACTGCTCAGCTCAATTCCATCTTGTCTTTCTCATCAGATGCGTTATCATCAAATGCATGAGAACGACGCTGGATATTGACGACGATGTGCTTTTCGCCGCCAAGGAAATCGCCGCCAAAGAACGAAAAACCGCCGGGAAAATCCTCTCGGATTTTTTCCGCCGAGGCATTCAATCGGATAGCGCTGATGCGTCCGGAATGGAACCCGGCCAGCCATTTGTCTTCAAAAACGGCATTCCGATCCTTCCCTCGCGCGGAGAATTGGTCACGACTGAACAAATCCAGCGGATCATGGAAGAGGAGGGAATCTGAGTCCCATGCGTTGCTTGCTCGACATCAACGTCCTCATCGCCCTGCTGGATCCGGATCATGCCTTTCATCACCGTGCGCACGCATGGTGGGGCGGACGCGGCCATTCATGGGCATCGTGCCCGCTTACGGAAAATGGCGTCGTTCGCATCATGGCCTCAGCAGCCTACAGCCAAGCCATGCGTTTCAACGTAGCAGAAATGGCCGCGCGACTCATCGCGTTTGTCGAACATTCCGATCATGCCTTTTGGACAAACGTGCTGAGCATCCGCGACAAGCGCCATTTCAATCATGTTGCTATCCTTAGCTCCAAACATCTCACCGACCTCTACCTGCTCGCCCTTGCGGTCGAAAACGACGGCTGCCTGGTTACCTTCGACCAGCACATCCCCCTCCGTGCCGTGCCGAAAGCCACGACCGCCCATCTCATCGTTATTTAGAGCAGTTTGCGAAAAGGTGTAGCCGGTGGAGCGAGAAGATTTTGGCCAGGGCAAGGCGTTGCGATAATGGAGCGGAGCGACATAGCCGACCCGAAGGGTTGCCCGTAAGGGCCGCACCGGCGGGTGCGGGCAAAGTGGATAGACATCCACGACTGAGCAACAACGCAGCCATGACAAAAGATCCCGCTCTTTATGAAGACTCGGCGAAGCCGCAAATTTACCATACCTAACCCCAACCACCGGCTACAGATTTGAGCAAAATGCTCTAATGCATCAGCCCTCACGGCTTCTTCGGCGGATCGACGCCCAACGCCTTCCACACATCGGGAAGCAAGGCATCGAGCAATGCATAGGAAATTTCTCGATCGCGATTCGTCCCGCGCAATCCGACATGGATCGCCGGGATTTTCCCCATCGGCGCGTCCATCTCACCACGCTTCACATAAAGCCTGCTGCCAATCTCATCGGCAACCTCGTCGTCGGAATCCATCCCCCACTTGTTTTTCAAATCAAGATCCCTCCCGATCCGCAACAAATTCTCGTGCTTGGCAAGCTTCTCAGTCAGCGCGCGGATGATGGTATCCGTCTGCCCAAAGGGTGCCTCGGGGTCGAGCGGTATGGGCAGCCACACCGGATGCGGGCGACTCTGCTTGTAGAGATGGTAGGCAGTCGGCAGGCCAATGCCAAAAAACAGCAACAAGGCCGCACCACCAATCAAAAGCCATCGTTGCATCAACGATGATTAGCACCCAAGATACCCCGTATCCAAGTAGGAATTTCATGGAATATCCAGCCACCACCGCCACCGTTGAAACCCTCCCAAACGGGCTCACCCTCATCCTCCAGCCGGAACCGGCAAACCCGGTCATCAGCACCCAAATCTGGGTCGAGACCGGTAGCATGCACGAAGACCAACACCTCGGCTCCGGCATCTCGCACTTCCTCGAACACATGGTCTTCAAGGGCACCCGCGACTTCGACGCCGGCGAGCTCGCCGCCACCGTCCAATCAGCCGGCGGACATTGGAACGCCTACACGAGCTTCGATCGCACGGTTTACTACATCGACGGCCCCTCGGACTCTCTCGCGATGTTTCTCAAATGCCTCACCGGTCTGGTCTTCTTCCCCATCCTGCCAGAGTCGGAATTCGAAAAGGAAAAAGACATCATCCGCCGGGAAATCGACATGGGCCTCGACGATCCCGACAACGCCGCTTCACGCCTCCTGTTTTCCACCGCCTTCCAACGCGACCCGCGCCGCCACCCAGTCATCGGTCACCGTCACCTCTTTGATCAAATCCAATACCACGACCTCACCACCTACCATCGCACTCGCTACACAACCGATCGCTGCTTCATGGTGATCTCAGGCGACTTCGATCCGCAACAAGCCCGCCAATCACTCATCGATCACACCCGCGAATGCCAACCCGGCTGCGGCAAGGAACCCTTGCTCGCCGCCGACCCACCTCAAGTCGCACCGCGCTTCGCACGCGATACCTTCGCGGTCCCCGCCAGCAAGATCACATTGGCATGGAAAATTCCATCCATCGATCACCCGGACGCACTCGCACTCGATGTCCTCGCCACCCTACTCGGGCGTGGACGCTCGGCACGCCTCTACCGCCGCATCCGCGAGGAAAAATGCCTCGCCCTGGAAATCTCCTCCTTCTCGTGGTCATCACCCGCTCGCGAAGGGCTCTTTGCGATCAACGCCGAAGCGGAACCATCAATCGCTGGCGAGCTCGTCGATGCAATCATGCTCGAACTCGCCGACATCCAAAGCTCCGACCTCGGCGACGAAATCGAAAAAGCCAAACGCCAAATCATCACCAGCCAGTTCCGCTCGCTCACCACCGCCTCAGGCCGCGCCGCCGACCTTGCCAGCAATTGGCTCGAAGCACGCGACCTCGATTTCACACGCCGCCAGATCAATGCGATCAAGCTCATCACCGAAGCCGATATCCGCCGCGCCGCCACTCGCCTCACCCGCGAGCGACTCATCCACACAGTGATCGATCCACTCGACACACCCGCCACATCGCAAGCCACAAGCACCCGTCGCGAGAAAGCCGAAGCCACCGTCCACACGCTGCCAAATGGACTCCGCATCGCGCTGCTGCCCGACCGCCGCGTGCCACTCGTCCACATCCAGGCTGCCGTCCGCGCAGGCCTTCCATCGGAAACATCCGCCACCAACGGCATCAACCAACTGCTCGCGTCCACTCTACCGAAAGGCACAACCACACGCAGCGCACCCGCCATCGCCGTCTCACTCGAATCACTTGGCGCATCAGTTTCCGCCCACGCCGGCAACAACGCACTCATGATCCAAGCCGGCGGACTCGCCAACGACGCTGCAGAAATCATCGACCTCTTCGCCGATGTGATGCTCAACCCCTCACTCAACGATGAGGCGATCGCTCCGGAAAAAGCCAGCCAACTCGCCGCTCTCGAAGAAGCACAACAGGACCCGCTGCATGTCGGATTCCGCACCCTTCGCGCAGCGGCCTTCAGTGGCACAAGCTACGGCCTCGAACCGCTCGGCTCGCACGACAGCCTCGCCGCATTGAACCGCAGCTCACTCGCCAATCACCACGCGCGCCACTTCAATGCCACCAACACGACCATCGCCATCACCGGCGATTTCGATTCGGTACACATGCTCAGCCTGATCACCGAAAAATTCGCCGCCCTGCCCGCCGGAGAAATTTGGACCCCACCCGACACCATCCCCGCACAAGGTGCCGACCTGATCCATCACCTACCGAAAAAACAAGCGGTCATCACCATCGGCTACCACGGTGCCTCTGCCATTTCGTCCGATCGACGCACGCTAGCCATGATCCACGAATACGCCTCCGACATGGCAGGCCCGCTCTTCACCCACATCCGCGAAAACCTAGGCCTCGCCTATCAGGTCGGTGCCAGCCAATTTCACGGCTACGACAGCGGCCTCTTTATCTTCTATGTCGCAACCTCGCCGGAACAGGCAGCCCTCGCACGCATCGAGTTGCTCAAAGAAATCGAAAAAATTGCACACAAAGGCATCCCCGATGCCGCTTTCGAACGAGTGCGAGCCACCCTCATCAGCAGCCTCGCAATCCAACAACAATCACTCGCCCGCACCTCGCAAAACGCCGCACTCAACCTGCTCTTCGGCCTGCCCATCGATGAAGACCAACGCACGATCGAAGCCTACCGAAACATGACACCCAACATGATCGCCGATACCGCGGAGCAAATTTTCTCCCAAGCAGCCACCATCGCCACCGTCATGCCGGCACATACCGAAGCCTGAAACATCACGCCCATTTTCATGAATCCCACTGAAACAAAACAAGCGACCGAGATCGAGGTCGAGGTGGTGAATGTTTCCAACGCACCCCTGCGTGATGAAAAAATCCGCGACGCACCACATATCCAAGGCCCATGGTGGTCCAAGCTCGGCCAAAAATTCAACGCCCGCTCACCCATCCAACGCGTGCTCATCGCACTGGCTCTCATCCTCGGCATGGGATTTGTGCTCGCCGCCGCATTGATCTTTGCCGCCATCGCACTCATCGCCTTCATACTCCGCCGCATCAAACGCCTGCTCGCACCTTGAACGATCGGTCACTTGCCAAACCGGATTAAGGCAGAAACAGGGCATTGGCTCGACCCGGTTTGTAAACTGATGCTTTCCGTAACTTTGACATCCATGGCTGAGCAAAATGCTCAAAATGTGGCAAGGCAGCTGACTCTTACAATAACAGCTCACCTACCCGCCTGTTTACCCCACGAATCTTTTAGCGCGACGCTTCGGTTGAATACCGCTTTTTGGCTTGGCTGATGCTCAACTTCATCAGCAACAAAATATCCGACACGCTCAAACTGACAGGCAAAACCAGCCTCTGCCGCAAGGAGCAATGGCTCAACCTTGGCCGTGATTTTTTTCAACGAATGTGGATTCAAAACGGATAGGAATCCGCCCTCCGCCGCATCGGGATCCTCGACGCTGAACAACCGATCATAGAGACGCACCTCGGCATCCACACCGCTGGCAGCATCGACCCAATGGATCGCCGCACGGCACTCGATGCCCTCCGGCGCATCAACACCAACCGTGCCGGGAATGATCTCAGCACGGATCAACGAAACCTGACCTTCCGCGTCTTTTTCATAAGAAACACAGCGGATGATGTGACCACCGCGCAAACGCACGCAACGCCCCGGCCCGAGGCGGAAAAATTTCTTCGGCGGGTCCTCCATGAAATCCTCGCGTTCGATCCACACCTCCCCACTCATCGCCACTTCGCGCTCACCCATGTCGGGGTTCTGCGGGTGATTCGACACCAGCGCCTTTGCCAGCGGCTCGGCCGACCAGTTTTCCAAGACCACCTTCAACGGATCCAGCACCGCCATACGGCGCGGTGCCGACTTGTTGAGGTAATCGCGCACCTCAAACTCCAGCAAGGCCACATCGGTCGTGCCATTGAACTTGGTAATTCCGATGCGCTTGCAAAAATCGCGAATCGCCGAAGCAGGATATCCACGCCGACGCATGCCGGAAATCGTCGGCAAGCGGGGGTCATCCCAGCCATCGACATGACCCTCTTGCACCAACTGCAGCAGCTTGCGCTTGCTCATCACCGTGTAGGTCAAATTGAGCCGTGCGAATTCGATCTGACGCGGCTTTGACGGCACTGGGCAGTTCTCAATGAACCAATCGTAAAGCGGTCGATGATTCTCAAACTCAAGCGTGCACAGCGAGTGGCTGATGTGCTCAAGCGCGTCTTCCAACGGATGCGCGAAGTCATACATCGGATAAATGCACCAAGCATCGCCGGTATTGTGATGCGGCGTGTGCATGATGCGGTAAAGCACCGGATCGCGCATGTTCATGTTGGGCGATGCCATGTCGATCTTTGCCCGCAAGACACACTCTCCCTCTTTGAATTCACCGCGACGCATCTTTTCAAACAGCGCAAGATTCTCCTCAACCGAACGATCACGATAGGCGGAATGCGTGCCTGGAGTGGTGAGATTGCCGCGCTTGACCCGCATTTCCTCGGCCGAATCCTTCTCCACATAGGCTTTACCGCCCTTGATCAGATGCACTGCGCATTCATGAAAAAACCCAAAATAATTGCTCGCGAAATAGAGGTCATCTCCCCAATCAAAGCCCAACCAGCGAACATCGCGCTTGATGCTCTCGACATACTCGGACTCCTCCTTCTCCGGATTCGTATCATCGAACCTCAAATGACATTTTGCGCCGGTTTTTACATTCTCCTCCGCAATACCGAAGTTCAGGCAAATCGACTTTGCATGCCCGATGTGCAAGTAGCCATTCGGCTCAGGCGGAAAACGCGTGATCGTCGTGGCATGCACACCGCTTGCAAGATCCTCCGCAATGATGTCGCGGATGAAGTCGCTTTTATGGATTGGATCGGATTCGGACATGGGAAATTAAAATTGGGGAACCACGAAAGGCACGAAGGACACGAAATTAGAGAACAACTCTGCGTGTTTCGAGACGATGATTTTTAAAGTTGATGATGAAACCGACACGTAATTTTGTGACTCTCAAGTAATTGATCATTTGCCCAACTTCCAAGTCGGTTATGCGATCGATCGTCTTGGTGTCGACGATGATCGAATCAAAAACAATGAGATCAGGCACAAACTCTCCAACCCTTACGCCTTTATATTCAACTGGAAATCTTGGCTGCTGCACAAAACGAATACCGCGAAGCGCAAATTCACGCGCCAATGCGTTTTCATATGGTTTTTCAAGCAAGCCATAACCAAGAACACGATGAACCTCTACTGCAGCATCGAGAATCTTCCCGACCTCCTCATAAAACAATTGGCTTCTCTCTTCCATTTCGTGCCCTTCGTGATTTTCGTGGTTTAAAATCTTCAGCACTTCGCCAACTCCACCAGCAATGCCCGGTTCATGCGGATGCCGGCCTCGAAGTTTGCAACAGGAAAATTCTCGTTCGGCGCGTGCACCTGCGCGTCGGCCAGTGCGAGACCGAGCAAAAGGGTATCGACGCCAAGAATGTCGCGGAATGTTTGCACAATCGGAATGCTTCCACCCTCGCGAATCAACACCGGCTCGGCACCAAACGATGCCCTCAGCGCATCCCGCGCCGCATTCGCATATTTGGAATGCGGATCGACGAGATAGGGTTTTCCATCGTGGCCGGGCTTCACCTCGATTTGCACCCCGGGCGGACAATGGCGTTCGAGATGATCGGTGACCTTGCGCATGATGTCTGCCGGCTCTTGATCGGGCACGAGGCGGAAGGAAAGTTTCACAAATGCCTCGGCAGGCAAAACGGTCTTCGAGCCCTCGCCTTGATAGCCGCCACCGATGCCATTGACCTCCGCCGTCGGCCGCGCCCAAACGCGTTCGGCCGATGAATAAGCTTCCTCGCCAAACAATGCGGGCGCTCCAGTCACATCCAGAAAATCCGCATCGCTCACACCCGGCACGCTGGCCCACATTTCGCGTTCCCACGCCTCAAGCGGTTTCACCGCATCGTAAAAACCCTCTACCGCCACATGCCCATGATCGTCATGCAGACTGGCCACCAAGCGTGCGATCGCGGTCGCCGGATTCGACACCGCTCCACCAAAAATACCCGAGTGCAAATCACCCTTCGGCCCGCGCAACATCACCTCGCAGCACACGATCCCACGCAGACCATAACCCAGCGTTGGTACACCGGGCGCAACCATGCCGGTATCGGAAATCGCAATCACATCGCAGCGCAATTCCTCACGATGCTGACGCAAGAACTCCGCAAGGTTCGGGCTGCCGATTTCTTCTTCACCTTCAAACAGGAAAATCAAATTCACCGGCAGGTCACCTTCCTCACGCAGCGTCTGCTCGACACCAAGCACATGGGTCATCATCTGCCCTTTGTTGTCAGTCGCACCACGCGCCAGAATTTTTCCATCGCGTAGGACCGGCTCAAACGGCTGGGTAGCCCACAACTCCAAAGGATCCACCGGCTGCACATCGTAGTGGCCATAAATCAAGACCGTACGCCGACCCTCAAGATGCGCGTTCTTTGCCAACACCACCGGATGCCCGGGCGTCTCGTGCAAAGTCGCGATCAATCCCATACCGGAAAGTTTCGCGCGCAACCATTCGGCACAGGCACGGACATCACCCGCATGCCGCGAGTCGGTCGACACACTGGCAAATCGGAGAAACGAAAACAGATCCTCAAGCTGCGGGCTCACGGCGCAGATGCTCGCCGCTCCCGCTCCTAGCCTCAAGGCGAATCCGGAGGAAAATCACGGATTGTCAGGCCCATGTGGCCGAACAACTCAAGCGCCCATGGCCTTCTGCATGAGGGCATTCATGCGGCTTACGGTATCGCGTGCATCTTCCAGCAAACCGGCAGCAATCAGCGCGTTGTCGAGCAACTGCAGCGAAACCAACTTTGCCAACTCGGGGTTAGATTCCTTAGCCTGAGCCAACTTGCGGATCAGCGCGTGACGCGGGTTGATCTCGAGCTCGACCTTGACCTCGTCTTTGAAGTTCTCGTCCATCGCCTTCATCATCTGGCGCATCTGCGGGCTCATGCCGTCGGCTGGAACCAACGCGATCACCGGATTTTCAACCAAACGCTTACCGCTTGAAACGGACACCACGCGCTCGCCCAACTCGTTTTTAAGAAACTCGCACAAGGCCTTGGTCTCGTCCTCGCCAAGGGACTCGCCCTCAGCGGCCTGATCCTCCAACTCAACGCCGCCATGGCGAACGGAAACAAGCTTCTTGCCGTCGAAAGTACCCAAGGCATCGACCACATATTCATCGACCGCATCGGTGAAGTAAACGACCTCGAGCCCACGCGATTTGAAGGCCTCGAGATATGGACTGCTCTCGACCTGCTCACGGGTGCTGCCGACGAGAAAATAGATCGCGTCCTGACCTTCCTTGATCCTCGACACATAATCGGTGAAGCCGCAAACGCTGCCGGCTTCGGTGAGCGATGTTTCAAAGCGCAGCAGTTTCGCCAGCGCCTCGCGGTTGGCGTAATCCGTCGCCACACCCTCTTTGAAGAAGCGATCAAACTTGCGATAAAATCCGCGGAACTTCTCAGGATCAGCCTCAGCCTCCTTCTCGAACATTTTGATCACGCGCTTGCTGATCACGCCGCCCAACTTGCGGATGAGCGCGCTGTCCTGCATCGTTTCGCGCGAAATGTTCAGTGGGATGTCGGCACTGTCGACCACACCCTTCATGAAGCGCATCCAATCGGGCAAAAGTTCCTTCGGCGCGGGATCGATCAGCACCTTACGGCTGTAAAGCGCTACGCCGCACTCGGTCTTGTTGAAGCCCATGCGCTCGGGGTTTTCCGAGGGAGAAAACAGCAGCGCGTTGATCGCCAAGGGCGCGTCGGCACTGAAATGCAAGCGGTAGGAAGGCTCATCCCAGGCCTTGCAGGCAAATTGATAGAAGGCCTTGTATTGTTCGTCACTAACCTCCGATTTGTTCTTCAGCCACAGCGCCTCAACTTCATTCACCCGCTTGCCGTTGAGCAAAATCGGAAATCCAACAAAGTTGCTGTAGGTTTCGATGAGGTGCTTCACCCGCGATTCGGTTGCGTACTCCGCGCAGTCTTCCTTGAGGTGCATCACGATCTTCGCACCGCGTTGCTGACCTGGCGAATCAGCAATTTCATATCCGCTCATGCCATCGCTCGTCCACACCAGCTCACCGCCATCGGCACGCCAGCTGCGCGAGTGAACGCTCACTTTGTCCGCCACCATGAACGCGGAATAAAACCCGACACCAAATTGGCCGATCATGTTCGCTGGCGATCCACCGCTTTCCTTCACCGACTTGAGAAACGCCTTGGTGCCGGAATGCGCAATCGTTCCAAGATTTTCCACCAACTCGTCATGCGTCATGCCAATGCCATGATCGGCGATCGTGAGGGTCTTTGCCTCCTCATCGGTCGTGATGTGGATCTCAAGCGGCAGATCAGCCTGATGGATATTCTTCTCGGTCCCTTCAAGATGACGAAGTTTTTCCATCGCATCGGAGGCATTTGATACCAACTCGCGAAGGAAAATTTCCTTGTCAGTGTATAGCGAGTGGACGACCAGATCGAGAAGTTGCTGGATCTCGGCTTGGAATGTGTGCTTTTCGGCAGTCGATGTGCTCATAATTGTATCAATGGGTTGGGAAACGGCGCGCAAGATACGCAGGATCGCGGATCTGTCAAAATCCGATGTCACGCCCATGCTTACCGAAATCTAACAGTCAAAAAATTCGCCCCTAAGCGCCAAATCGCCCGCAACCCACAAATTCTGTCGCACTAAGGCCAAAAATCGCGCAAATCCATGTCGTACCAATCCCTTACCCCGGGCACAATCCCCCATGAACCTCTTGAAATTTTCACCGCTCAAGGATGTGTCCAACCCCCGCCAGCTTTGGTCGTGGATCTCCTTCGATGTGGCCAATCAGTCCTTCACCCTGCTGATCAACACTCTGCTCTTTCCGATCTTCCTCTCGCAAGTGGTGGTGCGCGACGACTCGATCGACGACCGGGTCTGGGCGCTCGCCTTCGGCTCAAGCATGCTCATCACCGCGATCTTCTCGCCGATCGCCGGCGCGATGGCCGATGAACGTGCCTGCAAAAAAAAGTGGATGATCGGCACAGGCTTGTCATGCGGCCTTCTTACCTGCGCCCTGGCCCTCATCGACAGCGGCAATCTCTGGCTCGCGCTGCTGCTCTATGTTCCGGCAAATTTCGCGTTCTCGATCGGCGAAAATTTCCTCGCCAGCTTCCTACCCTCGCTCGCACGCCAAGACCAAGTCGGACGCGTCAGCGGATTCTCATGGGCCTGCGCCTACACGGCCGCGCTCTTGTTGCTGATCATCACCGCTGTAATGATGCTCACCTGCGGCCTTCAAGCTGTGGAAAACTGGCGTCCATTTTTCGTCTTTGCCGGGCTCTGGTTCATCGCTTTCACCATTCCGACGATGCTCTGGCTCAAGGATCCACCGATGGCGGAAAGCAATTTGCCACGGCGAAATTTGATCATCGCAGGCTTCGGCCGGCTCGCCGATTCTCTGCGCCACATCGGCCAACACCGCGATCTCGCGCTGCTGTTGATCGCATCGCTTTTTTACGGCACCGGCATGACGGTGATTGTTTTTTACGCGAGCAAACTTGCCGAGGAGTTTGGATTCACGCAGGTGAAACTGGTGCTGTTTGTTGCGGTGATCACGGTCTCCGGCGTGATCGGCACCATCGTCCCCACGCTTTTCCAAGACCGCATCGGCCATCGACGCTCGATCCTCATTTTCACCACGCTTTGGTTGTTCACGGCTCTTGGATTCGCCGGCTATTCGGCACTTCACAGCGCCCACCTCGCGCAGCACCCGCAAAGCGCGTTTCCCGTTTGGCCGCTCTGGCTCATCGGCAACCTGCTCGGCTTCGGCCTCGGCTCACTCGGCTCCGCCAACCGCGCCTTTGTCAGCTACCTCACCCCAAGCGGCCGCGAAGCGGAAACCTTCGGCATCTGGGGCCTCGTCTGGAAGATCACCGCCATCACGACCTTCCCCTTCGCATGGGTCAAAGATGTGGTCGGCAACACCGAAGCCCTGTTGCTACTCGCCGCATTTGTCGCAGTCGGCCTCGTGCTCAGCATCTTCATCGATGAAAAACGCGGCTCACTTGCCCGCGACGCCTGAGCCCCCTCACTCAAGGCCGAGATACTCACGCGCCGCAGCACGGATCGCTTCCACCGCCTCCGGCGCATAGGCCGATTTCCCCTCGTAGGCCCACACAGTGCCGGGCCACGCGGGGTCATCAGAATGGCGCCCCACTACATGGATGTGCATCTGCCGCACCATGTTGCCAATGCACCCGACATTGAGTTTCTCCGGCCGGAAATAATCGTCAACAAACAGCGAAACCCGACGGATCAAGCCCGCCACCTCAGCATAACGCCGCTCGTCAAGCTGATGCAAATCCTCAATCCCGTCAGCAACCTCGGGCACGATCAAAATCCACGGAAACTCCGCCTGATTCTTGAGCAAGACCCGGCAGCCATCGACCCGCCCCAGCTCAAACCCTCCAGCCGCCAAGCGCGGATGCAATTGGAATTCCATGCGGAGATTGAAAACCATAATTCCGCCGCCGTAAATCCAAATATTCCCATTTTCCGATTGAAGGAATCCAAATATCGCTTATTTTGGATTACATGAAAACAACGATTGATATTCCCGATGACCTCCTCGCCGATGCCATGAAGTTCACCGGCGCAAAAACCAAGCGCGAGGCCGTGGTGAAGGCGATCGAGAGCTTCAACCGATTGCAAAAGATCGAATGCCTGATTGCCACAGCCGGCACATTCTCCGACTTGCCCTCGAATGACGAACTCGAAGCCGATGACTTGGAATACGAAGCCCGCGTGATCAAAAGATGGAAAGCCAAGGCATGAAAGTTCTCATCGACAGCTCAAGTTGGATCGACTTTCTCCGTGACGGAGCCGTCAAACAACATCGAATCACCGACGCGATACGAAACCAATCCGCCGTATTGTGCCCGGTCATTTGGGTGGAACTATCAAGCGGACTGAAAGGCAAACGGGAGCGTCAGGCCCTTGCCAATATCAAGGAAGTCTGTGGCTGGCTGGATATCGACAATCGAACATGGAACATGGCTGCAGATCTTAGGCGTCTCGCGCGGCAGAAGGGATTGAATTGCCCATTGGCGGATGTATTGGTGGTCGCTTGTGCCAAGCGGCACGGCGCGGAGGTTTTGCACAGGGATAAACATTTTGATGCGCTGTTAAAGCTCATCCCCTGACATCCCCCATTTGCACACCTTCGTCGCCCCCCACCCTTGCGGAAAGGACATTTCCCGTTTATCACTCCGCCACATGGAATTTCAACTCACCAGCGACTATCGGCCGATGGGCGATCAGGCGCAGGCGATTGAAAAACTCTCGAAGTCCCTCGCCGCCGGCAACCGGCATCAGACGCTTCTCGGCGTCACCGGCTCGGGCAAAACCTTCACCATGGCCAACTTGATCGCGCGGCACAATCGCCCGGCGCTGATCATGAGCCACAACAAAACGCTCGCCGCCCAACTATACTCGGAGTTCAAAAATTTCTTTCCGCACAACGCGGTGGAGTACTTCGTTTCCTACTTCGATTACTACCAACCCGAGGCCTACATCCCGCGCAGCGACACCTACATCGAAAAGGATTCATCGATCAACGACGAGATCGAGCGCCTGCGCCTCTCGACGATGGGCTCGCTGATCACGCGCCGCGACACGATCGTCGTCGCGTCGGTGTCCTGCATCTACGGCCTTGGCTCGCCCGAGGACTACGAAAACATGATGCTGCCGATCCGCACCGGACAAAAGCTCTCGCGCGCGGAGTTTCTCGACTCGATCGTCGGCATGCTTTTCGAGCGCGATGATTTCAACTTCGGCCGCGGCCAGTTTCGCGTTCGCGGCGATGTGGTCGAAGTTCACCCGGCCTACCTCGAGGAAACCGCGATCCGCGTCGAGTTTTTCGACGACGAAGTCGAACGCCTCACCAGCATCCACACGCTCACCGGCCGCACCATCGAACGCCTCGAATCCCACACCTTTTTCCCCGCCAAACAATTCGTCACCCCCGGCGACAAAATGAAATCGGCGACGCGGATGATCCGCGACGAACTCGAACAACAGGTCGCCCAATTCGAAAAAGAAGGAAAACTCCTCGAAGCCCAACGCATTCGCATGCGCACAGAGTACGACCTCGAAATGATGGCCGAAATGGGCTTCTGCCAAGGCATCGAAAACTACTCGCGCCACCTCACCGGACGCGAACCCGGCGCCAAACCCCACACGCTGCTGGATTTCTTTCCCGACGATTTCCTGCTGCTCATCGATGAAAGCCACGCGACCATTCCGCAGATCGGCGGCATGTTCGAAGGTGACAAGAGCCGCAAGACCGTCCTTGTCGAACACGGCTTCCGCCTGCCCAGCGCACTCGACAACCGACCACTCCGCTTCGAGGAGTTTATGCAATCGACCGGTCAAAGGGTCTATGTCTCCGCCACACCAGGCCCCTTCGAAATCATCAACTCCCGCCCGGAGAACCAAACTTACATCCCGGTGAAATCCGCCGACAAAGGCGCGTCGCCCGCACTGAAAAAAGTTCGCGTAAAACCAAGCGGCAATGATGAACCGATCGAATCCTTCAACCCCACCAAGGCCGGCACACCACTCGTCGTCGAACAAATCATCCGCCCAACCGGCCTCATCGACCCAATCATCACCCTGCGCCCGCTCAAGGGGCAAATCGACGAAACCATTGAACTCTGCCGCCAACGAGTCGAGCGCCACGAACGCGTGCTGATCACCACGCTCACCAAAAAAACTGCCGAGGACCTCAGCGAATACCTCGCCGGTACCGGGCTCAAGGTCCGCTACATCCACGCCGACATCGACACAGTCGAGCGCGTCGAAATCCTTCGCCAACTCCGCGCCGCAGCGATCGATGTGCTGGTCGGCATCAACCTCCTGCGCGAAGGACTCGACCTCCCGGAAGTCTCGCTCGTCTGCATCCTCGATGCCGACAAGGAAGGCTTCCTGCGCAACGAAACATCGCTCATCCAAACCGCCGGCCGCGCCGCCCGCCACCTCGCCGGCGAATGCGTGCTGTTCTGCGACAAGGTCACCGATTCGATCCAAGCCCTGCTCGACACCACGGCATCCCGCCGTAGCCGCCAGCAAGCCCACAACGAAGCCCACGGCATCACCCCCCAAAGCGTGAAACGCGCGGTGCAGGAAAGTCTTCAGACCAACGAAGCCATCGACCCGATGACCGGCGGATCATTCGTTGCCGAAGATGAACCAATCTACGACAAACATCGTACCATCGCCGACCTCGAGGAACAAATGCGAGCCGCATCGGCACGCCTCGAGTTTGAACGCGCCGCCCACCTCCGCGACCAAATCGCCGCGCTGAAAGAACCCGCCGACGGAAATTCGAAACCCACCACCAACGCTCCGGTCAAGTACCCAAGCGCTCGCAAATCTGCGAAACGACGATCCTCATCTTGACCTCGCACTGGCATCCGACAAGGCTCGTACCCGTGTTCACCCTCAAACCCGACCGCCCCTACTTCGAAGCCTGGCTTCGCAGAACAAAGCGCCAGTTCGCCGTCAGCGGTCGCCTCACCCAAACCGCCACCCTGCTCGCCGCACAAGGCGACGGCACCACCGAGGAGTGGGTCGCCCGACTTCGCATCATGATGAATGACCACGAGGTCCCATCCATCGAATTGCTCACCCGTATCGACGCACTGCTTGCCGGCCCAAGTAGGCCAAGCTCACAAACAGACTCCCAAGCATCGCTGTTCTGATGGAAATGCTTCAAATGCAGCCATAAGCATCATCGCTGCAAAAATGCTCGCTGATTCGGCGGCAATGGGTGGCCAGATAGCCAGCACGGGAACGGACTACCTTGCATTTGAGCTCCGACTTTTATCCTGAATCAACTCACAGCCCCCAATGCGCCCGCATTTCCACCGCCATCTCCATTCCCAATCGCCAAAACAGCTGCCCCCAAGTCGCCGCATGACGCATCCATTCGTGGGCAAATTCCCGCGTGTCACGCAGCGGTGAATCGCCCGCCACACACAACAAACCCGCAAGCACCAACAGGTTCGCGAGGTAAATCACCACCAGCGACAAAAAGGTGCCGTTTTCCTTCAGGTCGGGCTGATCCCGCGGGATCATCCACAGCGTCCACACCATGTGAAAGGTCCAGGTCAGGCCCATCAAACCATACATCACCAGATCCCACCACGGCGACAGTTCCACAAAAAATCTCAGCGCCATGTAGATCACCGCGCACACCACCGACCAAAACGGTACGAAGTACGGCGACAATGCGATGAGCATGTTGGTCTTGTTGGTCGTGATGTAGCCGCCCTCGGTGCTCACATGGAAATCCGTCACCTTGCCACGGCAACACAGCACGAAAAGCACATGCGTCAGCTCATGACCCAAGACATAAAGATATAGGAAAAACGATCGGATCAAACCCGACCAAAACCAGCCGACCATCAACAGCACACCGATCGCGAAATACCAAAACTCCGTCGAATGCCAAAACCCCTGCTCCAAGGTCACTCGCGAAAAACGCGACAGGAAAGTCCATGTCGTCACCCAGCAAAACGGCAGCAGGCAGAGTGCCATCACCCACCTCCCGAGCCGCCTCCACCACTCGATCGAGATCCCCTCTTCAATCCCCTCACTCGCCGCGATCGCCGCACGCACTGACTTCATCCCACGCCGGTCACTCCGACGGTTCGCCTGCTCATGAGCACGCCGATTGGCCGTGCTCAACATTTCAGAAAACGACTCCCGCGTCCGGCGCTGATTGGCCGAAACTCGTCGCGAAGAAATCTTGTCCGCACGCCTGCTCATGATTCGGGAAGGGCATCAGAATTATTTCGGATCCCTTAACAAATCAAGCGGGAAACATGAATTCCCCGGATCTTTCGGCCCCCGTCGGGAATCGCCCCAGAAGACCCTTACGCCGCTTTTTCCTTATCCTTGGCCGGAACCAGCACGCTGAGCACCGTCGCAAGCGCGAGTGTGCCGAGCACGATGAAGAGCGAAACGGTGGTGTCGATCTTGATCGACTTCTGCGGGTCGAACCCGAAGACATCGAGGTAAGGCGGCATGCTGAGAAGCAGGAGCTTCACGCCCACAAACGCGAGGATCAAAATCAGCGCCGGCTTCAGGAAGCGGAACTTGGCGATGAGCGCGGCAAGGCAGAAGTAAAGCGCGCGTAGGCCGAGAATCGCGAAGATGTTGCTGGTAAAGACAATGAACGGATCGGGGGTGATCGCGAAAATCGCGGGGATCGAGTCGACCGCAAAGACGAGGTCGGTGATCTCAACGAGGATCAGCGCCAGGAAAAGCGGAGTGATCGCCCAACGGGCGGAAAGTGTTCCCGCAGGCGGAGGGTCCATCACTTCCTTGCCCGTCTTGGGGTCCGCGCTGTAGGTCGGCTTGACGGTGCGTTTCGTGAAAAAGCGCTGACCATCGTAGAACTCAACTGTCGGCAGGAACTTTTTGCAAAGTTTCACCGCAATGTTCTGCGAGGGATCGTCGTTGCCCTTGATGAGTGCCATCTTCAGAGCCGTCAGGATAAGGAACCCGCCAAAGACGATAAGGATCCACTGATACTTCATGATCAGCCCCGCTCCTAGGCCGATCATGCCGCCACGCATGAGCAAGGCGCCGATGATGCCCCAGAACAGCACGCGGTGCTGGTATTTCGCGGGCACAGCGAAGAAGGAAAAGATCAGCGCGATGACGAAGATGTTGTCCATCGCGAGCGACTTCTCGACCACATATCCGACGAGGTACTGCTTCGCCGCTTCAGGTCCTGTCACCTCACCGGTGATGATGATGGGTTGCTCGGGCACCTGCCCCGCAAGCTCATGGGTATTGTAGCGAGGAGTGTCGAGGCCGAGGCCCAGCCAGTGTTCGTTGTAGGCCTTGTGAACTAATCCAGAGAAAGCGATGCCGCAGGACAACCAGATGACGGACCAAGTGGCCGCCTCTTTCATGGAAACCTCGTGTGCCTCGCGGTGGAAAACGCCAAGATCGAGGGCAAGGAACAGGATCACGAGGCCGATGAAAGCGACATAGGCCCAGATCTTCATCGAGGCGGGATTGGATGCCAAGGTCGTGGTCGCATCGGTGGCGAGAAGAAGAAAGTCGGTCATGAATTCTGGTAGTTTGTTGATGTGCTAGACCTGTGATGCAGGGGGCAAAGAGGCGCCTCGGTAAAAATTAACCAAACCAGCTTGAGATAAGACGGATTTGGAAATTTTCGGCGCTCATATGGCCGGGAGTGGGTATAGCTCTCGGCATCAGGTTGCCAAGAGTTATTTTGAAAGCTCGATGGCATGCGATGCGCAAAGGGCAGCGCGCGAGGCGGGCTGTGCATTCCACGCCGAGGTGAAAAAGTAGCCTCACTAGGATTCGAACCTAGAATAACGGAATCAAAATCCGGGGTGTTACCATTACACTATGAGGCTTTTGGAGCCCTGTCGGGCCCGTCGGCGGGCGGAAATTAAACCAGCATCCGCCAATTTGGCAATCATGAAATCGCCGCAAAAATCAAGGCACTCGAGGGAATTTACCAAAATCCGGCGCGCGCTTCTCAAGGAACGCCTGTTTGCCCTCACGGCCTTCCTCGCTCATGTAATAGAGCAAAGTCGCGTTGCCAGCGAGATCGAGCAAGCCCATCTGGCCATCGCAATCGGCGTTGAGCGCGGACTTCAGGCAGCGCAGCGCCAATGGCGAATGCGCCAGCATTTCGCGGCACCACTTGAGTGTTTCTTTTTCGAGTTCGGCCAAGGGCACGACGGTGTTGACCAAGCCCATGTCGAGCGCCTCCTGCGCGCCGTACTGGCGACAGAGAAACCAAATTTCCCGCGCCTTCTTTTGGCCAACGATGCGCGCCAAGTAACTCGATCCAAGCCCGCCATCAAACGAACCAACCTTTGGCCCGGTCTGACCAAAGCGCGCGTTGTCCGCCGCGATCGTGAGGTCGCACACGACATGCAACACATGACCGCCACCAATCGCGTAGCCGGCCACCATCGCCACCACCGGCTTGGGCAGCGAGCGGATCTTCTTTTGCAAATCGAGCACATTGAGCCGCGGCACACCATCGTCGCCGATGTATCCCGCATGGCCGCGCACCTTTTGATCACCACCCGAGCAAAATGCCAAATCACCTTCGCCGGTGAGAATGATCACACCCACCTGCGGATCCTGATGCGCCAGATCGAAGGCCTGCAGCAACTCGACCACCGTCTTCGGCCGAAACGCATTGCGCACCTCCGGGCGGTTGATCGTGATCTTGGCAATCTTCCCCTCATCCGTCGTTTCATACCGGATGTCCTCAAACTCGCGCGCGGTCGTCCACATGCGAGCGAGCCTGAACGCTCGAAGCCCGGCCCGCAACCGGAGATTCGCGGCTTAACTCACCGAGGCCCGGACAAATTCCGCCACCCTCGCCGCAAACCACTCGCCGCAATCCCACGGCACGCGGTGTCCGCAATCAGGGGTCACCAAAAGCCGCGCCTGCGGCATCAGCGAAACAGCACGCCGACCAAGCCCGTGAAATTTTTCATCCCGCTCCCCGACGACCCACAGCACGGGCACCTTGATCCGCCCAAGCTCGCCCCACATCGGCTCCTGCGCGCCGAGCGACCAATCAACAAAACTCCGCGCAATCTCGCGCCGACGCATCACCAAGCCTGCCGATGCATCGGCATCACGCATCGCATCGCCGGCAATCACCGATTGCGCATTCCATTCCTCCAAAAATTTTCGCCACTCGCCGCCAAACGACTTCGCCGCCCACCCGGCATCCTGCGCCAATCGCGCCCGCCGCTCGTCCGCATCTTCCAAACCCGGATGCGCCGATACGATCACCGCCGCATCCCACGGCGAGTCCGCACGCGCCAAAGCATGCAACGCCAACCTGCCACCCATCGAATACCCGACCAACACCCGCTTCGCCCGACCTGCGCCCACATCATTCGCCTCAGCATTCAAGGCCTCGCCAAAGCGCGCCAGCGACATCGGCTCGCACGCCAGAAATCGCCACAAGTCGACCGCCCTCGATGCGATAGAATCCGCCGACGTCGCCGCCGCAAATTCACGCCAATCACCCGCCGAACCCACCGCCCCATGCAAACACCAGCACTCGATGGCTCCCGCACCGCGAATCTCGTCAGTCTGTCTGGTGCGCTGGATCATGCCCGATGAGTCGCCATGCAAAGCGACTATCGGCGTCGGCACTCGGCTGTCAAACGCATCCCACATGAAATAAGCCCCACAGCCATTGCTTGCGCACCAAGCCATCTCGCTTACGATCAGCTCGATGACTCGACAAGGAACCGTTTTACGCGCCTTGGGCACGCTTGTACTCGTCTGGCTTGTGATTTGGGGCGTCCGCGCCTACGCCAATTCACGCAAGGTCACCGCGGAAAAAATCAACCTTCGCATCGAGCGTGCGCGCTTTGCCGATTGGTCTGAAAACGCAGCAAGCGACAACGCAAACGAATCCGAACGCCGCGAACAGGAAATCCGCGAAATCGCAGATCTCGTCAACAGACTCGATTTCCAAGAGCGCCAGAAAAACCGCCGCCAACGCGGTGGCGAAGAATTTTTCCGCAAACTCAACACGCGGGAAAAATCACTCTTCATCGACCTCACGATCATGGAATCGATGAACCGCTTCATGGAATCACTCGACACGATGCCCGCAGACCAACGCCGAAAATTCGTCGAACAGGGGCTTAAGGAAATCAGCGATGGCAAAACAAGCTCGGATATCGCACGCACCGGCGAAATGAGCGGCGAACTGCTGGAAAAAATTACTCGCGAGGGCATGCGCGCCTACTTCGAGAAATCCAGCATGGAGACAAAACTCGATCTCGCGCCACTGATGCAAGCCATCAACGAAACCATGCAAGGGATACGCGGCAACCAATTCGGCCGGGATCGGTAATGAATCACATGCGTCGAGCCTTTACACTCCTGGAGATGCTGGTCGTTGTCGCGATCATCGCCGCACTCACCGGCATCGGCATCACTTTGGGCGGCTCGATGCTCGCCAAATCCCGCGCATCGGCATGCCTTGGCCAACTGCGCGGAATCGGCGTGGCGCTGCAATCTTACCTCCAGGATCACCAACAAAAACTCCCCGAAATCGCATCGGGCAGACTTTCAAAATCGGATGAAACACCGGTGCTCGAAACCGTGCTGCGTCCCTATCTCGAAAGCGACCAGGCTTTCAAATGCCCGCAAGACAAGGAATTTCATGCGAAATCCGGATCAAGCTATCTATGGAACAACACCCAAAGCGGCAAGCACATCACCCAGCTGTCGTTTTTCGGAATCGAAAACCGCCCCGACAAGATCCCGCTCGTCACCGACAAGGAATCGTGGCACCCGAACGGCGTGAACATCCTCTACGCCGACTCAAGCAGCTCAAACAAACTCCGCTTTGCCACCGGCAACTGATCCCGCAAGCGCCATGCTCGAAATCAAAAACCTCCGCAAATCCTTCGGCGGCAAACCCGCCTTGCGCGACCTTTCCTTTTCAATCGGCAAAGGCGAAATCCATGGCCTGCTTGGACACAACGGTGCTGGCAAATCCACAACACTCGGCATCATCCTTGGCATGGTGATGGCGGATTCCGGCGAAGTCACAATCGATGGCATATCCGTATCCTCCCACCGTTCCCAAGCTCTCCGCAAGGTCGGCGCGATTTTCGAAGCTCCTGCCTTTTACGATTATCTCAGCGGCTGGGAAAACCTGCGCATTCTCATGGGTTACTCAGGCGGATTCGATGCTGCAGCCGCGCAGAAAACCGTTGAGGAAGTCGGCCTCACCCAACGAATCCACTCGAAGGTTCGGACCTACAGCCACGGCATGCGGCAAAGACTGGCCCTCGCACAAGCCTTGCTGCCCGAACCGGATCTCCTCCTGCTCGATGAACCCACCGACGGGCTCGACCCGGAAGGCATCAAGTGGTTCCGCGAATTCATCCTCAATCTCCGCGACAGTCGCGGCATGACCGTGCTTTTCAACTCCCACTTGCTCGCCGAGGTGGAACTGATGTGCGACCGCGTCACCATTCTGCGCCAAGGAGAGCTGGTGTTCGAGGGAGCCATCGATGGGCTTCGTGAGGAAACCGACCGCTTCACAGCCGATCTGGATTGTTGGGAGAAGGCCATGCCCGTGATCCTCTCCAACGGCGGCAACATGGCCGCCCCGGGAATCATTCAGATCCCCCACGGCAGCGACCCTTCCATTCTGCTTTCCGCACTCGTTCAAGCAGGCATCAAGCTGCGTTCCTTCTCTCCCGTCCGCCGCTCGCTCGAAGACGTTTACATGGAGCTGCTCGAAGGAAAAAAAATGTGACCTCAACAACCACCATGCTATTCCTCCAACAACTTCGCGGCGAACTGCAAAAACTCTTAGCCCGCCCGCGCACCTGGATCGGCTACGGCGCCTTTCTGATCATGGAAGCGCTCATCCTCTTTGTTTACAAACTCGAGCGCAGCCAACAGCACATGCGCGGAATCATCGAGCGAAACGGCCTCGAATTCGGCAGTTACTACAGCTCGCTCACCATCACTTTCACCATCATGCTGCTGAGCATGTTCCTGCTCGGCTCGATTTACTTCGCGCTGGTGGCCGGTGATATCGTCGCCAAGGAAAACGAGGACGGCAACCTGCGCATGGTTTTTTCACGCCCCATCAGCCGCCTGCGCCTGCTGTTGGTAAAATACACGGCAGTCTCACTCTACACCTTCAGCTTTGTTTTTTTCGTCGGCATCACAGGCTATCTGATGGCGGTCGCCGCCGTCGGCTGGCAAGGCGGACTCTTCGTGATGGAGCCAAAAATGAAAGTCTTTGCCGCCTATCCCGAATGGTGGGAAGGCGCGTCGCGGCTCGCCCTTTCCGCCGCCGGCATCGGTCTGAGCATGATCACGCTCTCATCAATCGCTTTCATGTTTTCATGCCTCAAGATCAAGCCCGCCGCAGCGACCATCGTCACGCTCACAATCTTATTCGTCGACATGATCCTGCAAAACTTCCCCTTCTTCAAACCCTACGAAAGCTTCTTCATCACTTGGCGCATGGGCAACTGGATCTTCCTCATGGAGCAAAACATCCCATGGCCAAAACTCACAGAGTCCTACGCATTGCTGGGCGGACTCAACATCACGCTTTTTGTCATTGGCTGGACATCCTTCCAGTTGCGCGACTTCAAGACTTGAAATCGCTGCCGTAACAACACCAAACCCGAAGCTTGCTCACCAGTTGATGTTCTGACCGCGCGCGTCGATGTGCGTGAAGTTCCAATAACCACCCACACCACCGCGGAAGAGACCTTCATCGCGAAGCTGACGCGCCATGGCGGTGACCTTCGAAGCGCGCATCGGGAACTTCACATCCACCGCGATGTTTTGCTGGTGCCAGGAATGGGTCCTCGCACCACGGCAGCGGGCATTGTAATCGGGCGAACGGAAAGCGGAAATGATCTCCACTTCGGACACATTCATTTCCTGCGCGATGCGCTCGGCAACCCGCAAGGTGTAACCCATGCGGCGCCATGAAGCCTTCGGCGGAATGCTGTTCCACACGCCGCCCTTTTCCTTGGCATGGGCTTCGAGCACCTGGGCAGCATCAACGCGCTTGAGCTTGAGCGCGCTCAGATAACGGAAATATTCGCTGGCCTGCCTGCCATTGCGGACCAACCATTCTTCCGGCAGATCCGGCATCGACAGGCTACTGGCTTGGGCCTGTGCAGCGGGGGCGGCATTGCCGCGACTGGTCACGACGGAGACTTTCGGGGTGAGCGAAGAAGCCGAACCCAAAACCGAAGAACCCAACCACCCCAAGCCTGCCATGCCCACCCCACTCATCATGCTCCGGCGGCTCATGATGGTGGATTCAATTTTCTCAGTCCTTTGCGTTTGGTCGTTTGTTGGGATCATCGTCTTGGTCGGAGCAGCCAGTCGGCCGCAGGTTAGCGTTTTGTGTGCCGAAATTTGCCGGAAATCATCATTCCCATCAAATTTCGCCGCGAGGGAACCAGACGACGGATCTGGCACAAGGAAAAAAGACCCAAAATTTTCCTAACCCACCTAAACTGGGACATTTTGTCGCGATTCCGCATTGATTTATCGCTTATTCACGACTTATTCACATCGCCAAGCAGTGCATATGAACAACTCAAACCGAATCATCACGATCACGCCCAACCCGGCGATCGATCAGACGATCATTTTGCCATCACTGCAAACCGGCTCGGTCAACCGCGCCGAACACTGCCACCACCAAGCCGGCGGCAAGGGGGTGAATGTCTCGGCGCGCCTCGGCGAATTTGGAATCAGCACCACCGCCACCGGATTTCTGGGTGCGGAAAATCAAACGCACTTCACCACGCTGTTTTCGCAGCTCCCGATCCGCGACGCCTTCGTGCGCATCCCCGGCCGCACCCGCACCGGCATCAAGCTGGTCGAGAAAAATGGCGAAGTCACCACGGACATCAACCTCCCTGGCGTGGAGGTCAGCCCTCACGACATCGACGCGCTCCACAGCCATCTGCGCGGACTCGACCTGCACGGATCGTGGTGCCTGATCGGTGGCAGTTTACCGCCAGGCTTCGGGCTCGATGATTTTGCCGCGCTGATCGACCTGCTCAAATCCGCAGGCGCGCTTGTCGCGGTCGATGCCAGTGGCGACGCCCTGCGCGTTGCGATCGAGCGCAAGGTCGACCTCATCAAGCCCAACCAATACGAAATCGCCGAGTTCCTCGGCCGCGACATCCCCGACCTCGCAGCCGCCCAATCGGCCGCCCTCGAAGTCCAAGCAAAGGGCATCCCGCGCGTCATTCTTTCACTCGGCGAAGCGGGCGCCTTGTTCCTCGACCCCTGCGCCACCCTCATGGCCAAAGCACCGCCCATTTCCGTCGCCAGCACGGTCGGCGCCGGCGACGCCCTGCTCGCCGGCTACCTCGCAGGCATCAGCACCAAGCTCGACGCCACCGCGCGCGCCCAACTCGCGACGACCTTTGCCCGCTGCTCGCTCGCAAGCGTCGAACGCCAGCTCCCACCCAAGGCGAATGTCCTCGCCCGCATGGCGGAAATTGATGTGACCCCTGCACATTCATGAAAGCGCCGAAACTTTCGCGGTAATTCGATTGCGCGCCTCCGCCTCCGTGGCTAGCCTTTCACCAACCAACAATACCACCATGGGACCCATCGGAATGCCTGAAATGATCATGATTTTCATCGTGATCCTGTTGCTCTTCGGAGCCAAAAAACTCCCCGAGCTCGCGCGCGGCATCGGCAAGAGCATGGGCGAATTCAAAAAAGCCCGCGATGATTTCGAACGCGAAATCACCCACGCCGAGACCGACGCCCGCACCAAGGACGCCCCCGGCAAGGAGCCTCGCGACTCCTAATCGCCATGCGTACTGACGCAAGGCAAGCCACCTACCCGAAATACTTCGGGATACTTTTCGGCTTTATCGCCGCGCTCATCCTCAGCGGCTGCGACCGCTCGGGCGCCGATTCGCACGACACCTCACGCAAATCGGCCGCATCAAAACATTGGCTCACCCAAGCCGATGCCAATGAGCCAGCCGAAACTACCCGGCCAAGTAGCAACCCAAATGCCGGCAAGCTGCGCTTCATTGCCTACAATGTCGAAAATTGGCTGACCATGGATCGCATCATCGACCGCCGCGAAGTCGCCAACCAACCAAAGCCCGATTCGGAAAAATCCGCTGTCCTGCGCATCCTGCTCAAAAACAACCCGGATGTCATCGGCCTCTGTGAAATCGGCACCAAAGCCGACCTCGCGGAAATCCAGCAAGCCCTCAAGTCCGCCGGACTCGATCTACCCCACTCGCATTTCACCGGCGGCTCCGACACGGTGCGCCACCTCGGGCTGCTCTCGCGATTTCCCATCACCTCGACCAGCTCTCCCACGCAAACCCAATACACCCTCGAAGGCCGCAGCTTCGCCATCAACCGCGGCATCCTCGACGCCACCATCAAGGCTCGAGGAAAAGAATACCGCTTCGTCGGCGTGCACCTGAAATCGAAACGCTCCGTCGATGGCGGAGATCAGGCAAAAATGCGCCTGCAGGAAGCCCACCTCCTTCGCCGCCACATCGACAAAATCCTCGGCCCCAACCCCGATGCCAATCTCATCGTGTACGGCGACTTCAACGACACCTACCGCAGCAACACACTCCGCGCCGTAACGGGATCCGCCGCCAAAAATTTGCGCATCACACCAATCTATCTCAAAGACTCGCAAGGCGAAGCATGGACCCATCATTGGTCGGGTGAAGATGTCTACTCGCGCATCGATTTCGTCATGACCTCGGCCGCATTGCGCCGCGATGTCGACTTCAGGGAGTCGCACATTATCGACGATAATCTTTGGAGCAAAGCCTCCGACCACCGCCCGATGCTCGCGGTCTTCCGCTGAAGAAAATCAAATTTTCGCCAGCACTTCGTCGAAGACGCCCAGTGTATCATCCAGATCGGCCTCGGTATGCGCGAGGCTCAAAAATCCGGTCTCATACGGACTTGGCGCGAGATAGATCCCTTTCTCAAGGCAGCCCCAGAAGAACTTTTTGAACAAGCCGAGATCCTGTTTCATCACATCAGAGACATTGACGATTTCACGGTCGGTGAAGAACAAACAGAACATCGAACCCACTCGATGAATGCGGTGCGCGATGCCCCTCGCCTCCATCACGCCGCGCAGACCATTCTCGAAATGCGCGCCAAGTTCTTCAAGCCGCGCAAAGCCCGATGGCTTTTCCAACTCACGCAACTGCGCAAGCCCGGCCGCCATCGCCAGTGGATTTCCGGAAAGCGTGCCGGCTTGGTACACCGGCCCGAGCGGCGCAAGAAAATCCATCACATCGGCACGACCGCCAAAAGCCCCCACCGGCAAACCACCACCAATCACTTTGCCGAAACAACTAAGATCCGGCACAATCCCCTCAATCCCCTGCACGCCGGCTTTACCCAATCGGAAGCCGGTCATGACCTCGTCGAAGATCAACAAGGCACCAAATTTTTTGGTGATCGATGAAAGCAGCTGCAAATACCCGGCGCGCGGCAAAACCAATCCGGCATTCGCCGGATACGACTCGACGATGATCGCCGCGATGTCCTCACCACACGCGGTGAAAAGTTTCTCAAGCGCCTCGGGATCATTGTACGGCAGCACCAAGGTGTTCGATGCCACCGCGCGCGGCACACCTGCCGAGTCGGGCTCGCCATGCGTCAAAGCACCCGAACCAGCCGCCACCAACAACGAGTCGCTGTGGCCATGATAACAGCCGTCGAATTTCACGATCAAATCCCGCCCGGTGAAACCGCGCGCCAAGCGAATCGCCGACATGGTCGCCTCGGTGCCGGAGTTGCACATCCGCACCTTTTCCACCGATGGCACCCACTCGCAAACCTTGCGCGCCATCTCGACTTCGAAGGGATTCGGAATGCCAAATGAAATCCCGCTCTTGGCGACCTCATGAATCGTGTTGGTGATCACCACCGGCGCATGACCCAAAATATTCGGCCCCCACGAACCGATGTAGTCAATGTAGCTCTTGCCATCGATGTCCTCAATCCGACTGCCCGCCGCACGACGCACAAAAAACGGCTCACCCCCGACATTACGGAACGCCCTCACCGGGGAATTCACCCCACCCGGCGTATAACGCTTGGCCATTTCGAACATCTTCTCGGAAAGCGGACCCACAGAATGCATGCGCCGACTTTGCTACAGACCCCGCCCGCGTCCAACACCGAATCACCCAATGAAAAAGATTCAGTTTCCAAAAATTCAGGTTAACTTGCCACCCATGAGACCGGCATTCGCCATTCTCTTTACTTGCGCGCTTGCTCTCCCGCTCGCCGCCGAGGTGAAACGTGCCCCACGCAAGTCGCTGCTCGATTCGGAACCCGGTGTGGTCTACCTCGAACAGGCATCGGTCAAACCGCTCGAACTCAAGGTCATCCGCGAAGCACCGGTGTTTTCCGACAAGGAAGGCAAACACCAGCTCGGCACCCTCGTCGCCAACCAAACCGCCCGCATCGAAGCGATCACCGACAAGGTCTACCGCGTCCGCGGCATGGGACGCCGCGAAGGCATCGCCGGATGGGTCGCACCCTGGGCATTCTCGCCAAATGACCCGGAATTCACCGCCAAACTCAAACAATTCTACGACCGCCAAATCCAAGTCCAAGAACTCATCGCCGCCAACCAAATCGCCTGCGGCATGACGATGGAGGAAATCTCCCGCGTCCTCGGCAAACCCACCAAAACCAGCAGCCGCAAAACCGAAGCCGGCGAAACAGCCACCTGGGAATATGTCCGCTACGACGAGGTCAAACACTATATCACACGGGTCGACCCCACCACCGGCACGCCTTATCGTCAGCTCTCACACATCACGCAGGAGGAAAAAAGCCGCATCAATGTGGATTTCGAAAATCAAATCGCCACCGCGATCGAGGAAAGCAAGGATCACTCCAAGAAAAGCCCGCGCATCATCCTGCCACCATTGATCCCATGGTGACCCCCAGCAAAAAACACCTCACCAGAGGGCTTGCCTAAGGACGGCAAAACTTCCTAGTCTAACACATTCGCGGCATCCCCGCATCGCCATCCCAACACATTCTATGATCCGATCATTCGCTCTACCATCCGCCATGCTGCTGCTGTCACTCGCCAGCGCGCGCAGCCAGGACGCCGACCCCAACAAGGCCTCTCTCGAAGCACTCGCCGCCAACGCGCAGGCCTACGTCAACGCCCACAACGAAGGCAACGCCGAGGCGATCGCCAAACTCTTCATCCCCGAAGGCGAAATCATTCTCAGCTCCGGCGAAATCGTCTCCGGCCGCGCCGAAATCCAGCAATTCTACACCGACCTCTTCTCCGGCGAAAAACGCCCGCGCGCAGCCCTCGAGGCAGGCTCAGTGCGCTTCGTCACTCCCAAACTCGCCATCGAGGACGGCACCCTCCATGTCACACGCCCGACCGGCGAAGTGATCTCCCACCACTACACCTCGACCCAAATGCAACAGGACGACGGCTCGTGGCTCACCGCCAGCATCCGCGACGAAATCGAGGACATCGCACCCGCCAGCGAAAAACTCCTGCCACTCGAGTGGATGGTCGGCGACTGGATCATCGAGAAAAACGGCCTGCGCACTTTCCTCACTTTCAAATGGAGTGACGACGGACCCTTCATCGATGGCAAAGCGGTCACCGAAATGGCTGGCGAGGAAAACACCAGCAGCACCTACCGCATCGGTTGGAACAACAACCGCAAGAACTACATCTCATGGGCCTTCGACTCGTTCGGCGGCCACATGATCTCGCAATGGACGAAAAACAACAGCGGCTGGTTGCTGCGCACCTCCGGCGTCACCGCCGATGGCGAAGTGAACCACTCAACCCAAACGATCGAACCCGATCCTTCCCTCCAACACTACACCTGGTCCACACGCGATCAAACCATCGGCGGCAACTCATTGCCCGATGGGTCAGTGCGAGTCGTGAAACGGCCACCCGATGCCGACGAAACCACCGAGGCCAAATCATCCGATAAATAATTTCCACACAATCCGATCATGAAATCCATCACCAGTTTCCTGTTTGTCCCAGCCTGCATGCTCACGCTCATGACAGACCTCACGGCCCGCGATTTCGATCGCGGCGATCGCGGCAATCGCGGTCAACGCCCGAATGTCCACCCGCAACAGCACTCAAAACGCAACCCAATCACGCAGTCGAAAATCGATGCGCCATCACGCCGCCCGCAAGCACGCCCCGAGCTGAACCAAATCCAACGCCCAAGCCAAAGACCCGCTCCGCAAGTTCAGCGCCCCACCACCCGCCCGGCACCAATCGAAACACCGCAAATCAACCGCCCGCAAAATCGCCCGGCGCCTCAAATCCAACAACGCCCGGAAAATTTACAACGCCCGGAAACTCGCCCAGTCCAACGACCGGAAACCCGACCCAACATCGCCAACCGCCCAGCACCCGGCACCCTGAACCGTCCGGAAAATTTCCAACGTCCGCAGGTTCGTCCCGAAACCCTACCCGGACAAGTCACCTACCCGCGCCCGCAAAAACCGCAGACGCTCCCCGGCATCGCCCCCAAGCCCGCCCCACAACGGCCCATCACACGACCCGGCATCAACTCGCGCCCAGTCCAACGCCCGCAGCTGAACTACGCAACCAACACCGGCACCAACCTGCGCCCCAGCACCCGGCCATGGTGGGATTCCAACCAGTCGATCAACCGCCCGATCTACAACCAGACCAACAACCAAATCCAGATCAACAACAACTTCCAAAACAACGTCAACTGGTCAACCGATCGCCGCTACTGGGGCTACAACCCATGGTGGAACCGCCCGACCGTCCGCCCGTGGTACGGCGGATCATGGAACTGCGGATGGAGCAGCAGCTATTACCATCGCCGCCCCTACTTCTCCTACTACGGCGGCTACCGCCCATGGCCCGGCTATGTGGTGGTCGAGCAAAACAATGTCGCCAACGCAATCGGTTGGGGCCTCGTCGGATGGAGCCTCGGCAAACTGATCTACGATTGCGGCTATCAAAGCTATCGCAACCCCTACCCAGTCCAACCGATCACCGTGGTGGATCGCCAAGTCGTGACCTATCAGGAACCGATCACTGTGGTCGCCGCGAAAACCGCACCGAAGGCGGATGATGAAACGGCAAGGATCACCCAAAAATCCGAATCACTCATCGCCGAATCGCAAGCGGCCTTCAAGCAAGGCAACTACCTCGTCGCCCTCGAATCGGCCAACAAAGCGATTGCCGAAGCACCCGGCGATGGCGCGCTCCACGAATACCGCGCACTCATCCTTTTCGCCCTCGGCAAATTCTCGGAGGCCGCCGGCGTGCTCAACCCGGTCCTCGCCGGCGGGCCCGGCTGGGACTGGTCGACGATGATCGCCCTCTACAACACGCAGGAAACTTATTTGAGCCAACTCGATGCGCTCAAAAATTACAGCAAAGGCAAACCCAACGCCGCCGATGCGCGCTTCCTTCTCGGCTACCACCACATGGTCTGCGGCCACCTCGAAGAAGCCGCCGAGGAATTTGAAGCAGCTGCCAAACTCCAACCCGCCGACTCGGTCTCGGCCCAACTGCGCGACCTCACCAAGGCATCCTCGCAAAGCGGCAGCGACGAACCGACCGAGCCAGGCACGGAAAAGGAAGTCGCCCCGCAACCCGCCCTCCCGCTCGAAAAAATCAGCGGCGCATGGGTCTCCGACAAAGGCGAGGCCGGCACGGTCTCACTGGTCTTCAAGGACGATGGGAAATTCATTTGGTCCTTCAAAAAAGGCGACCAAAACAACGAGTTCAGCGGCGACTTCAGCATGAACGACAACGGCCTCTTGGTCCTCGACGCAAAGGAAAGTCAAATGACCGCCACCGTTTCCCAGCCCAAGGACAACGAACTGAAGTTCGTGCTCGCCGGCGGCCCACCCGACGATCCGGGTCTCACTTTCACGCGGAAATAACCCCTCCGCGCGGATACCAAAACACGAACAACAACGAACCCATACGCACACCCCACATGAAAAAATATATCGCAGAATTTATCGGCACCTTCTGGCTCGTCTTCGCGGGCTGCGGCAGCGCGATCTTCGCCGCCGCATTCCCCGATGTCGGCATCGGCCTCGCCGGCGTTTCACTCGCCTTCGGCCTCACCGTGCTGACCATGGCCTTCGCCATCGGCCACATCTCGGGCTGCCACCTCAACCCGGCGGTCTCGATCGGCCTCTGGATCGGCGGACGCTTCAATGCCAAGGACCTCGTCCCCTACATCATCGCCCAGGTCGCAGGCGGCATTGCCGCAGGTGGTGCGCTCTACCTGATCGCGAGCGGCAAGGAAGGCTTCAGCCTCACCGGCGGCTTTGCATCAAACGGCTTCGGCGCCAACTCGCCCGACAAGTATTCGATGCTCGCCTGCCTTATCACCGAAGTTCTCACCACCGCGTTCTTCCTCGTGATCATCCTCGGAGCCACCGCCAAGCGCGCCCCGCAAGGTTTCGCGCCGATCGCCATCGGCCTCGCTCTCACGCTCATTCACCTGGTCACGATCCCGATCACCAACTGCTCGGTCAACCCCGCACGCAGCACCGGCGTCGCAGTCTTCGTCGGAGACTGGGCCGTCTCACAACTCTGGCTGTTCTGGGCCGCACCGATCGTCGGCGCGATCATCGGCGCACTCGTTTATCGCTCGATCGATGACAACAAGGCAGCCTGATTTGTAGAAATTAGAGCAGTTTGCGAAAAGGTGTAGCCGGTGGAGCGAGAAGATTTTGACCAGGGCAAGGCGTTGCGA